>Ga0209194_1000625_pt1 | contig 26458 bp, 17 predicted proteins | sample COGITO_mtgs_1004_FD_184787 | JGI IMG/M metagenome (GOLD analysis project Ga0209194, IMG submission 184787) | Pelagic marine microbial communities from North Sea - COGITO_mtgs_100413 (SPAdes) (version 2) | ecosystem: Environmental > Aquatic > Marine > Epipelagic ...
GCACTTTGAGTCGCATGGTAACTGGAAAGGGCTGAGTCTGGGCAAAGTGGTGATGGGTTGGTTGTCCTATATCCTCTCGCAAGGAGACCATCGACTCAATCAAGTAGAAGCCTGGGCAACAGGGTTAAGTCACACCTTAGAAACCTGCCTGGATGTGTCAGTGCGACCCCTAGATTTCAGTGATGACCACCTGGCAACGGTGTTAGACGAATTGAGTGACGACTTAGCATGGGAGTGCTTCGAGGGTGCGTTGAATCGACAAACGGTGCGGGTCTATGACTTGAGTGTAGAGACGGTGCGGCTGGATACGACCACTGCCAGCAGCTACCGAGCACCCACAACAGACGGGTTATTTCAGTTTGGTCACAGCAAAGACTATCGGCCTGATTTACCGCAAGTGAAGATATCGCAAGCAGCCTTAGATCCCTTAGGCATGCCTGTCAGTACAACAGTGGTGAGTGGCAACCGAGCGGATGACCCGTTGTATGTGCCCGAGATTCAACAGGTTCAGAAGCATCTGGGCATGAGCGGCTTGCTGTATGTGGGCGACAGTAAGATGTCGGCGATAGAAACCCGTGGCTATCTGGCGAAGAGTGAAAACCACTACCTGTGTCCCTTGCCAGCAGTGCAGGTCTCTACTGGCGACTTAGCCGAGTTGCTCGCGCCAGTCTTTTGCGGTGAGCAAAGACTCGACTCAGTCGCTGCCCCTGAAGTCAGAGTTAGTGACATCAGCAGTGCAGAGAACTCTACTGAAGCGGTGCCTGAGATGATTGCAGAAGGATTTGCCTTGACAGTGCCGCAATCGTTGGGAACAGGCAGCGATACGTTCACCTGGCGTGAGCAGTGGTTGGTGGTGCGCTCCTTCAAGCATCAGCAACGTCAGCAAAAAGGGTTAGAGCAGCGCCTAGAGAAGACCACTGAGGCGATCGCTAAACTGAACCTCACGGGCCGAGGGCACAAACGGCACTCAGTCGATGACACCATAGCCGCTGCCGAGCAACTCCTCAAACGCTATCGGGTCGCATCGTTGTTTCAGATGCACTACGAAATTACAAGCGAAACCATTCACAAGCGCGCCTATCGAGATCGGCCTGCACGCACCCGCACAGAAGCCACCGTCCAGGTCAAGGCAACGCTCAACCCAGATGCCTATCAGCAGGCACAACAGCTACTCGGATGGCGGGTCTACGTCTCCAACGACTTGTCATTGTCGCTATCCGCCGCCGTCTATGGCTATCGCAACGAGTATCTCATTGAGCGATGCTTTGGCCGCTACAAGGGTAAAGCGCTTGGCTTAACACCTATCTTTTTAGCCACTGACCAGCGCGTCAAGGGCTTGATTCGATTGTTGAGTCTCGGCTTGCGTATCCTTTGTTTACTCGAATTCTCAGTTCGCTCTGAACTGGATTCAACCCAGCAAGAACTGCCTGGTCTCTATGCGGGTAATCCGAAACGGGCCACGGCCAAACCCACTGCTGAGTTACTGTTGCAAGCCTTTCGCGGCATTACACTCACGGTGATGAAGATTAACGGCACGCTTCAATATTTTCTCTCTGCCCTATCTGAACGACAGCAGCGCATTTTGCAGTTGTTGGGGACTGCGGACGATATCTATCTATCTCTTTCCGGATAATTCATTCAACCTTGTCTATTTTTGAGCGAACCGTGAGAAATAAGATGATTAGGTAGAAGTTTCTGCCTAAATATAGCTGATCGGAGACTGCCAATCCGAAAAGCTGTTAGCCGCAATCGCGCGGTGTACTAGTGTGTCATTCCCACCGTTTTTGACACATAGAGAGGAAGCAGTGAAAAAGCCGGTTTATTAGCCGTATTTGTACATCAAAACTTGTGTCATAATCAAAGTATCAGAAATAGACACTATTGATAGGTTTTGAGACGTTGAAAATAGGGTATGCCAGAGTTTCGACTGTTGACCAGAGCTTAGACCTTCAGAATGATGGTTTGAAGAAAGCAGGCTGCGAGAAGATATTTACTGACCACGGGGTGAGCGGTGCCAAAACCGAGCGACCTGGATTGGATAAAGCGCTCGACCAAATAAGGAAGGGCGACACGCTCGTAATTTGGAAGCTTGACCGTTTGGGGCGATCTCTGAGCCACCTGCTGAGCATTATCGAGGACTTGAAGCAGAAGGGCGTGGACTTCGCCAGCATTCAGGATGGCTTCGACACCTCTACCGCGTCAGGGAAAATGGTCTTTTCTGTGATCGGTGCAATGGCCGAATATGAAAAGAACCTAACCCGAGAACGGACGATGGCGGGATTGGCGTCGGCACGGGCGCGTGGGCGGAAGGGGGGGAGGCCGAAGCAATTGGATGAGGGGCAGGTGAGGGTTGCGATCGCACTGGCTGAAGCAGGTGAGCTGATGATTCGGGAGATCTGTGAGCAGGTCGGCTGTAGCCGCTCTACCTACTACCGCCAGGTTGCGCCGAGGCTGAAGCCAGCAGCGGCAGCGTCGTTGCCGATAGACCGAAGCGTTTACGTTGTACCAAGCGCAGCGGCCACCGGCAAGGCGAAGGCGAAGAAAAAGGTAAAGCCGAAGGCAACGTCAAACACGAAGCCGAAGCTGAGCTACGTGTGCAAGCGGCAACCGAGCAAAGGCGGTATCGTTCACGCCTTTGCTGGTGAGATAGGGCCGAAGAACTGGCGACGGCCAGCGTTATGTGGTGCGAAGCCGTCAGCTAAGAAAAGCTGGGAGATATCGGAGTGGGCAGAAGTGAGCTGTGCTGAGTGCCGCCGGAAGCTGGCCTGATGTCTCAGAACGGCTTAGACCTTTTACGAAAGCCGTTCTGAGACATATTTCGAGACACGACTTATAGAGGGGTTCAAAAGGTCTAGCTTCTGAGACTGTCTAGATGTTTGAAAAATCTAACCAATGCTATGGTGGCTTAATAGCATCAAGGAACCTCTATCAGTATGTAACGCCTGAAATTACCTATTCAATGACAATCTCTAAGTCGAAGGGGTTTTTACCCATCTGCTCACTACCTACGATAATTTGATAATCACCTGTTTCAGGCAAGGTGATGTTGGCAAACGACAGATCGCGCCCTATCAAGTTCTGGCTAGGGGTAACTAAGTTAAAACGACTGCTTTGCCGGGGATCGGCAAACTTAAGCGACAGCTGTTGCCCGCGTTGAGCGCCAACGATGTAAGTCATGTAGTAGCCCTCAATCATGCTACCACTGACTGTTTTACTGCTCTTTCCTTCGTCAAAATAAACTGGTGTTCTGCCAACTTGATAGGCATTTGGGTTCACATCGCTGAGCTGAAAGTTATTGGTAACTTCAAGTCCTAACTCTCTACTACAGTTGACTTTGGTCAGATGATCTGGCGGTATTAGCAGTGTGTCTTGGCTAATTTTCCAGGTTTCGAAATTGCTCTGGAGACTGTTTTCGATGTGAGTGATTACGTTTAACTCAAGATCGCCAACTGCATTAAGCGTACCTCTGGTATAGCCGTCATAAGCCACTTGATAGCTTTCCTCAGGATTGTTAGCGTAACCGCTGTAGCGACCAGTTACGCTATTGTCAGCGTTAATATTTATTTGCGCATCGACTGATTTGGATTGGGTTCGAACGTCGTAATCTTGAGGCCCTATGCGAGCCTCGTAGCAGTATGTTCCGGATGCTAGCGCGGGGTTGTCAGAGGGTTGCGCTTGAGAGGATGGGTGGGGCTCACTAGAGGGTTCAATTGTGGACGTACCCAGCTGCGTAGCGGTGGGCGATGGCTCTGGCTTTGAGTCGCTTGAAACGGTTGGGCTACTCTCTCTAGACTGGGTAGATTCTTCGGATTGGGGAGTGTTAGTTTTAGTAGCGCAGCTTGCCAGCATTGCTAATAGCAGAATAGCGGAGAGGGACTGGCTAGAAAATAGACGCATAGTTTTACGCAGACGATCAGGAACTAGATGAAGCAAGCTGTCCGAAGCCTGCATCCTTGTTACAACAGTGAGAGTACCCACCATTCCTGATCTTAGACTTCTGCCTTGATAGCTGGAAGGTGATTTGCATACAAGGAGTTTAGCAGTTTTGAATACTGTTTTCGAGCTTTTATTTAGAACATTTGAACTGATGCAAAAACGAAGGGTTTTGACACATATTCATCTAGATTTTAGGCAGTAAAAAGGTCATCAAGCGGTAGGTAGTTGACTGAGCCGTTGATAGCGTAGCGGTTGCCTAGCTGATAGTATGCACCCGCAGTCGCTACGTATCTGGAAGTCAGTTTCATCACTAGTGGTCACACCTGCGCCTGCAACAATAAAGGGTAGGAATCTGTCGCTGACCACACCACCAAAATCATAGGTGATAGGCGCTAAAACGGTTACGTTGCGGTCGCCTTCAGCGTCACCAATTTCAGTAATCACCGCCGAGTCGAACGGGCGACCGTTTGGCTTAGGTTAACCAGAGGGCAATCAGGCCTAAGACCTGTGACTAACCTCATGGGCACAGTGTTTTCCCGCTTCAATGTCACTAATATTTGCCAGGGTCGTATTGGCAATATTGGTGATGGCCTCCTGGGTAAAAAAGGCCTGATGCGCCGTAATTACAACATTGGGAAAGGACTGAAGCAGTTGAAAAATGTCATCCTGAATAACGGTATCGGAGAGATCTTCAAAGAACAAACTTCTCTCAGCTTCATAGACATCAATTCCTAAATATCCCAGATGCCTCGACTTGAGCGCATCAATCGCGGCTCTGGTATCAATGAGACCGCCACGACTGGTGTTAATCAGCATCGCGCCTGGCTTTAACTGCTTCAGGCTGTCTGCATTGATCATGTGATGAGTTGAAGGCAATAGCGGACAGTGCAAAGAAATCACATCGGATTGGCCAAGTAGTGTGGGCAAGTCTGTATACTGAGCGCCCATGTCCACCAAGGCCGAATTCTCGCGGACGTCATAAGCCAACAATTTGCAACCAAATCCGTTCATAATTCGGGCAAAGCATTCGCCAATTTTGCCCGTGCCGACCACGCCAACCGTTTTGCCATGTAAGTCGAATCCCAGAAGTCCCTTTAAAGCAAAATTATCTTCTCTTACCCGGTTGTAGGCCTTATAAAGCTTACGGTTGAGCATCATGATTAGGCCTATGGCGTGTTCTGCCACCGCATAGGGTGAATAGGCAGGTACTCGTACGACGGTAATGCCTAATTCTTTGACCACATCCAGATCTATATTATTAAACCCGGCGCAGCGGAGGGCGATTAATGTCGTGCCGTTAGCGGCAATGGTTCGTAGCGTTGCGGCATCTAGTTCATCGTTGATAAACACACATACGGCTGGAAAGCCGGTGGCTAACGCGGCGGTTTCTGAGGTTAGGCGAGGTTCGAAAAAAGTAAGGGCGTGATTGAAGGTGTGATTAGTGGCTTCAAACGATTCTTGATCGTAAGCTTTTGCACTGAAGAGGGCAGTTTTCATAGGCTTGTGAGTATAACTATCAGATGGCGTATTGCAACAGATTTCAGTTGATGCAGGCTACACGGCCTGCGATTTATCGGATGTTTGATTTCCAGTTATTTCACTAGGATGAATGCGATAAATCGCTCTTTTGTTCTCACGGCCCAAGGAATCATTCCAAACTCTGCTAATCGCAGGTGAAAGCGTGTCTGGATTTTGCGCTTTTACCAACTGCATGACACGATCAATTTCTGGCTGCTGTGTGATGCGCGCAGCTTTTCCCGTAACCACAACGCTACGCCAATGCAGACGATCTTGTACGTCTTCAACATGCAAACATACCTGAGGATTTGCATCCATATAATCAGTCTTTTGACCTTCTGTTGTAAAAATATAGAGAGCTGAGGCGTCGTCTAAATAGTATTTCATAGGCACCACGTAAGGCCGCCCCTCAAAAGCACAGCCCAAATGTCCATACCCAACTTCCTCTAGAAGGTTTTCTATTTCTTTTGAACTCATGATGTCAACATCTAGCATGATTATTCTCGTTAATGATAAAACGTTAGAACTGCCGGTTCGCAATATGCTGCCAACAGTTTTGCGCGATTACCCAATCTTCCTCAGCATGAATTACCAGCACCCGCACCTTAGACTCAGCTGTTGCAATATCTCGATCCACTGGGTATTTTTTATTCTCCTCAATATCTAGCTGCACGCCTAAAAACTCCATCCCCTCACAAGCCGCTGTCCTCAAGCTATCAGCATGTTCACCGACACCACCGGTAAACACAATCACATCGACACCACCCAAACTCATCAGCATTGAACCAAAGCAAGCTTTCAATCTATGCAGGTAGATATCTTGAGCTAATTTGGCTCTTTTATTGCCTTTCAAGATCGCCTTTTCAATCTCTCTCAAATCATGCGACACACCCGAAACCCCCAGCAATCCAGACGCCTTATTCAACAGATTATCTATCTCTTCAACAGGCATTCCCTGCCGCATCAGATAGATTAAAATTCCTGGGTCAACGGCTCCTGATCGCGTCCCCATCATCAACCCATCCAAAGGCGTAAACCCCATCGTAGTATCAACACTGCGACCATTTTTCACCGCCGTCAACGAAGCCCCATTCCCCAGATGGCAAACAATTAGCCGCAGCTCATCTACAGAGCGGTCTAAAATTTGTGCTGCCCGCTGGGTGCAGTACTGGTGACTAATGCCATGAAATCCATAGCGGCGAATGCCCTCACTCACCCAGTTATATGGCCCAGGATAGGTTGCTGCCATATCAGGCATGTGGCTATGAAAAGCCGTATCAAACACCGCAACTTGAGGCACATCACCCAGCAGTTTCTCCATTAGCTCAATGCCTTCAAGGTTCGCCGGGTTATGGTTTGGGGCGAGCAAGCTCAACCGATCAATCGTGGCCTTTACTTCATGCGTTATCACCACGCTCTCCTGATACTCTTGCCCACCATGAACAACTCGGTGACCCACTACATCAATCTCTTTGATTGATGAAATCACCTGCGTAGAACCTTGGTGAAGAAGACTCAATAAATATGCAAGCGTCTTCTCCCGAGACGGTGATGGCACCGTCTCAACATGTTTTTCCCCGGATTGTGTGTTTACTTCTATCCGAGCAGCTTGCTCTTGTGGCATCCAATCAATCTGCGCTTCCCATAGAGGATCAGGCGCTTGAGCCGGAAGCCCCCCAGAAATATTGTACAGGCAGCTTTTTTGGCTACTTGACCCAGCATTGAGGACTAGAGTTTTCAAAGTCACCTCAATAAGGCCATTTCCAATTTACATGCTCATCGGCATCCATGCCGTGCTCATGAGCATAAGCCACGCATTCCAAAATCTTATTCTTCATGCGTTCCTTCACATGGCCTGCCGCTGCCCCCAGCTTAGGCACCCGGTCAATCACATCGATTACTAGGTTAAAGCGATCAATTTGATTATTGATCGCCAGCTCTAACGGCGTGTTGATATTGCCCTTTTCCTTATATCCCCGCACGTGAATGCGCTCCTGATTGGTACGGCGATATGCCAGCTTGTGAATTAACCAGGGGTAACCATGGAAGTTAAAGATAATCGGCTTATCTGGCGTAAAGAGCGTATCAAAATCTCGGTTGGAGAGACCATGAGGGTGCTCCGTTTCAGAAACCAGCTTAAACAGATCCACCACATTGATAAATCGTACTTTTAGGGTAGGAAACTCTTCTCGCAAAATAGCCGTCGCCGCCAATGATTCCAGCGTTGGCACATCGCCACAGCAAGCCATCACCACATCTGGAATATCCGGTTCAGTGCCACAGTGGTCATTACTGGCCCAGTCCCAAATACCCAGACCTTTTGTACAGTGCTGAATCGCCTCATCCATCGGCAAATACTGCAAATGCTTCTGCTTATCAGAAACAATCACATTAATGTAGTCCACGCTACGGAAGCAGTGATCCGCTACCGAAAGCAGGCAGTTGGCATCGGGCGGAAAGTATACTCGCACGACTTCTGGGCTTTTATTTGTTACCAAATCCACATAACCCGGATCTTGGTGGCTAAAGCCGTTGTGATCCTGTCGCCATACCAGCGAAGACAACAAAATGTTCAACGAAGACACCGATCGCCGCCAGGGCACATGATTTTTACAAATATCTAACCACTTAGCATGTTGGTTAAACATAGAGTCCACCACGTGGGCAAACGCCTCATACGTGTGAAACAAACCGTGGCGACCGCTGAGCAAATAGCCCTCTAGCCAGCCTTGCAGCGTATGCTCACTGAGCATTTCCATCACTCGGCCATCGCGGGAGAGTTCACCGCCCTGCTCATCTTCAGGGTACATGTCCGCCATCCAAACCTTTTTGGTGACTTCGTACACATCCTGCAAGCGGTTAGAAGCTGTTTCATCTGGCCCCATCAGGCGGAAATTATCAGGATTGTTGCGAAAAATCTCCCGCATCATCAGGCCCAACACCTTCGTATTCTCGTATTCCTCAACCCCATGCTTTTTCATTGGAATAGCAAAGTCCTGAAATCGTGGCATCTTCAACGCCCGACGAATTAATCCGCCATTGGCGTGAGGATTGGCGCTCATCCGGCGATTACCTACCGGAGCTAGCTCCTTGAGTTCAGGAATGAGGGTGCCATTCTCATCAAATAGCTCCTCGGGCTTGTAGTCACGCATCCACTCACCCAGCTTTTTCAGGTGGTCGTCGTTGTCGTGCATACCACCCATCGGGACTTGGTGCGACCGCCAAAAATCCTCCACCTTCTTCCCATCTACTTCTTTCGGCCCCGTCCAACCCTTCGGCGTCCGTAGCACAATCATTGGCCACATAGGACGCTTAATCTCACCGCCGCTACGCGCTTCTTTCTGATATTCTCGAATCTTTAGCACGCACTCTTCCATTACCGCCGCCATCTTCTGATGCATCTCGGCAGGATCTTTACCTTCTACAAAGTAGGGAGTATAGCCATACCCTCGGAACAAATACTCCAGTTCCTCATGAGAGATTCGCGCCAAAATTGTCGGGTTCGCAATCTTGTAGCCGTTCAGGTTCAAAACGGGCAATACTGCGCCATCACGCGCCGGGTTCAAAAACTTGTTGGAATGCCAAGCGGTTGCCAGTGGTCCCGTTTCCGACTCACCATCACCCACCACCACGCAGGTAATCAGATCAGGATTATCCAGCACTGACCCATAGGCGTGAGAAACGCTGTAGCCTAGTTCGCCGCCTTCATGAATAGAGCCGGGTGTTTCTGGCGTAACGTGGCTACCGATGTCTCCGGGAAAAGAGAATTGCTTGAAGAATTTCTGCATCCCTTCTGCATCTTCGCTCTTATCCGGATACAGCTCGGAGTAGGTCCCTTCCAAGTACACCGGAGCTAGCACTCCAGGCGCACCGTGGCCTGGGCCAGCCATAAATATCATGTCCAGATCGTATTTTTTGATCAGCCGGTTGCAGTGAATGTAGGTAAAGCTCAACGCCGGAGAGGCCCCCCAGTGACCCAACAGACGATGTTTCACATGCTCTTTTACCAGCGGCTCTTTTAGCAGGGGATTTTTTCGTAGATAAATCATCCCAACCGCAAGGTAGTGACAAGCCCGCCAGTAGGCATCTGTCTTTTGTAGCTCATCTGCTGTAAGTGGGGCTGATACTGCGTTTGGTTTGAGGGGAGTCTGAACCATATAGATGTGTTCCTGAAAGGTTATTGTTGGGCGATCGCTTTTATTCAGTCAGTGAATGCTTTCACTTCATGTTGAGTCCTGCCGTTTATTCAAGGTTGTCTATGGCTCTATCCTGCCACTTCCTCCTTAACGCACAAGTACGTTTCTCAAAAGTGCCTAAAGAATAAGAGGTAAAAAATTAAACTTACCGATTGGGAAAAAATGTATGCTCAGGGCTCGCTAGCCATAGCTTAAAAAAAGCTTAAATTCTGTTTTTAGTCAGTCACAAACAGCTTCAGAAGAGACCTATCATGCAAAATAGAATCTCCGTTGCCCCTTTCTACTGCTTAATATGGTTGATTCTGATAACCTTTTGTCTTTTCAATGTCCTATTCAGTACGTGCTAGATATTTTGGACGGGAAGTGGTCAGTTTTGATTCTCAGGGAGCTATGGAGCGGAGATCGCCGTACTCACGAGCTGCTGACCGCTTTGCCCGGCATTAGCAGCAAAACATTGACAATTCGGTTAAGAAATCTGGAAGAACACGGCATCGTTGAGCGGCGAGCTTATGCCGAAGTGCCACCTAGAGTGGAATATACGCTAACAATCAAAGGGAAAGAGTTACAGCCGATACTGAATGCGCTACACCAGGTAGGGGAGCAGTGGCTAGATCAAGAAAGCTGTATTTGTCCTGTTCAGCAGGTGGTTGCCAGCTAGCGCTAAAACAAAACGTTACAATAACGAGCCTGAGTTATAAACGTTACACAGGCATCCGAGGGCTGACACAGCACATCTTTTTACTTCAGGTAAGGTTGTTTTTTTACTCAACGTTCCTAAGGTTCTTTTCAGAAACGTTCTTGCAGAGCCTACTCGAACAATTCTAAACTTGCCTCACTGTTGTTTGAGGTACTTAATATGTGCACATCCGCTTCAATGTGTCCTCCGCTTGCCATTTGTTTAAGAGACGCTACGACAGAATCTTATGCGCTAGTTGAAAATACAGCCTTTATGCAATGCCTGCGAGCGCGGTATATAACAACAGAGTCTTTTCGGCAGCTCCTGGCAAATTTGTATTTTATTTACGATGCGCTAGAGCAAGAGATGCGCAATCATTCAAACCATCCTGTTATTAGCAACCTTTACTTTCCTCGTTTGGAGAGAACTCTTCAGCTCGAAAAAGATCTTCAGTTTTACTATGGAGATGACTGGCGCAGTCAAATTCACCCTTCTAGGAAAACACTTTGCTACGTGATGCGGATTCATTGGGCTGCCAACGATAATCCCGCTTTACTCGCAGCCCATGCCTACGTTCGATATATGGGCGATCTTTCGGACGGACAAGGGCTAAAAGCAAGTATTCGCTCAGCACTGGCACTCCCTAATGAGGGCGGCACAGCGTTTTATGAGTTCAAGGGGTTGCCAACAGTCAAAGCCCAGCAGACATTTAAAGCTATCTATCGCGATGCTTTGAACGTGCTGCCTCTAGAAACAGATTTAGCCACTGCACTGATAGAAGAAGCCAGGCTAGCATTCATGCTTAATCGAGATGTCTTAAAAGGGCTAGAACCCCAACTTAGGATAGCGATAGGAGAGGCTAAATGGCAGCTTATTTGGGGTGAAACCTCTTTGAGCACAGCAGGTTATCATAAACGCCATCATCGTTCAACTGAGCTAGTGAGCGCTATTCGCGACACATAGTCGCACAGTGCACGAGCGTAGCGAGTTCTATACAATGCTTGGGGGCGTTATAACGACGATATCGTTATTCACTAAGGTTTCTCACGATGACAATCAAAACAATGAACGATTCTAATCCTCAGTCTTCTAATAGCAGAAATACCAGCGTTACAACGGTTGCTGCGCTAATAGAAGCATACGCGAAAGGAGAACGCGATTTTTCGACTATTAGCCTGATCGCGGCTGATCTTAATGGCGTTGATTTAAAGGGTGCAGACCTTAGCTATGCCGATTTGAGCGATGCAAACCTGAGAAAAACGAACTTACGGGGTGCAGACCTTAGCTATGCTCGGCTATGCAATGCACAGTTAAGTGAAGCAGACCTGCGAGGAGCGATGATCATTGGCACCGATCTGAGAGAGGCTCAGCTTACATCCACACTGCTCCAAGAGGCCGATTACGATCCTAAAGACACTCATTTTCCAACAGGGTTTGAGATAGCATCCGCTGGCATGCGTGCCGACCGATAAATCACCGACCAATATGAACGAACCAACGGGGCACTTAAACAGAAACTTTCGGGGTAGTGCATTTTCGTAAAGGACAGAGGAAAAAGATAGCAAGGCTGCGCAGCCTACTACTGTAACTACCTCGATAGCACCTTATTATTCTCCATCCTTTACAAAATAGGACTACCACTTTCGGTTACCCCTTTCCAGTCAAAGGCTTTCAGAAGATCTTATTTGCTTATCGATTTGCCACGCAAAGCAACTAGCCAACGCTAAATCAGTGCTTTCATCCTCCCTCTTCAATGAGAAATCAAGGGTTTCAAAGCATTGGCAGGAGTTAAATTAGTACAGCTCCAGTCCAGCAATTCAGAACTTCAGGTTTTGGGCCAAGTGCCCTGCTGGCTCAAGATAGTCACTTATGAAACAGCCTTTGGTGTGACAAGGCGATAGTAGCTAGCTAGACTGATGCCAACCTTCGCGCAGATATTTGTAACGCTCAGCTCGCCTGCTTCAGCTAGACGCTCTGCCTCTAGCTCCTGGCCCCTAGTAATACTCTTCTTCCTGCCGCCTTTGCGTCCTCGCGCCCTAGCATCCGCCAGTCCTGCCATGTGTCTTTAGCGCTCCAACAGAACTAATAAGACAAGCTCGGTGTCTTGCCTAAATACGTATCTGTTGTCAGCTGTTTCAACAGAAAATCAGCGACATCAGCCCGTGCGATTTTGAGAGTTGATGTTTTGTCGTTGCCTGAGAAGCCGTGTCGATATGAGCCTGTGCGAGGGCCGTCAACAAATGCGCTAGGCCGCACAATTGTCCAATCTAGATGACTCTGATTGACATAGCGCTCTTGCAGCTGATGATCGGCAAAGACCTTGCGCAAGATGAAGCCAAACATCACGTATTTCCAGTAGAAGTCTAGATTGCCCCAGCTATCGCCTGCGCCTAGGGTTGATTGACAAATGAGCCGTCGAACGCCGGTTTGCTCCATCGCTCGAATGATTTGCTGGGTTCCTTCTGAGCGGACGGTGCTATTCAAGCTTTTGCCAGAACCGAGAACGCACACAACAGCGTCTTGTCCTTGGACAGCTTCCTCTACTGATGAGAGATTCATGACATCTCCCCGAAATAGAGTCAAGTTGGGATGTTGGATGTCGATCTTGGCGGGAGTGCGGGCAAAGGCGGTGACCATATGACCTTGCTCAAGAGCTTGCTCTACGACCTTTTCTCCAACACTGCCAGTGGCACCAAAAATTACAAGTTTCATTGCAGTTATCTCCAAAGTTTTGACGCTATTAGCTTATGAAGACTGCAAAGCTCTAGCTGTCAACTTCTTGCGGAACTATCACAATCTTGCGACGGGTTACGAGGTTTTCTTAAAAAGCTCGCAAATAGCGCCACAATGGCAAACATTGAATATATTGTGAGGTAGATACGTTGAGCGAGGTCATGAAAAATACGGCTATAGAAACGATTAAAGACCAGGTACAAGTTCAAATCGATCAGCTGCAATATCCATCTGGGGAGGCGAACTGCCTCTTTGAAGGTGAGCATACGCTGTATATGTCGCTGGCGGCTCGGCCGGTTCACTATCTACAAACTCAGGACGGCAAAACCCATACAGGTTTGTATAGGCGAGGAGATCTTTTAATTACCCCTGCGAATACACCGCTGTTTGTGCGGTGGGAGGGGGATGAGCATTGCCTGCAAATTCGGCTGACAGCTGAGTTTATGCGGAATGTTGCGAGGGAAACGGTGGTTGGAGATTGTGATCGCATCACTCTAAAACCTGAATTTCAAACCCGCAATCCCCAGCTCGAATCTATCAGCACAATGCTACTAAACGAACTTCAGCAAGGTTCTTTGTCCAACCGCCTTTACGTTGATTCTCTCTCTAATATTCTGGCCGTGAACTTGCTCAGGCAACACGCCACAACAAGACCACAGTTGCCAATCTATAAAGGTGGCTTGCCATCTCATCAGCTACGACAGATCTTAGATTACATTGGTGCCCACCTAGATCAAGAGATTAAACTAGCCGATCTGGCTCAATTGTTAGATATGAGTCAATTTCACTTCAGTCGTTTATTCAAGCAATCTCTGGGCATATCTCCCTATCAGTACCTACTTCAGCAGCGAGTAGAGTGCGCCAAGCAGTTGTTGAAAAACACAGATCGATTAATCACTGACATTGCCTTCACCTGCGGCTTTAACAGTCACAGTCACTTGAGCAAGCAGTTCAGACAACTAACCGGGATGACACCCAAAGCTTACAGGTCGAGCTAGCCCCGGCTGAGAACTATTCGAATGTGCCATGTCATACTTTTTACAACTCATGAATGTCTCATTATCTAGGCATTTCGAGGCCCTCAAAACGCGCGTCTGGGGGCTATATAGACATGGAAAAATTTTGACAAATAAGGCTGAAATGCTTTCTTAGTAGCGGTTTTAACTCTAGGCATTTATGCTCATTGAAAAATCGTATTTAACCTCAGTTTTGGTTAAGCAGCAGGCGGCAAAGCCCATTCTAAATGAAGTCCAGGCTTTTTAGGTTGGTGGCAATAGGCGATTAAGCCACAGATGATGTTGACCCAGCAGTTCACGGGACTGCGGTGACGAGAATGCTTAATCTGCGAGATGTTCTTCAACTGGTCAATCACTGTTTCGACGATAGGCCGCTTGCGAGAGAGCAGTCTATCAGTCAGCCGGGCGTTGCTGAAACGAAAGATGAACTGCTTAAGTCAATCCTGTGAACCGCAAATAGCAGCGACCTTCTTGAATCGGATTCATCTTAGAAATCAGCAACGCCCTTCAGATAGCAGCACAACGGAAACAAACAGGATGGTGTCCACTCAACAAAACGGTTGTAGCTACTAGGGTGGGAAACGCCTGTTTCCAGTACTTTCAGACGTGCTTGAGGTAGTAGGCTTTGAAGTTGCGGTAGTGACTCTGGTGGAAGCCAATCAAGATAGTCATGATTTCGCTGAGACAGAGCGTTGACACAGCCTCTTCTAAGAAACTCAACTAGAGGTCAGCATGTTGAGGTACCAGCTCAAAGCCCATTTGCTTAGCTCTGCGCTTGAGATTTTTGACCACGCGCTGTTGATATTGCTGCTCATAAGCGTCAACCCCCATATCGACATAGGCATCACCCGTCGTCCATAAATGGTAGAAAATCCGAGCTAATTTATGAGCCGTTGCGGTAATCGCTTTAGGTGGTCCAAGCCGACTGCGTAGCCGACGATATACTGCCGACGGCTGAGAAATGAACTAGCTAACCTTGATATTGCTAGGGCTCTGGCCTTTCAAAAGTCCAATCGTTAGCCGTCGAGAGTATAGAAAGCGCCCAAAGCGGTTTTACTGTTGGCTAACGATTGTGCAGCCATGCGAAAAGCCTTGGCGGCTCGGTTAATCACTTTTCGGGTTTTGGTGCTGAGGGCTTTACCGCCACTAATGCGACTGCCAGGGGATAACCCTAACCAGGAGGCAAAGTGTTTGACCGTAGGAAATCGGGTTGGGTCAAGGCCAACTTCAGAGAGAATGGTTTGCACCGTGAGCGATTCGAGTCCATCAATTTGGGTGAAATCAACACCGCTAATGCGATAGAGATGAGCCCGCAGGTCAAACTCAGGCGCATGGCGGCTGGGTTTACGACCTTTGGGTCTCGGTGGCAACGGCGGCTCTGCTCTGTTGTCTGAGTCCAGAGCGCTCAGACTTTGTTCAATCTGTTGGTCACACAGCTGAATCTGTTGACGATAGGTATCGTAGAGCTGTAGTTCCTGCGTAAGAATAAACACCTGCTCAGCCCGATAATCACCCATCAATGCAGCCGCAATCTCTGTGGTTGAACGCTTTGTCCTTGGGTCTCTCAAGGCTGCTAGCTGCTGAGGGTCTCGTTCTCCGGCAACGATAGCTCGGATAATCGCCATTCCAGTTACGCCCGTCACGTCACTAATCACTCGATTCAGATGCAAGTTCATTTCAGTGAGGGCTTTCTGCATCCGCTGAATGTGGGTGCTGGCGCTCTGTGTCAGACGTTCCCGGTGACGGATATAGCTACGCAATCCACAAATCGCATCCTTAGGTCGAAAAGAGGCTGACAGTAAGCCATAGCTGTGTAACTGCCGTAGCCACTGACAATCGAGCACATCGCTTTTCCGTCCCGGTACCATTTTGACCCGACGAGCATTGACTAAGAACACCTCGAATCCACTGGTCTCCAGAATTTGAAATACCGGTATCCAATAGACACCTGTCGATTCCATTGCCACAGTCGTGACACCACATTGCTTCAGCCAATCAGCCATCGCGTGTAGCTCACCCGTGAAACAGCCGAACTCGCGCACCGACTCTGAATCTCGCTCAGGCGGAACGCTTACCCAGTGTGATTCTGCGCCAATGTCTATGCCTGCGGCATTGGGGTGGATAGTACAGATCTCAGGCTCTATCGGAGATTTAGGCATGATGGCCGACCAAAAACAACCAAGGTGCTCTGACCGGGGACGGGTATGCGGAAAATCTTCTAATCGGGATAGGCACAAACCTTCACCAGGGTCATCACCACACGTCCTAGAACCAGGCTCCGCGTCAGGCGCTTAGGCACTACTGAGGCTACGGTCTTGATGGCCAGAACACTGCTTCAGCATATGAGAAAATTGAGTTTCTTTCACGTATCACTCAGGTTAATGAGCTGAGTTATGGGCTCTGCAAGAGAATCGCTTGCGCTGACGTGCTTTCAAACTGTGGCTCAGGAGCTGACGGTGCCAGACGGGTTCAAACGCTTGGCAAAAGTCATCGACGTGGCAGAAGAGTTCTTCTAAGCTAGACATAGAGGAGGGTAGGGTTGATTGATTTTGGTAATCTCAGCTTACCTATCCTCCTTTTTTTGTGCTTTCCTTATCCCGAACTGACGTTAATTAATTAGGCAGCCAACAGCCAGTCTCTAGTTCTTTCAGGTCATCTTTTTTCAGGTCATCGGACTCGCTAAGAGCAGGTCTTGAATGGCCTTGATAAAAGTCTCCCATTCAATCGGCTTGGTGATATGCGCCTGAAAACCGACTTGCAGTGCTTGGCGGTGATCAATTTCGCTGGCGTAGGCGGTCAGGGCGATCGCACGAATTTGGCCACCTTGCTCGGGTGGGAGCTGCCGTACCTGCTGCATCAGCTCATAGCCATTTATATCTGGCATGCCAATGTCGCTAATCAACACATCGAATGAACTCTGGCTGAGCTGGTCTAATGCTTCACTGGCGCTAGTAACCGTTGTGACCATTACACCTGTATTTTCTAATAAAAACTGGGTGACTTCGCGGGCGTCTGCGTCATCATCGACGACCAAGATTTTGAGATCGTTCAAGTCGCTAGCCTCAGAGAGTTGCGGAGAGTCAGCAGATTGGCCCGGAGGGGTTAGCTGTAGGGGTAGACGCAGGCTAAAGGTTGCGCCTTGTCCTTCGCCGGGGCTTTGAACCTGGACGCTGCCTCCATGTAGCTCAATGAGATGACGAACGATGGCTAATCCTAGACCTAGCCCACCGAACTGGCGGGTGCTGGTGGCATCTTCCTGGCGGAAGCGATCAAACACGTAAGGTAAAAAGCTAGCGGGAATGCCCTTACCCGTATCGCGGACAGAAATCAAAGCAGAGTTATCGGCATGGGCGAGTTCAACGTTGATTTGTCCGCCGTTGGGGGTGAATTTGATGGAGTTGGACAGCAAATTCCACAGGACCTGCTGTAGGCGATCGCTATCTCCCAAAACGACGCCAGGCAGGTCGTTTAGCTGGGTATGAATTTGAATGGATTTGGCCTCTGCGGCCAGCTGAACGGTCTCAATCGCTGCCTGAATCACCAGCTCAAGCCGGACCGGCTGGGAATCGAGACTTAGCTGACCGCGTAGAATGCGAGAGACATCGAGTAAATCATCAATCAAGTTGGCCTGCATTTTGGCATTGCGGCCAATAATGTCGAGCGCGCGCTGGGTGCGCTGCGCGTCGAGCTTGCCACGGCTAAGCAGCGTACTCCAGCCGAGAATAGGGTTAAGCGGCGTGCGCAGCTCGTGGGAAACGACGGCTAAGAATTCATCCTTCACTCGGTTCGCCGTTTCGGCTGATTCGCGGGCGGCTTCGGATTCAGCCAGCAGCCGATCGCGCTCTTGCTCAGCTTGTTTACGCTCGGTGATCTCTTGCGCCACGATGTTGATACCGATAATGCGATCACAGCTATCTCGAAGAGGATACCAGCTCTCTAGCCAGGTTCGAGTCACACCCGGCTGCGCTGCGGTTTCACCCTGTAGTTCAAAATCTAAGATAGGTTCGCCAGTTTCTAAAACTTGCCGCAGGACTGACTCGGCACCATCGGCCAGGTCGGGGACGATTTCTCGCACCGTTCGGCCCACATGATCCTCCGGAGAAACGCCGTTGATTTCAGCCAGTGCCCGGTTAATGCGTTGAAAGCGTAAGTCGGTATCGAGCACCGCGAGACCAATCGGCAGCGTGTGATAGATGGCCTCGATTTCAGCGAGCTGCTGCTGCACCAGGTTGCGCTGATAAATCACCTCTAGTTCGGCCTGTTTACGCTCAGTGATGTCAATGCCTGACGGAATTAAATACTCTAGCTGACCCGCTTCGTCAAAGACGGGAACCAGCGTAAAGTCAATGGTGATCAGCTGACCATCTTTGATTTGGATAACCTCGTCATAGCGGAGGGTCTCGCCGCTGACAGCTTCAACGATGGCATGGCGTAGCCGCGCTTGTACCGCCGGATTGTGTGTCCACCAGTAGGCGTCGGCAAAGGGCTTGTCGATCACCTGCTCGGCGGTTAAGTTGGCGGCTTTGAGGGCCGTCTGATTGACCTCTAGCAAAATGCCTGCCGGACTGACAATGCCCACGAAGCTGAGGAGGCCATCAATGATTTGGCGGCTGCGCTGCTCGCTGCGGCGCAGCGAGGCCTCGGTGCGTTTGCGATCGCTAATATCAACCAGCGCTCCAGGGAAGCTAACCGCTACTCCGGCCTCGTCATACTCCACTTGGCCTCGGGCCAGCACCCAGCGCCGCCGACCGTCGGTATCGAAAACGCGATATTCAATCGTGTACTCATCTCCAGTTGCGAGGGCGTGGGTGATGGCTGCTGTGACGCGATCGCGATCGGCAGGATGAATCGCCGCCGTAAATTGTTCTATCGCTACCCCTTGGGCGACCGCCTCTGGGTCAAGCCCAAAGAGATAAGCCAGGTTAACATCACCGCGCGTACGATTGCTCGCCACGTCATAGCGCCAGGTGCAAATCGAGCCCGCTTTTAAGGCCGCCTCTAGCTGAGTTTTGGTCTCACTTAGCCGCAGCTTGTCCTGAATTCGCTCTGTGACATCTTTAACATTGCCAATGGCGCGCACCGGGTTGTCTGCCTGATCAAACAAAACTTGCCCGCGCGCTGCTAACCACCGAACCCCATGCTGAGGATGCATAATTCGATATTCGGCTTCGTAATACTCGCTCTCTTGGCGCAGCGCCTGCTGAAGTTTGCTCATTGTCTGCTGCTCCCGGTCATCCGGATGCAGGCTCTCTAGCCACTCCTCAGGGCCGACTTCTGTAGTCTCTGGGTCTAGGCCATAGATGGTGGTGTATTCGTCAGACACATAGGCGCGATTAGTAGCCACGTCCCAGTCCCAAATGCCCGATTGGGTTGTCCGGTAAGCCAGCTTTAGGCGTGCTTCGCTGGCCCGCAAGGCCGCTGCCCTGCGGCTGCGTTCTTGCAGTTCTTGCTGGGTTTGTCGGGAAAACTCAGCTTTTTGAATTGCGCTGCCGATCTGAGGCGCAAGCTGCTTCAGCAGCTCGACTTCTAGAGTTGTCCAGGGCCGAGGGGCCGCGCAATGCTGGGCAATCAGCAAGCCCCAAAGCTGATTCTGCTGCAAAATGGGCACCACCAAATTGGCCCGTACTTCAAGCCGTTCTAGCAGCTCAACATGGCAAGGCTCAATGCTGCCATCATAAATATCGGGCTTGACAGTCACCAACCCCTGCCGAAAGCGCTCAATATAAGACTCGATTAGGCAAGGATCATAAAAATCGGTCGATAGCAGAGCGCTCCAGCCCTCGCCTACCGATTCGGTCGTCACCGTACCGTTGCCTTCCGCCGCTAGCTGAAACAACAAAACGCGATCCGTTTGCAGAAACCGCCGCACCTCATCGACAGTCGTCTGCAAAATCTCATTGAGGTCGAGGGTTTGGTTGATTTTGGTAGTGATTTCGTAGACCAGGCGATCGCGATCAATGCGCTGCTGAAGCTCGTAGCGGAGCTGACTTTCCTCGATGGCACGATTAATGGACAGCCGTAGGCTAGTCGGGGTGATTTTGTCTTTGACGAGATAGTCTTGAGCGCCAGTTTTCAGCGCTTGTACCGCCACTGTCTCGCTGCCTTGCCCGGTTAACAAAATGACTGAGCCAGCCGAAGGAGCCAGCGCCAAGATTTGGGCGAGAATCTCAAGTCCGTCGGCATCAGGCAAACGATAGTCCAATAGGAGCGCATCGGGCTGATGCTGTTGCCAAAGGTCTAGGGCCGCTTTTCCGGTCTCCGCTTCAAAAATTTGATAAGTGCAGTCCGGATCGCTGGTTAAATAGCGCCGATAAACCTCGCGGTCTTCCGGTGCATCATCCACAATCAAAATGCTACGAGGGCAGGCAGGATCCGTCATGGTCATGCGCGGGTGGTCGGCAGGGCGGTCACTTCAAACCAGTAGTCGATGATAGCTTGTACATCATGCTTGAGCTGGTCAATATTAATGGGTTTAACAATGTAGCTGGACAGTGCGAAGTGCGATCACAAAAAGCAACGAACATTCCCATACCCAAAGGGAAAGGAATGTTCGAGACTGGTTGAATCACTACAAACAACCAGTTCAATTATGGAACTCTACGACCGCATTGAGCAAATTCTGTTTAAACTACGCCCCGCCTTCAGCCGAGACATCCCGTTTGGATAGTCCTATTTTGTAAAGGATGGAGAACAATAAGGTGCTATCGAGGTAGTTACAGTAGTAGGGTGCGCAGCCTTGCTATCTTTTTCCTCTGTCCTTTATGAAAATGCACTACCATGCAACGGCGACCTATAGCGCAGAAGATGTCCCGGCTAGCAGCTATATTGGCTTTGCTGTTTTTGGCACGGCAGATATTAACGTTGAGGATATTTCAGTTCAACCACTTTAGAACAGGTCAAATCGAGGTTACTGCCAGTCTGATTCGGATTGGGTTTTGACGTATTGGCCTAGTAGGCCCAATGCGAGCGTAGCTGACAGCAAGTGCCATAAGCTCGAAAACACTGATATATAGAGGTTTAAGGTTAGTTCTTATGAACTAAGTTTTTTGAGAAAATTAGATTTTTGCGTGATCGCCCAACGAGTTTACGTTGTTTCAGGCGTTGCTCTTATCCTTATGGCACTTTGTGACAGCGACGCTTGCAGTACGCCCATTAGAAGGCACGTCTTTCAATAGGAATTCCATCAATTTCTGAGCTTTCCTGCATTCTTTGGCACTCTTCGGTATGGATTTTTCATAAGCGTAGCTTCCCAGAGCTACCAGCTCACAGTCAAATTTCGTTGGCCTGACAATGCCGTGGCAGCTTGACAAGAAAATTTGTGCCCTTTCCTATCGCAGAATCAACTGTGATCCGGCCATTGTGCTGAGTGACGATTTGGTAGCTGATAGAGAGTCCTAAGCCAGTTCCTTGACCAACAGGTTTAGTGGTAAAAAAAGGATCAAAGATCTTGGTTTGAATCTCTGGAGCAATGCCAGGGCCATTATCCCAGACTGCAATCGTGACAAACTCTGCTGTCATCTCAGTATCAATGGCAATGGTTGGAGCATCAACCTTTTCTAGGCTCAAGGCATCAATAGCATTGGTTAGCAAATTTAGGATAACCTGATTGAGCTGACCGGCGTGACAGACAATTGGCTCAAGATCTCCGTACTGTTTGCGAATGGTAATCGGAGATTGGCCCTGCAAACGGTGTGTCAGCATTAATAATGCACTCTCGATACCCTCATTTAGGTTGACCGGTTTGAGTCCGGTCTCATCTAGTCGGGAAAAATTACGCAGACCCAGGACAATATCACGAATGCGCTGAGTCCCCTTTTTCATTGATTGAATGACTGCTGGCACATCGGCTCGTAAAAAGTCTAGCTCAATCTCTTCCTCAATAGCCTGAACGGTAATAGGTTTATCAGGAAAACTCTCGGCATAACCGTCCACTAGCATAAGCAAGTCCTCAGAGTACTTGGCAACATGGGTCAGATTGTTATGAATGAAAGTGACCGGGTTATTCACTTCATGAGCAATACCTGCCACCATTCGTCCCAGACCTGACATCTTTTCAACTTGTATGAGCTGGGCCTGTGCTTCCCGGAGCGTGAGCAGCGTATTTTCTAGCTTGTGTGCTTGTTGCTCAGCTCTTTGCGCGGCTGATTGGGCCGCAATGTACAGGTTAGCGTGATCAATAGCGATCGCCAGTTGATCGGCAACATCTTCTAACAGCTCTATCTCTATCGACGTCCAAGCACTAGGTTGTTGTAAACAGATTAAAACCCCCAGACGGTCACAGTTAGCATAAACAGGAACGATCACGGTAGAACCTATCTCGATTTCCGTGAGCACATCTTGATTAAGTGGAAGCGCCTGTCGATGGAGATCCATCGCCTGAAACAGCTTGAGTTTAGCCCCATTGCTAGGAGGTTCTACCCAATCGTGATAGATAGATTGCACTGCCTGGAGTAAGGCATCTTCAGTCGTCGGATTAGGCTGTTGTGAATGGTGATAAGAGGCATAGCTATTTTGCTGCACCAGCCTATTACCTTGCCGCTGATACCACAGAAACTGACAGATATCAGCCGATAGAAGACTACGAATTTCTTTGACGGCAGTGTTTAGGATAGTCTCCAGGTCAAGGGATTTACGAATCTGTCCTGAAAGGTTACGCCGCAGAAGTTCAACCCGCTGGTTTAGTTCATAGAGCTGCTCATTAGCTACTGTCAAATCCCGTGTTTTCTTTTCCAACTGACAACTGTATTGGATTGAACGGGGTACTTCTGCCAGTAAATCGATAATCACTTGGGCATTGGATAGATCTTCTTTCTCAACGCCGAGCCAGGGTTCAGGAGGAATGGTCTGAAGCTGCTCATGGACGATTAGAAACTGACCATCCGCTTGAATTTGACCGATATAAACGGGCTTGTTCAAATGATGATTTGCGCTGACAGTAACCCGCCCACCGGGGCCTTCAAATGCCTGATTCAGCATGGCTTCTCGAACCTGATCGCAGTCCAATGAACCCGCTGCTTCTACTGCCTGACGCCAGAGATATACCTGTGTGTAAGCTGCCGCCACAGGATCGCATGTCACTCGATGGTTCCCGTAGCGCCGCTGAAACTTTTGAATAAAGGCTGTATTCTCTGCGATGGGCAAGCTCTGAAAATAGTTCCAGGTTGCGTAATGTCCCACTGCCGCCTGACCGATCATCTGAAGTTCCTGTTCTGAAATGCTAATAGCCATCACAGGCAGATTAGCGGCATCGATTCCAGCGGATTGATACTGATTATAGAAGGCTAGGTTGGCATCGCCATTAAGGGTACTGAAAACAACATCCGGTTCCACTGCCTGAATTTGTTGAATAATGGAACTAAAGTCTTGGTTCTCAAGGGCAGGCAAGGCTTCACCGACAACAACACCGCCTTCCCTAGCAATTTGGGCTTTTAGTAGGGTGTGACAAACTCTTGGAAACACATAGTCCATGCCCAACAGAAAAAAGCGTTTTTTCCCTTGGGCGAGCAACCATTCTACAGCAGGTTTAATCTGTTGATTAGGACAAGCCCCACTGTAGAAAACAGCGGGAGAATATTCCAGCCCCTCATACTGAACTGGGTAAAAGAGAAGTGCATTGTAGGCTTCTAGAATCGGAATTGCTAGCTTACGAGCAGTTGAAGACCAACCCCCAAAGAAGGTTGTAATACCTTGATTAACAAAGCTTTCAACCTTTTGTTCAAAAATATTGGGATCAGACTGAGTATCTTCTACAATCGCTTCAATAGGGCGGTTAAGGACACCCCCGATTTTGTTTATTTCGTCAACTGCGAGCAATGTTGCATCAATGAGTGCATTTTCTCCCAGGGCTAGGGCGCCAGTACGGGAGTGAAGGATACCAATAGTGAATGGACCTGTCGATAACCCCAATAGCTCTTCGTCAGCAGCAGCACTCATCGTTTCTATTTAGTGAGAACTTAATATTCCCAGAATGCCTAAGTAGTCAGGGTTTCTATCAGTAAACGGCTTTCGAGTGGGTCGGTTAAATCGAGAGCGCTACCATTAAACTCGTTAGAAGATATACTCTAAACGTTTGAGATATGGACATTTTTGAAGGACTGAAAGTTCAACGATAGCCAAGTTTCCAACTTTTGGTGGTGGGTGGTGTTGGCGGCTTCGAGACAGGTTTCAATCGCCGCTTTGAATGCGTCAAATTCAGCATAGTACTTGGAATACAGGCACTCGTTTCTGACAAACTTCCATAGCCGCTCGATCAAGTTGAGTTGAGGCGAATAGGCCGGAAGATATAGCAGCTCAATATCGAGCGCTCTAGCCAAGCCGAACACGAGCTGACACTTTTGGTAGCGAGCATTATCCAAAACCACGGTAATCGGCACCTTCAGCTTCAAAGCCGCTAGTTTCAGCAGCAGTTCACAAACGCTCGTTGAATTGATATAGCTTTCATTGGTGACCGTGATGACCTCTTTAGTGATGGCATTGACGGCTCCTAACACATTGAAGCGTTTACGACCTGATGGTGAGGCGATGAATAGTCGGCTAAAGCACCAGATGAAGCCTAAATAAGCGCGATGAACAAAGTGGGCCGCGTCTATAAAAAAACGGCGCGTTCGCCTGCTTGAGCTGCTGCTAAACGAGGGGTCAGTTCATCCGCTAGAAACTGCGCTTGCTCTTCAATCTTTTCCGGGGTCGCTGACTTGCCCGGCAGGTAGCCGACTTTTCGATACTGCATTCCGATGCGTTTGAGGCAGGCTCTCACCTGCGTTGGGCTGCGCTCAATCCCAGTCAGTCTGGTGATCTCCGACTGCGCTTCGGCGGTACTCCGAGGTGGGTGCGCTTCAAAATGAGCTTTGAGGCTAGCTGTATGCTCATTGGGGCTTTTTGCATAAACCCCCGAAAGGGTACATTCCAGATCGAGACAGTCAAGACTCAGTATTGAGCTAGGGTTAATTAGTACATTTGGTCTTAGCCATATTTTACTGACGCAGAGTATTGACTAGACTCTGCGTAGCTGAACGTATTCAACAGTAAGCATCTAACTTTCTTCAGCTTTGTTGACCTGCGTTGGGAGCCTTCTTTGGGCTAACCGTCTTTGCTTAAAATCAATCGCTTATCGAGAACCAATGGTTTTCATCAGAGACCCATTCCTTTATCTGTCTCTAGCTATTTCGGCTTTAGCGAAACGCCAGAATGACTGCTGTCTGGTAATTTTAGTGAAGCAGCAATAAGAGAGTTTCGTTGTGCTAAGAGTAGGTTCTGCAAATTTAGGAAAAGCGCTATTGAGAAAATCTTCTACAGTTTCGCAATCACAGAACTCAGCGATGTTTAGCTAACGCACTCGCTAAACGAGCGTATTGATAGATAGTTAGCACTCAGGTTTTACCGATACTTTGAAACCACTCAATGTGCGATCGCGTTGATGAGCGGCTCTTGGTAAGATCCATCGGTAGACCACGCTCAATCGGTTTATCTGCATACCTAGCGTGTTGACGGATAGGAAGCAAAGCATCGTACCGCTCAATCGAAAAACCTGAACATACTGCTGCCAAAGGCATCTAGTGAAAACAATACCGTTTTTTCAACTCTGAGTCTCAATCGTCCTAGAGTGGACTATACCTTTTTGAGGGGTAGTGCAAAAAACCCCAGAATAGGAGAGCAGCACCGTGAGCCAATTTAGCCGCAGCTGGTGGGGGCAAAAATTTATCACCGCCATCGAGAATCTGACTGATTCGGGTCGCCTCAGCCGAGGGCGCTCCTACGCTCGAGGCCGTAAGGTCAAGGGATTTGATATTGACGGTAATCTGGTGACCGCCCAAGTTCGCGGCTCGATCAATCCCTACTTTGGCGTCCACAAAGAGCCGCTCTACCACATCACTATCGAATTTCAGCTCTTAAGTGCGGCCAAATGGTCAGCAGCAGTAGCTGAAATGGCTTCAAAGGCCAGCGTCATTTCTCGGCTATTGCTCAACGAAATCCCAGACGATATCGAGAAGACTTTTCAGTCGCTGAACTTGAACCTGCTGCCGGGCAGCCAAAAAGACTTTAAAACGAGCTGTTCTTGCCCAGACTGGAGCAATCCCTGCAAGCACATTGCCGGGGTGTATTACCTCGTCGCCGCCGAACTCGACCAAGACCCGTTTTTGCTGTTTGAACTGCGGGGCCTGTCTAGAGAGAACCTAATAAAAGAACTGTCAAAGTCTCCCCTGGGGCAGGCACTTTCAGCAGAGCTACAGTCAGTGCAGAGCAAGCCACAGCCCACTGCCGCCTACTACGCGCTGCCAGAAACGCTGCCTGCAAAGGGCGAAACTAACCTGCGAGAATTTTGGCAGGGCAAAAAACAACTCCCGCAAACGATGGAAGCCCCCCCCGAAAAATCGGTATCAGCGATT
>Ga0209194_1000630_pt1 | contig 26152 bp, 25 predicted proteins | sample COGITO_mtgs_1004_FD_184787 | JGI IMG/M metagenome (GOLD analysis project Ga0209194, IMG submission 184787) | Pelagic marine microbial communities from North Sea - COGITO_mtgs_100413 (SPAdes) (version 2) | ecosystem: Environmental > Aquatic > Marine > Epipelagic ...
GTGCCCTTGTTTTCAACTTGTTAGGGTGACGATACATGGCTCTGGGCTTTGCCGCAGAGCTTTTTGTTTGATGTGCTTATTGATACCTCCTTGCCAGCACTTTCTGTCCCGCATTAAGTTGGTACCCGGCCAGCGGCTCTATGGCTGCATCTGTTTCAGAAACGATCTCAAACAGGCCGTCCTTCTGAGCCATGCCAACGCGAATGATTTTAGCTGTATGGTGGTTGGGCTCTATGGTCATCAGGCCGCCTGGTGCTTCAAAGGCTTGACCGTAGGCCGCTTGACGGACGGCTTCAATATCTGTGGTGCCCGCTGTCTCTACGGCCTGCGCCCACAGATGCACCATGCTGTAGGCCACCTGCATCGGATCGCTGGTGACCCGATCATCTCCGTATTGGGATTTGAAGCTGGCGATCCACGCCTTATTTTCTGGCCTGTCAATCGTTTGAAAATAGCTCCAGGTGGCATAGTGCCCCTCAACATATTCTGGCCCAATTTGCCGAATCTCTTCTTCGGTTATGCCCACAGACATAACGCTGTATTTATCGGCGGTGATGCCTGCCTGTTTAAGCTGCCTAAAAAAGTCCACGTTGCGATCGCCCTGTAGGCTGCTAAAAATAACGCCACCCTCAGGAAGCGCCTGCTTAATTTTGGCAATTATTGGTGCAACGTCTGTTCCTTCTGAAAGCAAATATTCTTCGCCCACTAGCTTGCCTTGCTTGGCAGCCAGCTGCGCCTGAATCAGCTCGCTTACCGTCTTCGAAAATATTGGATCCGATCCGATTAGAAAAAACGATTTTCCTTTATTTTCCAGCAGCCAATCTACCGCCTGAGCAATCTGTTGATTGGGAGTTGCTCCCATATAAAAAATGTTTTTAGAGCACTCTTGACCCTCGTACGATAAGGGATACCAAAGCAGGTTGTCTTTTGCTTCTACCACTGACTTAATGGCCTGACGGCTAGATGAAGTCCAGCCGCCAAAAATAACGGCCACCTGCGATTGATCGATCAGATTTTCAGCCCTTTCAGTAAACGTCGGCGGATCGGACGCACCATCTCGAATAACGGCGACGATCTGACGGCCCAGTACGCCGCCGTTGTCGTTGATTTCTGCTATGGCTAGCTCCTCAGCATCGACCAGAGCGGTTTCGCTAATAGCCATTGGCCCTGAGAGAGAGTGAAGAATTCCTACGGGGATGGTATCGCTGTCCGCTATAGCCTCCTCACCCTCCTCGCCAAGGCTATTATCGGTGCCTGCTCCTTCCTCGGTCGTGGTTGAGTCGGCGCTGCGTCTGTTCATGCATCCGCCCAATCCACCAGAGAGCGCTAACCCGCTGCCAAATAGCGCAGCCAGAGAAAGGATCTTGCGTCGAGTTGGGCGGGCCGTTTTTTCTGTATTTTGTGTCATGAATTGTAGATAAGCATGTCAATAGCCTACCTGTTCTTCAGTGACCTTCATGGAATGATTTGTCTCAAGTCAGCCCTCTAGAAAGTCAGCCTTCTAGAAAAGCAGCCCTCTAGAACAAAAAGTACCGCTGAGCCATAGGCAGCACTTCTGCGGGTTCGCAGGTGAGCAGCTTGCCGTCTACTTTTACCTCAAAGGTTTCGGGCGTGACTTCGATATTGGGCGTGAGGCTATTGAGCTTCAGGTCGCTCTTTTTGAGCTGGCGCGTGTCGAATACGGGGCGCAGACGGTTGGGATTTAATCCGAGCTGACTGGCAATGTCTAAGTCCATTGCGGCTTGTGAGACAAAGGTGTAGGCGGTGCTGTTGATGGCTCTGCCAAAGCTGCCAAACATCGGTCGCATGTGCACCGGACCTGGCGTAGAGATGCTGGCGTTGGCGTCTCCCATTTGCGCGTAGGCAATGAAGCCGCCTTTGATCACGGTTTCGGGCTTTACGCCAAAGAAGGCTGGACTCCAGAGGCACAGGTCGGCGAGTTTGCCTTCTTCTACGGAGCCGACGCAGTGAGAGATGCCGTGGGCGATCGCAGGATTAATCGTGTACTTCGCCACATATCGCTTTGCCCGATAGTTGTCGTGCGTCTCGCTTTCATTTTGCGGGTCGGGCAACAGTCCCTTTTGCACCTTCATTTTATGGGCGGTCTGCCAGGTGCGCGTCACCACTTCGCCCACTCGCCCCATGGCCTGCGAATCGGATGCCATGATGCTAAACGCGCCCATATCATGCAGCAAATCCTCAGCGGCAATGGTCTCGCGGCGAATGCGCGATTCGGCAAATTTCACGTCTTCTGGAATGTTTTTATCCAGGTGGTGGCACACCATCAGCATGTCCTTATGCTCGTCGAAGGTGTTGATGGTGTAAGGGCGAGTTGGATTGGTTGAAGCGGGCAGCACGTTGTTTAGTGCGCAAACTGTCAGAATGTCGGGGGAGTGGCCGCCGCCTGCGCCTTCGGTGTGAAAGGTGTGAATGACGCGATCTTTGAAGGCGGCTACGGTGGTTTCGACAAAGCCCGCCTCGTTGAGCGAGTCGGTATGAATCGCGACTTGCACGTCGTATTCGTCAGCGACGCTCAGGCAGTTATCAATAGCGGCTGCGGTGGTTCCCCAGTCTTCGTGCAGCTTTAGGCCCATGGCGCCTGCTTTAATTTGGGCCACTAGTTCAGCGGGCTGGCTAGCGTTCCCTTTGCCCATAAAGCCTAGGTTCATCGGAAAGGCTTCGGCGGCTTCTAACATGCGGTGAATGTTCCACGCGCCGGGCGTGCAGGTGGTGGCGAGCGTTCCGGTGGCTGGGCCGGTGCCACCGCCGAGCATGGTGGTTGTGCCTGAGGCGATCGCAACTTCAATCTGCTGCGGACAAATAAAGTGAATGTGCGAATCGATCGCGCCAGCCGTCAGAATCTTGCCTTCGCCCGCAATAATCTCTGTACCCGGCCCGATAATAATGTCTATGTTGTTTTGCGTATGGGGGTTGCCCGCTTTCCCAATTTTGACAATGTTGCCGTCTTTGATCCCCACATCGGCTTTTACTACGCCCCACCAGTCCAGAATCAGCGCATTGGTAATTACGGTATCTACCGCCCCATCGGCGCGTGATATGGGGGATTGGCCCATGCCGTCTCGAATAACCTTACCGCCGCCAAACTTTACTTCGTCGCCATAGTAGGTGCCGCCGTAGGTTGTTAGGTCTTGTTCTACTTCAATAAAGAGTTCGGTGTCGGCTAGACGAATGCGATCGCCCACCGTTGGCCCAAAGGTATCAGCGTAATCGCGGCGGCTAATATAGTTGCTCATTACTTGTTCAGTATGGATTAGTCAGTATGGATAACAGCTTCGAAAAGGCGGTGAGGCGATATCTGTAATCGTTATTGGAGACTGTCTCCGATAGATTAGTATCGTCTCATGTGAAAGCGCGATTGAGATAATTACAGGGCGTTTTTTCGGTAATTCATTCTTCCTCATATTTTCGTAGCAGCAATTACTATTTGTGCTGTAATGCTTAACCTAGCCTCTCTTGAAGGTGAACAGCTCGCAGCCATGAAACCAGTCAACTTAGACAGTAAAGGAATTGCGATCGCGCTGCTCTCTACCGCAACCTGGGGTACCGCAGGCATCTTCATTCGCTGGCTCCCTGGATGGTCTCCCTTCGCTATCCTGGCAGGGCGCTTTTTGGTTGCAGCTATAGCGCTACTGCCTATTGTGCTAGCGCCCAAACTCCGCCGCGAGCTGTTCGATTCCTTGCAGGCTCCCTATATTTGGTCGCTGAGCATCCCCATGATTGGCGGCTTTCTGTTGGGAACTACCGCCTTTCAGATGGCTCCGGTTGGAGAAGTGACGCTGTTTTTTACAACGTCTCCTTTTTTTGTCGCTGCCTACAAAATTCTTTCGGGCGCGCGCATTCACAGAAACGAGAGTATTGGGACTTTGCTGTCGATGGCTGGCGTTATTCTCATCGTGTTGCCTCAGCTCTCTATGGCTAGCGGTGCGGCTAGCGGCACGTCGTGGCAGACGGTGATGGGATATGGCTTTGCCTTGAGTGGGGCGGGTTTACTGGCTGTGTATATACTGTGGTTTGGTGCGATCGCCCGTAAAGGCATCACCCTAAGACCGACGAACATTGTGTTTGTAACCTGTTTGCTAGGCTGCGTACTCTCTTCTATTTGCACCGTGCTTTTGGCTGATTCAGCTAGTGCGTTCGACTTAACTGAAAGAACCGTGCTGGTCATCTTGGGGTTAGGCATTTTATCTACGGCAACGTCTACGCTGCTCTACACCGTAGCGGCACAGCGATTGCCAGCGCTTTTAGCGGCGGCGTTTTTACTGACGGAGCCGCTATTTGCAGTTTTATATGCCTCAGTGTTGCTCAAAGAATCTCCGTCTGTATGGTTTGGGTTTGGCAGCGCTCTTGTCTTGTCGGGGCTGTTGTTGATTTCTAAAGATACTGAAGCGATCGCGTAAGCTCGCAAATATATCAGCTAGAAAACATTAGATAGCAAACACATTAGCTAGCAAACACATTAGCTAGCAAACAGTCGGCGCGACAGCTTGGCCTGTCTCATCTGAGCCAAATCAATCAGCGGCGTACAAGACCACATATCGTCAAGCGATTGTTCAGCAGATTCTCGACAGATAGTCGCCATATCTTCTGAGAGTCGACGTCTGATTTGCTGCGCTTCTAGATGACCGATTGCACCTAATCGAATGGCCGCGCCGAGCAAGCCAGTAACAAACCCATGCGTAAATGCTAAGGCTGTTTCTGATGACGAGAGCCCTGAAACACGGGCCACTACGGCAAATACTACTGGGTGAAGGCAGTTTATTTCACCTTTTGCGGTTTGCTGGCTCAAGGTCTCTAGCTGCGGATGGGGCCAGGTTTTACTGGCAACCATTAATAAAGCTCGTCCGCTCTGCCGCTGCGTAATGCGAGTTTTTTCAATGGGCGTTTGGGCAAACAAGCGAGCGTCAATCTCGCAGATGGCTTGTATATTGTTGCTTTGGCTAGCCTTGTGGGTGTGGGCGATCGCAACTAAATCTGTTGGCCCTATTTTATTGCACAATAGCAGCCGCACAAAACTCTCTACATCTTCAGCCGTCTGAACCGCATCGCTTTGAACTAAGCTCTCTAATCCGTGAGAAAGCGTGTATGCGCCCGAAGGAAAAAAAGAGTCTGCTAACTGTAGCAGCGCTAGCTGTCGATTGAGGGAGTCGGGCATGAGTTTAGTGGTGATGAGCGCTGTCTGTGTGGAAGTCGAGAGCGTCTTGAGCGGATCTTTCCACCTGCTCAATTTGCAGTCCTTTAATTTCTAATCGCGCTGCGGTCTCTTTTAAGGTCGATTCTACTAGGGCTGCTTCGGCTACTAGCTCGACATAGAGCGTTTGTTCTCTCAGCGTGACCGGCCAGTGACGATTGCCTAAAACATGGCCCAGTCTTATTAGCGCTGCCGGGTTGTTGTCTTCACTATTCGCGAACCTCAGCGCGATTAGCGTTTGCGCTTGAATACTCACTAGCACCAGGCGCTCGTTTTCTCCTGATAACGCATCCCCATCTCTAAGCAACCAGTCGCGACCTTTGATAATGCCCACCGTTTGCCCTGAATGGGTTGAGGCTAAGATTCTGCCTTTGGCGCGATCGCACCGCTCAATCATCACCTCTAAGCAATCGCCGTCTTTTTGCGATCGCAGCACCCGCTGAGCTAGTTCATCACTCTCGCCCACATTACCCAAGTAAGTTTCAGCCAGCACGGTTTCTGAAGTCATGTCTTCTCTAGCGTCTTTTCTCTAGCGTCTTTTTTCTAACGTCTTTTTTTTGGCGTCCTTTTTCCTATAGCACAGACAGCCTACAGTCCGTATGGTAGTGGATTCTGTCCTCGTAGCGATCGCACAGAGTTCAGTGCTTGCCTAAAGCAAAGCTGAATCTCTCGAGTCGTTGCGGACATGGCGCGAACAAACAGTCCTCGGTTGCCCGGAAGGATTGAACTGGCTAAGCTAATCGAAGCAGTTTCTGCTGCTGTTTGGCCAATCTGGTCAATCTGGTCACTGAGTGCTTTTAGGGTGGTCGTGGTTGCGATCGCCTTTGGCAAAACTAAAATTAGTGTCCCTAGCACGGGATCACTGGCAAATAAAGGACTTTGCACAAACCGATTGCCTTTTCCCGTTAGATTTATGGTTTCTGCAAACCACGGCTTGCCATTGGGGAACTGTATTCTCGTTTTGTTTAGATATTTGCGGAACTGGTAAACCTCTCCTCTGGCCAGTCGGCCAGGTAGAACAATCTCTCCCCAACAGAGTCCGGCTTCGCGGTGCATTGTGATGTTGGTGGTTTGTTGCAAATCTGAATTTTCAAATAAGATCAGTGGCTCTGGCAAAAACTCTAGCGTTGAGTCTGCCTCTAGCTTAATGTCGTATTTAACGGTTGCATAAGTATCTAAATCGGGCATCTGATGCACTTTTGTCGCAGACTGATCGGCCAAATAGAGCTGACTTCCGGGCGCAAGCTGAATTTCTATGCCGAGTGCGTCTTCTGCTAAAAGGCCGGGCGAGGTATTCATGCGGTACAGATATGCACGCTTCGACCGGGCTTTTGCGAGGCTATTATCCTCTCGTCGAAAGAGGGGAGAAACGCTTAGCGGATAGGCCATATAGCGCTTTTGGAGGACGGTTTGACCCGAGGCATTGCAGCCTAGCTCAAGCGAAAGTTGAGACCGCGTTAACGCTGCTTGACTGCTCACTTGGCTGCTCACTTGACTGGTCACTTGGCTGGTCACTTGACTGGTCACTTGACTGGTCATGAGTTAAACAACAGCGTCTTTTGAATGAAATCAACAACCTCATCGAGTCCTTCAGCGGTTTTGCAGTTGGTGTAGACGACGGGTTTGCCCTGGCGATACTGAGCAGATTGCGATCGCATCAAATCCAAATCCGCCCCCACGTAAGGCGCAATATCTATTTTATTAACCACGGCCAAATCGGACTGCACGAATCCTGGCCCATTTTTACGGGGGATATCATCGCCTGCGCCTACGTCAATAACAAACATGTAGGCATCGACCAGTTCGTAGCTGAAGGTAGACGCTAAATTGTCGCCGCCGCTTTCAATTAAGATTAAGTCGAGCTGAGGAAACAACAGTTCTAAATCTTGGATAGCGAGCTGATTCATCGTGGGATCTTCGCGGATGGCCGTGTGCGGGCAGCTACCGGTTTCTACGCCGACGATGCGATCTGCGGCCAAAAAGCCTTTGCGCTTGAGCCGATCGGCGTCTTCTGTGGTGAGCAAATCGTTAGTCACCACGGCAACCTCTACTCCCTGGGCCTGTAATAGCGGCACAATACCTTCTATCAAAGCGGTTTTGCCGCTGCCGACTGGCCCACCGATGCCCAGACGAGCCGCTGATTTACCCATTATTCTTTCAGGCTCGCTCCGTTGTATTTGCCGTTGAAGCCATAGATGTCTTGACTGCCGCCGTAGGGCACTAGCTCAATTTCCTTTTCGTCGCCGGGTTCAAAGCGGACGGCGGTGCCTGCGGTGATATTCAGGCGCATTTTTTTGGCGCGATCGCGATCAAACTGCAAGCCTTCGTTCACTTCGTAAAAATGGAAGTGCGAGCCAACTTGAATAGGGCGATCGCCTATATTGCTCACTACCATCGTCACGATTTCTCGACCCGCATTTAGCTCAATCATTTCTGAGCCACCTGGAATAATTTGCCCTGGCACTAGCGGCGTTGGTTCTACTGTGTTTTCCTTGTACATTGCTTCTATAACCCTACTTCTATAACATTTCCAAAGGCAACACTTCCAAAGGCGGCCTAATCTAAAATCGGGTTGTGAACGGTTACCAACTTTGTTCCATCTGGAAAAGTGGCTTCTACTTGCACCTCATGCACCATTTCTGGAATGCCTTCCATTACGTCCGCGCGTGTGAGTAAGGTTGTGCCTTCACTCATCAGCTCGCTCACAGTTTTACCGTCTCTAGCCCCTTCCATAATCGCCGCCGAAATGTAAGCCACTGCCTCCGGATAGTTGAGCCTAACGCCTCTTGCCTTTCTCCTTTCGGCCACCAGCGCTGCGGTAAAAATTAGCAGCTTGTCTTTTTCCTGTGGGGACAACAGCATAAGGTCTTCTTCGGTTGCTCGCGTAGCGTTAACGTTATCAGTTAAAAGGTATCAGAATATCAGAGATAGAACGTATCAAGCCTCGCTATTTTGCTAAGAAAGGCTAAGAACCGCATTCATATATTCTTCTCTGTAAAGCTTATCGACATACGGATGATCGATTCTACCTAGCAGGACACAATGAGCTCAAGCGTCTTTTGCTTCAGGCCATCTGCTTCAGGCCATCTGCTTCAGACCATCTGCTTCAGGTAATCTGCTAGCAAGAGCGCTTAATTCATCCGGTAAGGAGTTTGATATGTCCGAGAAACTTTCCACCCAGTCTCCTGCTGTAGAGCCGCCATCAGAGGCGCTGCTAAAAAAGCTCTACGAAGATTTGACAGGCATTGGCCAAATGGACATTTCGGCTGGGGCGAAGTGCCGTGAGCAAGCGCAGCAGGTGCTAGCTAACCCTGAAATTAGCCTTAAGTGGCAAAATGCGATCGCCGAACGCCTTCACGACGCTAACCACAGCCTTGGCATTAAAACCGTTACGGGCGACGACAGCTATTAAGACGCTGCTTTTGGCAGGGCTAGATCCGATAGCTTTGTGCTTTAAAGTACAACAAACAAGATGAGCTAATGCGATCACATCATCGCTAGCTCACTTTAGGAATCAATCTACAGAGATAAACCTGTCCATCCGCATCTGAATCTAGACTTTAGATCTAGACTTTGGGCGCGGGTGGACAGGTTTGTAACAGAAGACAGAACATATCTTTTAAACAGCCGTTTGGTCATTCTGAGCTGCTCAAACTTTACGATTCATCTACACATATGAATCTTGGGAGATATGTATAAATACCTACAAATGAATATGCGCAGATTGAGATACTATTACTTTAGGAATAGATGGAGGCAGAAAATTAAATAAATATACGGAAGCAAACAGCTCTCGGATTTATTTTTGAGTTACATCAGTGACGGTTGAAAATACGTAGGCAGCTCAGCAAAGCTGTCAATAGTTATTGAGCTTTTCTGGCCTCAGTTTTTCTGGCCTCAGTTTTTCTGGCCTCATAGTTAGCAAGCATCAAGCAGCATTCATCGTAAAGACAATGCGTAGATAGCCTAGAACTGCCTATCTAAAGCTGAGTGCAGTCTCGATACGAGTGAGTGGAATTTAATCGACAAACTACTTCTAAAGCTGCGAAGGAATGCTTACAGCTTGAATTCTTTCTAGGCCTGATTAATCAGCCGTGGATTAGACGCTTTTCGGCATTAAAAGTCCGTCTAGCTTCGAACAAAAGCACTGGGTAATAGCCTGGCGAAGCAGCTTCGCACTGCGCTTGTTGTTTAGACGCTCTGCTCTAAATCAAAAGTAGCGTTTTGTTCCAACCATTTGTTCAGTCGGACAAAATGGTTATATTGACTTGCCTTAGAACCTGCCTCTAAGCATCAGTTAAAGATAGTCAAGGTCACTTATCTATTCTTATATCTAACGATCGCTTGTTTTCGTCCTACCCCGATTGAAAAATCGAGGTTCGCTTTAGCCTTGTCTTCCTTGCCTTGAATAGCGCTTATCTCAAATAGCAGTTTAAAGAACAAACAAGAATTACTTAAAATGATCAACTTAATTGATAAATGGAAGAACGAAAAGGGCCAGACAGCACCTATTACAAGAGTTGTTCAGACGCTTTCTCCAGAGCCTGATGAAACAGTCCTACAATTAGAAAAGCTGTTAGATAATAAGCTATTCGATCTGCATCAAGCTGGGGAGATACAGCCGGTTTGTGGGAACAAACATGCTTCTAAAGGCGCTAAACGCGTTCTTTCTGGCGGCGTCGAACATCTTTATACAGAAGCCAACGAACTAAATGAGATCCTCGAGTCTCTTATTCCCTCTCTTGGCAATCGAGTCCTGATTTCGGCGGGTCACTTTATGCCGCTAAAGGAGAACTTCTGTCAGGTAAATCACAATTCGTTTAAGTCGCTTCAAGATGGGCTTAGCATGTTGAAAAGACTGCACGGCAAAGGTGTTGATGCAGATTTGCTGATTACTATTAACGATGTCACCGTCAGCAAAAGTGCGGAGCAGCAAGACGATTTACCTACCCTTAGCCAAGGTCAAAGACAGTCTTACTATGAGGACTTTCGACTCCCCGAAATTTATACGGCTGAGATCGAAAAAGTAATGGCCGAGCTAGAAACCGACTTTAAAGTGATTGTAATCGGCGAAAATAAGCTTTCTGAGAAGCTCAGTAAAGACGTTAAAAAGCTGCGAAAGCAAGGGCTGCTAACCAAGTCGCCAGATCAAAACGCTTATCTATTGCCTTTTGACGTCTCACCTATTGTCAAGCTAGCGCATGGAGATGCGGAGGTAGCAGAGTTTTACGATGTTGATTCTCCTGTATTTATCTCCAATCAGAAGGGCCTTACCGGGCGCCCGAAATGTGTGAGAGCTTGCGCTAGGCTAGCCGCAATCCCTTACGAGCTGAACTATACGGGCTATTTCCAGTTCTTACCTGTTTGCTCGCGAAATGCGATAGAAGGCTTCCTGGTCGGTGGAGAAATCTATAGACGCAAGTATGAACAAGATATGCCCTACATTTCGGTTCACAATGTAAGATCTTGCTTTTAAGCGAGGTAGCCCCTGCTGGTAAAGATGCGTTTATTTTGACCGAAGCAAAGGACATGCGATCGCCCTTCTGCTTCGGTCATATTTTTGTTTGCTACCACTTCTTATAGGGTAGGAATTTGCCACACATAATGACTTTTACGCGATCGCCTTTTGGATCTTCTTCTCTTTCCACATCAACCGAAAAGTCAATGGCGCTCATAATGCCATCCCCAAACTTTTCATGTACAACCGCTTTTATCGGCATTCCATAGACCTGCATAATCTCGTAAAAGCGATAGATTAATGGGTCGGTAGGCACCAGCGGATCCAATCCTCCTTTTAAGGGGCATTCCGTCAGCTCTTCGGCTACATCTGGCCCTAGCCCTAGCATCTCAACGATCTTAGTGGCCTCTTCTTTAGAAGCACTGGCCTGCCGGTAAAACACTGAAGCAATCCAAACTTCGTCAAAGCCCAATTTTGCTTCCAAGTCGGCAAAGCTTATGCCCTTGTCTTTCTTAGCAGCCAGCAGCTTTTGGGTAATTTCTGGGGTCGTCATATCAAACGTCTCTTAGGTTAAGTTTTAGAATTCTGGACTATAGTCTGGGGCTTTTAGAGGCGCGAGGCTTCTACGGCCTGCGTCTCTCGGAACAAATGCCGCTCCATTTCAGTTTTGAGCTGATGGTAAGCAGGATGCTGCTCGATAGTTTCGCGATTTCGGGGGCGCGGAAAAGGAACTTCCAAGATCTCGTCAACTCGAGCAGCCGGGCCTCTAGTCATCATCACGATTCGATCCGAGAGTAGCAGCGCTTCTTCAATGCTGTGCGTAATCATAATGACCGTTTTACGCTGCTGTTCCCAAATGCGCTCGACCTCTGTTTGTAAAAAGCCGCGAGTTAACGCATCAAGCGCCCCAAACGGCTCGTCCATCAGCAAAATCTGAGGGTCAATTGCCAGCGCCCTGGCAATGCCTACCCGCTGCCGCATTCCGCCCGAAAGCTGATGGGGATGCTTTTTCTCAGCGCCTTCTAGTCCGACTAGCTGAATGTTCTCCTTAATCCGGCGAGCCATTTGCTTGGGTGCCAGCTTGGGATACACCGTCTCTACGGCAAAGCGAATGTTCTCTTCTACGCTCATCCAGGGCATCAGTGCGTAGTTCTGAAAGACCATGCCGCGATCTGGGCCAGGGCCGCGAATAGGCTTGTTGTTGAGCAAAATTTCTCCGCTGCTAATGTCAGAAAGTCCCGCAATCATATTTAGCAGCGTCGACTTTCCACATCCAGAAGGGCCAATAATAGACACAAACGTGTTGGGTTCAATGTCTATATTGATATCTTCGATAGCCGTGAAGTCTCGCGTCGTTTTCCGAGAAATTTTGCTGAAGAGATCTTGCTTTCCCTCGAACACTTTAGTGACGTTGCGAATAGAAAGCTGCGCCGAAGAAAGCTCAGGTTCAGGCAAAATAGATTCGGAAGGCACGGCGGTACCGGCTATTGAAGTAGAAAAACGGACGGAATCGACAGAAGGAACACTCATGATTTACGACCAAACTCAACATATTTCTCTAGCGCGGCAAATACGCTGTCTAAAATTAATCCCACCAAACCGATAATAAAGATAGCAACCAAAATATTAGGAATATAAAGGTTGTTCCATTCGTTCCAGATGAAGTAGCCTAACCCAGTACCCAAGAGCATTTCAGCGGCTACGATGACTAGCCAAGAGATGCCCATACTAATACGCAAGCCAGAAACAATATTTGGTAGCGCTGCTGGAATGATGACCTTAAAGATGGTTCGAAGCCGAGATGCACCCAGTGTTTTAGAGACATCTAAATACTCGGGGCTAACGTTGGCAACGCCAAAGGCTGTGTTGGTGAGCGTTGGCCAAATGCTAGAGATGAGAATAATGAATATTCCGGTTATCTCAGAGTCTCGAAAGATGTAAAGCCCTAGCGGTAGCCAAGCAAGAGGAGAGACGGGCTTGAGTAGCTGCACGTAAGGGTTGAATGCTTTGTAGGCAATGGGCGAGATGCCAATGAGAATGCCTAGAGGAACGGCAATTAAAGAGGCTATCGTATAGCCAATCGCGACTCGTCGGAGGCTAATCAACAGATTCCAACCAATGCCTAGATCGTTTGGCCCGTTGTCGAAAAAGGGATGCGTTGACCACCACCAAAGCTCTTGCAGCGTTTTTGAAGCGGTTGGCATTCCTTTGGCAAACCACTTCATGTTGGCCCCTAATTCCCAGAATGCTAGGAATAGCGCTAAAGAAAGGAGAAACAATCCGATGGCCTGGACGTTTTCATTTAGCCATATAGAGTCTTTTTCCGCTGTGTTTAGCTTGCCTAGCGCTGCCTTTCCGGTGGTCATAAACTTCAATCCTCCCTTGAATGAATACAGTGAATGAATACAGATTTTCAAGCTAAAAACTTTCAAGCTAAAAACTCAGTTTCCCAAGTTCTTAAACTCCGTTCTCTTCAATCTGTGCTTGGACATATTCGCTAGGGTTTTCCGGATCAAAAGTGTCAAATTCTAGCTTTTCAGTTCGATACGCATCTGAGGGTGGTTTTAGTCCCACTTCTTCAGCCAGTTCTCTCGCTAAATCGGTTAGGAAGACCTCTTCGCCTACGGTGTTATAGCTGTCAGCGGTAATTTCTTGGGCTGCTTTTCCATCGCCTTGTAAGTCCCATCGAACGAGCTGAGAGGAAATCCAGTTGGCGAAGCTCTGCCAGGGGTAAGGGTCGAAGTCGATTCGATCGGGGACATCTAGGGTATTGCCTAGGCCATCGTCAAACTGGCCGGTTAGAACCGCCTCGACAACTTCGACCGGCTGGTTGAGGAAGGCTCGCTCGGAGATGGCTGTGGCAATTTCGGGGCGGTTGGCCGGATCACTGGCGTAGCCTGCGGCTTCGATGATGGATTTGTTGAGTTCTCTAAAAGTGTTGGGGTTTGTATTAATCCACTCGTCGCTGGCGGCAAAGGCGCAGCAGGGATGGCCTGGCCAAATGTCTTTGGTGAGCTTGAAGATAAAGCCTGCATCTTCGTATACGGCCCTCTGGTTGAACGGATCGGGCATAAGGTAGGCGTCGATGTCTCCGGCAATCAGCTGGGCGATGCTGTCTGGGGGTGGAACCGGGCGAATTTTGACATCTACGTCTGGATCGATGCCGCCGGTGGCGAGGTAGTAGCGCAGCAGCAGATTGTGCATGGAGTAGGGGAACGGTACGCCGATGGTAAAGCCCTTGAAGTCGGCGGGGCCTTTAACCTGATCTTTGTACCTGTTGGCAATGGTGATGGCCTGGCCGTTGATGTTTTCTACGCTGGCGAGCTTGACGCCAAAGGCGCTAGAGCCGAGCCCTAGCGTCATGGCGATGGGCATGGGGGCGAGCATGTGGTAGGCGTCGAGTTCTCCGGCGATCGCACTATCTCGTACCGCGCCCCAGCTAGGCATCTTCACTACTTCCGCGTTGAACCCATACTTTTTGTAAAAGCCCAATGGCTCAGACATGATGATGGGCGTTGCGCAGGTAATGGGGATAAAGCCAATCTTTAGATCTGTTTTCTCCAGGTTAGCGGTGTTGGCAGGCGCGGTATCATCGCTGGCTGCCGGGCCAGAGTCATCAGCGCTTCCGCAGTTGGTCAGCGTTACCATCGCGGCCCCAATAGCAATGTTGCGCAAAAATTCTCGGCGGGTGGCACTGCTAGTGCGCACGGTGTCTGAAAAGAACAATCCGGCTTGCGGGCCAAAGGCCGCCGCAAAGGCATTTTCGATGCCTCCGGCTTGCTTGGCTAAGGCGAGTACCAGTTTCTCTCGTTTAGGATCGCCTTTGCCAGCCGATTTGAGCAGTAGCGCCTTGCGCAGTTCGTAGGTGTTGAGCTTATCGGCAACTTTAAGCTGTTGATCTTTGTAGAGGCCCATTTTGACCAGATCGCTCACCATATCTACCGGGTCGCTCGGCATGGTTTGCATAAACTCCCAGTGGCTCCCCGATAGGTGAGTGCCACCGCAGACGCCGCAGTTAGCTGACGAGCTAGATAGGAGATTGCCGCGATTGAGACTGTGTGGCATTTGCTGAGTACGTGACGGAGCCATAAGTTTGTTCACCTGAGACGAGCACAAGACTGAATTTTTAATCTCTTGTTCTTTGACTAATGTTTCTTTGACTAATGTCAGTAATATATAGGCCGAAGGAGAGGGCTAAATAGGACGATATGGCGGATAAAATAGGACTTTCTCCAGGTCTCTTACAAGGGCCGAAACTATTTGGTTACTGTTGTTACAGAGCTGCCTTGGCTTTTGTTGCCGTTGTTACGCATTGCGAAAGCTAAACTACACAACCTCTCTCAGATTGTGCCGGCTTCTACGGACAATTTCGCCATGCTTTTGGCGTTACTCCGTGCAGTTTTCTAAACTGACGAGTAAAATATCCAGCATCGGGATATCCTGTTTCTTCTGCAATCTGCTTAATAGAGTGCGCGGTATTTTTCAGCATTTGTCGAGCCTGCGCCATCCGCCGCTCAGTAATCCATTTCTTGACTGTTTTTCCGGTGTGGCTTTGAGCCAGACTAGTTAGATAGGCTGGGGTGTAGCCGGCGGCTTGGGCCACATCGCTAAGGTTGATCGGCTGCTGATAGTGGCTGTCGATAAATTGAAAAACGGGTGAGAGCTTGGGGCAGTCGGGAAATATGCTGAGAAAGGTAGGAGCTTTGGCAGCTGGCGAGTCGTTATGACGTGGGCTATTTTTGATTTCTTTGCTGCGCTGGAGTCGAGTGGCGATCGCACTTAGAAACTGTTCTATCGTGCAGGGCTTGGTCAGATAATCATCTGCGCCCAAGGCCATACCGCGTCTTAGGTCTTCCATCGTCGCCTTTGCCGTTAAAAAGATAAACGGAATAGACGATAGAAAATCGTGCTTTCTCAGCGCTGTGAGTACGCCGTAGCCGTCCATCATTGGCATCATGATGTCGCAGACGATTAGATCGGGCCGTTGACGGGTTGCTAATTCAATCCCGGTTTCGCCATCTTTTGCACCCATCGCATTAAAATTTTCAAAGGCTAGGCAGCGCAAAAAGATGTCTCTAGTTTCATCTTCATCCTCAATAACGAGAATTTTCGCAACCATATTTTTAACCTGGTTAACTGCTCTATTAAAAGCCACCTGATCGACTCAGGCTATTCGGCTTCTATTTCTATATAAACTGCAACCTCTGTAGACTGTGGTGTAACTCATCACAGTATAAATGGCCCTCATGATGAACCTTGTAGAGTCCGACCACTCGGAGCATGCTGAGTTAGCCGCGCTAAGGCGTCAGTATCAGCTTATCCTCAATGCGGTGGGCGAAGGCGTATATGGCCTGGACTTAAGCGGTAATGTAACGTTTGTAAATCCGGCTGCTGCCGCTATGATCGACTGGGAAATGGACGACCTGATTGGGCAGTCGATGCATCGCGTTTTACATCACTCTCATTTGGATGGTACTCCTTACCAGAAGGAATTTTGTCCGATTTACGCGGCTTTGCACGATGGCAGCACCCACCGCGTGACCGATGAGGTGTTTTGGCGAAAAGATGGCACTAATTTTCCGGTGGAATATATTAGTACGCCGATGCGGGACGAGCAAAAGCGGGTGATTGGTGCGGTGGTGACGTTTCGCGATATTACTCAGCGTAAGTGGGCGGAGGCGGTGTTGCAGCAGACGAATGAGGACCTGGAGGAGAAGGTGCGATCGCGCGCCGCAGAGCTGTATACCGCTAACGAACATCTCAGAGAGCTAAGCGCTCTAAAGTCTCGTTTTGTCTCTATGGTCTGCCACGAATTTCGCAATCCCTTGAACAATATTGCGCTGTCGGTGTCTTCTTTAGCCCGCTACGACCAGAAAATGACCCAGCGCCAAAAGCAAGAATACCTCCTTGGTATTGCCACGAACGTTGAGCGTATGACCCAAATGATTGACGATATTTTAGTGCTGGGAAAGCTCGAAGCCAAACGGCTTACGCTCAGCCCACGGCCTATTAATCTGGTGGATTTCTGTCGGGAACTGCTGCGAGAGATACAGCCTAATCAAAGGCAGCTAGAATTTGTCGGGCGGTTCAAATCTCTAGTTGCAGAAATCGATCAAACCTTGCTGCGCTCTATTTTGATTAATGTGCTCTCGAATGCAATTCGCTATAGCGCCGAAGGTGGCTTGGTGGAGCTATCTCTGTATCAGCGTAAGCACCAGGCTGTCTTTCAAATTAGAGATCAGGGCCTTGGCATTTTGCCAGAAGACTATCCGCACCTATTTGAACCGTTTCATCGGGGTAAAAACGTCAGCAATATTCCAGGAACGGGGCTGGGCTTGAGCATTGTTAAGCAGTTTGTGGCCTTGCAGCGAGGAGACATTAAAGTAAAGAGCGAGCTGGGTGTGGGCACAACGTTTAAAGTTAGGCTGCCGCTATCGCCAAAGAACTAAGCCAATCTTCTGCTATAAAGTCCTATTTTCTTGAAAGATTGTCCTAATGCGATCGCCAGTTAATCTGCATAAATAGAAGGACAGTGACCTTTTAGTGAGAATTTACTGCGATGCCTTCTCCAAAACTTGTGCCTCCTTTCACCTTCGAAAGCGCGACTCAAAAGGTGCGCATGGCCGAAAATGCTTGGAACAGTAAAGATCCTCAGCGAGTCTCAATGGCTTACTCCGAAGACAGCCACTGGCGCAATCGAGCGGAGATTATTCAAGGTAGAGACGCCATCCGCGAGTTCTTAGAACGCAAGTGGAATAAAGAACTAGACTATCGGCTGGTTAAAGAGCTGTGGGCCTTTGGCGGAAATCGAATTGCCGTCAGGTTTCAGTACGAGTGGCATGATACTTCGAGCCAGTGGTATCGCGCTTACGGCAACGAAAATTGGGAGTTTGACTCAAAAGGCTTAATGCAGCGCCGAGAAGCTAGCATCAACGACATGCCGATCGAAGAAAGCGATCGCCGCTTTCACTGGTCAGACTCCGACCCTAGACCTGCCGATCATCCTGGCCTGATTAACTCTCCTGTTTAGCCGCTCCACACATGATGTGGCTAAACTCTCTGAAAAGTAATCGTGACGCTACCGCCTGAATTTCTGACTGTCGATCACCTAGAACTTCAATCTAAACCGATAGTTCGCAACTGATTCCACTATGCCGATGGCGATGAAATTGGTCAGCAGAGCAGAGCGCCCATAGCTCATCCAGGGGAGTGGAATGCCTGTAATCGGAGCGAGTCCTATGGTCATGCAAATATTTAAGATCGCCTGAAAGACAATCATTGACAGTACGCCAACCGCAAGTAAAGAGCCGAAGTTGTCTTTGGCATTTTGGGCAATCATTACCAGGCGTAGGCAGATTAGCCAAAATGCTAGTAGCAATGCCAGCCCACCAATAAATCCTAATTCTTCTCCCACCGCTGAGAAAATAAAGTCGGTGTGCTGCTCGGGAATGAAGCTGAGCTGAGTTTGTGTGCCTTGAAAAAGACCCCGGCCCCACAGTTCGCCTGCACCGACGGCAATTCGAGACTGAATGAGGTGGTAGCCGCCGCCAAGGGGATCCTTGTCGGGATGTAGAAAGAGGATAAGGCGGTCTTTTTGGTAGTCCTTGAGGACATTCCACATGAGTTCGCCTAATTTACCGGAGGCTAAATTGACAACGATGGCAACAATTGCGCTGTAGAGCGACCACCAGGGTAAAGAGCGAAAGGCCACAATGCCCATAGCGACGACCCAGATAATCCAGGCGGGCATCGAAATCTCGAAGACGATAGCGGAGACTAACGGCGAAATCATCAGGATTAGCCAGCCCGGATGGGTGCCGCTCCAGTAGAGCATCCCCATGGTGATGGCCCCGAAGACCAGGGAGGTGCCTAGGTCGGGCTGTAGAAATACCAGCGCCCAGGGTACGGCGGTGATGCCAATGGCTTTAACCATGCCGTAGATCGTGGGGGCATCTCGGTCTTTTAGCGCGGCGGCTAGGGTGATAATTGCGCCGAGCTTGGCAAATTCCGAGGGCTGTACGTTGAAGCCGAAGACGCTGATCCAGCGCTGAGCGCCCAATCCCTCTGTCCCGATAGCCATTACCGCTATTAAGGAGGCAATGGTCGCGCCGTAGATGATCCACCGCCACTGCAGCAGTACTTCGTAGCGGCTGCGAGCAATCCACAGCGCTAAGATGGCACCGATCGCGCCCAGTACGGCGTGATTAACCGCAAAGCTGGTCTCACCAGTGTATTTTTGAGTGCTGTCAATGAGGATGCTGGCGAATATCGTGACACCTACTGGCAGTAAAAACAGCAGCCAATCGACCCCCTGCCAACCTTGTAGGAGTCGTTTCCAACGTTTCTGTGCCCGAGAGGATGAGTAGGTCGTCATGGTTTGCGATCTTGATCTGATGAGTGGTTAGCGCAGCGATAAAGACTTAAGTTAGCGCAGCAACAGAGATTTTAGCGGCGGTTTGTTGGGCAATTTTCATCAGGGCTTTGGCCGCTGCCGAGTCGGGATCGGCTAAGACGATCGGAAGACCGCGATCGCCGCCTTCTCGCACGGGCATTTCTAACGGCACCTTGCCCAAAAATGCAACTCCTAATTCTTCCGCTGCTTTCTCCCCGCCATCCGAACCAAAAATGGCGTATTTCTTATCAGGAGCATCGGGCGGGATAAAGTAGCTCATATTCTCGACTAGGCCCAGAATCGGCACGTTTAGCTGCTCAAACATTTTGAGACCGCGCCGCGCATCTGAGAGCGCGACCGTCTGCGGAGTGGTAACGATGATGGCACCTGCTAGCGGAACGGCCTGCGCCATTGTGAGCTGCGCGTCGCCTGTGCCGGGTGGCATATCTACGACCATATAGTCTAAGTCGCCCCACTGTACCTGATATAAAAACTGACGAATTACGCCGTTAAGCATGGGGCCGCGCCACACCACCGGCTGGTCTTTTTCAATCAAAAATCCCATCGACACCATTTTAACGCCGTGGTTGAAGGCGGGTTCTAGCACTTGCTCGCCGTTGTCGTCGCGCACGGTTACGCTCGCCTCGCTTAGCCCCATCATCGTGGGCGCGTTAGGGCCGTAGATATCGGCATCTATCAGCCCGACCTTTGCGCCGGTCTTTGCTAGGGCGACTGCGATATTAATGGCGACGGTGCTTTTGCCAACGCCGCCTTTACCGCTGGTGACGGCCAAAATATTTTTGACGCCATCAATGCCGGTTCGATCTGGCAGCGGCTTCTGCTGAGGCGTTTCAGCCGTAATTTCGATCTCTACCTTTTCGACACCAGGTAGGGTGCGTACGGCTTTTTCGCAGTCTTCACGGATGAATTCGCGCAAGGGGCAAGCTGGAGTGGTTAGCACCAGGGTAAAGCCGACGTTGCCGTCCTCTACCGTTACGTTGCGGATCATGTTGAGGTCTACTAGGCTCTTTTGCAGCTCCGGGTCTTGGACGGGCTGAAGCACAGCTAGGACAGAAGTTTTATCGAGCGTTTTTACCATTTTGAGGGAGCTTTTGAAGCGTTTGAGAGCTGCTAGAGAGCGCGAGCAGGCTATGTTTGACAACCGAATTTGAAGACCAAATTCGACGATGCAAAATCTAGCAAGCTGCCTAGAAATACTAACGTTCAATCGCCCTTTAACTCCGAAGCTTTGGCAAAATGTATCACCTGCTTGGCAAATGCTTCCATCCGCCTGATATAAATTTTGGGGACAAGATACCGCAGTCGGTTCTGAATAGTTTTTTCAATTAACTGTTTGAGGATTTTTAAGCGCGATCCTAAATATCCACAAGTTTGTAGTATCCACAAGTTCGTCAAGGCTAGTTCCCGATGGATTACGTATTGACGAACAAATCCTCGCCTTCTTGTGTGACGCTAAAACTGCTTGCATCGGTGGGCGCTTTACCCATGGCCATCATCTTTTTGGCCATACCTGGCAAAGAAATACCCACAAAAGACTCTACCCATTCGACGTTTTTGCCGGTGCAGATTTCAAATTTGGAGCCGTGAAACGGGCAGGTAATGACGCCGTTCTCGAACTTTCCTTTTGCCATAGGGAGTCCTAGATGAGGACATTTATTAGCGATCACACAATAATTATCGCCAACTTTAGCAACGAGCATAGCCTGTCCGTTAGCGTCGGCCTTCAAAACCTTGTCAGCGCTGACATCGGCAGTCGTCGCAATTTTTGTCTTAGCCATGGTAGAAACCACCTTTTGGATAGTATTAAAAGATACTATGGAAAACTTTTAAACTTGGGAAAATCAATCATCCAATAATACAGGATGCGAAAGCGATGCCTGTTTTGGTTAAGAAAAGTTCGCTATGAAGGTAGCAACCCAGGCTAAATTAAGCGATCTAAATCAGTCAGTTTGTTCCTTTCTCAAAAGCCCTACCGATTCTGAACAGGTCTCAAGAAACCACTGGCGCTCGCCTACTAACCTGCAAAATCACTTTAGATCTAGTCTTTGCAAATAGCGGGAGCCAACGTGAACCGTAGGCCGCCTAAAAAATAATCCTCACAGAGCCTAAAAGCTCCATGAGGATTGGGATGATTAAAATCCCTTAAAAGCTGGTGATCCGACTCGAACGGACGACCGGCTGATTACAAATCAGCTGCTCTACCAACTGAGCTACACCAGCAAGGCATTCGATTATATCAAAGTTTTGGTCTGTCTTTGATTTTTTATCTATTTAGCGAGTAAATTAGCGCTAGCAACCTAGCGATATTGGATAAATGGCCGACTTCAATCCAGCTACTTTACCCAATAATCTATATCTACAAGGCTTCTAACTCTACCAAAGATTGCAGCTGCAAGGCAACTAATTATTGGGACTAAAACATATTGGGACTAAAACATATTGGGACTAAAACAGCTTTAAATCGTCAGGCGCTGACTTGGCAGCTGGTATTGCCTAACTCAGCACCTACGACTACTTTAACTATGCCTGCTTCAACTATGCCTGCTTCAACTATGCCTGCTTCAACTATGCCTTGTTGTTCTCTACTGCCCAGCGAGCCAACTCTGTTCGATTATGCAAACCTGTTTTGCCCAGCATGTTGCTAACGTGGCTTTCGATTGTCCGCTGGCTAACTTTTAGCTCTTCAGCAATCTGACGGTTCGCCATCCCGCGAGCCACAAACTGCACAACCTTCAGCTCTGTAGGCGTTAGCTCTACATCAAAAGGCACCTGAATGGTGGGAATAGAGTTAGGCCCCTTGTTTTGGTGATGGATCAAGCGCGTAGCCTGCTTCAGCGAAGACTCTACTTGAGCGACTAATTCCTCTGGCTCAAATGGCTTCACCATGTAGACGTCGGCCCCAGTAGCCAAGCCCTTCACTCTATCCTGGCTCTGCCCTTTCGCCGACAAAAACAAAATAGGAATCCAGCTCTTACCGGGATCCTGGCGAACTTGTTCTACGAATGCATAACCGTCCATCTCTGGCATCATCACGTCGCAGATAATCATATCTGGCGACAAATCGGTTAAGGCCGAGAGTGCTTCTCGGCCATTGCCTGCTGTGACTACCTGATAGCCCCGAAATTCTAGATAGTCTTTTACTAACAAAATGAGATTAGGATCGTCATCTATCAGTAAAAGCTTCTTTTGGTCTCCTGTACTGGTGTCTTTCATGCCGTGTGTCCGCTCGTGTTCGTCTCTGATGGAGATGGTGTGTGGGGAGGAGATTTAAATTCGTTTAACTGTTCTATCTAAATTGCTCTTTTTCCGGTAAATGCACTTGCAGGTCATCCTACTGCGAGCCTAAAAGCAGACAGTTTGTTTTAGAGAATTCTAAGAGAAACTGTTTTAATAGGCTGTATGTAAATGCTGCTTTAACCCAGCGTGGCTTATTTAGTCAGCCACACCAACAGCATACGGATAAGAACAATCTTCATATCAAGTATTCCCAAAACGTAAGTATCAACTCTCATTGAAGAATGGTTTCTTCAGATTGTTGCTTGGTACATATACTGCTTTACTGTCTGAGCAGCTAGGTATTGCTTCGCTAGATATTGGCCTAAATTAAAGTAACTAATAACTATAAATAGTCTGGAATTTCTAATTTGAGATTTCTAATTTGGAATTTCTAGTCTGGAATTTCTAGTCTGGGGCTTCAGCTTTATTAGGCAAAGGACGCTGTAAAAAAGCGTAGTCCGAGACAATTTTTCCTCCAATAATATGTTCTTGAATAATGCGTTCGATGACGATAGGAGTCGCGCTGTGATACCACACTCCTTCCGGATAGACCAGCAGGATTGGACCTTTTTGACAAACCTTTAAGCAGTTCGCCTTTGTTCTGAAGGTGAAAGGAGAGTTGTTCGAAACTGGCGTATTTAACTGAAGCGCTTTAAGCCGCGATTTAAGATACTTCCAGGCAATCAGACTCTCTTCTTTTTCACAACACTTAGGAACAGTTTGATCTGCACATATGAAAATATGCTTTTCAATTTCAGACAGGGCTAAGGCTTCTACGCTTTTAGTCAGGGCATCTGAGTTTAAAATGTTCTGACTAAAAGCGTTAGCATCTTCCATGGGCTGAGTCGATAACATATCAAACATACTAGTTACATATTAAAAGCTATCGCTTTACGTACAAACAATGATCGCTATCACAGCTTTGATGTATCAAATAATACAGAGCTGTTCTTAGGAGAAAACGTAAAGGATGTCTATGATTACGCTGCTGACTGATTTTGGCTGCCAGGATGCCTACGTTGCCGTGATGAAAGGTGTGATAGCGTCCGTTGCCCCGGATGCAAAGCTGTGTGATTTGACGCATCGTATTCCGCCTCAAGATATTTTGGCAGCTAGATTTAATTTAATGCTGGCCTATCCGTATTTTTCCGTAGATACTGTGCATTTGGCGGTTGTCGACCCAGGCGTTGGCTCGGCTCGTCGAGGGGTAGCTATTCAGTTGGCGGGTGGGGTTTTGGTAGGGCCGGACAACGGGCTGTTTAGCGGTGTGCTGGCGCAGGAGCAGGCAATTAGTGCGGTTGCTTTAACAAACCCACTTTACTGGCGCACCGATAAAACAAGCTATACCTTTCACGGTCGAGATATTTTCGCGCCTGTAGCGGCCCATCTGGCAAACGGTGTGTCAATTGACGCTTTGGGCGATCGCATCAGCCCAGACGAGCTAGTCCAACCTAAAATTCCACCTGTTGCTCAACTGCGCTCAAATCCGGTTGCTTATGCCGGGAGCCTTCAATATATAGACGGATTTGGCAATCTGATTAGCAATATTCCGGGCGATCGCGTTCCTGATACAGCCTGGCGCGTGGTGATAGAAGACGCAGGGTTACCGTCTGAATTAGATACCGTTCACAAAACGTCTCAAGCGCCGCTGTATATCTGGGGGCAAAAGACTTATAGCGATGTCTCTAATGGCGAACTGGTGGGGCTAGTAGGAAGCCACGGCTGGGTGGAGATTGCCTGTAATGGAGGGAGTGCAGCTCAGCGCTTGCAAGCCACGACGGGACTAGCGATTGTGCTCGAAGCGCTCTAGGTTATCTGGATTATCTGAATAGATTGTCAAAAAGTTACGTGCTTTTACGTAGGTGAGATCTCCGGAGCGTGATGTCCGTTGAAGAATACATTAACAGGCGGTGGGACGAGTCTTACTGCTTACCATCTCTACATTTCTACAGGCAAAGATTACGGTGATGCTCACTGGTATTAAGGCGTTTGAATTTCGCTGGCAGACGCTACAGGCCAAATATCCCATCAGTGCCGTTCAAAAAAAGCTCATTATGCAGTCCATGGGACGATTGATTGATAACTACGCGACCCAAGAAGAAATTAAAGAAAATTTGCCTGCAGCGCTCAGAATCTTGTTTGACCGGCTCGTTGATGCTTACTTGAAGGGCTGTTGGGTAGAAGCGGATGGTCAGCCCGTTGAGGAGGATGTGCATAGACCTGCCCCAACAATGACCCCTGCCATGTTGGCAGCGGCTCAACTGCGTCAGCAGAAGCGTCAGCAGCCAACTGAGGCGAGTGAGGCAGACACCTATGTAGTTGATGAAAATGCGGCGGCTGCGATTAGACGCATACAAAGCCGAGTGGCTTATGTCTAAGCTGTGGCTGTATCTCCTACGACTACATCTCCTACGACTACATCTCCTACGACTACATCTCTATGCTATATAAAGTAACCAGCCAATCGACCTGAGGAAGCGATATCTTAGGAGCGGTGAATTGCAATTGGCCGCTGTTTTGTACGAACCTCTCCACCATAAGTATCGACCGCAGACGTTTGCTCAACTCGTGGGGCAAAGTGCGATCGCAGACACCCTAACTCATGCACTAGAGCAAAATAGAATTGCCCCGGCCTACTTGTTTTGTGGGCCAAGAGGCACGGGTAAAACCTCTAGCGCCCGCATTTTAGCTAAGTCGCTAAACTGTCTAAACTCCGAAGGGCCAACGCCCAAACCCTGTGGCAAATGCGATCTGTGCCTGTCGGTAAGTCGCGGCAACGCGCTAGATATTGTCGAGATTGACGCGGCGAGCAATACCGGCGTCGATAACATTCGCGAGCTAATTGAAAGGGCGCAGTTTGCGCCAGTGCAGTGTCGTTATAAAGCATATGTCATCGACGAATGCCATATGCTCAGCACTGCCGCGTTCAATGCCTTACTCAAGACATTAGAAGAGCCGCCTGATCGGGTGGTGTTTGTGCTGGCAACGACCGATCCGCAGCGGGTGCTGCCGACGATTATTTCACGCTGTCAACGGTTCGATTTTAGGCGAATTCCGCTGCCTGCGATGATCAAGCATTTGAGCTATATCGCTAAAAAAGAAAATATTGCGATCGCTGAAAGTGCGCTTCAGTTAGTTGCTCAAATTGCCCAGGGTGGCTTGCGCGATGCAGAAAGTTTGCTCGACCAGCTAAGTTTGCAGAGTGATGAGATCACCGTAGAGATAGTGTGGGACTTGGTGGGGGCAGTGCCCGAACGGGACTTGCTGAACCTGGTGCGGGCGATCGCGGCTGATGATGGCACCGTTCTAATCGATCGCGTTCGCAATTTAATGGATAAAGGCCGCGAGCCGCTGATTGTGCTGCAAAGCCTGGTGGGCTTCTATCGAGATTTGCTGATTGCGAAGACTGCGCCAGCGCGTGAGGACTTGGTGGCAATTACGCCCGCCACCTGGGTAGAGATGACTGAGTTTGCCAAAAAGGTGCCCGCGACTCAGATTTTAGCCAGTCAGCAGAAGCTGCAAACGGCAGAAGTTCAGGTAAAAAACACGACGCAGCCTCGGCTATGGCTAGAGATTACGCTGACAGGTCTGTTACCTAGTGCTTTGGGTGCGATCGCTGCTTTAGATAGAGGCTCAGCACCTGTCAGCGTGAGCGCCCTCAGTGCGCCCCCAATGCCTGCTGCCACAGTCAGTTCAGCCGCATCTGCCGCGCCTAGTTCCGTAACGCCACAGCCCACGGCATCTTCTGCTGTTGAGTCGACGCCAGCACTGACTGCGAGTACCGCGCCATCTGTAG
>Ga0209194_1000635_pt1 | contig 25994 bp, 24 predicted proteins | sample COGITO_mtgs_1004_FD_184787 | JGI IMG/M metagenome (GOLD analysis project Ga0209194, IMG submission 184787) | Pelagic marine microbial communities from North Sea - COGITO_mtgs_100413 (SPAdes) (version 2) | ecosystem: Environmental > Aquatic > Marine > Epipelagic ...
GCTCACCCGGTTTAGAGTGACGCTAGAGTCTTTGGAAATTGAGGCGGCGCAGACGGAAATTCCCTGGCAGCTGATTGAGGTGCCGGTGCAGCCGACGGTGCCGATTTCGCCGAATCTTAAGCGCAGTCTGCTGATGGGATTTGTGGCCAGTATTTTGCTGGGCTTAGGGGCGGCGCTGCTGTTAGAAAAACTGGACAATGTTTATCATTCTGTAGATGAGCTGAAGGCGGGAACTAAGCTGCCGCTACTGGGCACGTTGCCCTACAACAAGGAAATTCAGGCTGGCTCGAAGGCGGGAAGAGGCGGGCTGGCGGCGCTGGTTGATAAAATTTCGGCGGTTCGACCGGGCGCTTCGAAGTCTAATTACTATGGCTATGGCGGCAACAGCGAGTCGAGCTTTTTGGAAGCGCTGCGCGTGCTGCATACGAATATTCGCATGTTGAGTTCGGATCGACCCATTCGCTCGATTGTGATTAGCTCGGCGCTGCCGGGAGACGGTAAGTCTACGGTGGCGGCTAATTTGGCTCAGGTGGCTACGGCGATGGGGCAAAAGGTGCTGTTGGTGGATGTGGACTTGCGCAAGCCGCAGGTGCATGAGCGGCTAGCGGTGGATAATAGCTGTGGGCTGTCGAATTTGATTGCGGATAACTTGCCGCTTAGAGCCGCGATTCAGCAGCCTAATCCGGATCAGACCCTGTTTGTGCTGACGGCCGGGCAGATTCCGCCCGATCCGACTAAGCTGCTGGCGTCTCAAAAGATGCAGGCGCTGATGAGAACGTTTGAGAGCTGCTTTGATTTGGTGATTTATGATGCGCCGCCGGCGACGGGCTTGGCGGATGTGAGCCTGATTGGTCAGCAGACGGACGGGCTGGTGCTGATTACGCGGATAGGTAAGACCGATCGCACCGTTTTGTCGCAGACCGTGGAGACGCTGAAGCTAGCGCAAATTTCGGTGCTGGGAATGGTGGCGAATGGCGTGACGGCGAATGGGCTAGGGGGGTATCGTTACTACGCCTATGGCTACGGTGCGACTGCCGACTCGACTGCCGACTCGACTGCCGACTCGAAGGCTGGTGTGAGCGAGCCAGCAGCGATTACCGCGCTGCCCGTGCCGCCAGATGCTGACTATCGCCGCGATTTGTACAAGAACAGCCCCTACGGAAAAGATGAATTCTTCTAGCGTGCGAAACTCCTCTAGGCTACCGGCGGCGGGTTTGTTGGCGGATCAGGTGCGGTGGCGTTCTGCTGAGATGGTGAATGGGGGAATTGATCAGAGCCAGCTGGCGATCGCCGATGCGCCAAAGGGGGCGCTGCCGTTTTCTTTTTTGGTGATGGGCGATACGGACGCCGGGTTGGCGGGCGGGCTAGTGGCGCAGCAGTTTGCCGACGGGTTTGCCCAGCAGGTGATGCAGCAGGTGCAAGACAGTCGCTTTTTGCTGCATACGGGCGATGTAACTTACCCAACGGGCAGCTATGAGAACTATTTTCGGGGTTTTTTGCAGCCGTATCGGGCGCTGTTGAAGCAGCTGCCTGGCGATCCTGGTGGCATTAAGGAGAAGGTTGTTTTTAAGCGGGCGCTGCTGCCGGTGCCGGGTAATCATGACTACGCGCAGCTGCCGCCGACGGCTCGCAGATGGCAGGGACTGCTGCGATTTGTGTGCGATCGCCTGCGGACAGTTGGCGTGGATTGGGGTCACTATGGCGGTGAGGGCGGCGAGGCTTACGCTCAGGCTTTTTTGGATGATCTGAAGAGATTAACCCCGGCGCAAATGGCGGCTCACTTGGCGACTCATTACGATGCCTGCGGCGGGTTCTCTGAGGGCGCCTCTGAGGGCGCGGGATCTCAGGCGGCTTCGCGTTTATCAGCGATGCGATGCTTGAACTATCGACCGGGAACGTTCACCCGGTTGCCCAATCGGTACTATCGCTTTGGCTATGGCGGCGTGGACTTTTTCGCGCTGGATTCTAATACCTGGGCTATGAACTCGGCTGAGAAAGGGTTCGACGCTGAGCAGTTGGATTGGCTGGTGCGATCGCTCGTAGCGTCTTGGCGATCGCCTAAGACGGTGGGCCGAATTATCTATTTGCACCATTCGCCTTATACGACTGAGCAAAGCCGCTGGCAGCAGCCTGAGACGCTGTGGGTGCGAAGACATTTGCGCGTTGCTCTAGATAGCGCGATGGCTGAGATTAGGCAATGTAGTCCGGCAGTTGCCGTTATAAACCGACCGATTGTAGACCTGGTTTTGAGTGGACATGCTCACTGTTTGGAACATGTAAAAACGATGCAGACTCATCATGCCGATGCGAATATGGATTGGGTGGTATGCGGCGGGAGCGGCGTGGATTTGCGGCGGCAGCGGTCGGCGGGTGGGGATATTTTGGAGCAGCTCTCGCAGGGGGGGCGAAGCTATACGGATGTGGTGGCGAAGTCGCAGCGATATGTGGGAGCGCAGGGATTGGGGGCGCAAGGATTGAACGGGCGGGGCCGCAAGCAGTCACCGGCTTATAGCTTCTTGCGCGTAGCGGTAGATCCAGCTAAGCGCCAGCCTTTCTGCGTGATGCCTTTTGCTGTAAGCCGACAGGAAAAAGGATGGCAAACTTCGGCGCTGGAGCCGCTGACGGTTGGCAGGCAGGCAGCTCGCATTTGAATAACCTGGCTTTGAGGGCTTGAGGAGTTGAGGAGTTGGTGGGCGATCGCTTAAACAAGCGCTTTACACATTGAATATGTATGATGAGTAGACTCTTACAAAAGCTTAGACTCAGCGCTTTTTCATCGTGGAATAACACTAAAATCGCGATTAAAGAGTGATGTTATTTTAGCCAGCTTTTTGTTTTTTACGAGTTTCTACTGCCTTGCTTATGTTGTTGGTAATACTCAGTGGCTTGAGTAGACACACGGTGGCAATTGGCAATTTATACGGGAAATACCAGTCAGTGATACGGACAGTCATGATTAAGGCTTGATGTATCAATTTTTTTAGTTTTATTTGCATTTGGCTGTTCGTATTAGCTCTTACACCGGGAATAATAGTCCGGGTGTACAGATAGGGGAAAGAACCTCTGCGGATAGGAATACTCTACTTTCTCTAAGCCTTTATGAGGATTCTTATACGGGTTTTGTAACCGGTTGAAAGGTAGCCTTCTACTTTTAATATTTCTCTTTTTGGGACTGTGTACGCCAGGTAAATCAGTAATTTTCCTGATCGAGAATCTACCTAAATTCAAGTATTTTCCGGAGATGCCGCTCAAAAATCCTGAGCTAAAAAATTGAGTAGTACGGATAGAAGTTTATCTACTCTTTGACTTCTCTCGGGTGTTCTCAGACTTGCTAACGTTTTTCGAGCCTGAAAATTAATATGACCATTTATTGGATCTACTCAGCTGTTTTTATACTTTCGATGAGTTTGGTATTAACAACAACTCCTTTTGTAAGACACCTGGCCTTAACGTTTAATCGCTTAGATGCGCCCTCTGCTCGAAAGGTGCATCAGCAACCGGTGGCTCGTTTGGGTGGCGTTGCTATTTTTGGAGCCACTCTGGCTTCTGTTGTTGGTTTGTGGTCTGTGGGGGCGCTGTCTTTGTTGCCTCAAGAATCGTTAGGAACTTCGCTGCTGTTGCTGTGGGGCGGCGTCGGCTTTTTTCTAGTTGGCTTTGCAGACGATCTGTTGGATTTATCGGCGTTTAGCCGATTGGGAATGCAGAGTGCAATTTCGGGGGGGCTATGGTGCTACGGGGTGCGCATAGAGTCTTTAGCGCTGCCGGGGTTTAGCCCAGTGGATTTGGGCTGGCTGAGCCTGCCGATTACGGTGCTGTGGCTGGCGGGCGTGGTGAATGCCATCAACTGGATGGATGGGCTAGATGGATTGGCCTCTGGGATTTCGGCGATCGCGGCGGCGGTGCTGTTTGGCCTGAGCGTGGCGGCCCATCAGCCGGAGACTGCTTTGCTGGGCGTGGCGCTGCTGGGTAGCCTGATCGGTTTTTTGTATTACAACTACAGTCCGGCCAGCATTTTTATGGGCGATGGCGGCTCCTATTTTATTGGATTTATGCTGGCTAGCCTTTGCCTGGTGGGGCCGCAGCGTTTGGATAGTTCTGTGGCGACGCTGCTGCCGCTGGCGATTTTGGCGGTGCCGCTGGGCGATATGGTCTGCGTTATTGTGGCGAGGCTTTACCATCAGCAGTCTCCTTTTTCGGCGGATAATCGACATTTTCATCACCGGCTGCTGCAGTGGGGGCTTTCTCATAAGTCTGCTGTGTGGGTGATGTATGCGCTAACGCTGATGACTAGCAGCCTGACGTTTGTGTGGCTGGGCTTTGTGAGCGGCTGGTTTGTGGTGGGCGAGCTGCTGTTGCTGCTGAGCGGTTTGACCGGGTGGCTGCTGCGCACTGCCTTTTTGATGAGTGGGCCAGATGTTGTTGGAGATAAAGTGATATGGTTTTCGGGAAATCGATAGATAGAAGCTACTGGGGCGCTTGTGAGAGTGCCGATGCGGCTAAGACTTCGGACTCGCTGCGGCTGCTGGTGCTGACGCAGTTTTTTCCGCCTGATTTTGCGGCGACGGGGCAGCTGATTGAGGAGCTAGCGATTCAGCTTGGCCAGCAGGATGTGGACGTGAGCGTGTTTACGGGGCAGCCGGGGTATGCGTTTGCTAAGGGCGACGCACCTGAGGTGGAGCAGCGGGGCAATGTTTGGATTAAGCGATCGCGGATGGCGCAGCTTTTTAAGGGGCGGATACGCGGTAAGGCGGTAAACGGACTAATGTATTCGCTGCGATCGGTGCTGCATCTGGTTCGGTGGGCGACTCGCTATCAGGTTTTGCTGGTGACGACGGCGCCGCCGTTTTTGCCGGTGATTGGCTACTTGGCGAATTTGTTTTTTGGGCTGCGCTATGTGTGCTTGCTGTACGATCTTTATCCGGATATTGCGGTGGAGCTGGAGGTAGTAGCGGTAAACCATCCGGTGGCTCGGCTTTGGCGCTGGATGAATCGTCAGGTTTGGCGGCGAGCGGACAGCATTGTGGTGCTGAGTGCTTCGATGAAGGCGCGAATTGTTTCGCACTGCCCGGAGGTGGAGGGCAAGATAGCGGTGATTCACAGCTGGTCGAATGCGGAGCAGATTGTGCCGATAGAGAAGAAAGAGAACTGGTTTGCCCGCGAGCATGGGCTGACGGATGAGTTTGTGGTGCTGTATTCGGGGAATATGGGGCGCTGCCACGATATTGATACGCTGTTTGAGGCGGCCCGGCTGCTGCGAGATGATCCGATTTTGTTTGTGTGTATTGGAGGTGGGGCAAAGCGAGAGCCGTTGATGGCGAGGGTGGAGGCTGAGGGGCTGAGTAACTTCCGGTTTTTGCCTTATCAGGAGAAATCTGTGCTGCCTTATTCGCTGACGGCGAGCGATTTGTCTTTGGTGAGCGTAGCGGTGGGGATGGAGAGTTTGGTTGCGCCGAGCAAGCTGTATCCGGCGATGGCGGCGGGTAGGCCAATTAGCGCGATTTGTCCGCCGAGTTCTTATTTGGGAGAGCTATTGAAGGCGGCTGGCTGCGGGGAGACGTTTGAGAATGGGGCGGCGGCGGCGCTGGCTGAGTTTATTCGGGGGCTATCGCAAGATAAGGCGCGGACTCAGCTTTTGGGGCGATCGGGCCGGGCGTATTTGGAGTCTCATTTTACGCCGAAGATTATTGCTAAAGAGTATTTGAAGGTGATTGAGCCAGTAGGCTAAAAGCTGCATCCGTGTATCTACGCAATTGAGAGCGGGGCGGCTGCCTGATAGTTTAAAGCGTGCTTGAATGTGCAAACACTATCTGTAATTTCCCTGATGACAGTAATATAGAATACTGCGAGCATAAGCTTGATGTTTATACAAACATTACTTGATATTAGGGGGTGAATCTTTCCGGTTGAGAGTTCTTGTATGAGAATGTTGTTGTAAGAAACAACAGTTGTTTGTTGCAATTGTTCTGAATTATTTTGAACTGGGTTTCTGGTTTGCTAGGAGGTATTTTGCAAACGCCAAAGCGTCGGAATCGAAAGCGGTCTAAGCGAAGATCCATCTATTGTCCGGTTCACGGTTGTTATATAGATAGCGTGAGCCAGAAGCATCGGCTGTATGCGGACAAGGCAAAGCATTTGCGCGATCGGGGGATGGGGCGAAGGGCTTCTATAAGGGTGATGGCTAGCTATACAACCGTTCCTTTGGAAGGAGAGTGGCTAGAGTCTTTTTGGTGCGAGGAGTGCCAGCAGGCTGAGTGGTATTGGGTGACGCAGGATGAAGAGCGAAGCTACACCATTTCTAAGATTTCGGAGGATTTGTGGCAGCAGGCGCAGGGCGTGATATTGTCTACAGGAAATCCGACGGTAAGCGAGTTTACTCGGCGGCAGTCGAAGCGAATGAACTATCACGGCGTTAAAGATTTTGTGATGGTTTAAGGCACACAAAGAGATTTTAGTTATTAAAAGTGTGACTAATAGAAAATAAAATATCTACTCTTTTAATAGATGTGGGCTTCGACGGTCTTTCACGATCTCAGTCTCGTCTCTCCTTATCCAATTCTTGGGTGGGTTTATGGGAGAGGTGTGACTTTTGATAGCTGAATGTTTTGAAGGTTGTTGGTGTTTAGTGATCGTGGCAGCGTAATTGAACCAACATTAGTATTGTTTACGATATAGATTTTATGACGACGAATTCGCCAGAGCTAATTATTGAAGCGGGTCGTAGTGAAAAGCAGTACTGGAAAGATCTTTGGCGCTATCGAGAGCTATTTTATACACTGGCTTGGCGCGATATTTCGGTACGCTATAAGCAAACGGTGATTGGGATTGCCTGGGCGCTAATTCGGCCTTTTTTGACGATGATTGTTTTTACTGTTGTGTTTGGTAATATTGCCAAGCTGCCCTCGGAGGGTGTGCCTTATCCCATTTTGGTGTTTTCGGCGATGCTGCCCTGGCAGTTTTTTGCGAACTCGCTGAGTTCGGCGAGCGAGAGCCTCATTAGCAATGCCAACTTGATCTCTAAGGTGTATTTCCCTCGGTTAGTAGTGCCGACTAGCGCGGTGGTGACTAGCTTTGTGGATTTTATGGTTTCGGGCATTATTCTGATAGGGCTGATGGCTTGGTATAACTTTGTACCGAGTTGGCGGATCGTGACGTTGCCATTATTTATTGTGATCGCATTTGCGGCTTCGATGGGTGCTGGCCTATGGCTGTGCTCTCTAAACGTAAAGTATAGAGACTTTCGCTATATCGTCCCTTTTATTGTGCAGTTTGGCCTATATATTTCGCCTGTAGGTTTTAGTAGCAGCGTCGTGCCGGATAAATGGCGACTGCTATATTCAATTAATCCGATCGTGGGGGTAATTGATGGATTTCGCTGGGCAATTTTGGGTGGTGAGTCGCATATTTACGTGCCAGGATTTCTACTATCGCTGGGACTCGTCGCCTTTATTTTATTGACCGGGATTCAGTATTTTCGGAAGACTGAGCGGACGTTTGCAGACATTATCTAGAGATTACTTACCAAAAATCTCTCTTCTTGAGATTCACTATGGTCTGTTTCGATCGTTCGACCAGTTTTATTCATACTTCGTAATCCCTATTTATAATGTCTGACACTGTTATTCGAGTTGAAAACTTAGGTAAGAAATATACAATTGGCCAGCAGCAGGGCGAGCGTTACACAGCGCTGCGAGATGTAATTGCTAACGGGGCAAAAGGAATTGCTGGGCGGTTTCGAAGCGGGAAGGGTAAAAGGCAAGATTCAACCTCGGAAGATTTTTGGGCGCTGAAGGATGTTTCGTTTGAGATTAAGCAGGGCGATCGCGTTGGAATAATTGGGCGTAATGGCGCTGGGAAGTCTACACTACTGAAAATTCTAAGCCGAATTACGGAACCGACGAGCGGTCGCATTAGCATTAAGGGTCGAGTAGCAAGTTTGTTAGAAGTGGGTACGGGGTTTCATCCGGAGCTGACCGGCAGAGAGAATATTTTTCTGAATGGTGCAATCCTGGGAATGGGTAGAGCGGAGATTCTCCGAAAGTTTGATGAGATTGTGGAGTTTGCAGAGGTAGAGAAATTTTTGGATACTCCAGTGAAGCGTTACAGCAGTGGGATGTATGTGCGGTTGGCGTTTGCGGTGGCGGCGCATTTGGAACCGGAGATTTTGATTGTGGATGAGGTGTTGGCGGTTGGGGACGCAGCATTTCAGAAAAAATGCTTGGGTAAGATGGAAGATGTGGGGAAAGAAGGCAGAACTATTATTTTTGTGAGCCACAATATGGCAGCAGTCAGCCAATTGTGTCAAAAAGGGGTATTACTGGCTGAGGGAAAAATTATCCTTGAGAGCAGAATAGACAAAATTACCAGTCAATACTTACATCAAATCTCATCTAGTGACGATGCTTTTATTAAATTAGCTGAGCCACAGTATTCGGAACTATTTTTCCAAGAAATTAGCATTTTAGACAATAAAGATATTCTTTCAAACGAACTAGATTCATGCTCATCTTTCAGAATCAAATTAAATTACACAGTGAACGAACACTTAAAAGAAGTAGAACTGGCTATTCGTATCAAGTCAAGCAATTCTATTCCAGTTTTTACGACTATTTATTCTGATAGCTCAGATCGTGACAAGATGAATAAGTCTCCTGGTAATTATACAGCGAGTGTTGAGATTCCAGGAAGCTTCTTGATGCCTGGCACCTACACATTAACCTGCTCTGCCTTTCGCTTCAATGATAAAATGTTCGCCGTCCATCAAGATGTACTAAGGTTCAATATTAGCGATACAGGATCAAAAGTTGCAAAATACAATCACTATCATGACATTGGAATGATTCTTGTAGATTTTCCTTGGATTGACAGACCCTTAAATTCTTGAAGATGGAGCATATATCTCAATGGCAGACTGCAAGATTTGTGAAGGCAAAGTCTCTTTTCTTTTTAAAAAGACTCTTATAACTAAGTATGAAGTCTCTTTTTTCAAGTGTAATGACTGCGAATTTATTCAAACAGACGAACCGTATTGGCTCGAAGAAGCTTATACTCCAGCACTTTCTCCATTAGATGTTACACTCGCAAGTAGGCAAGCTTATTTCAGTCAGCTTACCGAAAACATAGTTCTAAATCATTTTGACTCCGCTAACAATTTTCTAGACTATGGGGGTGGCAGTGGTTTGCTTGTCAGAATGATGAGAGACAAAGGCTATTCATTCTATAGGCAAGACAAGTATTCTGAAAATATATTTTCTCAATATTTTGACATTCTTGATTTGCCAAGTCAAGCTAGAAGTTTTGAGCTTTTGACGTGCTTTGAGGTTTTAGAGCATCTGCCAGATCCTCTAAAAGAGTTTTCGGAAATGTTTTCTTTTAGTGGAAATATTTTCTGTTCAACTTTGTTGCAGCCTAATCTCTCTGTAGAAGAATTAGAGAAATGGGATTATTTTGGCGAACTCCATGGTCAGCACGTGTCATTTTATAGTGCAAAAACATTGCAAAAAATTGCCAGAAGATTCGACAAAAACTGTTATTCAGATGGAGTTCAATTTCATCTATTCACAGATCTTAAAATTAGCAAGTTCTCAGTGCATAAACCACACGGAAATAATCTCTCGCATCAAATTGAAAAGCTTTTGAATAACTGTACATCTAAAGTTTTGCGTACCCTGTTCCCTAGTGACAAAGGTCAACTAAAGTTGCATCCATTGACCGAACAAGATTATAAGTACGTCCAGTCAAAATTCCTTGCTGGCAAGTGTGATGAAGCGAGAGAATAGCTTAGGCTTTTTAAATTCCAAACATTCTTTTCTAATTTTTAATTTTTCATGAGAAATACAATCCGAAGATCCATAAAGTTTATCAAGATTGCTAAAAAGATTCCGGATATTTATTGGATAAACAAAATTTTAGAATTTAATCTCGAGTTGTCTCAATTTTTTTGGGAGAAAGATAATTCTAGTCTATTGATAAAGGATCTGGATCTAAAGCTTCCTAAGAGTAATTGTTTTGACTTTTTTCTAAGAGCGATGCCATATGCTAAGGCATTAAAAAAGTCTGTTGGAGCTACATTTCATATACTAAGTGACGAAATGTACGTGGAGCTACAGGGCATTAAAATTAATGTGCAGACCTGGGAAGAGTTCTATATACTCAATGAGATTTTCATAGAGGGTGTTTATAATGTTTGTCTAACAAGACCGACAATATTTATTGACATTGGGATGAATACAGGTTTTTCAAGCTTATTCTTGGCTCAAAAACCAAATGTTTTAGCAGTGCTTGGATATGAGCCTATTAAGAAAACCTTTGAACAAGCAATGTATAATCTTACTTTAAATCCTGAACTGTCGAAAAAAATTAAGACCTACAACTTTGGCTTGGGAAAATCCACAGAATGTGTTCTGGTAGACTACAACTATAGCAACAAGGGAAGTATTGGGATTAACGGAATTCCTCCATGGGTTGCATTAACAAGTAGAGAGAGAGTTGAGCAAGTAGAACTTCCAATTGTTCAAGCTAATCAAATTATCGACTCCTGTACCAGCGAATATGCCAATGTTGATATTATTGCCAAAATTGATTGCGAAGGATCAGAATACGACATTCTGGAGTCTCTAGTCTTGCACAATAGCATTAAGCATATAAAAGGTTTGCTTATAGAATGGCATAATGCTTGCAAAAACGATGAGTTGATTCAACGTCTTGTTGGATCTGGGTTTGAAGTCATCTATTTGAACCCTGCTAGCTCAACGATAGGCATGATTTACGCTTTCCAGAGTAAGAATTAAAAGTCTCTTTCTGGAATATGTATGGAAGATCACTTGAATGTTGACATGTATTTGCTAAGAGAAACTAAATTTTCAGGTAATCTGAATGGACATGGTGGAAATCGACGAACTGCCCAAATCGCTGAATTAATAGGTAAGTCGAGCTTTCTTGTTGAAGATACTCAAACAGAGATATCTTCAACAAGATTAAATCGATACTGTGCTGGTACACGAGTTATGACGAAGCTTGGATTTGAAGTGCCAAGTTCACTTCGAACAGTTGGTCTTTACGGTTACTATTATCTGAATCAGAAACATTCATTCCAGCGACATAAAGGCCCCAAAGTTTTGTTATGGGAGGCAACTGATAATTGCATTACTCCTTATATTGCTAAGGAATTTGGTTTTAAGGTTATTGCTTTACCTCATAATCTTGAGTCTCTAGTTGCACCTGAGATTAGTTCCTCTACCTCTCATCTGTCTAAAAAACTTGAACGCGAAATAAGGCATCTTGCTAAGGCTGATGTCATCTTCTGCATGTCTCGAGAAGAGCAGTGGCTGTTGAGATTTTGGGGGATAGAGGCAAATTTCTTACCTTATTATCCTCCAGAAGCGATTCTGGCAAATCTTCAAAAAATCCGAGAAGCGAGAAGGTCTTCAGAAAAGCAGCGTTTCTTAGTAATCGGCACAGCTTACAATCCTCCTACTCGAGCCGGGATGGTTGAGCAACTCCAGTGGTTGCAGAGAATTAGAGAGAAAGTTGAATTTGCAGTTGATGTTGCTGGGTACGGGACAGAAGATTTGCTGGAGTTTTGCAATCATCCAGATTTTACTGTTCTTGGCACCGTGGATTCAGACAAGCTCTATCATTTAATGATAGAGGCAAAAGCCGTAATAGTGCATCAGAAAGCAGGTGCAGGTTCATTAACACGTATCCCAGAAATGCTGATTGCTGGGATACCTGTTATTGCCAATAGTAATGCTTGTCGTAGCACGTCAGATTACACAGGTATTTACTGTTACGACAGTGAAATTGAACTAGCAAATTTAGTTGAAAAATCTCTACACATGCCAAGTATCATAGATCGTCCTGCGGCAGCAGAAAATAGTTTCATTCATAACCTTAAAGTACTTGTGTAATTGGTAACGATGAGTAAGTAATCGCCGACACGGTTGACATCAAGACCTTGAGTTTGGGATATATCAGTAGCGATCGCCTTAAAGCTGTTGCCTATTCTGCAGCCGATCTCTTTCTTTTCCCTACCCGCGCTGATAATCTCCCCCTTGTTCTACAAGAAAGCATGGCCTGCGGCACTCCCATGGTTTCATTCAGGATTGGGGGTGTACCTGACCTAGTTCGGCCAGGAATCACGAGCTATTTAGCCCAACCCGAAAATGCGCAAGATTTTACGGTGGGTATTGAACAGTTACTCAGCGACAGATCATTACGAGAACAGATGAGCCAAAACTGCCGCGAGATTACTTTGCAAGAATACTCACTAAATTTGCAAGCGGAACGCTACATTAGCCTTTATAAGAAAGCACTTAACTAGAACTAATATGTCGATTGTGAATCGCGCGTTGTCCCTGTCCGACCTGCCAGCACCGCCAAAAGAAAAGGCAGGTTGGCCTTGGACAGAACAAAGTGAGCTGTTAGACAATCAAATATCTGATAGTTCAGGATGGCCTAAGATTAGTATTGTGACACCCAGCTACAATCAGGGACAGTTCATTGAGGAAACAATTCGATCGGTTCTGTTACAGGGATACCCCAATTTGGAATACATCATAATTGATGGAGGCAGTACAGATGAAACCCTAGAAATTATCAAAAAATATGAACCCTGGCTAACTTACTGGGAAAGTAAACCGGATAGCGGTCCAGCCTCAGCAATTAACAAAGGTATTCAGAAGTGTACAGGTGAATGGTTCAACTGGATTAATAGTGACGATCTTTTGTTGCCAAAATCTCTATTGACGCTAGTTAACATTGCAAAACTTGTACCTGCTGCCAATTGGATCAGTGGCGGAAGATTGAACATTACTGAAAACGGTCAATCTGCAGGGTTCTCAATTCCCTGGCTTACAGATCCTACGATGATTTCCTTCAATAGAGTATATCTTCCCCAAGATGCAACATTTATCCAATTGAAGTTTCTTAGAGAAGCTTCACTAGAACTCAACGAAGATTTGCAAAACGTTTTTGATAGCCTTCTTCATTTTGAACTTTTTAATATAGAGCCGCCTTTATTAACAAACACCATCTTCTCTAAGATGCGTTGGCATAAAGGTCAAAGAACTGCCAATGAAGATTTGAGATTTCAAGAATCGTTCCAATATTTAAAACAGCATACTCAGCCTAACTCCATTTTCAAAAAGATAGCATGCCGTTTAGAAAGAACCCGCTATCACGCTACTACAAGAGCGGTAGTAGCGTTTTTTCTTACATTAGGGCTTCCTAAAAGTGCTAGGAAGTGGATGTGTTGCTGCTATGTTCCTGTGGATTATAAGTTTGTGGTTGCCCCGGCATACACATGGGTTATGTCAGGTAAATAATTGACCATTTAGTAATTTTAGCTGGAGTTAAAAGCATGGTAGTTAGATTTCGACACCTCGATCAATTGCGAGGTCATACAATTTTCACATCCTCGTTAGTATCTGGCTCAGTTGTGATAGATGCAGGTGCTCACAAAGGCGAGTTTAGCCTGCAACTGACAGAGAAGTATGGCTGCTCCTGTTACCTAGTTGAAGCAAACCCCAGGCTGGCAGCAGAGTTACCCTCCTCAGTGAAAGGGGTAGCCAATGCTGCACTGTCCGCTCAGGATGGAACAGTCAAGTTTTTGGTTGAAGAAAACTTGGAGGCCAGTCAGGTTGTCTCTACTCCATCGGTAGAATCGAGAGGAGGCAATAAAGTTGTAGAAGTTGAATCTCTCTCCCTGGCAACACTTCTACAACGATTTCACCTCAAAAAAATCGACTTACTCAAGTTAGATATTGAAGGAGCAGAATTTCCCTTATTGGCTTCTGTCAGCAGTGATCTACTAAGTTCAATTAGCCAAATTACTGTCGAATTTCATGATTTCAAGCCTGAGTTTCAAGGCCAGAAATTGTATGAGACAAGTCGCGATCGATTGATCAAACTAGGTTTTCTCTGCTGTCCCATGTCCTTTCGAACCCATGGTGACGTTTTGTTTTTGAACATTAAACATCTCCCATTGTCACTGCTCAATCAATTTCTGATCCAGCATATTGCCCGTTGGGTGCTCAAACTACAGAAAATTTTATAAGTGATCAAGCGATTTAACCTCGCCTTGAAACATGTTAGCCGTTTCAGCACGGTTGTCTTCTATGATTTGCTCTGACTTAGTGTCGGTTATTATCCCTACATATAACCGTGATCGTCTTCTAATAGAGGCCCTTGAATCAGTTAAGTTCCAGACCTATCGCCCAATTGAAGTGATTGTCGTCGACGATGGTTCAACGGACGATACGCAAGAAGTTGTTAAATGGTTTTCAGAAGCTAATTTATCTAAGAATTTTCAAATTATATATCTATATCAAAAAAATAAAGGTCCCTCTGCAGCAAGGAATACTGGATTGGTAGCCGCTTCTAGTGAATATGTTCAGTTCCTAGACTCAGATGACCTAATTCACCCTAACAAAATCGAGATTCATGTTAATGCGCTCAGAAACCATTCCGATATTCACTGTATTTTCTCTGATCGAAAAAACTTTGACGCATCTCCAAAGTGGGCGAAATTAAGTTTTATAGATACTAAAAAAGTAAAGAGTGAATCCTACTATCTATCTTTTAATTTTTTGTCCAATGCTGGTTTATATAGAAAAAATAGCTGTTTTTTAGCTGGGTTGTGGAACGAGTGTCTTTGGTTAGGAGAAGACTTGGAGTTCAACTTGAGAGTGCTAGGCTTGAATGAATGGATTCTGTATTTGGACTGCTGCTTGTCTGCTTGCCGTCAACACTCTGGTTCACGGCTAACTACATCAACAGAATTAAGTGATTTGAGATTCGGGAATCTTATCCTTTGCGATGAGTTAGCTAGGAGTGCTCACAATAAAATTAGATCAGATAACCCTAAAATATTTGATTCTATAGCAGTTCTCTATAGCCGTCTTGCACTAGATTTCATGCTTCATGGCGATCGAACAGGGGCATTAAAAACTATTCACAATTCCAGGCATATGCCCCTAAGCCAACAAAGACTACAACGGTTAACCATCCTCATGATCCTGGCACACATGCCATCCCCCTTGCTCAGGATAATGTGGAAAATTGGCGAATACTATCGAGCTGCCATGTCTTCCAGACTAACCAATCGATGCTTCTAAACTCAGTTTTTAAATTAAATTATGGATAGTCGTTTTATCGTTGCTAACAACGGGGCTCGACATGGTTATGCAGTTCCCTATTCCTTGGCAAAATTAGGGCTGCTAGAGCGATTCTACACGGATATTTGTGGAAATGTCGGGTGTGGCGCACTGCTACAACAGGGAAAAGTATTGCCCTTTGTCGGCGATCGTCTTCAACGTTTGGCGGGTCGTCAGGTACCAACCGAGATCCGTCCGTTAACCTACACCTTTGCGTTGCCGAATATACAGTGGCTCACTCGTGCTGCATTCTCCTCTCAGGATGGGAGCCACCAATTTTATCTATCCTGCCTGAAATCTTTAGAATTGGGCCACGCCATGGTTCAAAAAGGTTTTGGCAATGCCACTCACCTCTATTCTATGCTGGGAGAGTTTTCCCCCCTAATAGTTGCCGCAGAACAAAGGGGGATTAAAGTAATTTCTGATGTCTATATTCTTTTGAGCACCGAACAAATTTTGGCAGAAGAACGAAGCCGTTTCCCAACTTGGGAGCCTGCCGTTCCTAACTACGATGTGGTACGACAAGAGCTGCTTCCAGAGAATGTGCTACTCACTCGCACACATTTCTTTATTTGTCCTTCCGAGGCTGTTCAAGATGATCTAGTTTATAACTTTGGCATCAAACCTACTCAGATAGCTGTTGTTCCTTATGGTGTTGATCCAACATTCCTTGAGCTAAAGCCTAATTCCATTCCCAGACGAATCTTATTTGCCGGTACTGCTAACCTTCGCAAAGGAATCCACTATTTAGCAATGGCAGCAGAGCAACTTTCTCAGTCTGGTTATAAATATGAGTTTCGAGTTGCAGGTAATGTGGATGAAGCTGTTGCAGAGAAACCTATTTGTAAATATCTGACCTTTTTGGGACGAATCCCACGGGATCAGATTCATCAAGAATTTTGTACGGCAGATGTATTTGTCTTGCCCTCCTTAGCTGAAGGATCAGCAGGCGTGATCTACGAAGCTCTAGGTGCAGGCATTCCAGTAGTAACTACAAAAGCTTCTGGTTCAGTGGTTCGAGACGGTATTGAAGGGTACATCGTACCAGAGCGAAATCCAGAAGCTCTTGCTAGAGCGATTGTTGAGATTGTAGAAAACAGAGTTAAACGAGAGAAAATGGCGATCGCTGCTCGTGAAAGAGCCCAAAATTTCACTTGGGAAAAGTATGGAGATCGCCTAACTACTGCACTCAAAACACTGAGCTAAAGCCATGACATTCACTGTAATGATTGCAACTCGCAATCGAATTGACGATTTGCGTAGAACCTGCAAGAACATTCAAACCTGGCATCCCCAACCCGATGAGGTAATCGTCTGTGCAGATGCCTGTACAGATGGCACCATTGAAATGATTCAAGATGAGTTCCCTGCGTTTACCCTAATCGAGAACGAACAATCTCTTGGCTCCGTAGGAAGTCGTAATCGAATTCTACACCTCGCCAGCCGAGATTTTGTGGTTTGCCTTGACGATGATAGCTATCCCATAGACCCAACATTTCTTAGTCGTGCTCAACGAATTCTGACAGAGCATCCCGAGGCGGGCGTGATTACCTTTCCCGAGCTTCGCAACGGAGATGTATACGCCTCAATCAACCAAACGCCCTCTTCCCCTGGGCAGTACGTGGCTGCCTATCCTAACTGTGCTGCCATCATGCGACGGACTTTGTACCTAACATTGCAGGGTTTTCCAAGTTTCTTTCATCATATGTACGAAGAAACAGATTACGCTCTGCAATGTTATGCATCAGGCTTCGCGGTTTGGTTTGAACCTTCTATTACTATTCGTCACCACTCTTCCCCAGTACAGCGCCAACCTGTTCGTCGCCATCATCAGAATGCACGCAACGAACTCTGGAGTGTATGGCTCCGCTGTCCATTACCATGGATTATCCCCGTTTCCGTCTTTCGCATAGCCAGACAATTGCAGTATGCATGCAGTGAAGGATTCCTCTGGGCAATTCAAGAACCCATTTGGTGGTGGTCAGCGTTAATGAGTCTACCTAAATGCCTGCGAGACCGCCAACCTATCCCATGGCCAACCTACTATGCCTGGATGAAGCTCGCACGCTGCCCTGTCTATACATCTGAACAAGTAAAACAGGTTATTTTAGAACCCTCCTTATGAAGTTTCATACCTTGCTCCCCGTACGGGACGAAGCCGACATCGTCGCTCAGTGTCTACAGCACCTTTTGAGTTGGGCGGATCATATATACGTCTTTGATACAGGCAGCATAGATAATACATGGGAAATTGTTCAGGAGTTTGCCAGCCGAGATAAACGGGTGATTCCTATTAAGAAAGAGCCAGTTTACTTTTCTGAGTCTCGATTACGAGGATATATATTCCATGTAGCAAGACAAAAGATGCAGGATGGAGATTGGTTCTTGAGAGTTGACGCCGATGAGTTTCACCACGTCCCTCCCCCTGAATTTGTTAAGAACTGCCTTCAACCTCATGAAACTATTGTTTATCACCAGTATTATGATTTTCAATTCACGGAAGCAGAGTTAAGGGTTTGGGAAGAAGGTAAAGAGACGATTAAAGAGCGAGAGGTCCCAATTAAGGAACGTCGCCGTTACTTTGTTCCTAGTTATTATAGTGAGCCTCGCCTTTGTAAATATCGTTATTCAATGAAATGGCCAGAGATAGTTTCTTTTCCCTACAATGCAGGATTTGTTGCAAAGGAGAGACTGCCCATTCGCCATTATCCCCATCGAGATCCTGTTCAATTAGCTCGGCGATATAGATTAAGAGCAATTATGATGGCAGACAAAACCAACCGCAAAAACTGGACTCGCCCAGAGCAGCACCATTGGTCAGAGCCTGACTGGCGTAAGGTTGTTATGGGTAACGACAATCCAGAGCTAAAATATTGGAAACAGGGAGAAGAGTTACCCCGTTATCAGTTTGTCAATCATCTACGTCCTAGGCATATCAGGCTAGTACAGAGATTTATGCATTCTTTCTTATTGCCAGCTTTAGACTCCCGGCGCTCTGATTTCTCGCTGGATATTCAACCTCAACCTATTCTCAATGATGTCCAACAGTTGTTAATCCAAGAACTTTCGCAAGAAAATGAAAATTATTGCTAGATAATTTACTGTATTCTGTTCAGGATTCTTATCGTTTTTCTTGAAAGAAAGAGTTTAGAATATGAGGGAATTTTCTGAAGGCGCCAAAAAAAAACGTCAAAGATAACTAAAAAATGTCAAAATCAGATGAGCTATTATTTAATTGATAACCTCAAACTTGTTCAATAGATCTCCTGGTAATTCAAAAAATATGACTGTGTTTGTATGGCTCAATTATTAAAGGTTTATCTTGCCTGTACAGGTGTAGGAATCATAAACCGAGGGATCGAAACCTTTGCTTGCGAATGTTTTAATGGTTTAAAAGATTTAGAAGGATTAGATATAACTTTGTTTAAAGGTGCAGGAGAAGAGAGAGAAAAAGAGAAAAAGCTCTGGAACATTCCTCGCAATGGTGAATTAGCACCTTTCTTAGGTAAAACTATCAATCGGAATAGCTATGTAGTTGAACAACTTTCTTCTTTCCTCCCCTTTGTTCAGAAAATTAGACGCGGCAAGCCCGATATCATCTTTTACAGCGACTCTAATCTTGGATTTCAACTTTACCGATGGCGTAAGCAAATTGGTATACCGTACCGTTTGTTGTTTTCTAATGGAGGCCCCTGCAATCCACCTTTCACACGCACAGATCACGTTCATCAAGTGACGCCTTACTATAGGGAATTGGCAATAGAAATGGATGAACCCGCGACGAAACATTCGATGGTTCCCTATGGAATTCAGGTTCCGACAGGTTCCCCTCTATATGACTTGAAAGAGCGGCAGCGCATCCGCCAGCAGCTAAGCTTGCCGTGTGACCGCCCTGTGATCCTAAGCGTCGGCTGGATTAGCTCTCAGCATAAACGGATGGACTATACCATTCAAGAAATTTCCACCCTACCTAAACCTCGTCCCTATCTAGTTATGCTAGGACACATGGATGAAGCTAGCCCTCCAATTCTTAAACTGGCAAGAGAAAAACTTGGAGAAGATGGATTTACTGCTCGTTCTGTTCCATATCAGCAAGTTGCAGACTACTACCAGACTGCGGATTTGTTTGCTTTAGGATCACTTAAAGAAGGATTTGGGCGAGTTTACTTAGAAGCGCTGATTCATGGTTTACCTTGCATAGTCAACGACCATCCTATCATGCGATATGTCTTAGGCAACGAAGGTACTTTTGCTAATCTTTCGCTACCAGGTTCAATGAGCAAAGCAATCGTCACCTTGCTTCAACAATCTCTTACCCCAAGTGAAATGATAGAAAGACGAGAGTTTGTACGAAAGCGATTTAGCTGGGAAAGTCTATCACCTGCTTATCTGAAAATGTTTCACGATTGTCTTGTTTCGTGAAACATATATGAGCTTATATCCATACTTCTTAGCGTATGGTATCTGTTTTAGCTTTTAAGTTTTTCTAATACCTTCTCATAGCGCAACATGGTCGAATTGCTGCAAAACCTATTTTTTGTCAACTGCTTAGCATTACTGACCTGGGGATTAATCCGTAGAGATCGCGTCTATCAATACCCATTCTTTATGGGGGCAATTTTCATTGCCTTCATTCAACCTCAGATAACGGCCTTAGTAGGTAATCCTGGCGTCGTCAATCAGAGTGCTCTAGAGCGTGTTTTACTTGTTAGCTGCCTTTGTGTAGCTGCTAGCTGGCTAGGATACCAGCTGAAACCTAACGCAAATTGGACCACCAAGTTCCACGTACTACTTGATGAGCGTAGATTATTTGAAGCAGGGTTAGTCTTATTATGTATCGGCTATGCCTGCGATTTCATTCTTTCTAAAATAACAATCCAAGTAACAGCCACCGGAACCTGGACCGGCCCTGCCACTATTCTGGTCTTTTTCGCACAGGTAATATACATCGCCCTTGCGATTTTTTTGCTAAGGCTTCTACAGAGACCGAGTGCTGCAAACGTAGTTTGGGTAGTTCTAGCCAGTATCCAGCCACTAAATGCCATTATTTTTGCTGGACGTAGGCAACCAACGATGACTTTCTTAATCATTGTTGGTCTTTGCTTTTGGCTAGTGCGTCGGTCTATGCCGCCCAGATGGTTATTTATCATTGCGATCACAGCTCTAGTCTATGTCATTCCTTTAGTCGGTCAATTGCGAGGTGATTTTTGGATACTGCTTTCTCAGCGAAATTGGCAAGCAGTTATTGACGCTTCTCAGCAATCTTTTAGCACATTGCAGGGAGGAGAAATTCTTGAGCTGAAGAACGCAGCAGTTTTGATAGATGCGGCAGAAAAAAGTGGTCAATATGGATTTGGTACAGGTTTTTGGGATCGTTTAGTTTTTCAGTATGTACCAGGTCAACTTGTGGGTTACGAAATTAAAAATTCTCTGCAATTCAACTGGACACAATATAATCTGAGTGATATGTATGACTATGTTATGCCTACTGGTGCAACGCCAACGGGTATAGGTGACTCATTCGTTGAGTTTAGCTATTTTGGTTGTTTGACCTTTGCCCTGATTGCACACCTCTTTAAATCTCTATGGATACCCGCAGTCTATTTAAATAGTACAGTTAATCAGCTGTTATATATTGGGCTAGTAAGTCCAGCTATGTTGGGTGTCACTCACGGAATTGCCCGATTTCTCCAAGAAGCCCTATTTCAATTTATTGTTGTATCCTGGATTCGACGTTACGCGAGAGTCAAAGAGCCTACTATTCTGAGCTCTCAAAAACTTACAGCTTATATACGACCAGGATAATAAGTTGTAAGTTTAGATTTAAGCCTCTCTAATATTTGTTAGCAATATATAGTGCTATCTTCTTCTAATCAAGCGAACTTACCCCTCACTTTGATCAGCAGTCCCTGTAAATTTTAGATCCCTCTAAGAGAACATGATAAAGAACAAAATTAGCGATATCAGACTCGTTGACAGAAAGGAATACATTAAAGAACTGTGCAAAGCCAAGCGAGTACTTCATCTAGGGGCAACAGATTCTCCAATAACTGAAGATGCAGTTAAGCATGGGAGGCTTTTACATCAGGAACTACATCAAGTTGCTGCTCACTTAGTAGGCATGGATTTAGCTAAAGAAGCAATTGAATGGTTATCTCAAAATTGTGAATTGACAAATATTGTCTATGGAAATATTGAAAACATTAGTGACTATCCTAGAGAGAGCTTTGACATAGTAATTGCTGGAGAAATAATAGAACATTTGAGCAATCCAGGGCAAGCTCTAAACTGCTTGTATTCAGTTATGGAAAAAGATGCAAAGATGATTATCACTGTGCCCAATGCCTATTCGCTCAAAGGTTTTTTGAGGGCAATCATGAAACATGAACTCATCCATCCAGATCATACGCTACATCATTCTCCACACACGCTTAAAACTCTCTTAGATCGACATGGTTTCGTTGTGGATGAGTATTTTAGCTGCATAAATGGTGGGCGTGGATTTGCTGCTCTCCTTTCAAATACTTTCCTCAAATTCAACCCTCAGCTAGCTGAGGGGATTGGGGTTATTTGCTCTCCTAAAAAATAATTAAAGATACATGAAGATTGCTGCACTTACATCAGTATCAGGTCCTTATATTGTAGCCCGATACTCAGAATTTTCAATGGGACTTCCCGAACACGAAATCTATCTCATTGAATTTGGTAAAGTCTCACTTACTTACCAGTGGAATCCTGTAGTAGCTGAATTTCCGTATAAACAAATCATCTTATCTGAACAAGCTTCCGAATCGCAAAAGATAACATACTTAATAAGCTCACTTATTCGAGAATTGAACCATTTAAAACCCGATGTACTGGTTATTGCAGGTTATGCCTCATTTGGGATGTTGTCAGCTCTCTTGTGGGCGTTATGGAACCAAAGAACAACAGTTCTGTTGTCTGAAACAACAGAAGCCGATTCGCCTCGCTCTCCATATAAAGAATGGATAAAACGTTTGTTAGTTAGACGTTATCGGGCTGCATTAGTTGGTGGACAACCTCAAAAGCGTTATCTTATACAACTGGGAATGCCAGAGCAAGCGATTACTCTAGGCTACGATGTGGTTGGCAACGAAGCTTTTCATCCAACCCAAATTCAGCACCTTTCTCGTTCTTTACCCCGGCCTTACTTCCTCACCATCAACCGATTTATTCAAAAAAAAAACTTACCTTTTGTCGTTGATGCCTACGCCGCCTACCGCGAAGCAGTCGGTGATGCCGCATGGGACTTGGTGCTATGCGGAGATGGCATACTACTACCGCAACTAAAACAGCAAATTCACACCTTAGGCTTGGAACAGCATATTCATCTTCCTGGTTTCCTACAGCAGCATGAACTATTACCCTACTTCGCTCACGCAGATTGCTTCATACACGCTAGTACCCACGAACAGTGGGGCTTAGTGGTTAATGAAGCTATGGCGTCTGGTCTGCCCGTTCTAGTTTCTAATCGCTGCGGCTGCTACGAAGATTTGATTCTCGAGGGCGTTAACGGCTTTGGCTTTGATTCCTACAACCAACAACAACTCACTAATCTCATGATCAAGATGAGCTCTGGAGCAGTTGACCTGCAAACTATGGGCCAAGCCTCTTTACAGCATATTCAAAAATACTCCCCTGCCTACTTCGCACAGGGGTTAAAACAAGCCATTGACTATGCCCTCGCTCACAGTTAAACTAATGCGAATTCTCTTTGTTATTCCTGCCATCGGTGATGTCTACGGTGGCCCCTCTAAAACCGTTATTGACTTAGCCCAAGCTTTAAATCATCAAGAAGTAACTGTCGATATTGTCACTACTAACGCTAATGGTTCTAGCTCATTAGATATTTCCCTTCAGAAATGGCTAAATAAACCTGGCTATCGCATTCAATACTTTCCTTACCTAAGCATCAGGGATTATAAGTGGAGCACTTCCTTTGCAAATTGGCTATTCCGCCATGTTCGTGACTACGACTTAGTTCACAGTAATGCAATTTTCTCCTTGCCCAATGCTCCCGCGCATTGGGCTTGTCAACGCTACGGTATACCCTACATCATGACCCCTCATGGAATGTTAGAACCCTGGGCACTTTCCTACAAAGGGTGGAAAAAAAAGCTTTACTATAGCCTCTTAGAACGGCCTGCTCTAAACAGAGCGAGTGCAATTCAAACACTTGCCTCAGCAGAAGCAAGTCATATTCAGAATTTGCTTCTCAAATCACCGATGGTGGTGATTCCTAATGGAATACATCAGCAAGACTTTGCAAATTTACCGGATCCCAATTTTTTCTATCAAAGCTTTCCTTCTACCCGCGGAAAAACTATACTTCTTTTCCTGGGTCGTATCGATCCTAAAAAAGGATTGGATCTACTCGCTCCTGCTTTTGCCCAGATTCGATCTCAATTTCCCAGTGCCCACTTAGTTATAGCTGGTCCTGACAATATTGGTTTCTTACCTACAGCGCAGTCCTACTTTGCCAAAGAAAAATGTTTTGATGATGTCACTTTCACCGGAATGCTTACTGGAAACCTTAAGCTATCTGCCCTAGCGGCTGCGTCTGTTTACGTTGCACCTTCTTATTCCGAGGGATTTAGCGTCTCAGTCCTAGAAGGTATGGCGTCTGGCTTGCCCTGTGTGATTACAACAGCCTGTAATTTTCCAGAAGCGGCTCAAGCCGAAGCTGCCCATGTCGTTGAAATTGAAGTATTAGCTATAGCAAAAGCGTTGAGATACTGTCTCCATGATCCTGAAGCGGCTCAAGCCATAGGAAAACGAGCTCGACAGTTTGTATTTCAACATTATTCCTGGGAAAATATTGGTCAACAAATGCTAACTGTCTATCAAGATATTCTCTTGTCTAGGTCGAAATTAGTTTCTACTTTAAACTAGACTGCACCAGTATGCTCAACCAGATTACCCCTCTGATTCTCACTTATAATGAAGCTCCCAATATCGACCGCGCGCTCCAAAAGCTAACCTGGGCTAGCCGCATTGTTGTAATAGACAGCTACAGCACAGATGAGACTCTGAATCTAGCAGCGGCTTATCCCCAAACCGAAGTCTTTCAGCGTAAATTTGACACCCATACGAACCAGTGGAACTTTGGCATAGAGCAAGTAAAAACAGATTGGATTTTGTCATTAGATGCAGACTACGCTTTATCCGACAATCTATTAAATGAGCTAAAGCTTCTTAGCCCGCCTGAAAACGTTGACGGGTACTTTGCAAGCTTCCAATACTGCGTATTTGGCAAGCCTTTAAGAGGAACAATACTGCCCCCTAGGCAACTTCTTTTTCGGAAAGTGAGCTCAATTTACGTTGATGACGGACATACCCAGCTACTGACAGTGAAAGGTAAGTCAAGTAGCCTAACGGGAAGCGTTCTGCACGACGATCGTAAACCTCTAAGTCGCTGGCTTTGGGCTCAAGATCGCTACATGGTCATCGAAGCGGAAAAGCTACTAAAAACGCCAGACATAGAGCTTAGCATTGGCGATAGGCTACGCAAACTAAAACTGATTGCACCCTTTGTCGTTCTGCTCTATTGTCTTCTGTTGAAGGGTGGAATATTAGATGGCTGGCGCGGATGGTACTATGCGTTTCAGCGTATGTTTGCAGAAATATTACTATCTCTCAAACTAATGGAAAAACAAAGTGTTGAGTAAAAAAACGAGCGTAGCAATGAGGGTCGCACGGGAGCTACACATGCTAAGCACAAGTGCACACACTTCTCCTGTCTGAACCTATTTCTAAGACCTGATAGTAATGTTTGAATAAGGAATTTCCAGTTATATGAATTATATGCAAGTTGTTGATAGATTCTACAACAAATCTCCCAAAGTCAGAGAGCTTTTGATGAGGCTTATCTATGGAAGCAAAGATATATCAATAGACTTGTGTGGTGTGAAAACAGAAATCAATACAATGAAGGAGAATGGATATCTCAGAGCTTCTAACCTATCATTAAAAAGCAGCTTGCTTAGAGACGAGATTCCAATCTTTTTGAGCTTGTCTATGATTCTAAGCAAAGGAGACTCCTTTGTTGATGTTGGTGCGAATATTGGCATTTTTTCTTCGATTATTGCACGATACAAACCTTTTTTATCGCTAGAGGGTGTGTATGCTTTTGAAGCTAACCCAGACACCTTTGAAAGACTGGAGAAGAATTCAAAAAGTTACGGCTTCACACCTTATAATATTGGTATATCAGATCGAGAAGGCGAACTAGAGTTCGTTGCTGGAGCAGTGTCTCATGTCTTTACAACTGTGGACAATGCTTCTAAATACAATATTGAGTCTAGGTCAACAATGATCCAGTGCCAACGTTTAGATTACTTTGACATAAAAGGCGACTCCATAGTGCTGAAAATTGATGTAGAGGGACAAGAACTGAAGATTCTAGAAGGGGCCAGATCTCTGTTTGATAACCAGAGAATTAAAGCGGTTTATCTTGATGGATTTGCTAATCATAAAGAGTGCCTTAATTTCCTGACGCAGTATGGTTTCCTTCTCTTTGATGGAAAGACTTTGACAGAGTCCGATGGCAATTTATTTTCTCTTTTAGCAGTTGCTGGAAAAGAGTTTTGATAAAGTGAGTGAGTCAAATAATTAAGTTTTTGCAAAGAGTAAATGTGTTTTTGCGAACAACCAGAGAAACCGCATCACATCTCTAAAAACTTTCAAATTAGACTCTATCTGATGGTTCGAAGTTTGGTAGTGCATTTTAGTAAAGGACAGAGAAAAAGACAGGATCTTTTCTTTCTGCCATCTTCTTTCTGACTAAGCGGTTGTACTCATGAATAAACAGCCAGATTGCAC
>Ga0209194_1000636_pt1 | contig 25964 bp, 35 predicted proteins | sample COGITO_mtgs_1004_FD_184787 | JGI IMG/M metagenome (GOLD analysis project Ga0209194, IMG submission 184787) | Pelagic marine microbial communities from North Sea - COGITO_mtgs_100413 (SPAdes) (version 2) | ecosystem: Environmental > Aquatic > Marine > Epipelagic ...
CCGCGGGGCTGGGGACACAGAGACCGCGGCGGCGCACCAGGTGGCCACAAAGGTTACAGGCAGGAGATTGGAGACCCTGCGAGCGCTTTCGACCCTGGGAGGAGGGTCAGGGGAGCAGATAAGCGCTTCTCTGCGGCTACCTATCACTAGCATAAGGCCACGCCTAACGGAACTGCAAGAGATGGAACTAATCGAAGACACCGGGCGGCGTCACAAAAACCAATACGGCAACGGAGAAATCATCTGGACCGTCACAAAATCAGGGGAACAATATGTATATTAAATTCGAAGAGATCCGCGAAATGTCCGATCACATCAGGCTATTGACCGGAGACGATCAAGACACCTTTCTTGACACGCTGGACGGAGAGACCGATGCAATGGACATTCTGGGAAAGCTCATTCAAGAGCGCACCGAATGCTCAATCTACGAAGGGTCAGCGAAAGAGTTAGCAGCGACCTACACCGCCAGAGCAAAACGCCTCTCAGCAAAACAGGAAGCGCTCTCGATCACTATCGGCCACTTGCTGGATGCAATGGGCCAGACTAAGATCCAACACGCTCTGGGCACAGTCAGCCGGACCAAGCCACGCAAAAAAGTTGTGGTAGTAGATCCGAATGACATTCCCAGCCAGCTAACAACAGTCACAGTCAAGCCAGACATGGCAGCAATCAAGAAGCAGATGGACGCAGGGGAGCTTGTGCCAGGTTGCGAATATCAAATGGGCAGCGCGTCTGTCACAGTGAGGATCAAATAATGAGCGAACTACAAAAAGCAATGGCCGAGGTGAACGATCTTAATCGCACCCACGGCGTCACGCAGCGCGGCGGCAAGAAATACACAGAGGTTTTTGTGCGCGTTGAAGCATTCCGCAAAGCATTCGGAACCGATCACGGGATCAATACCGAGATCCTAACAGACGATGGCAAACGAGTTGTGGTCAAAGCATCGATCACCAACAGCGCCGGGATGGTTGTTGGCTCCGGCATGGCTGAAGAAATCAGGGGCCAAGGTAACGTCAACAAGACAAGCGCCCTGGAGAACGCAGAGACCAGCGCCATAGGCCGCGCACTAGCTTCCATTGGCTTGCATGGTGGGACATATGCCAGCCTCAATGAGATCGATGCTGTCCCGCGCAAGGCAGCAGCGCAAAGTCAACAGGCTCAATCTACGCAGCCGCCACCAGCACCACCCGCCGGTGATCTGCTCACACTGAAGAACCACATTGGACAGGAGAAGGGATCAGGTGACGCGCAAGAGTTTACCGCCAATCTCATCAAGCTCATTGCAGCCTATACCAAATTGGAAGCCACCAAGGAAGGGACCGTTATCCCGCCACGGGAGCGCATGACCTTGCTGCGTGAGTTGATCGAGCAAAACCAGCAGCAAATCGACAAGCTTTCCGATGGTTTCAAGGAAGAGATCGACAAACGATACAAGAATTGCCTCAAGATCCTGGGCGCACAGTTAGGAAAAGAATGATGGAGACCTGGAAACAAATGAAAGCGCGTCAAAAGCGGGAGCTGATTGGCGTGGTTGAGGATCTGGCTGGACAAGTGACGCAAGTAAAAGCAGCGGAAAGCCTGGATATGTCGCAAGCCTTGCTCAGTGCCTTCTGCCGCAAGCACAGTATCACATGGGAGACAGACGGAAGGAAAAAGAAATGACCGGTAAAGATATTATCAAGTGCATCAAGGCAGCAGAAATGAAGCTGACAAAGAAAGAAGCATCTGCTCTTATGTCGATACCGTATAAAACTGTTGTTGAGATCGCAAAAAAATACGGAATAAAATTTATCGATGGAAGGCAGAAAAGCGATGAACCAAGAAGGCAAGCAGGCATTGGCCCGAAGTCAACGTCAACTATCAATCATGATCGAGACTGCAAAAAAACAGAACCGGCACAACCTCAAGCAGCAACTCGAGAGCCTGTTCGCATTAGGCGAGATACTTCAAAGGGCCATTACAAAAGAAAGCTAAAGAATCGGTTTCGTGACATACTTCAGAGCGATCTGGATTACGCCGTAAAGCACGAGTTAATCTACGCAGCCAAGTGGCAGGATCATCAGCGCAGCATAAAGAAAAAAACTAAGGTAGGGGGAACGCTATGAGCGAAGAGGAAATGGAAAAGAAGATTGAGATTGCAGGCGCGGTCGGCGCGTTTGCAGGCTTTGCCAGTGGCATTGGAGTAATGGCCCTGGTAGCAATTATATTTTAGGAAGGAAACAAACCATGCTCACTTATCTAATCAAGAAAATATTTGGGGTCACTTTGGTGATTAGTACAGGCAAGTCAAGCGACCGGATGGAACACAACATTAGGCATCGCAAGAAAGTCGAAGACGCTATAAAGAAAAATAATGATTAGAAAATAATCGTGTGGGTGGCCGTTGAAAGGAATGCTGGCACATTTGGTAGCAACGTCATCCTAGGCTAAACAACCGCCGTCGCACTACCCACGGCAAGTCGATTTTATCTTGTGATGATAGCCACCCACTCGATATTTCTATACAGGTTTTGTAGCCATCTCAAGAGCTGTTTCAAGAGTTTCTTTATTTCTTCGCGTCCATCCTTTTCCGAAAGTCTCAAAGGTTTTAAGCCCTTCATAAAACTTCTGCCGAGTATGATACACAGACTCAATGATCCGGTCTGGATCTAAGTCAGCAACAGCCTGCAATGTCATAGGCCCGATTGCCCCGTCCTGTTTCGCTCCAACGGCACGTTGAATAGCTTTGGCTGGCCGACCGCTGCCAGAGTTTACAGCCCAATCAAATGCGCACCAATCAACACCGCTTGGGAGATCGTCACCGCGAACCTTATCCCAATAGTTTTTCTTGTAGATCGGAGCTACGTCATCAGGCGTCAGGTCTCGCATCTCTTGCTCAGTGCTTTCCCGGCCAATCCACTTGTCATAGACAGCCTTGGTCACACCGAGATTAGTCATTCCACCCGGATCTTTTGGATGATTTACAAAGCCACCTTCGTGCTTGAGCAGCATCCTTAAACAGTGTTCAAAGTTCTCTTTCATTTCATTCCGCCTTTCATATCCAAGTGGTCTCGACCGATATACTTCAGGTCATTTTCGATCAGAGCCACACGCTGTTTTATTTTGTTGATCTCGCCAATGGCCATTGTCATTGCCGCAAGCTCATCCCAAAGCTCCTCGATCTCATCAAAGGCATACTGCAACTCCATTGCATTGTCTTGCACATCACGCTTCAGGTTAATATTATCTTCAATAGCCATGCGAGATCCGATCTGACTGACAGTCTCTTCAAGACTGGCAATGGTTGCCGCCTGCTGGCTTACCCACCACACACCAGCAGCGAGCTGGACAGCCATTGCAGCAACGAGAGCAAGAGGGAGCTTGATATTCTCCATTACTTTTTCAAACCCTTTACTGTACGGATTCCAAACGATGCAGCAATCGAAGCATACATTGCCCATGAAAACCACGATGGTGCAGCCTCCAGGTTCCTAAAGCCTTGCTCCATGTACGGCTGTAACCCAGGGATAAAGCTCCCCAGCACGATTGCAATGAAGCATAGCGTCCAGGCTTCATCCTTCCAACTGTCACGACTGGCCTCAATAGCAGCCTGTTCCCAAGATATTTCCCCGGTAGCGATCTTCATTTTCGTTTCGGCTTCAGCTTTCTTCACCGCAGTCTTGCCATCGATGTAGCTGGTAGCCAGACCGCCAAGCGATCCTAAGATCTGACCTATCATTTCTTAGCCTCCATCGCATTAAACCCGAAGTAAGCAGCAACCACACCCGAAGCAGCAACCACATACACTGTAGCAATGTCAGCAATTAGATCCGCAGCAGTGTCTAGGCCCAACGCAGAGGCCGCTACAATGGCGAAAGGGTATAGAAGCATACCAGCAGCGCAGGCAACAGTTAAACGGCGCTGTGTGTCGCGCTTAGAATCGGCATCATTAAGCTCTCGCCAACGATCCTCAAGAGCAAGTTTCTGCCACTCGACCTCATCGATCTTACCGTCTTTGTTTACGTCATACTTATCAAAAGTCATTTCTGATTCCTCGCTTTCTGAAGAAGCTGCAAAACATCCAAAAACTGACGCCCCGACTTTGCTGCCAAGCCCTCAATTATTAGCTCAATATTCTGATCGAACAGGCTTATGATTTCTTTGTCGTTCATAGTTTCACCTTAAAGCAATAGAGATACTCGTTGTTCTTCGTCACAAGAATAGAAGCTCTTAGCTTTTCCTCAAAGCAAATCTTTTCTGATTCGTATTGACCAACCTCAAAGTGCGTAACGCCACCCGCAAGTTGCAACCAAACCAGCACCCACATCAACGCACCTCTTCAGCCAACAGCGCTGCAACCCATATCAAGCCGCCGCTGCCCACGGCAAACACGGTGCAGGCAATCGCAATTGTAATAATGTAGAATATGCGATCACGTTTTGCCGCCGCCTCTTCAAGCGCACGTTTCTGCCGCGCTCTAGCTGCGCCCATTTCACGCTGCACTGTCTCCCACATTCCAGGTGGGCCATACAAACGGCAATGGCTGCGAAGAGTATCCATTGCTTCTTTGTGTTTCATTTTTGCATTAGCGATTGCAAAGCCTTCTTCTTCACTAGAAGTAAGCCTACCTAACGGGCCTTTATGTCGGCCTTTTTCTGCAAGATGAATATCAGCTTCCAGTTTAGCCAGCTTGCCAAACTGCGGTAGTATAGAACCAACGTCCTTGCCAGCTTGAACCGCAGAGCTAATCCCGCCTGCGACTGTGCTTACTGCACTTGCAAGAGCAAGAACCTCAATCATGTTTCAACAAACCTCGCGGGACAAACGTAAAGATAGCTGACACGATATATTCTATCATACCAGCTACCATTTTTTACGCCGCCACAGTCATAGTAGCAGTATTGAAACAACTGGTTCCCGCCTTGTGTCCAAGCGTGGTTGAATGAGACAAAGGCAAGAACACAGATCATCAGCCCATCTTAGTCAGAACCGCGAGTAAGAGGACAATGATTGAGCCAGTAGTTGCAATCATGATGCTCTCCATGCGCTTAACACGGCCAAATAAATCTTTGAATTGGATCTTCATCTCAGTTTGAATTGCAATTACTTGCTTCTCCATATTGTCGATCCGTTCATGTGCTGAAGCTACAGTTCGCTTGTCCATTTACTTAGCCCTCTTGAGCAGCCAGATGCGCAGCGTAAGCAGCCTGTGCATCAGCATCGAACACAGCCTGAATAATTGCCAGCACATCTGCGTCTGGCTCTGCAAGAAAGTCATCACCAGGCGTAACCACACGGCGGTGGAAGTTGCGTGATAACTCAACGCCATCCTCTGCAATGATGGTGGCTGTGCGAACCTGAATGACGGGATAACCCGCAGCCAGTTGCAAGACCTCGATCTTGTCGTTCTTTGTTGTTTTAGTAATAGCCATTTTTATCTCCTTGGCTGGACTGTCCACGCACTAAGCGCATCAAAGTGTTGAAATGATAAAAGCAAACAGTTCATCGTAACGAACACCAAGCCTTGTTTGCTCATTCTCATTATCATCTGTCCATGTATCTGAGCAAAATACTCCATAGTGAGTAGGGTCTAACCCTTCAGCAATGAAAGCATCTCGAACATTTTGGGCAATGACACCAAAGTGAATACGAGCATTTGAGCCTTTTGCCTCAACAGCATTTGAAAACTGAAAGGCTTTCATTTGAGACTTAATAGCAGCAGCAACAACTTTTTCGGTATCCGATATATCCCTGATGTTTTCTTTTAGGTTTCCATCAGATGTATTAATTGTTCCAGTTCCAGCATAAACAACCGACCATTTTTCACTAGCTAATCCAAGGGAAAAAACATCGTCGGCTATTGGCACAACTGATCGATTAACCCAATTTTGCACACGTGCCGGAACAGAACCAAAATTCAGCGCCGTTGTGGAATAATTACCACCACCGTAACGAACATTTCCAGCAACTGCAAAGTTATTAATCTGATATGTGCAATTAACGAAGTTGTTGTCATCTACATCAAGGGCTCGATCACCGCTAGCAGCAGCGTCAAAATAAATTCCTGACACAGACTGAATGGTGTTGCCGATGATTATGTTCTGATAAGAATCTTGCAAGAAGATACCGGTTGCATATGCGCCCGTGTCAGCAATGATCTGGTTAAAACCAATAAAGTTTCTTAGTGCTGCGCCAGCGCCTTGGCTGACAATCTTGATGCCTGTTGAATCATTTGGCCAACCCGTCTGACCTGCGCCATAAGCGTTGATCAGGTTGGATGTAATTCTAGCCAAACCGCCACCCGTTGTTTGGAAATCGATGGCCGTAGCACAACCTTCCAAATGGCAGTTTTGAATGATGGTCTGATCTCCAGAAAATGAAATAGCAGTTTTGCACCCATCCATGATAACCCGTTCGATTAATGTATACCGAACACTGGTCAAGATGCCGTAATTAGACGGGGATGTTTGTGCGGAAGGGCTGCCGCCAAAGATGTAAACATCTTTTATGTCTGTGCTGTAGCCGCCATCCTGACCACCATGCAAATAAATATTGGCATTAGTGCATAAATTAACGTTTAGATCGTGCAAAGATACATTAATGCAACTAACGATCTCAATGCCATTGGCTACGTTCTCTGCTCCAGCAATGTTAAGGTGATCAATTTCCAAATCAACATGATCAGTGCCAATGGGGATGTTGCCCTCGTCATACTTGAAGATGGCGGTGCCAGTAAAACCAGAATCAGCCCTTATCTCGCAAATGGAAATAGCTTGCCCACCAGTCCCTTGACCGTAAATCCGCAATCCAACCGAATACGTATTACCAGATCGGGGGTTAAGGTTGATTGTAGACGATACAAGATATGTGCCGATGGGGAATACAACTTCTCCTATTTCATTGTTTAAAGCATAATCGATTGCGGTCTGGATGGCAGTTGTGTCATCAGCCACTCCATCACCGACAGCGCCATAATCTTTTACGTTGACGGGCGATGCGGTGATCATTGAGTTATTTACTTTAGTCAAGGACATGATTTTTCCTCACGATGCGATGTAACTAAAACTAAAATTGCCGCCACAGTAGTTGCTTGTGCAATTTGCGTCAGTCATTTGTGTTGTGACGCCAGTTCCAGTATAACCAATGGAAAGCGTTGTTGTATTTTGAATTACTGTAAAAATTGGAGCACCGGATATACCAGTCCAATTTGCACTAGCAAATCCATTACCAACATCGTCCAAACCTGCTGTTGGAGCCGCAGCAAAAGGCAAACCATTAAAAATTACATTTCCGCTAGACCCACTGGTATAGGAAAAATACAAATAAAATTGGACATGAACAACCCGACCGACTTTTGTATATTTGCCCGCAGCAGCTTGGACAATAATTCCAGCAGTGCCTCCACCAATTGTTACGCTTGGCGTCCACGTCCCCTCTTCATAGTCATCGAACAGTTCACTTGTGCCAGTGCCAGAGGTGGCAGAGAAGTCGATGCCTTTGCCGTTGGGGAAAGCCAAGCCATTGGCATTGAAGTAAGCAACGTCTGTGTAGCTAATTGCACTATAGTCTGATGTTGCACCAGATACACCAAAGTGCAGGTTCCAATCGCCATGTATGTCAGAGGAGTTTGATACTCGCCAACCCACAGAATTATAAAAATCATTGTGAGCAAGAAACTCAGCAGAAGCACCACGGTTTGTTGCCGTTGCTGTTTTCATGTAAAGACCAGCAATATTCAAATCACTCTTAGCAACAAACCCACCACGGCTTGTTCCACCTGCTACTTGAGCATTTAGGTTATCGTATGTTAAGGTTGAGTTGTCAGTAACAAGACCATCAACACCTGACAAAGCCACCCGACCATTTGTAAGGTTGCCAAGTTTTAGAGTTTCAGCATCAATGTCGTTTGCTTCCACATCATTAAATGATGGGTTTCGACCGAAGATGCCACCTTGTTGTTTGATCGTCATTCTTCGACCTCCTTATATTACACGAGCAATTGTTGTTTCGTTTATCTTAACAAAACGAATAGATGTTCCAGCAGCTACATAAGCCAAAAGATAGTCATTGTCTGCCCAGCCAATTGTAGTCCACGGGCCTCCACCAACAGGAACACGGATGTTGAACCCTGCTGTATTTGAAGCAGCAACCAAAGCTAATTCAAACCCAACAGGAACATCTGCTAAAAGATTAAGGCGCAGTTCAAGAATTGCAGCAGGTGAGGTAATGTTTTTGACAACAAGTGTTGCGTTATCCCCAGTGCCTCGAACATCAATTTGATTGAGGTTTCCACCTGCACTAAACTCAAACACATTCTTTGCTGGTTTTGCAAAGAACGACAAAGAGTGTTCTAGCTGACCACCTTTGAACCGAATGATCTCACTATTGTTGTCATAGCCAATAGTGGTGTTTTGACCATCTCTAAAAATGTAGTAGTTTGCATCTGCGTTATCGATGTCAGGTGTAGCTGAACCATTTACATCAATGTAAAAATCAAAAGAGTTTGCATATCCACGGATGTAGAACAAAGTTGCGCCAGTGGTTGCTTCCAATCCACCAGAGAAAGTGTTTTCTAGGCTGTCGTTGCCGCCATCAAGGTTTGTTTCCCAACGAAATGTTGTTCCGCAGTTGTAAAATGTATTTTGACGGAAATCGTTGCCATTTGTATTGCCTACATCAACAGGCTGAAGAACCAAACCAACGGTGCAGCTTTCATAGAAAATAGAGTTAAAGTTGCCTGTGTTTGTGCCATATGCATAGATGCCATATGCCGAACTCACCAAGCGCAAGTTGTTGAACTGAACTAATTGCGGGAATGTTGCCCCAGAGCCGCCAACACCACCCCTTGTTCCAAGAAGCAAACAAGCACCCCCTACAGATGTGCATTGCATTGACATATTAGAAACACCAATCATTCTGTTGCCAGCAATAGAAAAAACAGATGGTCCTGAAGATATAATGCCTGTTAGTGTTGGGCCTTCACCTTTCATTGTCTGACCTTCAACGCCAGAAATGGTTAGTGAAGAACTTGTTGCATAAGTTCCTTTCGGAAAAAATACAGAAGAACCACTATCAATCGCAGCCTGAATAGCCGCAGTGTCATCCGCCACGCCATCACCGACAGCACCGAAGTCTTTGACCGATACAGTCTCTTGCAGCTTGGCTTTGACGGTACGATCCTGTGCGCCAGTGCCGCCTTGATTGTAGGTAATCGCAGAAGCATCGCCGGTTATCTGGGTAACAGCCTCACCCATCATAAACTCAATAGCGGCGTTTAATGGTGGAGCCTCTGAGAATGTAAGTGTAGATCCACTAAGAGAAAACGTAGCCTTGTTCTGATACACGCCATCTATATAGACCTGGATGTTTGTCTTAACGCTTGGGCTAGAAGTCAGGCCAAATGCAGTCTGAGACCCATTTCCGGTTGCTGTGTTAATAATATAGTTTCCACCAAGCACGGAGTTTGTAAAAAAGTCTGAGGCGCTTGCAGCAGTCAGATTGCCTTCTGTATCAAACAGCATGATCTTGTCTACACGATCAGCAACCAGAGGCAGATCTAGCGTTGCATCCTCATCACCAGGCTGTGCCTTGATTGTACGGCCAAAGCGCTCATCAAGCTGCTGAGACATGATAACATTGCTATCGAGCTGCTCATTCAGCGATGAAGCCAGCAAGTCACCGGCGGTAACAAAGTCAGTTGTGCGCGATAGCTCACGACCACCGATCATTGTAAGGATGTCAGTCGCGACAAGAGCCACAACCATCGTGACATTACCAGTGCCATTTGCATCGATGGTCACGGTATAATCCGTTGTTTCGGTCAGCAGCACATTGTTCTTGTAAACAATGATATCGCTTGACTGTAATATATTGAACGTAAAGGCATAAGGACCAGTTCCAGTATTACCTACGAACTGAACTCTGCGCGTAACAGGGTTGATTGCAATATCACTCATGTCGTTTTCCCGTTCCTTTGTTCACTCTATAGCATATCTTTGTTGACATTCCAATAATACTTATCTGAAACCGCCGCCCGTTTGGACAATGCTTGATGGTGGCAACCAGAATGTCTGATCGTTTTGATTTTTGGCACGGCGCTCCATTCTGCGGAGATAGCCAGGATTGATTGTTTCCTGTAACTGATACCACACCAGATAATTCATCGCTTCTTTGGTGTAGAACAAATTAGCAAATGGTATATTGCCCTTGAGCAACCTAACAGTGTCGCCTCTGAGATCCTCATCTCCGCCGGTGACAACACCCCTAGCCCTCTGAAGCAAGTCTACTAGCTCAGAAGCAGTACCGATCCCAGGTCCAGCAATCGTCTCTAGTGTGCCACCTCCATACCGATTAGCCTCACCAAACAGGAAGTCGCCATAGATGCCAAGTCCACCGCCCTGCATTGCGGCAGCGATGAATGCTTCTGGGCTTGCTGGGCGCATCTCACGTCCCTTGGCAACCTCTTTGAGCTGCATGACAAAATAGCCAAGAACAGTCGTACCTACGATGCTATTGACGATGCCCATGTTTGCACCGATGCCACGCTGAAATTGCTCGATTGGAGTTTTAGCACCATACCCATATACTTGACGCCCAACGCTCTTTGTCAAAGCAGTAACACCAAATGACTTAAACTGTGTGAGGAATCTAATCCCCTCACCAGCAAATGTGCCGGGACGATAACCACGCCTAATAGCGGCTCTCTCTCTTGCGCCGGGAGATGGAACAGAATTGTCTGCTTCTGAAACCAACATTGCAAATACATTTTCCCTGATATTTACATCTGGTATCTCACCTGGAACAAGATACATCCGACCGTCCGGGCCTTTCTTTGCACCCTTACGGGCAAGCTCCCAGCCCTTTTGATCGATGCCATATATGCCTAGAATGCGCCTTAGATCATCTGGTAATTTATCAAACCCCTTAGAAGCCTCTCGCCCAAGGTCATTAGCGATCATTAGAGTAACGCCGCGCTTGTTGCTCTCGGTCCAAGGTTGCAAAAGATTTAGCTTAAAGAACATGGACATCATTTTAGATGTTTGACCTGGCACATCATCAGCGGCGTTGAACCGGCTCATAAAGTCACCAAGCTGACCCTCAATGCCAACACCAAGGCGATCTGAGAACTCACGCATTTCGCCCTTGCTCATCCCCTTGAATACGGCTGTAAGGCCATCACCCCATGCGTCCATAAGAGATCTGCCCTGATAAACCCTGTTAGATGCAATGAATGCCACATCCGATAGAGCAGAGATCCACGCGCCACCCAGCTTTGCCATAGTTTGAATAGAGCGATAAAAGTGCATATAACGTGCAAGCGGAGTATGTGAGCCAATGTTTACATCGCCCGTAACCTCATCAAGAGCGGCTTTGAACGTGATTGCAGCCTGCTCTCGCTTAATCCTTTTTAGTTTCTTCGCATCACCACGATATGTTTTTTCCATACGTTTAATGACACGATCAACCATCGCCTCTGGATTGGTTCCTAGAACCTCCATAAGTGCAGTAGACCTAGATGCAGATTGCATATCCTGCATAAAGGCTTCGCGCAAAGATGCCTTACCAAACTTCTGATCGTAATCGTACCAGTCATTTGGCTTCTTAAAGGTAAATACGCCAGAAGCGCTTTCCTTTTTGGCAAGATTGCCAGGTCCAGTAAACGCTTTGCTAATGTCTGTGCGCTCACCTTCTTTGCGAACACCGCTAACAATCGCCTCATAAGAGCTGTCGAGAAACCCATCAATGCGGTCTGGCGCTATGCCCATCTTTTCATAATCTAGCTTATCACGAATATAGCTTTTCCATTCATCCGGTCCGGCTTTAACCATTCTTCGCTGATCGTGACTTGCCCTTACAACACGGCCTTCTTTTAAGCGTATGTAAGATCCAGCCTGGTTCTCACGCTGTAGAGCTGCGCGTTGATACTTGAATAGTATTTTGCCCAGAGAAACAGCATCAGCGGATGCTTCAGCAACACCCACTGGAGTTTTTAAGTTAAGATCACCTAAAACATTAGCAACCTGACGCTCGAAGTCGCCTTTCATGTTGTTGAACTTTGTGAGCAGTCCTGCCTTTTTTAAATCAGCAATCATGCCGCCAGCATATGAGTTGACCAGTGCATTAGTAATGGAATCAACAGAACGCGAAGCTCCCTCAAATGGAGCATTAACGCCAACAAGAGAAGCCTCTAAGCCCAGAGAAGGATCGCCGGTCATTTCATCAGCTCTCTGAACTAGAGCCATTAACTTCTGCTCTTTGAGGATGTTCATGTACCGATTGCGCTTTTCAATCTTTCTAGCCAGCTCGGCTTCTTCAGCCATAACCAAGCCACGATTGAATATTGAAGATTCTATATTTGCTAATGCGCCTTCTGCTTGACGCGCTTTCTTCTCAGCATTTAGCTCAGTAAGAATTTCATCAAGCTGATCGTCACTCAAGCGACCCTTGTTTGCGGCGTCAACAATTTTTAAACAATCTGCCATTATGACCTCGCTAGGCAAACGGTTGCCGCTTCTGTAACTTCCACATAAGCCTGGGCCTGTGCATCTATTCTTGCTATTTCATCAAGCTCTTTAATCTGATAATCCGCAAGATCTCCATCTTCACGCATTTGCGCAATGATAGCTTCCTCTCTTACTATCGTATCATCAAGCTCAATATCATCCCCAACAGCATCAAATCTTGCAGCAGCATCAAAGTCGGCCAGAGGATCGTTTGTAATGTCAGACGCATGACGCGCCAACATTTCTGCTTTAACATTCTCAACAATGCCGACTACTCTGCCGTAAACATCAACAGCATCATCACCTGTTTCAGCCATGCGCTGAGAGATAATTGCGATCTCTTCATCAGAAACATTTGTTATCTGGTATTCTTCAAGCTCTGCGCGGATATCTTCGCGGCGAGAAACCTCTGCATCAAAGTCATCCTTAGCTTGATGGTAGTCTCTCCAAGACTGCGCGTCCTCCATGTCCTGTTTGGCAAATCTAAAGTTGCCAGCCTGCTCGTCCATAATGGCTTCCATAAGAAGATTAGGATCGCGCTTGGGAATATACCCTTCCTCAAATGCGATGCGAGCCATATCATCAAGATTATTTTTGCTTGCAGGATTATTGACACCACTAACCATAGTGCCTTTTTTATTTATATATCCAGAACGCGCCCTGATATCCCGGCTTGATAACTCGCCACGAAATGTTGGATCATCATCATTAATGCCGCCACGTCTTCCAATAAACTCACTGAGCGTCTGAGGGCGCTTTATAGAGCGCGGAGCAATCATTGCTACCTCTACACCCTGATCGGTAACAAACTGCCTCACAGCAGTCTCATATGTAACCTTACCGCCGGTTATGCCATACATCTCGCGCGTTTGTTTGACTGCCCGATCAGCCTTAGCTATGGCTTCAGCTTCAGTAATTCTGCGAGGCTCTGGAATAACAACAGCCTCAAGATCTGTTCTAACGGCAGCTTCTATCTCAACAGAATCAATCACCGCTTTGGCATCAACATCAGCTCGGGTCAAAACCCCTGCTATAGTACCGATACCGCCGCCAAGAAAAAGCCCAGCGCCCACGTTAAGCAGCGCCTCACCCATAGTATAATCAAGTTGCTGATCTTTTGAGAGACCATAATAGAGAGGCTCTGTAAGCAATGCGCCAGCAGTACCTTCTATTGCACCAATTCTAGCCCTGCCACCTACACGGCCAAATCTTGCCACAGAAGCCGCTCTTCCGGCTGGGCCAACAAACGGAATGAACATTGTAGCAACCTCAACCGGATCTGTTGCCATTGCCAGCATACCGCCACCAAACTTAGCAACACCGGCAACAAAGCCAGATGGGCTGCGAGAGACTATTGCATTGCGAATTATCTCTTCTTTCTTGCCAGCATATAGAAGACGAGCCTCTTCATCTGACATAACCCTGTCAAACTCAAGAAGATCTCCATACTTCTCGGTAAGATCTTCCGGCATTTGTAATCTGCCTTCATCAATCGCTTGCTGAAAAATAGATTCCTTTTGGGTCTCTTTCTGTTGATATATCTCATCAAGCTGAGAAATAAGACTGTCACGAATAGATGGATCTGTTTCTGTAGCAAGATCAAATTCAAGCGTTTTCTGACGTCTGATCCGCTCCTGTTCTGCTTCAAAGAAGTCCTGCCGTTGCTCATCAGTTATGGCACGAGATGTTGCGGCAGTTTGCTCAAATGATCGAGATATCAACTCCCCCGTCATTGGAGTGCCAATCATCTCTGAGACCGCCCTGCCTAGAGAAACCCTTAACTCATCAGCGCCAGTAGCGCGGAGTATCCTGTTTTCGGTCTCAAGTGGGCGAGGCTGCATTATTTATTTTCCTCAACAAGTCTTTGAATTTCTGCGGCGTATGGATTAGCCTCATCAATTACAACCGCTTCTTCTGGGGCCATTCCAGCTTGAATCAATCCCTCTCTTCGGAAACCTGCTTCTTCTGCTGACATTGCATCGGCGCTATACAGGCTCTTTACTAGAGCCGGAAGCTCTGAGAATTTAACCTCGAAGCCAGCGGGAAGCTCTACGCCGTTTATGTCATAGTGCAGGCTCAAACCGTCACCAGTGCTGTTGTTGAGGAATTTACCAGTGGACGACAGAGAAGCCAGTGCAACAGCCTCGTCTACAAAATCAGGCACAAGATCTGATTCCAGCGGTTTTATATTGAGCTGACCCAGAGCGCTTTCAGACATCAGCAAAGATACATTATACCTTACGGTCTGTGCATCAAAACTCATCGGAACAACATAAACCCCGTTTCTTTCAATGACTGCCTGTTGATATTCTGGAATCAAATCATTGATTGCAGTTTCAACAGCCTGAGCTGGGCTATCCGCACTACCATTTTTAAGTCGCGTGAAGGCAAGTTTCTGGGCAGTGTTAATCTGCTGATTGAATATATTATTGGCAACATTGCCGCCACCAGCCAAATATGCCTGCCTGTAATCTGACAAAACATCATTCATTTCAGATATAACATCATTCTTTGTTGTATTTGGAAGCCCCTCTAAAATATTGGGAACCTCCATTGCAGATATATCCACTAGCTCTTTTTGAACCGCAGGATTGGAAACGTACATGGCCTGCACATACTCAGGACGTAAACCCTGCGCTCTAAGTTCCTCGATGAATTGAGGCGAGTAGTTACCAAGGCTCTGAGTTATTGCCTGGAAAGTCGGAGCCGCAACATCGGATGGAATGGATTGAACAATGCTTGCAACCTGAGCGGCCATTTGCTTTGGCATGACATTGCGCAAGTTAGACGGAACTCCGAGATCATCAAACTGAGATGTCATAATATCGCGCAGCATCAATAAACCTTCAGATGCTTGCTCAATTCGCCCACTGGAGAACTGATCTGCAATGTTATCAACCATTCCAGCAGCGGGGTCATTTGTGCTAACCACGAACAAAGCTGCGTCTTTTACGATTGCATCATTTCTTTTTGAAACAGATTCAATCCAAGCAGCCTCCCTTTGACTGGCCTTAATGATATCACCCGCATCACCACTTTCCTCTGCTGCACGAACATCTGCCTGCAAGTCAATAGATATAGAATCTATCTGATCGGCATCCATGTAAGCAAGAGCGCCCCTATTTAGTGCGTCCTCAGATGCGTCATTCCAAGATTGGATATATTCATCAGCTTGCTCTGGACTGAATATTTCTCGGATGCTTTCTTCGTTAAATTCAAAGCCAGCCGGAGGTGTTCCGGTCAGAGCCATAGCCTCTGCCGCCTCGGTCAGATCACTTACGGCAGTTTGTTGCGCCCTGTTTATTTGGCTATTTAGATTATTTTTTAGCTGATTATTGAACGAACGGTTTTGCTCATATGTATAACCAGGAAGAGGATTACTCTCATATTCCTCAAGAAGAACGCGCTTTGTGGTAATATCCGCAGCATTGTCATAAAGATACAAACGGTTCTGACGAACTGCTTGCTTTAGCGTCTGGTCAACAACTTTTCTTGCGTTCTTTTCTTTAACACCAAGCTCTAACTGATCTGCCAATAACTTCGCGCCAGCGGCCTCGATGCTTTCCCGTGTAGCACCAGGCTGTGTTGCGCTATCCAATATCTCTTGAGATCCAATGGATACAATCTGAGTTACCCGCTCCGCTGCGGCTGCTTCAGCTTTTTTGAAAACAATATCAGAATACCGACCCTGATAGGTCATAGAACTATCTTGAAGCCTCGCAGACAAAACACCAGCGGCAACCGGATCTACAACATCCAGTGAAGCGGCATAGCCATCTTGGATATCAGCCATTGATTGCTGAAAGGCAGATGTTGACATATTGTTTTTGTCAGCCTCACGAACAAGATTCTGCATATCCTGCTTTGCAAGACTTTCTATCTCCACGACAGCAATTCTATTGGCAGCATCAAACGCAGCTCGCTCCGCTATTGTAGTAGGACCACCGGCTTCCTGTATCGCTCCCAGAGTAGGCAAAGCACCCTCTTCGCGCACACGCTCCTGACCACGGATTTCCGCAGCCTGGGATGCCTGCCTGAAAGCAAAGTCGGACATACGATCAACTTGCTGAGAAATGGTCTGGCCCAACCTTGCCTGTTCGCGCGTAGCGGCAAAATCCATCTGTTGTGGTTGACGGGTCTGTAGACCGATGCGCTGATATCTTGGAAGGATTGCCATGTTCTAACCTATGTTAATTGCCCGTACCGATATGCACCTTGGCCGAGAGTACCGGCGGCAGATACATATGAACTTAATTGTGCGGCTTTACCGGCTTGCTGATAAATACCAGCTTGAGTGCTTGCTTGACCCAAAGCCATAACTGCATTGTCAGCAGCAATGTTAAACTCTCTTACACCTTCGCCCATTGCATATTGCTGAAGTGTTGCAGCAGATCCAGATGTCGGATCAACGCCACCCGCAGCAGAGCGGGATATAATTGCAGCCAGCGTTTGGTTTAGATTGCGTAAAGCATCTGCGCCTTTTTGCTTATAGGCAATGGCCTCTGACCTGCCGCGAAGCTCGGCCTGTTCAGCTTGCATCTGGTATTGACGTTTTTGAGCAGCGCCAGCAGAAATTTGGCCCAGAGCGGAAGCCCCTGCCATAGCAAGTTGAAAGCCACCGCTGGCCGCTAAACTTGTTGCCGCCGTTGCCGCCGATGATGCTAATGCCGCTAAAGCAGTCATATCAATTCCCCACACTTAAACGATATTCAAGACCAAGGACGGTCATTGCTAACGGCACAGATTGGCTTATCGTTATCTGCCCTGTGCCACTATACCCAAGAATACCATGCACAGTCTTAACGCCCGTGAATGGCTCTACTGCCGAATCTAGCACATCTACACCAAAGTTTCTAAATGGAACTTGCTTGCCGTTCACCGTCATATCTTGAGTATTATTTACGATTGCATCAACTTGAGCGATGCGCTTCTTAAACTCTTGCACAGAGCCAGAAGATAGAACTGGCTCGGCTGGCATGGTTTTAGCTGTTACAGTATAGTCTAGGCCCACCTGATAGCTGGTTGTTGCTGGAGATGCAAAAGTAATTGTGTAGGGTGATGCCGGTACGACCTGAGAAGGCTCTATGATGCCATCACGAATGATTGCTACAGTCTCACCCTCTAGCTGCTCCATGTTTACTGAGGAGGCCGCTCCGCCGCTCTTAGCGCTATCCAGGGAAAAGTCTGGGCTGAATTTCTCCAGCATATAATTATCAGAGCCATCTATCGTGCGCTTGACGATCACATAAACGTCAGCAACCTCCACGCCGACAGCAATGAAGTCGCCATCAGTAGTGAACCGGCTTGGAGCAATAACATTCTGACCGACCAGGATCGAGTAAACAGCCATTGATCCATCAGTGCCATTCACAATGAACAGGCGATCTGACTCATCTGTAGATGCAGCCCTACGCGCGGCCATGTCGATGGGATCTTTTAGCAAGTGAGAGCTGAGAGCTGATATGTTCTGGACCTGATAAGATGCTGTCGTATCGCCAAACTGGAACGCATTGATTGATTTACCCTGGCGCTGGATGAATAGAGACGCACCATTAAGATCCTCAATCGGAAGTCCAGCTTTTGATCCAAGTCTGGTTTGTGGGCGTACAAAGAAAGACGCTGGAGTGATAGGATTATCGCCGGTCTGCAAAACAACGAACTCAGCACCAGTAGTAAAGATCCGCAGATCGTTACCCGCAAACAAATTTACAATCGAATTGAGTTGATTTGTGTTGATTGTTGCCTCAACGGATTCATCATCAAGACCAGTACCAATACCAAAGTCAAAGTAGTCTATGACCTTTGAACCCCAAATGGTATTGGGCCTCGACTTAGATCCACCGAAATATAGGCGACCCTCATGGAACGTAGCAGATCTGGGCCATCCGCGAGTGGTAGACCAAGTATCTTCATACCCATGTTCGCTTTCCCAGTTTCCAGCAGTAATGCCACTGGTATCAAAGAAGTTGACCTCAACAACAGCCTTCATTTCTGTAGCAGAAACAAACTCTACATAACGAGCACGACCAAATGTGCTGAGAACCTGAGCATATTCACCAACGGCAGCAGAGGCAAATGCCTCAACCTTGTATTGAGTTGTAGCATCTGGAGCCGTATCCCATGCGGGATAAACCGTAAGAACCTTTGTGGAAGCAACATAGTCCTCAACATGACGCGTTTGACCAGAGCCAGTGCCAGATGTTAAGGTTATGAACATTCCATTAGGCTCATCATCAACAGTATATGATGTTGCTGCTTTGAGCGTAATTGTATCTGCGCCTCCACCTTGCGCCGTTCCATTGTCCGTTGTCGCCCCTGACGCCGTGATGGTAATGTTACCTGTCGTTGCGCTGGGCGTAATTGTAAAGTCTGGTTGGTGCGTATCAAACGCATATGGATATTGAGGAATATTCTTGAGCGGCAGGTTTTCCAGCGTCCAAGATGTATCGCTGTTTCTTACCAATCGTTTCGTTTGCAGATCCTCATGACAAAGAATGAGCGTATCAACAGCCTGAGTATAGTTGATCTCATCGAGCATAGCAGTTGTGATTGCCGTTGCTGCTAAATAGTCATTGCCAGAACCATTGATATTTGTCTGAAGGACACCCGCCTTAAAGATATAAATACGCTGATTGACCAAGACCAGCAAATAGCTGTCAGTAACGCTGTATTCAAAAGGAATGACCTTAAAATCTGTAAACGTAGACCCAAAGTCATGTATGAACTGAAGCCCGTCACGGCGCTTAAATCCGCCCTGTGGCTGAATGATTATATTCGTAGCTTCCTCAAGAGCATTTTGATACTGCTGAAGATCGGTACGAGCGCGCAAAAGCGGATCAAGCTCACCAACCGAGAAATTAGTCTGGAACTGTATGATCCGCATTTTAGTATCTCACATCAATAAGGGAGTAATCCTCAATGATTTGTGGCGGCTTGCCACGGCTGTCCACGTTCATCGCCTCACGCATCAAACCACCGCGACCGGAATCTGACGGTGTGCCGAAAGCCTGAAGGCGGAAGTCTTGGGCTTTTGATATTTGATCGGTAATTACAAAGGCAAGCTCCGCAGCGAGGGCTGTTCTGAGCAGACGAACAAAATACGGAGGCATCTTGCTTTCTGCTACTGTAGCTTGATAATCGACAAATACTTTTTCAAAGTTAGTAAAGACCTGATCCCCGTAGATCTCCCAGCCATAACGAACTGGCTGCTGGTTTAAGCCAGCGGTTTGGAATAGCGCAATGACGCCTGAGAGCATATCTCCTGGAAGCTGGTAAGCATACTTCCATTCATCAACCGGAACAGTAGAAAGCCGACCGAGCTGTTGCTTCTGAACGCTCCAGCTCCATAGATAGTTAGATAGAAGTGTATCGCGAACATCTGGGTAAAGCCTGTCGCAAGCCTGGGCTGCATCAGATCCTTCCGTGAAAGAAGAGATCGGCGCTGCACCCAACAGGATTAGAGCATCTGAGCAGATTGAGAGTGAAGTATCACCAGCGGCCATATTGCCCTCCTGTTAGTGGGGAAGGGGGGCCGAAGCCCCCCAACCTTATACGAGAACTGCCGTTGTAATAACGCCAGCAGTATTGGTGGCGATGAGGATCTGACCGCCATCGCTTCCATATGTGTAGATCATATCACCAGTAGTGATAAGCGCTTCCACTGTGTCGAAGTAACCGGAACCAGCGATTGCGGCTTGGTTATCAACAGAAGAAGAATAGCTATACATTGCTGGGGAAACACCGCTTTTAGAAGCGGCAACAGTTGACCAGTTTGCTTGTGCGAATGCCATTGTCTATTCTCCTTACGCTTCAGTACAAGAAATTTTGACAATGCCTTCACCGTCGATTGAAACGGAACCGGCAGAGAACATGGAGCTAACCAAGAACGATGTCTTTTCAGGGACATAGTTTACCTCAGTTTTTTGCGCCATTGACTCAGCGTAGCCCATTGAATCTTTGTGCCAAGCAAAACAGGTGCGAGTAGAAGGCTTAGGAATGCCACCCTCATCACGATCACCCATTGTCAAAATGTTGAAGCCCATGAATGTGTTGATCTCACCTTGGACCAAAGCCTTTACCGCAGCAAAGTCTTGGCTAGTGATCTCTTGTTCACCGAGCAACGAATCGAGCTGTGTTGCGTGCATCAACAAATAACGGCCCTCAGAAGGTACGTTCTTCTCATTAAGAGCTTTTGCTGTTGCGCGTAGCTTCTCGATGTTCATGTCTGTGTTACCACCGGGGCCAACTGTTGTTGCAACAGTGGATGTGCCAGAAGCAGCATTAAGAGCATCGATCATGATCTGATCCATGCGGCGAGCAATAGACTTAGATACTACTTGAACCAACTCAGAGCGCTCATCGAAGTTGATGTGCGATTGCTGGAAGATGTCGGAATATTCTGCTGCGATGTAATCTTCCATCGTTGCAGTTACCTGACCGTAAGTTACGTTCAGTGGTGTGACATCAGTTTGTGGGACGCGAAGTGTTGCAACACCTTTCCCGATTGTCGGGAACTTTACAGTGTTACCAGCTACTCCGCTGCGTGTCCGCATCGTGCCGCGAAGCAACGATTCGGCTTGATACGCCTGTTTGACCTCAGAATCGAAAAGATCAACAAACGCGGTTGAGACGTTAATCGCCATTTGCAAAAACCTCCTTTTGCGTTTCAACTAAACGCTTCCGTTATCCGAGGTTCGGGCGGTCGCTTGCGCGTTATGGCCGCGCCAACCAGTAGATTACTACATCCAACGGGCCGAGCACGGTTAGCCGTTAAGGCTAAAATACACGCAAGCGATATTTATTGCAAGTACCTAACCGTTTTGTTGCGATTGGAACCATTTTTGCTCCATCTGAGTGCGCCAAGCGGCATCACTTTGCCAACGAGGATCAGATATAGCAACCTGCAAGTCTTGCTTTGTCATGCTATCTTGCTGGATCGTAGGCTTGATCGGGATGTTTTCATTCGTGATTGCCTGGTGATACTTGAGGAAAGCATTGATAGAGTCAGCATTGTTCAATGAATATGCTATCGCTTCACGTTCTGAATTATTCAAAGGAGCCTTCATCAAGATCCGCTCAGTCATTTGAATCTTCTCAGAAGCATTAGTGCCAAGTTTTTGCATTTCAGCGCGTTGATCGTACTGCACACTTTCTTGCTCATCTTTTGATAGGGCAAGGACACGGCCAGCGAGATCCTCAAAGGCATCCTGGCTAATCCCGTTTTCTTTAGCCCACTCCTGATATACGGAGACAGTCGGATCTTCAGCGTCCAAACCCTGATCCGCAAGTGCAGATACATCATACTGCTCCGGTGCTTTATGCTTTCCGGCCTTAAACTTCTTTTCAAGCTCCGCATAACTTTTTGCCAGCTTCTCAACATCAGGACCGTCCTCATCCCAAAACTTTTCTGGATAGTAATCTGGGCGCTCTAGCGGCTCATCATCACTTGCCGCCTGTGGTTCGCCCTGTGGCTGTTCGTGAACTGCGACAGGCTCATCCTGCTGGGGAGCCTCCGGTTCTGCCACGTTAATCATTGGAGCATCAGCTTCCACTTGTTCTGCCATTGCTTCAGCCATTGTTTGACCTTTCTATTCTTTTCTCAATCATGCGAACCATCTCAGCCATGCCCGTCCTCACATAGCCGAAACTCGCATCTTCTCCTGGAAACCAAGTCGGTTGCTCAATAGTAATACTGCGCAAATGACTTAGTACACGCGCCCCCTCCGTGCTCTTAAACACTTTGCCATAGATCATATCTATATCTGCGGCCTTTGGAGCTTCACTTGTTGCCTGGGTTAAACCTTCCCAGCCATCGGGTGAACTCATTGCATCGCCTCCATTGTTGCTCCACCATCGTTAGCAGCCGGTGGCCCTTGTTCAGCCATCATTGCTTGCTGCATCTGTTGCATCTGCATTTCCTGCTCCTCTGGTGTAGAGAGCAAGTCCTGCTTGATGTTCATTCTTTCCGCGATAAACGCTGCTATCCTTGGAATGGATAATGTCATCTGACCTTGTGGGCCGAGAGCATTTGCAATCTGCATGAATTGCACAACATCGTTTACTTCTTGTAACTTCTGAGCCTGGGCCAAAGGAGCAACCGGCGTAACTTTTACCTCAACGCCGTTCACCTTGAGCGGGAGATCGATGTAGCCTTGCTGATCCAGGATAAAAAGAATCCGAGATACCAATGGAACCATTGTCTCATCAATCAATCGACCAAACGCAGAGCCAAGGTTAGTTGCCAGCTCACGGGATCTTTCAGCGATCTCAGTAGCAGAACGAGCCGACATATTGTCCGGCGGCAGCGTATCGTCCATCAAGATCTTCTTCACGTTCATGCGCAGATCATTCATTACAATCTGGCTGACATTAAAGTCACCGGCCCTTGGGAGAGGAGCCAGTGACGCACCCTGCGGTCCACCGTTTCGAGCAACGCCGATAATAGACCCAGGCTGTATCTTGATGTTTTGAGGATTGAGAACGCCATCATCTGCCGCTGTATATACGCCAGAGATAGCCAAAGATGCGTTCTTCAGAACCAGCTCAACAGTTTTGTTTAACGTCTTGATGTCAGAGATAGCAGTAACCAAAGGACCACGGCCATAGATCTCACCGGCAACCTTCATGTATCGAGCAACGATAAACGGCGAAGACTTCATTGTGCGATATACAAGCTCTTGTTGCTTGTGAGGCCAGAGAACATGATAGCAGTAAATGCCTTGCTCATAGTCGTAGATCACAGCATCCATAAGTTCGATTTCTTTGGAAGGTGAATTTGCTATTGCTTCTGCCAGCTCCGTTGTAATTTCAGCATCAGGAAACTCTTGCGGTATCGCTTCCGCCTTCATTCGCAATTTGCGATATACGTTATCGACATTGCCAAATGTGCCCTCTTCAATAGCTACAAGATACTGTGGGATTGGAGTGAAGCGAATAGGTGTAGTTTCATTACCAGGCGTCACCATCATAACGGCAGTACCAACGCAGAGATCCAGCAGGAACTCGCCCATCGCCAGATCAAAGTTAGTCTGACGCAATGTTTCAAACATACGAGTTGTATATGCGTCTAGCGCAGATTGCGCCTGTGGCTGTTGTTGCTCTGGAATGCCAGTGCCAGCCTCAAGGCGACACCATTCTTTTTGCGGTGGGAACAATCCAGCCTGGATGCGATTGGCAAAACGCTGGGTAGCGTGAATGGCTGTTGAGTCAAAGACCCTAGACATCTTACCCTTACCGGCCACGCCGCCCTCATAGTAACCTGAATACAAGTTACGCTGAGGTAAAGCGAACTCATAACAGTCCTCATAGATTGAGCGCCATTCGTCCTTACGGGCCTGAGCTTTAGCCTCACGTTCAATGATATCTTTTACATTCAGCCGAGCCATCTAATTATCCTTTTTTATTGCGCTGGGCGAAGTTACGCGCTGCCTCAACAGATCCAAACCCCCATGCCTTCAAGGCCAGAGCCTTTCTAGTAGGCCGACCCTTTTCATCTTTCATCGGACCCTTCATCCCGGCGAACCTAGCAGCGAAGCTGACACGCCGGGGATTGGTTCCCGTCTTTACTGGAGCCTTTAGATTGCCACCCTCTTTTGCCTCAAAGTGCCTGCGACCAGCTTCATTCAAGCCGCCCTTGGGGTTTTGAAACTTCTTAGCAACCATAACGGCCTCCTATCGGCCAATGCGAATGTTTGCCGTTCCGCTTGTAAATTCACCAGTCTTGAAGCCAGCACGATACAGAGCAACGCCGGACGGTTCAAAGCCATAGGTTTCGATTGGGGATGTGAATGTATCAACATCACGCGCGGTACTATCCGCATTGGCTGGGTCAAAGCTGCGCTGAACTGTGACAGTGCCAACAAATGTCCCACTTACGGAAAAGTTAAAGTCCTTTGTGGAGTAGATCCAGTCAGTGAAAGTGTCCTGAGCTGTCAGGCTTGCCTCAACGACACCAGTATCTTTTGGAAGAACAGCCATTTATTTACCCTTCTTTTTAGCTTCTTGTTTCTTTTCGACACGTTGCATTGTGCCATAAACATAGGCTTGCTTACGCTCACCCTTTAGATTTAGACGCTTTGCGCTTAGGAGCAGCCTTCGGTGCAGCTTCTTTGGCATTAGGCTTCTCCTCTTTTGCAGGAACTTTTGCCGCTTTCTTTACGTCATAGACTTTTTGGAAATCTTTAATCTTAGTCATTATTCAACACCTAACTTAGTTTTTTGCGGACCTTCTTGACGAGCGGGAGAAAACAATAACCTCATGCCACCAGTGCGGCGCAACCGCCGGCGAGACTGAGCACCCTGCATCTCTGCGCGTTCCTGAGAGGTAGCACGTTCCTCTGCCCTGGCTTGAGCAGCCTGAGCATCTTTCTCTGCTTGAGTTGGAGCCGGGCGACCGCCACCACCAAATAATCCAGACATATTAAAACCTCACCATCATGTAATAGTCCGACCCCTCTGGGCCAAACCTTCTCATAATGCTTTCTACCTCAAAATGCAGTGCTTTGGCAAACCTAAATGCGGTATCATTTTCGACTTTTACCGAGATTTGTAGCCTTCTGACCGCATAATCACGCAAAGCGCTATCGGTTATGGCCCTAGCCCCACGCACAAGTGATATCGCGTGACGATCAAGATCCTTGCTGGGAACCATCCACATCTCAGCCAGACCCGTCCAGATAATCCTAATGCCAAAGACAGCGATCACTTTGCCCTTACCAATCGCGGCCCAGCTCCAGCCATCAGCGGAATTATCCCATATGTAATCCAGATAGCCTGGAATGTGTTTCATGTATTCGATGCTATCGTCAGTAAGGCGCAATCTGGAAATATGTTCATAACGCAGCGGAACAATGTGCTCGTCCTGGCTCATTCGGAACTGAGGAAGCTGCACTATACCCATTAGAAGATCTCGAAATCAGTGCTTGCGTTGAATGTCTGACCGCCAGCAAATGTTGTGCCGTAGCTACCGCGCCGCAATCGCCGTTGCTCACCACCGCCGAGCATAAGGTATCCAAAAGCATCACCGCAGTGTGAATGCTCATTCTTCACCGGCGCATCCTTAAACCGCTCCTGCCCAGCGCCCATAGACACACGCTTAAAGAAATAGCCACCGCTAAGAGATTTCCGCAGCCGCAAACATTTCTTGTTGACGAGAAGACCAGGTTTACCGCTAACCAGTCGGTTCATAGGAGCCGCAGCGGCCTCACGCCTTACATTGAAAGCATTGCTATCGGTCGGCTGGGCCTTAAACCCAATAGACTTCAAGTGATCGAAAGCAGTAACCTCATAGATCTCATCGCGCTTGTTACCGGCTGGGTCTCCCCAGATCTGCACCTCGGCCTTGTCAAAACTTGCAGCGATCTTGCCTAGAAGCTCCTGACCAAAGCGCTCAAGCCCCATGTCAAACGTCACCAGCTCATCGAGGATCTTCCACGCGCCGCCAGATGTTCGCTGCCCAAAGATAGCCGCCGGTGTCAA
>Ga0209194_1000638_pt1 | contig 25954 bp, 21 predicted proteins | sample COGITO_mtgs_1004_FD_184787 | JGI IMG/M metagenome (GOLD analysis project Ga0209194, IMG submission 184787) | Pelagic marine microbial communities from North Sea - COGITO_mtgs_100413 (SPAdes) (version 2) | ecosystem: Environmental > Aquatic > Marine > Epipelagic ...
GTAGCCCTGAGACAGCAGCCAGCCGATATCGAGCGTTTTGCCGCACAGGGGCAAAAATATGCGATCGCCCGGTGCTAAATCAAGCGCTGGCAAATGCTTCACCAGAGCAGGATTTGCTTCGCTTTTATGGAAGGCAATTTCGTTCTTTTCCCACTTTTTTAGCCAAAAATTGCTGTCCATATCAACTCCTTTTACCAGTTGCTCGCCGTTAGCATTCTCTACTCGCATCATACGTGCCTACTAGCTGAGGCGCACCGTTAGTTTTCTTACGACTAAGCCCTCGGTATCTTTCGTCAGGTCGGCAGTCGCTTGGCGAAGCCAACACGAAAACGAAGCCGCGCTAGAGGCATTTCAAACGGCTATCATTCTAGGCGAACAAATTAACTTCGTGTCCCTTGTAGAAGCCGCAAAGGAAGCAATTCAGAACCTCAATAAAAACGATTGAATGCTGTCGCACGGCTAAGCCCTCGACCCAAACACCGTAACGGTAGCCCCTCACAAGTCACTGAAAACACCAAGAGGCCACCGTTTTAAGCAGTTTCAGCAAAGCTGACGTTCTCGTAAATCTCCTCAACGCTCATTTCAACATTCACAGAGGCAAACGTAATCTTCTCCGCCGCAGACTCGTACGAACGGAACAACCAAGACGCTCCCTCTGCTCTCATATAATGCTCGATGCCAATCGCGTACTGGTCAATCAACACATATTCCTGAAGCGCTGGAATAGAGCGGTAATAGCGAAATTTATCAGCGCGATCATAATTCTGAGTAGACTTCGAAAGCACTTCAACAATTAAACAAGGATTTAGAACAGTATCTGTTCGTCCCGCCTCCAAAATAGGAGAACCCTGAATTGCCAAAACATCTGGATAAGTGTGCTGCCGATACTCAGGAATCCACAGCCTCAAATCACCAATATAAGGATGTGTTTCAGTTTTACGCAGCATAAACTTCAAAAAAGCAAAAACATTTCCCGCAATTCGATTGTGATTGAGAGAGCCGCCCGTCATCGGCACAATGTCTCCATCTCGGTACTCACTGCGAAAAGCGGCCACCTCTTCTAATGCCAAATATTCTGCCGACGTGTATTGGCGTTGTTTTGTTTGCACCACTCACCTCTATCAATACGCAATCAATGCGCAGTTAATCCACAGCTAATACAGGGTCAAACGCATCACCTTTTGCTTTTGACAGCATAGCGTAGCCAAGCTATTTTTCCGCTTCAGTGTCACAATAGAGTGTTGCAAAATTGCCCTAACACCTACTGCCATGAGCGAATCTCGCCGCTACCACGTCACCACCTTCGGCTGCCAAATGAACAAGGCGGACTCCGAGCGCATGGCCGGCATCCTCGAAAACATGGGCCTGAGCTGGGAAGAAGATCCCTTGCAGGCAGATCTGGTGCTATACAACACCTGCACCATTCGAGACAGCGCCGAGCAAAAGGTGTACTCCTACCTAGGCAAGCAGGCCAAACGCAAACAAAAGAACCCCAACCTAACGCTAGTCGTCGCGGGTTGCGTTGCCCAACAAGAAGGCGAAAATCTGCTGCGCCGAGTCCCCGAGCTAGATCTCGTAATGGGGCCACAGCACGCCAACCAGCTAGAAAGCCTGCTCGCCCAGGTCGCTCAGGGCAACCAAATCGTCGCCACCGAACCCGTCCATATTATGGAGGACATCACCAAGCCGCGCCGCGACAGCGAAGTCACCGCTTGGGTAAACGTCATCTACGGCTGCAACGAGCGCTGCACCTACTGCGTGGTTCCCGGCGTACGCGGTCTAGAGCAATCGCGCACCAAAGAAGCCATCCGAGACGAAATGGTCGAGCTAGGCCAGCAGGGCTACAAAGAAGTCACGCTACTCGGCCAAAACATCGACGCTTATGGCCGCGATCTCCCCGGCATCACCCCCGAAGGCCGCCGAGAAAATACCCTCACCGATCTCCTACATTTTGTTCACGATGTTCCCGGCATCGAGCGCATTCGCTTTGCCACCAGCCACCCCCGCTACTTCACCGAGCGCCTGGTTAAAGCCTGCGCCGAGCTGCCCAAAGTTTGCGAGCACTTCCACATTCCCTTTCAGTCGGGCAACAACGATATTCTCAAAGCTATGGGCCGAGGCTACACCCACGAGAAGTATCGGCGCATCATCGACACCGTACGCCGCTACGTACCAGACGCCTCAATTAGTGCTGACGTCATTGTCGCCTTCCCCGGCGAAACCGAAGCCCAGTTCCAAGACACGCTCAGCGTGATGGAAGACATCGTGTTCGACATGGTAAACACAGCCGCCTACTCTCCGCGCCCAGGGACGCCCGCCGCAGAATGGGCCAATCAGCTAGACGAAGAAGTCAAGCAAGACCGGCTTCAGCGGACCAATCATTTAGTATCGCAACAGGCCATCGTGCGATCGCAGCGCTACCAAAACCGCACCGAAACCGTTCTAGTAGAAGCCGTAAACCCCAGAGACCCCAACCAGGTAATGGGTCGCACCCGAGGCAACCGGCTTACCTTCTTTACCGGCGACATCCATCAGCTAAAAGGCCAAATCATACCCGTCACCATCACCGAAACTAGAGCCTTTAGCCTTACTGGCGAAGCGCTACAGCCCGCCGCCCGCCAAAGAACGACAGCCACCGTCTAACGCGCTTAATACTGGGGCGATCGCACAAAACGCTTATCCCACCAAACAATACCCTCCTGCGCAATATCTCCCGGTTGCGCCCATTAATCCTGTAAAAACTAAGCAGATATCACCAACGCAAAACGCAAAGCGCCAGCAAGTAACCACAATTTGAGCCATAGCAGCCTGCGACCAGTAGGGAATCCTACATCGGTAGCCTTCGCCCGCAGTAGCCTTTCTCAACTCACTTTTTCCATTACATGAACGCTTTAGCCATCTTAAAAACGGGTATCGATAGCTGGAATCAGTGGCGATCGCATCATCCTAACGAAGCCATCGACCTATCACACCAAGATCTTAGCCACGGATACTTCTTCGAAGGCAACCTGCAAAACGTAAACCTAAAAGGCGCAAACCTCCAAAGAGCCTGCCTGATAGGAGCCAATCTAGCTGGCGTAGACCTCACCGGCGCAAACCTTACCGGCGCGTACCTAGGCGACGCCAACCTCACCGGCGCTAACCTATCCCAAGCAGACTTAACCGACGCCAACCTAGACCGTACCGACCTACGAACCGCTAACCTGCTAGGCACTAAAATCACCGGCGCAGACATCCGCACCGCCCAATTACCCGATCCCAACGCCGACCCCTACGTCGATGAAGTCGTCAGTTTCCTGGCCAAGCAGCGACTCGCACCACCCACCAAAAACCGCACCCAACGACACCCTTCAAAAACAGCCCCCCATCGCCCAACCTACTATCGGCAATCTTTGCTACGCCAGATGATTGCCCGCATACCACCGCTCACGAACGGCCTTAGCAAGCAATCAGTAGCTATGCGCCAACAAGCCATCCGTCAGTCTGCCACGCTCATCATCAAACCCGCCAAACCGCAATCCTCACAGACTATCTCGCAGAAAATCCCACAGACAATCCCACAAACATTATCTGTCAACAAAACTCTACCCACACATCACGCTAACCACGCTGAAAAAGCAGAGCCAGTGCCTTTTCCTAACTTAATTCTGAACGACGCCTAGACCCAATAAATTCTATACATTTCAAGTGTCCTCTCAGCGAAGTCTCAGATGCGCGGCATACTCTATACAAAAGACCCGCCCAGAAAATCCATCCAGACAAAAGTGAGAGAAAAGCGATGACGGTAGAATATGACCTGGTAGTAATTGGCGGCGGCTCAGCCGGACTTGTCGCCGCCAGCGCAGGCGCACAAATTAACGCCAAAGTCGCACTCGTCGAAAAAGACTTACTCGGCGGAGACTGCCTGCATTACGGCTGTGTCCCAAGCAAATCGCTCATTCACGCCGCCCAAATTGCCTACGACGTTAAAACCGCCGCCCGCTTTGGCATCTACACTAACCCGCCCACCATCAAGCTAGAAGAAGCCCTGGGCCATGTGCACTCAGTCATCGACACCATTCAAGAACATGACTCCACCGAAAGGTTCGAGCAGCTAGGCGTAGACGTTATCTACGGCCAGGGTCAATTCACCAGCCACAACACTTTCGAAGTCAACGGTCGCTCGCTCAAAGCCAGAGCCTTTTTAATCGCCACCGGCTCTCGCCCATCCATCCCCCCCATCCCAGGACTCGAAGAGGCAGGCTTTCTCACCAACGAGCAAATCTTTAGCATCCAGTCTCGCCCCGACTCGCTGGCAGTTATCGGCGCTGGCCCCATCGGCTGCGAGCTAGGTCAATCCTTCTCCCGACTAGGCTCCCAGGTCACCATGATCAACAGCCGAGAAGTCATCATGCCGCAAGAAGATCCAGAAGCCGCCATCGTTGTTCAACAACAAATGGAGTCTGAAGGCATTCGCATTATTGCCAACGCTCGCGCCGAAAAAGTGGAGGTTATCGCCGGTAAAAAACACGTCACCGCTGGCGACGAAACTATTGTTGTTGATGAGATTTTAGTAGCAACCGGGCGATCGCCCAATGTTGGCTCTTTAGGGCTAGAGGCCGCCGGCGTAAACTACGACAAAAAAGGCGTTAAAGTTGACGACAAACTGCGCACTAGCAACAAACGCATTTACGCCGCTGGAGATGTTATTGGCGGCTATCAGTTCACGCATGTCGCCGGGTACGAAGCAGGCATTGCCATGCAAAACGCGTTGGTATTTCCCGCTAAAAAAGCAGACTACCAGGTGATTCCTTGGGCCACCTTTACCAACCCCGAGCTAGGCCGAGTCGGGCTAACTGAAAAGCAGGCGCGCGATCGCTACGGCGACGACGTGTACGTACTGCGCCAAAATTTCGACGGTGTAGACAGAGCCTTAGCAGAAGCAGCAGGCACCGGCTTCGGCAAGTTCATCACCAAAGGCAACGGAGAAATATTAGGCGCACATATTGTCGGGCCACATGCCGGCGAACTCATTCACGAAGCCGTACTCGCCATGAGCAACAACTTAAAAGTGAGCGCATTACAGGGCATTCACATCTACCCCACGCTCAGCGAAATTAGCGCGAAAACAGCGCTTCAGCTCACTAAGCAAAAATACGCCAAAAACACTCGCTTACAAAGCATCTTAAAAAAATTCTTCAGCTTGAGACGATCTATTGCCAGATAATCGCCGTTGCTGAAAGACGACAGCGCTTTAATCTAGCGGCTGAAAATTATTTAAAATTGTTGAAAAAGAGATCGGTTTGCAGAAGTTTAGGCAAGCCGATCTCTTTGTAGTAGCTAGGTTTTCCAAAGAGACATCTGACACATTACCTATCTGTCTCAGTGCTCGGCTTATTCGTTCGTAACGAAACTAACAGAGCCGGCTGTTCGTAGCATGGTATTTCTAGGTACGTCGGTGAAATCGTCAGCGGAGGCTAGTCAGTCCCAGCAAAAGGAAGCGAGTTGATACAGGTGTTGGGTAGGTGTTTTTATCCACTTGTCAAGTTTTTAATGGAATAACCAGACAAAATTATGAAGCCCCAGAAAAGTTATGGGTTCAGCGGTCAGCTTAGCTGGCTCAAAGTCCTATCAGGAAAATTATCGGCTAAGTTATTGGGCCGTCAAAAAGGCGGGCCAGATAGCTGGGCGCTCGTGCCGGTAATATTGCTCTTAATGGCGATCGCTGCACCAGCCGCCATGGCCCAAGAAGCCGCCGCCGAATCTGGCTCTCTCGCCGATAGCATCTTCCAGCCCATCGTCGATTTTCTTTCAGTACTGCTGTTCTTCAAAATCGGCGGCGAAAACGGATTTCCGTTTATTGTGCTGTGGCTGTTTGTCGCCGCGGTGTTCTTCACCTTCCGCATGAAGTTCATCAACTTTAGAGGGCTAAAACATGCGATCGCAGTCGTCCAAGGCAAGTTTGACGACCCTCACGATGTCGGCGAAGTCACCCACTTTCAGGCATTAGCCACCGCCGTTTCCGGCACCGTCGGCCTAGGAAATATTGCCGGTGTTGCGATCGCCATTCAGCTAGGTGGCCCCGGCGCGATGTTCTGGCTCACCGTCGCCGGACTCTGCGGCATGGTCAGCAAATTTGTAGAATGCACGCTCGCCGTCAAATACCGCCGCCGTCTGCCCGATGGCACCATTTTAGGCGGCCCCATGTACTACCTCAACCAGGGCCTAGCAGCACGCGGCATGAGACCCTTTGGCCAAGGCTTAGCCATTTTGTTTAGCATTCTTTGCTTAGGCGGCGCTTTAGGCGGCGCAAACATGTTCCAGTCCAACCAGGCATACGCAGCTATTTCTGGCCTAGTGCCCGGTCTACCCGCCTGGCTGTTTGGTCTTGTTCTCGCAGTGCTCTCAGCCTTTGTCATCATCGGCGGCATCAAGCGCATCGGATCTGTTGCCGAAAAGCTCGTCCCGGCAATGGCAGCGCTGTATGTCGTTGCCTGCTTCGTAGTCATCTTTGCCAACATCACCGCAGTGCCTAGCGCAATCGGCACCATTATCAGCGAAGCCTTTGTTCCCAAAGCCGCCGTGGGTGGGTTTGTCGGCGTCATGGTGCAAGGTATCAGACGCAGCTCCTTCTCCAACGAAGCAGGCGTTGGCTCAGCGGCAATTGCTCACTCAGCTGCCCGCACCGACGAGCCAGTCAGAGAAGGCTTAGTGTCCTTGCTAGAGCCGCTAATCGACACCGTGATCATCTGCAATCTAACCGCCATCAGCATTGTTCTAACCGGCGCTTATTTAGTCGATCCCGGCTCAGAACTCAGCGGCGTAGAGATGACTGCAACCGCCTTCGGTTCCGTCGTCGGCTGGTTCCCCATTGTCCTTAGCGTGGCAGTCTGCCTGTTCGCTTTCTCCACGATTATCTCTTGGAGCTATTACGGCATTCAGGCATGGACTTACCTGTTCGGCGAACGTTCTTCCTTGTTGTTCAAGATTATCTACGTGGTCTGCACGTTCTTAGGCTGCTTAACCAGTCTCTCTTTAATCATCGACTTCAGCGACTTACTGCTGCTGGGCATGGCCTTCCCAAACCTATTAGGTTGCTACATCCTCTCTAACGAGGTCGCAGGCGATCTAAAAGACTATTGGGGACGCTTACAGTCTGGCCAAATGGTTGCGACTGAGCCAGCAGTTGGCTAAATATGCCAAATAAACGGGCCGAATAAGCAGGCTAAATGACAGCTTCTACAAGATCTCTCTTTTATTGTTAGAACGCTGCTGTGCTAGCCACTGCTGGCGTTCTTGCAAAGGTCTAACCGTGTACTCACCGTAGAACTGGCTAAACGTCCAAAACCACTGCACAGCCCTAACAGCTAGAGGCTTGCGGTGGTTTTTATTAGACGGAAGATTGGGCTGAACTGAAGGTGCTTTAGTAATCATTAGAGATACCTGAAAGGGATATATCTAATGTAGTAACTGTTATTTAAAGCGGCAAAAGGCGCAGTAGATAGCGCCTATGCAAAAAGCCGATAGGCATAGAGTCAGCAAACCTTCTCTATACCTATCGGCAACTTTTTTATTTCCGTAAAACGAGTACCGGGCAGTGGGCGTGGCGAATTACCCGCTCAGCCGTAGACCCCATAAAGAAACGCGAAATACCGCTGTGGCCCTGAGAGGGCATCACAATCAGCTCAATTTTATGCTTCTCTGCGTAGTCAACAATCTCAGCCGTGGGGTCGCCTTTCTCAATCGAAAAGTTCATTCCCGCGTATTCGCTGCTAGGAAACGTCTCATCAAATAGCTTTTGAATCGTCATCTTTCGCTGGTCGTCATTCACCGTTTCCCAAACAACGCCAGGATCTGTAGCCTCCAGCGACTTCAAAACATGAACAACATGCACAGCCGAAGCGGCACCCGCAAAACCAACCGTATCTCGAACAGCCTGCAAAGACTGATCGGAAAAGTCAGTGGGCACCAAAATGCGGTCTTGCGAAAATAGAACCATAGAACAAACCGTTTACTACATAAATGTCGGCAATAGTCGGCAATATCAACGGTTGGCAGATGTGGAAAATCTCAAGAACGCTGTCAGTGCCTCAAGACTCAATCAGAGGGTGTTTGGTTAACCATATCAGACGGCCTCAGCTTGAGGAGTACAAGCGCATACAATCGTTAAGATATAGCCATCCACTGACCGAGCCTGCTTCAACGCCTGCGACTCACTCACTCAGCATGAAACTCAACTTCAAATTTGCCGTTGTTAGCGATCTCCACATCGCGCTGCCGCACACCATCTGGGACACCCCCAAGCGATTTCATTTAGTAGAAGTCAGCATTCCAGCCTTCGAGCAAATCCTCACCCAGCTTCTAGCAGACAAACCCGACTTCTTACTGCTCCCCGGCGACCTCGTTCAGCATGGCGAACGCGAAAACCACGAATGGCTAGCCAACCGACTGGCAAAACTTCCCTTTCCTACCTATGTCGTTCCCGGCAATCACGATGTAGTCCGGCTAAATGGCAACCTAGCCCAAGACGAGTCCGGCAAAGACCGCATTGCCCTAACGGACTTCCCCAACATCTACCGGCAGTTTGGCTACAAAAACGCTTCAGGGCTAGACTACCAGCAAGAAATTTTACCCGGCGTTCATCTCATCGGCCTGAACTCGAATGCGTTCGACGAATCGGGCGAGCAGATAGGCACAGGACTCATTGACGAGGCTCAGTTTGCCTGGCTAGACCAGCAGCTCGCCGCCCTCAGCGGAAAATTCGTCATGGTGATGGTGCATCACAACGTGCTAGAGCATCTGCCCGGACAGGCTAAAACCAAGCTCGGTCAGCGATATATGATTCGCAACGCGCCGCAGCTAGTAAAGCGACTGCAGGCTGCAAAAGTGCCCGTGGCCTTCACCGGACATTTGCACGTGCAAGATATTGCTCAAGCTGACAATTTCTACGCGATTACGACCGGATCTTTGGTGAGCTACCCGCACCCGTATCGGTTAATGTCGCTCACGACGAATCGAAAGGGGCAGCACCTGCTAAACGTAAAGTCGCAGCGAATTGAGTCTGTAGCAGACTGGCCGACATTGCAAGCCACTTCTAAAGACTGGATGGGCGATCGCTCTTTTCCCTTCATCGTCAAGCTACTCACCGAGCCACCGCTCTCCCTCTCACCCGAGCAAGCGCTCAGCTACGCGCCCGACATCAAGCATTTTTGGTCATCAGTTGCCGCTGGCGATGCCCAGTTTCACTACCCGCAGCTACCCGAAAACATACAGACCTTCTTCCGGCAGTACAGCGCCGTAGACCCGCACGGCAACCCTCAGCACATCGACAACAACGCTGAACTAACGCTGACTAGCGCTGGCTGAGCTTAGGCTGTCATCGCCGGGATATCAGTCGCGCCCTGCTGCTGGGCTAATTGATACAGCGCCGCCGCCGCCTCGCGAGAAACAGGCCAGACCATTCCAGCCAAATTGCGCGTGGCCACGCCATAGCCCTGATTCGCAGCGCGATGATACCAGGCGATCGCCCTTAGCTCATCCACCTTTGTATCCCCTAGCCCTAACTGATAAATATTGCCGAGCAGGCACTGCGCCTCAGCCTCACCTAGCTCAGCCGAGTTCAGCAGTAGCGGCAGCGCCGCCGCATAGTCTTGAGCGCGAAATTCTTGCATACCAGGAATAGACATTTTCCAAACTCTCCGTGAATGTTGTGAGCGGACTCGCTTAAGAAGCATGGCGATAGCTGGCTCAAACGCAGCGGTAAAAGGACGCGGCTAGCAAGGCAAACAATCAATAGCAAACACTACTATTAGAATAGTACAAATGTACTTTAATAGCCCGATTACTTCAAGTTTATTTGCTTTTTCCGAGCGTGACGCGCAATCTAAGGCGACTATTTAGAACGATTATTTAAGCCGACTATTTCAAACTATTTAGAGAGTTAGACGCTACGCTGAGCAAAGTAAGGAAATTAATCATGGCAGACAGCTCTCTAGCAGAAAACTATCAGGCGCTGATTGACAGCATTGTTGAGCAAACGCTGAAGGGCAATATTCGCTCTAAAGAGCAGGTGCGATCGCAGCTAGAAGCCACCGTAGAACCCGGCACTGGCGAAATATTTGAACGGGCGATCGCCAGTCGCATCGTCGAGATTGAAGCTCAGGTTGAAACCTCACTCAAAGCAGGCCGCATTCTACGCGCGCTTAAAACCATTGAAAGCGAATGGCAAAAGGGCCAGCAAGATCGGCAGGCCGCCGATAGCATTACCAGCGCCCAGAAAAAGCTAGCTCAGGCCAGCGAATCAGAACGGCCCAACCTATTTCTTAGCCTCATTGACCCCAATCAGCCAGATAGCCTCAACCGCCAGCAGCTAAAACAACTCGCCCAGCAGCTTGCTCCAGAATCACTGGCTCCAGAATCACTGGCCCCTTGGTCGCAGGGCATCCTAGCCGGTCTGTCCAACTACGAGCAAATAGAGCCCAACTTAGTGAGCTGGCTGTACCAACCCGCAGGTGCAGCCGTTGGCTTTGGTTCAAAAACCGATAGCGGGCCTTGGGCACTGTGGGAAAAATCGGCGCAGGGTTTACCCAAGCTGTTGTTCAAAACGCTAGCAGACGAAGGCGAAGTAGAAGCGATTACCCGCACCGCAGTAGACACCGCGAGCTGGGTAAATCTAGCCGTTCTCCTACACTTTGTCCAACGCGCCCTCGTCACCTGGTTCGACAAACAGCCCTACAGCGCCAAAGCCGGAAAACAACTCTCCTACAGCACCTCTCTTATCTTCGCCGCCATCTGGGGAAGACTTTCTCAAGGCTTTAGCCGCGCGGGTGCCAGCAGCTATCAAGCCTTAGGCAACGGCAGCTTTCAGCTCATGCTACAAATTCTGCGGCGATTCTCCCAAAGAGACGACTTCCCGCTTTACGGCGGCGTCTTTGCCTCCTTTTCGGGAGACTACTTACAAGACACACTCGACTACTTTAGCGAACCGCTCAACGCCGTAGAGGGCACCCAGGAAAAAGCGAGAATACTCACCTTACTCGGCTACTCCCGGCAAACCCTAGGCAGAGCCACCGAAGCCAAAGCCTTTTACAAAAAAGCCTTAGAAATCGCTCAAGCCGCTGGCGATTTAGCTTGCGAAACAGCAGATCTGTGCCATTTAGCTCGAAACGCCGCTCTAGAACAAAACTATGCTGAAGGCGTTGCCACTAGCCAAAGAGCGCTCATTCTCGCTAGACAAAGAGGCGACAGAGTAGGCGAAGCCAATGCCCTGGTAAATTTAGGCTATGCGCAGGTATTGCAAGCTAGAGCTAACGATGTTGCCGATGCCGCCGTTTACGACAGTGCGATCGCCTATCTCAATCAGGGGTTAGAACTCGCCGTCAAACAAGGAGACTTATCTAGTCAGGCGCTCGCCTACAACAGTTTAGGCATTGGCTATGTAATGAGCGACAGTCCTCAAAAAGGACTCGATATTCTAGCTAAAGGTGCAGACGCCGTTAAAGGCTCCGGCAACGTTTACTTACAGGGCCTATACACTCTCTACACCGCCGAAGCGCACCACGCCCTAAAGCACTCCGAAGAAGCCGTTTTCTACAGTGCGCTAGCCATGTACTTGCTCAACAGCATTAACTCAGAAGACTGGCGACAGGCCGCCGGATTAGCCTCTATCTTAGAAGGTCAGTTAGGGAAAGAAACCTTCCAGCAAACGCTCGAAAAGTATCAGCGTCAGCTAGCGCCAATTATGAGCATGGAAGGATTCGAGAACCTGCCTGCCCTCCTAGAAAAATATAGATCGCAGTAAATATAGATCGCAGTAATATCAAACTACAGGCAGTTTTAAGAGTAGTCATACTCATAGAAAATTCCACTCAGTTATTTCCCAGGCTTAGCAATGAAATTTTTTGAAAAACCCGGCGCCGACCTCGCCGATCGCGTCCCCCCAGGTCAGCACCTGGCAAAAGGGTTTCCCGTTCTCACCTACGGCGACACCCCGCAAATTAGCACCCAAGCCTGGCAGTTCACCGTTTCTGGGCTAGCCACGCCCAAAACCTTCTCCTGGCAAGACTTCATGGACATGCCGCAAAGCGAGTTCACCGCAGACTTTCACTGCGTCACCACCTGGAGCAAGCTAGATGTAAAGTGGCGCGGCGTAAAAGTCACAGACTTTCTTAAAGCAATAGACGTAGATCCTAAAGCCGCCCACGTCATGGAACACTGCTACGGGGGTTATACCACCAACTTAGCGCTAGAAGACTTTGCTAGAGAAGAAAACTTCTTTGCCCATACCGTATTTGACGAACCGCTACCCGCAGAACACGGCGGCCCCATGCGGACAGTCGTCCCCCACCTATACGCTTGGAAAAGCGCCAAATGGATTAACGGGCTAGAGTTTTTAGCAGAGATGGAGCTAGGCTTCTGGGAGCGCAACGGCTATCACCGCAGAGGAGAACCCTTTGCCGAGGAGCGCTACAGCGATAGGTAGATGGATAGAAGGCAAATGCGATCGCCATACCCCGCTCATCCTTCAAAGATGAGTCCAACTATCGAGCCTTTCTAACACCTGCATTCTTAAGCGAATCGTACTTTAAAGAAGCCCGAGACTCTGATGAAGGCGGACTGCTCACAAACTGTTCAATCGGAATAACGCTCACGTTTAGCTCTACTGGCCGAGCGGTTTCTTCTGCCATCTGGTTACGAACCGAGTCAATCTGCTCAGGTGAGATCGAACCGGGCCGCGCTTCCACGTTTAGATCAACCACCAGCGCGTCTTTTTCCCGCTGCACCGACAGCGTTCGGATCTGAGAATCTGAGAACGTTTTGCTCTGGCGAATAATATCATTCACGCTAATACGCGCCTGCTTCTTAATCGAGAGATCTTGGAAAGAAAGCGTTAGCGGAATACCTAGGCAAACTAGCGTTGCGATCGCAATCGTCATCCCTCTTTTTGCCCGCTGCACCGACCCATAGCGCAAAGCCAAAAAGACCAGCCCGCCGCTGAAGATAATGCCGACCAGGTTAGTCAAAAACAGCAGCAGCGCCCCAAAAAATATAGAAGGTGAGCCAAAAGCAATCCCTACGCCCACAACGCTAAGCGGTGGCACCAAGGCAACTGCGATCGCGACACCTGGCAAAGCATCCGAAATTCCCCGTCGCGACTTCGCCAAAGCGCCCGCTGCCCCTGCCGCTAGCGCCACGCCCAAATCTAGCAAAGTTGGCTGCGTTCTAGCCGCAATTTCACCAGTAATCGACTCAATGCCCGTCATCTGAGCAATAATAGTCGCCGTCCCCACCGTCAGCAGCGCCCCCAGCGTCAAAGACAAACTCGACCGCCTCAGCAGCCTGCGGTTCGCCATAATAAGCGCAAAGGCAATGCCCGTAATTGGCCCCATTAGCGGTGCCACAATCATTGCCCCAATCACCGTAGCGCTACTGCCAGAAAGCAGACCAAACGTGGCGATCGCTCCCGACAAAAATAGCAGCAAATAATAGTTAGAAGAAGACTCCGCGCTGCGCCAAAGGCTGCGATTTAAGCTCGCAATCGGCACCGGCTTAGACTCCATCCAGTGCCACTCACCGCGATGGCGATCCTTCAGCCCCGACAGTTTCTGATGACCCCAGCTAATAAATCGTTTACTTGCAACAGCCAACATACAAACGTGCCCCACAAAGCTCAGGAGTGACTAGACATAAACAAACCCTCTCAGAACCAGAAGACGAGAGGGCGATCGCGCTGTAGTAAAAATAGTAAAGGCTGAATTATTCAGCTATGCGAAAGATTATAGCATTGTTTACTTTTGTAAAGCTATACATCTCAAAATAGAAAGAACCCTGTCGTAGCCTGCATTGCCGATTTATTTCAAGGCCAGGATTCTTAGAAAACTAACGCTTGTCTTTGGCCAGATTGCCGTATTTAGGCGACCAAAAGCCACCCTCGCGGCTCTCAAAAAAAGCCACTTCTTTGCATTTACCCCTGCGGTTTTCCAACAGCGAGCAGCGTAGCATCACCTTGTCCTTGCCTTCTTTTTGATAGCCATGGCGAATCAACAGCGCACCGCAGCTCGGACAAGGATACTCGGTAAACGCCTGCGGATCAGCCGCCCGCTGAGCATAGGGCAGCTCGTAGCCTTTTTTATTCGGGTTCCAAAACATAACGGTATCGCAAAGCGGATCGCCGCATTTTAGAAAGTGATTGGCCTTTAGCTTCTTAGACTTCGATGGAACTTTAGTTAAAGGCTGAGCGCACTTAGGGCAGTTCACGCTACTTTTTGATGCCTTTCCCTTCGGCTTAATCGCCGTCTCACGCTTTGCGCGAAGCGGCTGAGCTGCAGATTTTCTACCAGTCTTCGAGGCGCTGCGCCCAGGTTTAACAGCGCCCTTATCTTGACTTGTCTTCTCACCAAACTGCTCACTCTGTATCTGCTCGCGCTGTGTCTGTTCACTCCGTGTCTGCTCACTCTGTGTCACTAGCGCCTGCATCGCACCCGCCGACAGCTTCCGCCTAGCCTCTACTAGCGCCGGCGCAAAATATTCCCGATGCCATCCCGTTAAATACGCCTGCCACTCCTGCTTCCCAGCGGCGATCGCATCCAAATCTCCTTCCATCTTCGCCGTAAACTCCGGCTGAATCAAATCTGGCAGCAGCTCGCCCAAAGCCGCATCCAAAGACAGTCCTAGCGCCGTTGGCTGCAGCTTATCTTTAAGCGAATGAACATAATCGCGCGATCGCAACACCTTAATCGTCGGCGCATAGGTACTCGGCCTGCCAATCCCTTTCTTCTCCATCAGCTGCACCAGCTTCGGCTCCGTATATCTTGGCGGCGGCTGAGTCTGCTTCTGATCCGCCTGCGCCTGCTTCAGCGTCAGCACCTGTCCCTGTTTCACCGTTGGTAGCTGCGAATCTGCGCTCAAATTATTCCAATAGCGCGTATACCCCGCAAACTCCACCACCTGCCCGCGAGCCTCCCAGTAAGCCTCCCCCGGCACCGCCCCCGACGCCTTCCCAGACTGAGACACAATCCGAGTCTTCTGTAGCCGCACCGCGCAGCACAAAGCCGCCACCGCCCGGTTCCAAATCAGCGCGTACAGCTTAGCCGCATCTCCCGCCATACTCTGAGCGGCAGTAGGCGTAAAGGCCACATCTGTCGGACGAATCGCCTCATGCGCCGCCTGCGCCCCCTTAGCCGAACGATGCCGCGCCGCCTGCTGCGGCAAATTCGTCGGATCGTGCTGAGCTAGATAATCACTCACCGCCTGCTTAAACGGCGCCGCCAAAACAACAGAATCGGTTCGCATATAGGTAATATGGCCCGCCTCGTACAGCGACTGCGCCACCTTCATCGTTTTATCCGGCGAAAACTTCAGCTTCGCACCCGCCGCCTGCTGCAAAGAAGACGTAATAAACGGCGGCGGTGGAGCCTGTTCCTTGGTTTTACCTTCAACAGAAATCACCCGATGTGAATTAGATTGAGCGATCGCCACCAGCCGATCCGCCTCAGCCTGAGAAGCAACCCGCTCCCCTTCGCTCTCCTTTTCACCGGTTTTCTCGCCAGTTTTCTCGCCTCGATTCACACCTGGCCGCCCGGCCGTAGGCTGCCGCTTATAAAACGCCTTAAACCCCTCCCCATACTCAACCCATACGCTCCAATAATCCTGCGACACAAACGCCAGAATCTCTCGCTCTCGCAGACACAGCAAATGCAGCGTCGCACTCTGCACCCGCCCCATCGACTTCGCACCATTATTCAGCGGCCACACCACGTGCCGACTGCCCTTATAGCCCACCAGCTTATCCAAACAGTCCCGCGCTCGCCCCGCCGCAATCAAAGACTGATCCAACACTCTCGGATTCGCCACCGCCTTCCGCACTGCCGCTGGTGTAATCTCGCTGTACACTACCCTATGCGGAGCCTTTAGCCGCAGCGCCTGCTGCAAATGCCAGCCAATCGTTTCCCCTTCCCTGTCCGGGTCAGTCGCAATATAAACCGTGTCCGCCTGCTTCACTGCCTGCCGCAAACCTGCGATCGTTTTCTTTGCCCTCTCATCCCTGGGCACATACTTACAAATAATTTTCTGACCCGTCAGGTCAAACCCTAGCGCGTCCTCGCCTTCATTCGTCAGTTCGCGAATATGGCCCATGCTCGCCTTCACGATCCAGCCTGGCCCCAAAATCTGACTCAGCTTCTTCAGTTTTCCAGGACTCTCAATCAGTAAGAGCTTAGCCATCTTCAGAATTCGCATACCCCTCGAATTAGCAAGCTAGAAAAGCCGCAGGCGAATCTAGATAATTCATGTTAGTACATGCGATCCATGCCAAGCCAGCATTTATCAATATCAACATTCATCAAGCCAGCGTTCATCGAGCCAGCATTGTTTTAATAAACGTTGGCAAACAAAAAGCCGCCTGATGAATCTCCAAGTTGTAGTACTGCAGCTGATGCGCCTCAGCAAACTGACTGGATTTTTCAGCATCTAGCGACTCAACCGGATGAATGCCGCCTTTAGTGCAGTAGCTAAAGCTCCACATACCGGTGGGATAAGTTTGAATAAAAGCCAGATAGGTGTGAACGCTCTCAGGCGTAAAAATGTCTTGCAAACAGTGAGTCAGCGCCACAAATGCCTCCTGGTTAAAACGAGGCGATTCACTCTGAGCCACCATCACCCCATTCGGCGTCAGCGCCCGGTATACGTCCTTATAAAAGCTAGCGCTAAAGAGTCCCTTTGCAGGGCCAACCGGATCGGAAGAGTCAATCACGATCAGATCAAAGCTTTCGTCTGCAGCCTGCCTTAAATACTCAATGCCGTCATCAATAATCAAATTCAGCTTGGGGTGGGAGAGCGCCGAAGAAAGCGAAGGTAAAAACTCTCTAGAAGCACGCACGACCACTTCATCAATTTCTACCATCGTGACGCTTTCAACCTGCGGATGGCGCAAAATCTCGCGCACGCTGCCGCCGTCACCGCCACCAATCACCAGTACATTCTTCACCCCCGGATTCACCAGCATCGGCACGTGAATAATCATCTCGTGATAGGCCGTTTCGTCCTTCTCGCTGCACATCACCATTTTGTCTACGGTGAGCATCTTTCCATATTTAAAGGTGTCGAAGATCTCGACGAGCTGATAGGGCGATTTTTCTTGAAAGACGCGATCGCCCTTATGCCGAATCGACAGCGCAATATTCTCATCTCTATCGGTAAACCACACGCTGCGGCTGTGCTTAGGCATCGACGATTTCTGAGTCGCGTCAGCCCCGATCTCGCCGACGTTATCGCTAGGGTCAATATCAACTTTTTGGAGCAGCTCTGGCTGGCCGCGATTCATTTCAACCGCAGAACCATGCTCAGCTTGGAAAGCAGTTTTAAGGCTTTCGTAAGACACCCAGGGATTAACTGAATCCCCGCAGGTAAATAGATCGACAGCGGCATAGCGGTACTCAGGCCAGGTATGAATAGCCAAATGGCTCTCTTGAATCACCACCACGCCGGAAACCCCAAAAGGAGAGAAGTGATGGAAGACTGAATTGATAATCGTAGCCCCAGACCGGGTAGCAGCCTCAATCATGTCGTGCTCTATGCGCGGCACGTCATTTAAAATATCGGCGTTGCAGCCGTGGAACTCGACTAAAATATGGCGACCAAGCGATTTCATAGCAAGCACAGACTAAGGATGAACCCAAAGGTAAATAGACATTGGCACAAAGATTCAGATGAAAATCTCAGGCAAGTCTAAAAATACACTAGCGATCGCCCCGTGCCTATGCCTCGAATCAAAGGTTTTTGCTAGATCGCAGGCGTAAAAGCAGTCACACTCTGTGGGGACTGGTATTCTATTCTCTGTCAGGACGGGAGAAGCTCATGAATGTCGATGGTGAGATGAGTACATCAAAGTCGCTTTTGGGCGATCGCTACAGCGTCATCAAAGAACTAGGCCACAGTGGTTTTGGCAAAACCTACCTGGCCGAAGATCGACAGATTTCAGGCGAGCTAAGCGTCGTGCAAGAACTGCTGCCGCAGGTAAAAGATAAAGCCAGCGTAGAAAACGCAAAAGATTTGTTCGAGCAAGAAGGGCGCATTCTCTTCCAGCTAGCCCATCCCCAAATTCCAGAATTCAAAGGGCTAATCGAAGTCCCCTTTAACACTGAGACGCAGCCAGGCTCGCGGCTATTTCTAGCCCAAGACTACATTCGAGGCCAAAGCTATCAAGAAATTGCCGAAGGCCGGCAGCGATCTAAAAATCGGTTCAAAGAAACCGAGCTAACGCTACTCCTTCAGCAAATGCTGCCGGTGCTCGATTACATTCACAGCATGGGAATCATTCACCGCGATATCTCTCCCGAAAACTTAATTCTCGATCAAATAGAAGGCCAGCCCGTCCTCATCAACTTTGCCAGCGTTAAAGAAATTGCGGCAAAAATTCGCAGTCGTCTATCGACAGAAGGGATAGAAGCTACGCCCGTTCGCGTGGGGAAAGTTGGCTATGCGCCCCAAGAGCAGCTCAGCGGCGGCCAAACAGATGCCACTAGCGACCTGTATGGCTTAGCCGCAACTATCGTGGTGCTCGCCACCGGCGAAGACCCCGAAACGCTGATCGATACGCAGGGGAACTGGCAGGGATTCGAGTTTCTTAGCCCTAAGCTAGGTCGCATTCTAGCCAAAATGCTGTCGGTTAATCCGAGCGATCGCTTCCCTTCAGCGCAGGCAGTTTTAACGGCATTAAGACAAGAAGATACCCCAACCGACAAGCCAGTCGAGCAAAAGTCTGGCTCGATGGGCGCGACAGCAGGCGGTGCAGCAGCCGTCGCCAGTGTGGCCGCGTCAATGTACTCTCAGCCCCCTGGCGTTGCTGGCGTTGAGAATTCTGACATTTTAGTCGGCTCAGAGCCTGTTTTAGCTATGGCCTCTCCGGGCTACTCGCCTATCGATACCCCTATAGATATGGGGCGAACCACAGATATAGACCAAGTTTCAGAGACTTACGGACCGGTAATCGCGCAGGAATCAAAAGTCATCGGTCAGCCGAGCTGGCGTGAGGCGCTCATCGCGCTAGCTGTCATCACAGGATTTGTAGTAACGGCGCTGCTGATCGCTTCGCTGCTGCGAGGAAACGACCGAGCGATCGCAGATAGAACAGAATCTTCAGGAGCGCAAGCCGATAGCGATGGGACAGATGGCCTAAACTCAGGCGAATTTGTCCCCGAAGAAGTCGCCCGCCGACTAGAAATTCAAACCCGACGAGAGCAGCTTGGCATCAGCGACAGTTTCTTTACTAATCTGGTCAATCAACTGTTTTATCAGGAATACCCGACTTTGCGAACCGGAGGGCCAAACAATGGGCCTCAGCCAGTAACCAGTGCGGCCCAAGACGAGCCTTTGCGAATTCGCTGGGAGCATATCGCGCTCGACTTACTCCAAACCTTAGAGAACAACTTCAACACCCGCAGTTTGTCAAAACTAGGCAGCTACGGCGAAAGCGATAGAGAAGCCTGGCGATCGCAAATTAGCGAAGTAGGCATTGAGCCGCGATCGCTCTACGATCTAGTCGATGCCAAATTTTTCAGGCTGTTCCCAGATCAAGCTGGAGACGACTTTTTAACCCAGCCCACCGGACAGCTCTACTACGCCTTAGCCGACGGCCAGGCCCGAATGATTGTAGAAGGCGGCGCAAGAGAAGCGGTGGCCTTTGAGCCAGGCGTATTTAGTCAGGATTTAGCCGGGCAGCTCGACCCCGGTGAAGGGCGACTGTACACAATAGAACTCCGATCAGGGCAGCTGCTGCGACTCAACTTAAATGCGCCCAGAGACAGTACGCGCATGTCGCTTTATCCACCAGAACCCACAGACGCGCAGCCCTCAATATTTGCAGACTCCGGCCAGGCAACCTGGTCAGGCTCACTCAGCGAAACCGGCGACTACGAACTCGTTGTTCTTAACCGCTCCAACGAACCCATCAGCTACGAACTCACGCTATCCGTCGATAGCGTCACCTCCGCGCCAGTCGCCCCATCCGAACAAGAGGCTACAGACACACCTAATTCGACCCCTAATTCAACCCCTAATTCAACCAGTCAACCAAACTCAACCGACGCCGAAGGATCTTCTCCCTCAGAAGCGGCGCCTGCTTCTGAGGCAAATGGGTCGAACGGCTAGGGCGCGTCTGAGCGCAGATAGACGCGATTCGACAGAACAGGATTCCGCCAACTTGATAGCCTAATCGGACAAATTACTGATAAAAGGTGCGATCGCCTTTACAAACTCATCCGTCGCCTCATAGGGCATCACATTTCGCCCGCTCACGCTCACGCCCTGCGCCCTCGGAAAATGGTCAAGATAGTCCTGCAGGCGCTTTCGGCTAGCCTGCTCCACCGTCTCACTTTCCTTCACCTGCCGCTCTACTTGTTTAGCAGTCTTGCGGTCAATCGTAGAAGCATTCTCTCCCATCACAATGAGCACAGGCTGCTGAATTAGCGCGATCTTCGCCGCATAGTCCTGCCGCCAGAACCCTGCCAGAAAAGAAAACACAGCATAGCGGCTGTCCATATCCTTCGAGCCTTCGTCCAACATCGCCAACCAGCGATCGTCCACATCTTTAGGCTGTTCAAACAGCTGCCTTTCAGAAAAAGACCGCAGAAACTTCTCCCTTCGCGCATAGCGATAGAACAAATTACCCAGCGGCGACGCCAATAATCCCCAGGCCAACCGCTGCTTCCAGGGTGCAGTCGGCGTAGTCATCAGCCGCCAAGCAGGCGGGCCGGACAGCACCATGCCCACAACTTTCTCAGCCGCGCGAGTCGCCATCACCTCTGCCATCACCTCTACGGCAACCGGCAGCAAAGCGCCCTGCACCACGAGCACCACCGGCCCAGTAGCAATCTTCTCTATAAAGTAGGCCACCTGCTCAGCCCAATCTTGGGGCGTAAGCGCCCGCTGAGGCATATCGCTTTGGCCGCAGCCCAGCAAGTCCAGATTGTAAATCGGGCTAGAAGTCTCTCTAGCCTGCCACTGCTGAATAAAAGGACGCCAGTACTCGCTAGAAAGGCCCACGCCAATGGGATGAATGAGCAGGAGAGCCGCTTCGCCATTACCCGGCAATTGCTCAAAGGCGCAGCGGTGTTCTTTCCAGTTATAAAATTCCATAAAGGCTGTGTTCAAAAGCGTTCTACACAGCGTATAACGCCGACCGTATATTCTAGCTCTGCCCAATTGGGCAACTTCTCAGCCGCGAATTTGTATGCAGTCCCTTCGCGTGCAGCACAACCAGCCAGATGATTAGAGCGCAGTAAGCAGAGTCTGCTTTGATTGCTCTATCGTTTGCTCAGCCTTTAGCTCTATCATTTGCTCAGCCTTTATACGCTCCGAATGCACCCTAGAGCTGTCTAGCTTGGCCCGGCTTAGCACGGCAGATCGCCAGCAGCAGGCATCCACCGTTGCGCCGGTTAAGTCTGCGCCGGTTAAGTCTGCACCGGTCAAGTCTGCGCCGGTTAAATCTGCACCCGCTAGATGGCTATAGGCCAGTTTTGCGCCCCTTAAGTTCGCACCTGCAAAGTTAGCCCCCCGCAAGTTAGCCAGTCTCAGGTCGGCTCTGTGTAGCGTTGCCCCGCTAAAGTTAGCGGCCTTTGCCGAGGCGCGAATCAGCACAGCCTTGTGTAGATTGGCCAGCTTTAGAGAACTGCGATCCAGGTGCGATCGCCACATCATCGCGCCCGTCAAATCAGCTTCATCCAAATTAGCAAACTGCAGGTGCGCGTCAGTCAAATCCGCCCAGCACAGGCGAGCACCTAAAAGCTGCACCTTAAATAGCTGCGCCGCTCGCAAATCTGCCCTCTCAAAATTGCGATATCCAACGGTATATCGCTCGACTAGCGGATAGTCTTTAGTCTGAAAATTTGTCATTGCCGACTGCTACAACTACTTGATGAAGTTTAGTTCTCCAATCAATGTAACAAAATGTAACAACGGTTGCAATATTTAGTCGCTGCGGCGTCCTAAATGTTCAGCTGGCTCAATCGAGCGGCTACCTTGATTTAACTATCTTGACCTAGTAAATGGGGTTTTGAGCCGCACAGACCGTAGACCAGCGATCGCTATCTATACGTGCATCTAGCAGTCCGCTCACCTCACCTCTTTGGCCAATCAGTCGCTCTCTATTCAACGAATCAGGCTGGGTATAAGTCGTTAGCTGATCGATCGTTGTTGCAGCGCAAACCCAGTCTTTTTGAGCTTGGGCCTTAGCCAAACGCGCTTCTAGCTGACTAATCGCCCGCCGCCGCTCAGACATCCGTTCGTACTGAATGTAGTAGACCATGTTGTCCGCCGCCGCAGCCGCATAGGGCTGACCAGGGCGAATGGCCAAAGCGCGGCGAAAGTTAATCAGCGCAGTATTAAAGTCGCCCTGCTTAGAAGCTCTATAGCCAATGCTCATCAGCTGATCAAAGGTGAGCGCCCGGCCAGATTGGCTTTGCTTAGCTTGGGCCGCACTAGGGGCATCGACCGGAGGAGCCGCAATGGCCGCACTCGCAAAGGCAGTCAGCGCGATCGCACTCGCAACGAACTGCCGACCAACCTGTCGAAAAATTCGTTGCCGAGCAGATGCTTTTTTAGGTTGGCCTTTCAGCAGATGTGTAGAATGCACAGGGCGACGAAAAAACATGGCGAGTCGTTCGGCAGCAGAGCTAACCGCTTTGAATATGGCAAATCGAGTATGGCAAGCCGAATGTGGCAAGGACTTGCCCAACAGCCTAGAAGACTCGTGCAAAATAGACATGCGTGAAACCCACCAAGGTTTCTTGGTACATATGCAAGACATCGCGATCGCATCCGTACATTTACCAAGGCGATCGCCAAGAATATACCAGGCTAAATGGTGAGATCAAATAGTGAGGTCAAATGAATGGATAAATCGCAGGCCGCTCAAATCTGGGTAGATGCCGACGCCTGCCCAAACGCAATCAAAGAAATTATTTTCAGAGCAGCCAAGCGTACCGGCTGTCTGCTAACGCTAGTAGCTAATCGTCCCGTACAGGTTCCCGCCTACGCAGAAATGCTAGTTGTTCCCGCCGGGTTTGACGGCGCGGACAATAAAATCGTAGAGCTGCTACAAGCTGGCGATCTGGTGATCACAGCAGATATCCCACTCGCAGCAGAAGTCTTAGAAAAAGGCGGCTTTGTATTCAATCCTAGAGGCGACGAATACACCAGTCGCAATATTGGCGATCGCCTCTCTGTGCGCAATCTTCTCGCCTCCTTTCGCGGCGGCGCAGAACCGGTTGGGGGAGGCCCGCCGCCGTTAAACAATCGAGACAAAGCCAAATTCGCCAATCAGCTAGACCGCTTTCTCGCCAAGTACATAGAGTAGCCAAGCACATAGAGTAGCCAAGCACATAAAGTAAGTCCGCTTACCGACTAAGTCTGTCTACTTCAAGATCGATAGAATAAGTACAAATAGAATAAGTACGAAATAAGTACGATAGGTGCAGCCAAAGCATTCAGACGGTAAGGAATAATTAGGAAGTTGTCTGCTTATAATTACGATGCCTCAGTCCTCCTACCTTGTCGACGCTCAATGGCTATCTCAACATATTGACGATCCTGACGTAGTGGTCATTGACGTGCGATTCTCTCTTGCTGACCCCCAGCTAGGCCGCAGCCAGTACCAGGCAGGTCATATTCCTGGCGCTTACTATTTAGATCTCAACGAAGATTTATCTAGCCCCGTAAAGCAGCACGGGGGGCGTCACCCTTTGCCCGACTGGCCAGCGTTTGTAGATAAGCTCAATCAAATGGGCATCCGCTCTATGCCGCCCACTCGAATAGTTATCTACGACGACTCTCGATTTGCATTTGCGGCTAGGCTCTGGTGGATGCTGCGGTATTTAGGTCACGAAAAAGTATCCATTTTAGACGGCGGCATTCGAGCCTGGGAATCAGCAGAACGACCGCAAAGCCAAGACCTTCCTGCGCGGCAAGCAGGTAGCTTCAAGCCTGACTTACAAAAAGATTGGACGGTGGATATTCGCACGGTGCGACAGCGAAAAGACGGGTTAGGCGTAACGGTTGTAGATGCGCGATCGCCCGAAAGATTTCGCGGTGAAGTAGAACCGATAGATCCGATTGCAGGCAGCATACCCGGCGCGACCAATGCCTTTTGGCAAGACGTTAGTACAGAAGCAGGCTACCTAAAAAGCGCTGAGGAGTTAGCGGCCTACTGGAGCGAACTCAACCCAATGGACAGAATCATTGTTTACTGTGGCTCTGGGGTGACGGCCTGCGTCAACCTTTTTTCTATGGCAGTAGCAGGCCATCCCATGTACAAGCTGTATCCTGGTGGCTGGAGTGATTGGTGCTCCTACTTGGTAGAAAGCGCACCCGAAGTTTCCATCACCGACTAGAGAGATTGCTACATGGCAGTGCGCATCTACGGCAATCGAGAAATTAAAACCCTGCCAGGAGAAGCCACCCGGCCAACGTCTTCGAGGGTGCGAGAAGCCTTGTTTAATATCTGGCAGGGCAGCATCTCAGGCTGTCGGTGGCTAGATATCTGCGCCGGTAGCGGTGCGATGGGCGCAGAAGCGTTGTGCCGAGGCGCTGCTGAGGCAGCCGGGATTGAGCAGTCGGCAGCGGCTTGCCGAGTAATCACAGAGAACTGGCAGAAAGTTGCAGGGCCAGAGCAGCCGATCGAGGTCATTCAAGGTGATGCCGTCCGGCAGATAAAGCAGCTCAGCCAGCAGATTCAGTCGGGGACTCGCCCCCCGTTTGGCCGCATTTACTTCGATCCGCCCTACGCCAGCAATCTATACGGCCTAGTACTAGCAGAGATATTGGGCTGCTTGAGCGAGCAGTCCGAAGTAGCGGTGGAATATAGCGAAAAGAAATGGAAACCTGATCTGCCAACCAGTTTAGAAATCGTCAAAGAGAAGCGGTATGGCAGCACTCAGCTTCTGTTCGTAAGGCGTTCAAATCTGTAGCGTATAGCCCTCAAAACAATTCCAATAGATTTAATAAGTAGATCTAATAAGTATTTGTTACTGCCGGAAGCAGCAAATTGAGGCACAATAATAAAACAACATGCTTGTTGCTAAACTCGTTTGCCGCGAGGATAGAAATAGAAAGGAGTCCCCCTATGATTGCTGCTGTTCAGACTAAAGAGTCAATTCAAAAGCGTTTGTCGATGCAGACAGCGGCGATCGCTGAAGACACAACGACGCTGAGATCTTTAGATTGGGACCGCGATCGCTTCGATATCGAATTCGGCCTGCAAAACGGCACCACCTACAACTCATTCATCATTCGCGGCGAAAAAACGGCGTTAGTAGACACCTCCCACGCCAAATTCCGCGAGCTATATATAGACGCGCTCAAAGGTGAGATTGACCCGAGCGAAATTGACTACATCGTAGTTAGCCATACAGAACCCGACCACAGCGGCTTGATCAAAGACGTGCTAGCGCTAGCCCCTAATGCGGTGATTGTAGGCGCCAAAGTCGCGATCTCATTTCTAGAAGAACTCGTACATCAGCCATTCGAGAGCCAAATCGTTAAAAGCGGCGAAACCCTGGATTTAGGCAACGGTCACGTTTTAGAATTTCTCAACGCGCCCAACCTGCACTGGCCCGACACCATTTTCACCTTCGACCATAAAACCAGCATTCTCTACACCTGCGATGCTTTTGGCGCCCACTACTGCAACGAAGACACCTTCGACGAAGATCTAGAAGCCCTCTCACCCGACTTTCACTTTTACTACGAGTGCCTGATGGCCCCGAACGCTCGCTCTGTCGTCTCTGCGATGAAGCGGATGGACAAGTTAGAAGGCGAAGTAAAGACGATTGCCACCGGTCACGGCCCTCTATTACGTCGAAATGTAGAAGAGCTAACCGGACGCTATCGCCAGTGGAGTCAGCAGAAAAGTGACGCTGAAACGCTAGTTGCGGTGTTCTATACATCTGACTATGGATATAGCGATCGCGTTTCCCAATCCATC
>Ga0209194_1000650_pt1 | contig 25736 bp, 18 predicted proteins | sample COGITO_mtgs_1004_FD_184787 | JGI IMG/M metagenome (GOLD analysis project Ga0209194, IMG submission 184787) | Pelagic marine microbial communities from North Sea - COGITO_mtgs_100413 (SPAdes) (version 2) | ecosystem: Environmental > Aquatic > Marine > Epipelagic ...
AGGCCGCGCATCTTCCAAAACAACCGTCACCGCCGGGTAGCGCAGCTCCGATTGGTAAGCAGAAGCGATCGCCGCCCCAGCCGATTGCAGCGTCAAACCCGCAACAGACACCATCCCCACAACCGGTAAATTCAAAGTGCCGTTAGCCAACACTTTCTGCTGTCCGCTGTATTCTGGCACGTTAAAAATACTGACCGAGACTAAATCACCTGCGCCCAACACATAGGAGTCGTTAAGCCCTCCCAAAGCAGCATTTGCCTGTGCAACAATCGCGCCATCACTCAAGCCCGCCCGGTTAGACCATTCACTCTCTACAGACCGTTCAGCTACAGCCGCCGCGGGCAAACAGCCAATAACCCCAATCCCTACCAGCGAAAACAGACTCGCAGGCAACAGTTGCTGCATCTTCAGCTTATTTTTCATCAGTAGCCACCTCGCTCGCCTTACCAGAGAAATTGCGCATAAAGGAACAAATATATTTAGGAGAGATAGCAAGAGAAAAAGAGCAGCACAAACACTTTATTAAGACTCTCAACAGTTTTTTTCAACCGGTTTCTTCTACAGCCATCAGGAATCTGCCATCAAGAATTGACGGAAACCAGCTGGCGCGATCGCTATAAACACGCACAGCCCAAGGAAAAGAAAGCCAACTTTCTCCATCTTCATATCAAGACAATCTAATGTACCCAGCAACATACAAAAGTAACTTGATTCGAAATGGCTATATCGCTACAGGTTTCAGCATCCAATCGGCGTTAGATCGCAAGTGATCGCCACTTAAAACGCGGGGTTCCAGTAGAAAGTACTTTTTTCAGCAAACATCTGTCAATCACGTAGAGCACCTCAAAAGAGAAATAGCTGTAGCACAAGCAATAGGCTTCCCACCTCAGTATTTTTCTTTTCATCAATTTTTTATTTTTTTTGCGTTGTCTAAAACTTTACGCACAGACTAAGCGTTTGTACGGAAATGCTCTCTCGGTTGCGATTTATTTGTGACAGTTTTTAGTTTGGGTGCATAGCAGCGATCGCCTCCTTCGCTGCTATGCCCCGAGTTCTTACGAGTATTTACAGAGCGATCGCAAATCTAGCTCCGTACATTCACTTGGCAATGGGGTTGAAATTACCGTCCCCTATTGCCTAGTCAATTTTATTCTTCCTTACAGAAGCCTTCTTAATATGCGCCTCAACCTAATCAAACTTGCTAGCGCCTTACTCTGTGCAGGGATGTTATTACCCGCTAGCGCCCGAGCAGAAAGTCTCAACATAGACGATCTCCTAACGGGCAGATCCTCAGTGAATCAGTCAGCGTCAGATCTTACCATCACAGATTTACCCCCCTCGCCAACGGCACAAACGCTGCTGCTCGCCCAAACAGCTACTGCCCAGACAGAAACCGCCCAAGCAGTAGAACCTGGAGAGACCTCCCAAGAGTCTGTCGGCTACCCAGCTTTGCCCTCGGTCGAAGAAATTCAGCTGCTTCAAGAAGATCTTAGAAACCTGAACGTGCCGGAGTCTCAGCGACGGCGGCGGGCGTATCCTAGTATTACTATCTCCAACCCATCCGGCTACGGTGCCCACCGAGGACAGATTTATATTGGAGCAGGCATTCAGTCTAGAAGCCGATACAGTGGCCCGCGCGAGACGCTAGGCGTATTTAGCGGCGGCAAGCGAGACGGCGTAGCGGGCGTCGGGTTTGGCATAGGCGATGCGAGAGAATCAGTAGGGCTCCAAATATCTTATACGGCGGCTAGCTTTGGCGGCAGCCGCGCCCCGCTGAGCGGCGGCTTCAATGCCAAAGTTCACAAGCAGTTTGGCCATGGTTGGGCTGCTGCTATCGGCGGAGAAGGCATTATCAACTTTGGTCGCCTACCAGAAGACAACGACCAAATCGACTACAACGACTTCGAGGGCACTTACTACGGCGCAGCAAGCTATACCATTCCGCTCAGAGAAGACTTTAACGACGCCTTTAGCCGACTCACGCTAACCGGAGGCGCAGGCTCCGGGCGATTCCGCACGGTCGATGACATTGCCAACGGAGAGTTCGCAGTCGGCGTGTTTGGCTCCGCCGCGCTGCAGGTTTTACCGTCTACCACGCTCATTACCGAATGGACAGGCCAAGACCTGGCCGTAGGCGCATCTTTTGCCCCTTTTCCCAACTTCCCGCTGGTTGTGACCCCGGCCATTAGAGACATAGCAGGCGAGAGCGACGGGACGCCGCGCTTTGTCCTCGGCATTGGGATGTCCGTTAGCGATGCGATCGCCGCGTTTAAGTAATCCGCGATCGCACACCAGCTATGGGGCATCTACCCAGTCCAGTTCTACAACAAATTTTCTCACCTATGAACGTATCTCGACCCCACAGCCAACCGGCCGCTCGTCTCATCTTTGGCCTTGTAATGGGCCTCATCGTTAGCGCAGTCCCTACGGCGGCTAAGGCCAACCTCTCAGACATCACCGGCCCCAATGTCTCAGACATTACCGGCCCCAATGTTTCAGATATTACCGGCCCCAACGTCTCAGACATCACTGGAACTAGCACCTCTAACTCAACCGACTCAGACGAAGATGAAGCGCACCCGCGAAACAGCCGTAGAACAATCTCAAACCGAGCTGATCTAGACGAACTCGCCAAAGATCTTAAAGCCAGCTACGAAAGCTGCCAGAGCGGTGCAAACTGCAGCACCTTCTACGACTTGTACGATCAGGTGCTAAATCTGCTCGAATAAGGCAAACGCCAAGCCTGTGAGCAACCCACCTACGAGCATCCAGCCTCTTAGCTAGCGCGTACGTCAAACGCATCTCGCAGCCCATCGCCGATATAGTTCACGCTGAGCACGGTCAGAAAAATTGCTAGCCCCGGAAAAATAACCAGATGGGGCGCAGCGCTGATGTAATTTTGAGCATCGAGCAGCATGCGCCCCCAGGTAGGAACATCTGGCGGAAAGCTAATGCCCAAAAAGCTCAGCGTTGACTCGGTGATAATGGCATCGCCCACGCCTAGCGTTGCCGCCACCAAAACCGGGCCAATGGTATTGGGCAAAATATGTCGCCACACGATGCGTAAAGGCTTTGCCCCTAGCGATCGCGCCGCCTGCACAAACACCTGCTCCTTCACACTCAAAAATCCGGCTCGCACGAGTCTAGCCGTTGGCATCCAGGCCAACCCACCAATCACAAACACAATCAGCAAGAAAATCCCCAGCTCAGGCCCAGCCAAACGACGAGCCGGATCTCGAAATAAATAGAGAATCAGCAGGAGCAGCGGCAGCCTGGGCAAAGACAAGAATAAGTCGGTCAGCCGCATCAGAGCATTATCGACCAAACCGCCGCAGAACCCCGAGACCATGCCCACAACTGTTCCCACAGAAATAGACATCAGCATTGCCGCAACGCCGACCGCTAGGCTAACCCGGCCACCCCACAAAATTCTAGCCAGCTGATCTTGACCCAAATTATTGGTTCCTAGCGGATGCGTCCAGCTAGGAGAAGCCATCGATTGGTCAAGCCTAAGCTCGCTATAGCTCACCGCATAAAAGAAGGGGCCAACAACGACGCTTAGGACAATAAGCAATAAAACTAGAGCGCCTAAAACAGCCGTGCGATCGCGTCCAAACTGCCGCCACAGCCGCTGGCTTTCAGTCGTGCTTGGGTTTTTATCAGATAGTGCGACAGTAGAAACAGTCTGCTGCTGAGATAGGCGCATTCATTTTTCAAAGGCATGTTATCGAAAGAGTATAGTTCAGCAGCTTCTTAAACAGGCTGCGAATGCATGGCTCGCTGCGCCAGTTCAACTAAGCCGCCGCCTTTTTCAGCGGATTATGCCGCGCCGTCCGCTCCCAGAAAAATCCCGTCGTCGTCGCCACCTGAGACAGAAAAAACAGCCCCGATACAAATAGAGGAGACTTAACGTCCTTTCGGCCAAGCGGGTAGGTTAGCAGGTCGGTGTAAAACTTCACCGGCTCGACGCGAATAGGCTCCTCGTTGCGCTGCGATCGCACCTGATGAAAGCAAAATGCCCCGCGCCCATAGCCAAAATGCTGCCGCCAAAAAGACCCTAGCGACAGGTGGTGGGCGTGGCGAATCGTGGCCTCTGGCGCGTAGACCATTGGCAACCCTTCATGCTGCCAGCGATCGCACAGCTCGCGATCCTCCGCCGCCGCCAGCGGAAAAGACGTATCAAATCCACCCAAACGCAGATAGTTCTCCCGAGTCATCGCAATGTTGTTGCTCGCAAAAAAGACGCTCTGCTGGGCCTCTTCTAGGCGGTCACCAGCCAAATTTTCTGGCGACACGGTGGCTGCCCCACCGTAGTAGCTATACAAATAGTCAATCAGCGCCTGGGAAGCCGTAGAGTACACATTATTCGGCAGCGCATTCAAGCTGCGGCCCCCAACCATTGCATTTGGAGTCTCAGCCAGCCTAGCCGCAAACCCGCTCAGCCAATCGGCACTAGGCATACAGTCGTCATCAGTAAACGCCAACAATGGCCCTTTAGCTCGCTGCGCGCCCGCATTTCTAGCCGCCGCTGGCCCCGCATTTTGCTGCCGCAGCAGCGTCACCTCAAGCCGCGACTCAAAAGGCCGCACCACCTCATCCATCGGCATCGCGCTGCCATCGTCTACAACTACGACCTCAATGCGATCGCGCGGATAGTCCTGCTCAGCAAGCGCCGTTAAGCAGCTCGCGAGCCGTTCAGGCCGATTATAGGTGGGCACCACTACAGAGAAAAAAGGAACGGACACCATAATTTAGATAGGCACTATTAAATAGACACTGTAAAAATAAAAATACGAATCCAGCAAAGCGCCAGCAAAGCGAAGCCGCCTTTATCCTAAAGCGCTTCACCTATGTTGACCCTACGCTTTATTAATGACGCATCGCCATGATTCAGTCAAAAGGTACAGGAAAGGTTTATCAACCGCTCGCTATAAGAAAAGTTAAAGTTCACAATTACTGAGCTTTCTTCCGAGCGGAGTAAGTCACAGCGACCGTGCCATTCTCAACTACTCAAAGCAAGCCAAAGTTTAGGAGTTTACTTTTGAATACGCCGTCAGTCCTCATAGGCTGCAACGACCATAATGCCGAAAACCCAATTTGGCATCCACAGCACAGATGCCTCTACTGGAGCGACATCCCAGAGGGCAGACTCTTTCGCTACGACCCCAAAGACCAGGAATACGAACAGATATACAGCGGCGAACCCGTCGGTGGCTTTACCATTCAAGCCGATGGAGCGTTGCTGCTATTCAAAACCGAAGGCACCGTAGAAATTTGGAAAGAAGGCGACATTACTCCCGTTATTCCCAGCATTCCAGAGGCGAAAGGAACGCGGTTTAACGATGCGATCGCCGACCGCAAAGGCCGAGTGTATTCTGGCATTATGGCCACCGAAGACACCCCCGGCAGGCTCTATCGAATCGATTTAGACGGCTCCTATCACGCAGTCGTAGAAGATCTGCTCGTACCCAACGGCATGGCCTTCGACTTAGACTACACGCACTTCTACCTCACAGACTCCGAAAAACGCATCATTTACCGCTTCGACTACGACGAAGAAACCGGCGAGCTAAGCAACCAAACCACTCACCTCACCACGCCCGAAAACGACGGCATCCCCGACGGCATGACCATCGACGCAGCCGGTCACCTCTGGTCGGCCAGATGGAACGGCAGCGGCATACATCACTACCATCCCACCGGCAAACACCACTCGAAAATAGAGCTTCCCGTCAAGAAAGTAAGCTGCATCACCTTTGGCGGCGACAATTACGATTCCATTTTCATCTCTACGGCCAGAGGAGACGACCCAACACCAGAAGAATCTAGATATAGCAACGCCGCAGGCGATATTTTTCATATGAAATCAGACGTAAAAGGCAGGCCCGAACGCTTCTCTTGCATTCTGCTTGCGCCCTACTCCTACGACACGGCGCCAACGCCTATACAGCCCTAATCACTCGGCAGGGGTTACCCACGGCAACTACATTGTCCGGGATGTCTTTAGTTACCACGCTGCCTGCGCCAATCGTTGTATTTTTCCCAATCGACACGCCTGGGCAAATGATAGCCCCGCCGCCAATCCACGCATTATCACCAATTCGCACAGGCGCAGCCAGCTCTTTCCCAGTTAGCCGGACAGCCGGCTCAACCGGGTGATAGGCTGCGTAGATTTGCACCTTCGTTGCGATTAAAACGTCGCTGCCAATATGCACCTCCGCGCAGTCTAAAATTGTGCAGTCGGCGTTGATATATAGGTTTTCACCGGCAAAAATATGGCATCCATAGTCGCAGTAGAAAGGAGGGGTAATGGCAAACTTATGACCAATTTTTCCAAACAGTTTTCGAACTATCTGTTGCTGCTCGGCGGTGTTTCTAGGCGGCGAATGATTAAACGCATGGAGTAAATCGAGCGCCTGGGCGTGCATTTCGCTAAGTTCTAAATCTGAAGCTAAATACAATTCTCCTGCCAGCATTTTCTCTCTTTCTGTTTTTGGTTTCATATAAAAGGATCAAAACGTTTTCTGTTGTCCACCCTATCGCTTGAGCTGTTCAAAGTAGAAAAGGATATTTATAATGATCGCCGAAAACGCTAGGAACGCTGAAAACGCTGAGAAAAGAAGACTCAAAGAGAATCGCGATCGCACCGCATATTGGACCCGCTGGGGGCCTTATGTAAGCGAGCGGCAGTGGGGCACCGTTCGCGAAGACTACAGCGCAGATGGATCTGCCTGGGACTACTTCAGCCACGCGCAGTCGCTTTATCGCGCCTACCGCTGGGGCGAAGACGGCATTGCAGGCATTTGCGATAACCATCAGCGCCTGTGCTTTGGCCTCGCCTTTTGGAACGAACAAGATCCGATTCTTAAAGAGAAAATGTTTGGCCTAAGCAGTACGCAAGGCAACCACGGCGAAGACGTAAAAGAGTACTACTTTTATTTAGACAACACGCCGACGCACTCGTACATGAAGTATTTGTACAAGTACCCGCAGGCAGCCTACCCCTACCAGCAGCTCGTAGAAGAAAACCAAAGACGAGGCTACGAAGACGCTGAGTTTGAGCTGCTAGACACCGGGATTTTTGAGCGCGATCGCTACTTCGATATCTTTATCGAATACGCCAAGACCAGCGATGAAGACATCTCAATTAAAATCACCGCTCATAACCGAGGCGACCAGGAAAGCCCCCTGCACATACTGCCAACCCTGTGGTTTCGCAATACCTGGTCGTGGGAGGAAAACGCGCCCAAGCCTCAGCTAAAAGCCTACGCTCAAAAAGACAGCTACAGCGTTATTGAATCTAACCACGAGAGCTTAGGCGATCGCTGGCTCTACTGCCAGGGCGAGCATACCCCTCTATTTGTAGACAACGAAACCAACGAGCAAAAGCTCAGCGGCCAAAAAACGGCAGGCTATGCCAAAGACGGCATCAACAACTACGTCGTTGAAGGGGCCAAAAACGATATTAATCCAGAGCAGACGGGCACCAAGTTTGCCGCCCAATATCAGCTCTCTATTCTACCCGGAGAAAGCCGCACTCTCTCGCTCAGGCTCTGCGACTCAAACCAGCTTCAAGACCCTTTTGGCAGCGAATTCTCTGCGCTATTCGACCAGCGCCAGCAAGAAGCCGACGACTTCTACCAGAGCTTTATCCGAGGCAAAATCTCTGAAGATGAGCGCAACGTGCAGCGCCAAGCCTTTGCCGGCATGCTGTGGAACAAACAGTTTTACTACTACGTAATCAAAGACTGGCTAGAAGGCGACCCGGCTCAGCCCGCTCCCCCCGAGGGCCACAAGCACGTCAGAAACACCAACTGGACGCATCTTTTTAACGACGACATCATCTCCATGCCAGACAAATGGGAGTATCCCTGGTACGCCTCCTGGGACTTGGCCTTTCACCTGGTGCCCCTAGCCGTTATCGATCCAGACTTTGCCAAGCTTCAGCTCTCTCGCCTCACCCGCGAATGGTACATGCATCCCAACGGCCAAATTCCGGCCTACGAGTGGGACTTTAACGATGTCACGCCGCCGGTACAAGCCTGGGGAGCCTGGCAAATTTACCAACTAGAACAGAAATACTGGGGCAGACAGGACAAAATCTTTCTAGAAACCATCTTTCAAAAGCTGTTGCTAAACTTCACCTGGTGGGTAAACCGCGAAGACATCGAAGGCAGAAACGTCTTCGAAGGCGGTTTCTTAGGCATGGACAACATCGGCGTATTCGACCGCTCTGCTACGCTACCCACCGGTGGCATATTAGAACAAGCAGACGCGACTTCCTGGATGGGTATGTACTGTCTGGGTATGCTCAATATCGCCTTGGAACTCGCCATCGACCGCTCGCCCTATGAAGACACGGCTAGCAAGTTCTTCGAGCATTTTCTGTACATTGCCGATGCGATGAATGACGTCGGCGGCATTTCTTTGTGGGACGAAGAAGACGGCTTTTACTACGACGCCATCGCCTTCTCAGACGGTAGCCGCCAGAAGATGGAAGTGCGATCGCTCGTCGGACTCATCCCTTTACTCGCCGTAGTCGCCATCGGCCCCGAAACCATCGACAAGCTTCCCGGCTTTGAGCGGCGCTTGCAGTGGTTTATCGACAACCGCCCCGACCTGAAGCAAAACGTCGCCTGCATGGAAACCAAAGGCGTTGGGGCCAAAAGGCTACTCGCGCTTTGCTACGCCACCCATCACGCCAATGGCTACAAGAACAAGCTGCGCCGACTGCTCGAATACATGCTCGACGAAAGCGAATTCATGGGGCCTCACGGTATCCGCTCCGTCTCCAAGTATCATCAAGACCATCCCTTTGTCCTTAGCGTCAACGGCAGCGAGAACTGCGTTCGCTATCAGCCCGCCGAGTCCAGCAACGGTCTTTTTGGCGGTAACTCCAACTGGCGCGGCCCGGTGTGGTTCCCCATCAACTACATTCTGCTAGAGGCCCTGCAAAGATTTCACGGCTATCTTGGAGAAGACTTTAAAATAGACTGTCCCACCGGCTCCGGTAACCCAAAGACGCTAGACGAAGTTGCCATCTTTATTGCCAAACGAATGATTACGATCTTCTTAAAAGACAAAAACGGCAGAAGACCGGTATTCGGCGGCATTGAGAAATTTCAAAGCGATCCGCACTGGCAAGATTACATCCTCTTCTACGAATACTTCAACGGCGATGACGGCGCGGGCTTAGGCGCATCTCATCAAACCGGTTGGACAGGTCTAGTGGCCCATATGATTCAGCTCGGCGTCGAAATGGGGTTTAACGACTACGAATAGTTCTCTCAGTTACTTTAAGAAGTTGCTTTAAAGGCAGCGATCGCAGATCATGACTTCATCTACTCCCAAAACAGCCTTGGTCACCGGCGGCAACGGCGGCATCGGCACAGCCATCTGCCAAGGGCTCCTCAAGTCAGGGTTCAAAGTCTTCTTAGCCGCTAGATCTGCAGACAAAGGCCAAACCGCCGTCGCCAGTCTCTCCGACCAGGGCGCTATAGAACTTGTGCAGCTAGATATCACCGACGATAGCAGCATTCAATCGGCGGTAAAACAAGTCGGCCAAAAGGCAAACAGCCTAGACGTTTTGATTAACAATGCAGGCATCTATCCCGACGCAGACGTAGACATTTTAACGGTCTCAAGAGAGCGGCTAAACCACGCGATGAACACAAACACCTTTAGCCCCATCGGGCTGACTCAAGCGTTTATCCCCCTCTTAGAAAAGTCGAACAGCCCCAGAGTGATCAACATCTCTAGCGGCAACGGGCAGCTAGAAGGCATTTCTGCCGACGTCCCTAGCTACTCGCTCTCTAAAATGGCGCTCAACGGAGCCACGATCCTTCTATCTAGAGCCTTAAAGCCAAAAAATATTGCGGTGTATGCGATGGGGCCAGGATGGGTCAGAACAAACATGGGTGGAGATGCCGCGCCGCGATCGCCCGAAGAAGGCGCAGATACCGCCGTTTGGCTAGCTACTAGCGGCACCATGGCGCAAACCGGGAAGTTTTTTCGCGATCGCACCGAACAACCCTTCTAATCAATCCGCTCATTCATCCACATCCATATCCACATTCAGCAAACGGTAGACGCATCTGCCTTAACCAGCGGCGAAGCATCTGTCTGTAAATTAGCCGAGCCGGCTCGAATAGTAACGTCACGATCTATCGCGTCTTCTAAAACCGCGCGATCGCCTTGAGCCGCCCAAACTTCCACCGCCAAATTGCCCTGCCCTACGGCAACAATCTCCAAAGTATCTTCACTCATCTTGCAAGAGACTTTTGCAACTAGCTGACTTTGAGAACGATCTAACCCAACCGCAATTCTCAACAAACCAGCCAGCAGCCGTACCACCTGCTGCTGGCGATCGCTCAGCCGCTTAAACTTACCGTGTTTAGTCTTCGGCTTAGACCGCCGATGGTAGCGCACCACATGGCCAATCAGCAGCATCTCTTCATCGGTAAAGCCGCGCGGATCGGTCTTCTCTAAAATATAGCGAGAAGTTTTGTGATAGCCGCTATGAGAGATATACAGCCCAATATCGTGCAATAGCGCCGCGTACTCTAGAATGCCTTTCTCCAACTCGCCAAAGCCGTGCAGCTCTTGAGTCTGTTCGAATAGCTGCTTCGCCAGGCTAGCAATATGGCAATTTTTCTCCCAGTCCGTCTCATACTTGCTCACGAGCTGAGCCGCTTTTCTATGCCGCAAATCCTTATCGCCGTTCAGCGCATCTACCTCCTCAGCCTGTCGCTCCAAGTAGTCGAGAATTAGCCCCTCTCGCAAAGAAGCATCGCAGAGCGTCAGTTCCTCTACCCCCGCTAGCGCTAGGAGCTGACACAGCAAAACGCCGCCCAAATGAATCGCGTCCGTCCGCTTCTCGCTAACGCCCTCCACATTCGCTCGCTTCTCAGGCTTTAGCTCAACTAGCTTATCGGCCATCTTCTGCAAATCTTTGAGCGCGACTGTTTCTGCATTCACCGAGTTTAAAGACTGCTTGTGCCGCTTCACATAGGCCGCCTCCCCCATCGTCCGAATAGTACCCGAGGTGCCAATAACCCGAGTAAATCCAATCTCCTTGACCTCATCTAGCACCGGCTGCGCCACAAAGCGAATATGGGCCTCCAAGACGCCTCGCGCTTCCTTGCTCATCTTCTGCTCGCTCTCAAACATATCGAACAGGCGCAGCACGCCTAGCTTCATACTCTTGCCCAACAGCACTGTCTCCCGGTTACCCACCACCGCCTCCGTACTGCCGCCGCCAATATCCAGCACCAGCGCGTTCTCGTCTGCCAGCGGAATCGCATTTCTCACCGCCAAAAAAATCAGCCGCGCCTCTTCCTTCCCCGAAATCATCCGAGGTCGAATCTTCGTCCGGCGCACCACCTCCTTCAAAAACGCCTCCCCATTCTGGGCCTCGCGGATCGCACTTGTCGCCGCCGTAATAATCTCATCCACCCCGAGCTGATTTGCTAGCTGCACGTAGCGCTCAATCGTTTCAATGCCGAGTTTGAAAGCGCGATCGCTCAGCCGATTAGTCGCAAATACGCCCACGCCCAGCTTCACCATCTCCTTCTCGCGATCTATCACCTCAAAATTTCGCTGTTGCAGCACCTTCACCACAATCATATGAATAGAGTTGGTGCCGATATCAATTGCAGCTAGTTTCATAGTTTGGATGATTACCAAAGAGTCATCTGCCTACCGTACTGAGTAGAGCTACCCCGGTTCAAGCGTTATCAGCAAATGTTCGCAATCGCGCTGGCTATTTAGGCCCAGTCATCTCGCTTTATCCAGTCATCTCGCTTTATATAAACTATTCAGTTCAACCGCAGCTAGAGCTTTCAACCACAGATCTCGACTGGGGCGTTCCCTGCCTATGAGTCCTTAATAACGGGTAAAACCACTTCAGCATCTTCATAGATCTGATACCAAATGGCCTGAGCGTTTGCCGTAATGTTGCCCCGAGGGGGAAAAGCCGAATACTTTAGCCGACTGTCGAAGCGAACGTGCAGCCAGGGTACGCCATGTCCGTGCGTATTGCACCACAGCGCTTCCTCCTGCAAAATTGCCTCCAGGCAAATCTCTCCTACCTGCCGCCAAAGCGATCGCACCATCTCCACCGATGCCGTCCGACAAAATGCGCCAATATGACCAAACTCTCCTACCGCTTTAGGCGCTATTAGCTGGGCATCTCCAGAAAAGTTGTTGAAAGCTGCGGTTAACGCATCGGGCGCTAACGCCATTAAGTGCTGATCAAAATCTTGGGGGTTAGCGGGTCTAAACTGAGCGGGAAAGGCGATCGCAAAAAACGGATGCGTCTGCGCCGTATAGGGATGAATTGGCACCGGCTTCCACTCAAAGTCAAACGGCAAATCGGCCCAGGTCTGATTCCAGCGATCGCAAAAACCAGCCTCTTCAGCTAAAGCGCGAGCTAGCTGCGCCCAGCTAAATACCCCCCCTTGCGCATCAGCAAAGCAAATCAACTGAGCCTCTTTATGGGCCACCTTTACAGCTACTCGTTGGGCGATCGCCGCTTGAGCCATCTGCTGAGATATCTGAAACGTCGGCATACTGTTCTCTTAAATAGTCTCCTGCTCACACCCGCTCCGAAACCCTACCTAGCCGCAGCCCAATCAGCGTCTTTACCGTCACCCATCGTACAAAGGCCAGCGTCATCACCACCTTCATTTTCTCCCATATTCCTTTCAAATCGGGATGCTCTGCCATCTTCAAAGCAAACCTTACCGGCGGCATTAGATGAAACCCCAGTAGCTTAAAAAAAGCCAGGTTGCTCGCCCACACAGACCCAGCCTGCCGACAGCGCAAATCGTAAAACCCGCCCGCATGGCGACTAGCCTGCCTAGCCAGTTGAGCAAACGAAGATCGCGCAGGATGCTGCACCCTCGCCTGCTCCGCATACACTTGAGCGTACCGAGCCGCAAATACGCGCTGCCCCCACTCCACGTCGCCGCTAGACTTCAAGCTCGCGTCAAACCACCCCACCCGCTCAAATACCGCCGCCCAGGTAAACATATTAGCCGTCGCCCCATAGTGATCTTTCATCACAAACTTCTGCTGCGTTAGCGCCATCACACTTTCAAACAGCTCCACCGGATGCTGAGGATTAGCCATCACAATTTCGATAGCCCCAGCAGCGAGTCCGCAGTTGGGCTGCGATCGCAATGCCGCTACCCCCGCCACAATCCAGCCCACCGATGGCACACAGTCAGCGTCGGTAAACGCCAGCACCTCGCCTTTAGCCTCCAAAATCCCTCGATTTCGCGCCGCATAAGAACCCGGCATCGACTCGCAAACTAACCTTGCAACGGGGCAAGCGTCCACCGCCGCTCTTACCGCCGCCAAATCATCAGAACCGTTATCCACCACAATGACTTCAAACGGCGAATAGGGCTGAGCCTGCAAACAGTCCAGACAAACCCTTAGCCGTCTGTCATCGTTATAAACCGGGATAATCACAGAAACCAGAGGATTCATCAGTTTAGGCTACTTCCTCCGCAGCGGTTTCACTCACTGCTGGTTTATATGCTGGTTTATGAAAGCCCCCGCAAACTGCCGCTCGCTACGATTTAGCTCGCCCAAACACACCAACAGCAGAGGAATTAGCCCGCTAAGCACCAGCAGCTTTAGCACCAGCGACGGATCGGGCGTAATCCACTCGATACCCAGCAGATAGACCACCCCGCTGACCACCCCGCTGCGCACAAATGTCCCAACGGGTATAGCAATTTGCCAAATTCGATCGAGCGCGACCAAACAGGCGATCGCCCCCAATCCAGACGTTCCCGCATTCACCCAGCAAGCGCCCATCGCCCCGTAGTCCGGCACAAACAATGCATAGCCTACCGCCGAAACCGGCAGCATAGGAGCCACTAAAGCCGCCGTTAAATTCGGCCTGCCCGCCGCTGTCAAAACTGCCGTCACCACCGAAATCATCACCATCGCCATCGCCCCAAAAATCAGCACTGAGAGCACCGGCCCCGCCACGCTAAATTCACCGCCATACACCACGCTCACAATCGGCACCGCCGCCGCTGCCGCTAGCGCCGAAAAAGGCAGCAGCGCCACGACTACTCGCACCGAATTAAAGCTCATCTGCTTCGCACTTGCTAGCTCCTCTCGGCGTAGAGCGCTGTTCAAAGTAGACAGCAGCAGCGGTGAAAAAGACAGCGCAAACACTCCCGGCACAAAGGCTAAATTCTGCGCCGCCCCGTACACCCCCGCCTGCTCAATCGTTCCGCCCAAAATCTTCAGCATAAACAGATCGAGCTTGTCGAACAGTCGCAAACTCATCGCAAACAAAAACAGCGGCAGCGCATAGCCAAATAGCTGTTGAGGCGCATAGCCCGAAGGGCGTAGCAGCGGCGGACGCACAAACCACCGAGCAATGATTAGCTCTACTACCGACGCCCCTAAGCTGCCAAGAATCGCTCCTTCAATGCTCCAGTTTGCATACTCTACTAGCACCGCAATAATCACCAGCCGCACCAGCCACCGCACCGCGCTCGCCACCGCCCGCACCCGAAACAGCTCTCGACCTACCAAAATTTGTCGATGCGCATACGCCAGGCAAAAAATCGGAATATCTAGCGCAAGCAGTCGCAGATAGCTAGCAAAATTAGGCACATCTAGCAGCGCTGCAATCGGCTCGGCAAATACCCAAAGCGCCAAAGCCGCCGCCGCCCCAATCACCAAATGGAGCTGCGCGATCGCGCCTCCCACCGGCTCCCAATCATCCGCATCGCTCACAAACTTCACCGCCGTCCGCGCAAAAATAGACGTAATCGTCCATTCCACCCAGCTCACCAGCACCGACACCAGCGTCAATACGCCATAGCCATCTTGACCCAAATTCCGGGTCAAAATTCCCGCTGTTACTAGCCCCGTCGGAAACATCAGAGCCTCCGACAGAAACACCCAAAAAGTGCCGCTCGCAAAGTTTTGAGCCGCCGTTTTGCTAGGCTTATCAGCCGCCGAATCAACAGCATCATTTGCCTCTAATCGGCTCATGAATGCTCCAACAGCGCTTCAAGGCGATCGCGATTATTCAGCCAATAGGCAGGTCGCGCATAGGCCAATGCCAGCCCCACCGTATAAAGCGCCAGCGCCGCCGCACAAATCGGCAGCGCCAGCGGCAAATAAAGCCCGTAGCGAACATCCTCGCGCAGTACCTGTGCCAACCGCACCGCCGCCGTCTTCAGCTTGTTCGCCAGCAGCATCCCAGCCACAGCCAAATCTCTTAGCGGACGCATCGGCGCTTCCAGGCTCAGCTCAGTCGGATTTGCCGCAAAGCGAGAAACGCAAAGCCCGTCGTAGCCCAACATCAAAAACCGCGAAACAAAATGGGCCAATCCGTTTGGCGGTGCGTGTAAAGCCCTCGCCTCGGGCTGCTGCCAAATCTGCTTTGAATTCGCCGCGAGCTGATGTGCATGAATAACGCAGTTGCCGCGATACATCGGCAGCATCCCAGGAATCGGAAACTGATCGATCAGCGATCGCTTAAACGAGACGTTGTTGCAAAAATAACCCCCCGTCGCCACCAGCGAATCGCGCCCGGTATAGCGCGGAAAAATATAGACCAGCGCCATCGCTAGCCCATACGGCCCATCCACCGCCAGCGACGTTTCCCCCGCCAAAAACTGCACCTTTTCCTGCGCATAAGGCTGTAGCATTGCCGCTAGCCACCCATCGTTATACACGCAGTCCGAATCGCACAGCACTACCACCTCACCAGAGGTCAGCGCAATTCCCTGCATTTTCGCCTGATAGTACTCCAGATCCGCATCAATTCGCTGCGTCCTTATCCAGGGGTAGCGATCGCGAATCGTCGCCAGCACCTTTTCCGGCACGTCCCCCGTCTCCACCATCAGCACCTCATTCGCCAGCAGCGGAGAAAGCGTCTGCCCCTGCAAAGCATTCAGGCTGCGAAACAACCCCGGCAAATCGGCGCTCGCCAAATTTTCAGTCTCAATAATAATCGAAAAATCAACCGGACTCTTCAAAGACCCTTCAACCGATCCAACGCGAGATCTCTGTTTGTCTGCTGTCTGCTCGTCTGCTGTCTGCTCGTCTACTGTTACTGACACCATCTTGCACCCTCTGCGATCTGATCTATATTTCTACAAAACTCTATCCCACAGCCGATAACGCTCTCTCTTTCTCTCTTTTCGCCTCAATATCCGCCCACTGCTCCTTCGTAAAGTCCTCATGGTAAGAGCGCTCAACGTTGATATCCCACAAATTATGCTTCTCACCCAAAATATTCTTCGCCGCCAGCAGTCCGCTCAGCATCGAATGATCCTGATTGTTATATCGGTGCATTCCATTGCGTCCTACGGTCTGCAGGTTCTCAAACCCCAGCATAAATTCCTGCAGCACCGCCAAATGTCTCCGATAATCGCCGTCATAAACCGGATAAGCTTTCTTCTGCCGAATCACCGTCCCGTCTTCTACAAAAGAGGCATCCGGCACCAACGCTAGCCCTATGATCTCCTCAGTCGCCAGCCGAATCAGCTCATCGTCACTTTTCTCCCAAATATCGTCTCCCTCGCTGCAAAAATACTCCATTCCCAAACAGGTTTTCTCCAAATCGGGCACCATCGCCGCACTCCAGTTCTTAAAATTCTGAATGCGACCCACCCTAAACTCAGGGCTATGAATATAGATCCAGTTATCTGGGAAAAGAGACTTTAAGTTAACCACAATCGGCACGATTAAAAAGTCTCGATACTTCAGTCCAGCCGCCGCATCCAACACCGCCTTAGGCGCAGGCGGATCCAGCCGCTTCACCAGCGCGCTCACCGGCATACTAGAAACAAAGTGATCGCCCGTCACCGCCGAGACCTGATCGCCCTTTTGCACCACCACCCGATCAATTCGCATGCCCGTTCGCTCCACCCGCAGCGCCCGCGTCTTCATCGACACCTCAGAGCCGCCCTCCTCAATCAGATCGCGGCATCTCTCCCACATCATGCCAGGACCCAAAATAGGATAGTCAAACTCCTTAATCAGCGTCTTGGTATCATTACTACCAAACATCGCATTGAGCACCGCCTTAGAAAGCGAAAGCCCCTTAATCCGCTGCGCCGCCCACTCCGCCTGAATCTTATCGCAGGGAATCCCCCACACCTTTTCTGTATAAGACTTAAAAAAGGTACGATACAGCCGACCGCCAAATCGCTCTGTCACCCACTCTTCAAAGTTTTCAGCCTCGCGATCCGGATCTAGCTTGGCCTTGGCCTTAGCCTTCAAATAGCTCAGCACAATCAGCGTGCTATCAATTGGGCCAATGTTCTTCAACGTGCTCGAAATAGAAAGCGGATAGTCAAAAAAACGATTGCGATAGTAAATGCGAGACATTCGAGGGACTTGAATAAAATCATCGCCCAAAATCTCTTTCCAAAGCGCCTGAACCTCTCCTACTTTAGTAAAAAAGCGATGGCCGCCAATATCGAAGCGGTAGCCCTTGTAAGTCTCAGTGCGAGAGATGCCGCCGACTTTATCGGCTTGTTCTAGCACAATCGCCTTTTGACCATTTCTAACCAAGTCATAAGCAGTGACCAAACCGGCCGGGCCTGCCCCAATTACTACAGTACGAGAAACCATGTATAGAAGAACCCTTGATTTTTATAAGTGATGGTCAGCAGAGTGATAGTCAACAAGGTGATAGTCAACAAGGTGATAGTCAACAAGGTGATAGTCAACAAGGTGATAGTCAGCAGACAGCATTAGGTACTTAAACCTGCCAAAACAATCCATTAGAAGAGAGATTATCAGCGCCGTTATAACCAGAAACATGGATTAGCCCCTCGGATAGTGCGCCTCATCCAGGACGCAGCCGATAGCGAACCACAGTATAGGCATACACCGAGCCGCTGCAGGAAAACCCAAACAGCGAAGCGCTGGAATATCCGTAGCATAGAGACGTATAAATGCCTGATATAACTTAAAAACCAGCTGAAGTTAGCTTGTTAAAGTTAACCCGTTAAGTAAGTGTAATTACCAGTTTAAGCATAGCAAAGCAACAAAATCTGAGTGTTTCCCCCCAGATGCTTTTACAGACAGCTTATTACTACCGGCAGTTTTAGGAAGTTAAGGTGAAGCTACAAAAAAATGTTGGTCAAAGCAAAAAAATAAGCATCCAAAAAACGCGCAGGCGTAATAGGAAACGCGCAACCAACACCCTCGCGATCACACCCCGTCACTGCGCTAAAACCGATCGGAAAGCGCCGCCACACAGCGATCGCAAATCGTCGGATGCTCGCTCGACTCCCCCACATGAGTAGAGTAGTTCCAGCAGCGATCGCACTTCTGTCCGTCAGCTTCAGCCATCCCAATGGTCAGGCCAGCCACCTCCGCCCGATACTTCACCGCCGACTGCGCCAGGCTATCCGACAGCTCCACTTGAGACACCAAAAACAAATACCGCAGCTCATCCACGCTATCACGGCCAGAAGTTAAGCTATCAGCCGGGTTCATCCCCTTCAAAGTCTCCAGCAAACCCGCGTCATCGGTACTCAACAACAGCTTCGCCTCCAAAGAAGATCCGATCGCTTTGTCAGCTCGACTCTGCTCCAGCACGGTATTCGCCTCATCGCGAATCGTCCGCAGCCGCTGCCACTTCTCCACCAAATCGGGCCGCATCCAGGCATCCGGCGTCTGCACCCATCCCGCTTCAAACACCGACTCCACGCCCGCGTCGTAAGGCAAAAACTGCCAAATATCCTCAGCCATATGCGACAGCACCGGCGCGATCGCCTTAGCCAAATTCTCAATCGCCGCCGCCAGCACCGTCTGACAGCTTCTGCGCCGAGCCGAATCCGCCGCGCTAATATACAGCCGATCTTTCGCAATATCCAAATAAAAGTTCGACAGATCTACCACGCAAAAATTCTGCACCGTCTGGAAAAACTGAAAGAACTGATAGGACTCAAACGCTTCCTTCACCTCAGCAAACACCTCGCTCATGCGGTGCAGCATATATTGATCTAGCTCGGGGAGATCTTCATAAGCGATCGCATCCTTCGCCGGATCAAAATCAGCCAAATTCCCCAGCAAAAACCGCGCCGTATTGCGAATCTTCCGGTACACATCCGACATCTGCTTCACATTGCGCATTCCCAGCCGCATATCGCCCGAGTAATCCACCGAAGACACCCAAAGCCGGAGCACATCCGCCCCATAAGGCGGCTCCTGCTTCTGATTATTACCGCCCTCAATAATCACCCGAGGATCAACGCCGTTCCCCAGCGATTTGCTCATCTTGCGCCCATTCTCATCAAGCACATAGCCATGCGTTAGCACCTGCTTATAAGGCGCACAGCCATTCGTCGCCACGCTAGTCAGCAAGCTCGACTGAAACCAGCCGCGATGCTGATCAGATCCTTCTAGATAGATCTCAGCCGGGTAATCTAGCCCCGTTCGCTGCTGCACCACCGACGCCCAAGAAGACCCTGAGTCAAACCACACGTCCATCGTGTCTGTGCCCTTCACGTAGGTCTTCCCGTCATTCTGATAAGCCTCCGGCAGCAGTTCCTCCACGCTCATCTCCCACCAAGCGTCACCGCCTTTCTCCGCCACGATCGCCCGAATATGAGCAATCGTCTCCTGCGTCATCAGCGGCTCACCCCTTTCTTCCTCGTAAAACACCGGAATTGGCACCCCCCAGCTCCGCTGCCGCGAAATGCACCAGTCCGAGCGCTCAGAAACCATTGAGGTAATCCGGTTTTTTCCCTGCGCCGGAATCCACTTCACCGTATCAATCGCCGCGATCGCCTCATCCACAAACCCCTTCACCGAAGCAAACCACTGCTCCGTCGCCCGGTAAATCACCGGCTTCTTCGTCCGCCAGTCGTACGGATATTTATGCGCATAAGGCTCGTGCTTCAGCAAAACCTTCTCCGCACCCAGCGCTTCAATAATGGCGTCATTCGCCGTCTTCAGTACATTTAGCCCTTCAAAATCACCCGCTTCAGCCGTAAAGTTTCCCCGCGCATCCACCGGACACAAAATCGGCAAGTTTTCCCGCTGGCCCACCAAAAAGTCTTCCTGACCGTGACCCGGCGCAGTATGCACCAATCCCGTACCCGACTCAGTGGTCACATAGTCGCCGCCAATCACAATCGGACTCACCCGATCGAAAGCGCTGTCCTTTTTCGCGAGCGGATGGCGGTAAGTCGATCCTGCGATCGCCCTTCCGCTTAGCTCCGCTACCACGCTCAACCCACTGCCAAACGTCCCCGACAGCTTTTCGGCCAGCTCCTTAGCCACAATCAGATACTGAAAAGGATCTCCAGACTCACTCTCCACCACCGCGTAAGTCAGCTCCGGATTCACGGAAACCGCCACGTTCGCCGGAATCGTCCAGGGCGTTGTCGTCCAAATCGCCACGCCCAAATTGCCCATATAAGGAGCCAGCGTCTCTTGTGCGCTCTCCGAAGCACTCTCCATCGGAAACGCCACGTAAATACTCGGCGAAACGTGATCCTCCGGATACTCCAGCTCAGCCTCAGCCAGCGCCGTCTGCGAAGAAGGACTCCAGTGAACCGTCCTCAGCCCTCTATAAATGTAGCCATTCTCAACCATCTTCCCAAACACGCCCAGCTGCGCCGCCTCATACTCCGGCGTCAGCGTCAAATAAGGCTTGTCCCAGTCGCCCCAAACGCCATAGCGCTGAAAGCCCTCGCTCTGCTTTTGAACAGTATCCAGCGCAAATCCTTTCGCCCGCTGCCGCAGCTTCAAAGGCGTCAGATCTCGCCGCTCTGAAGACTTCATTTTCTGCAATACCTTCAGCTCAATCGGCAGCCCGTGGCAGTCCCAACCTGGCACATAGCGTACCTTACGCCCCTGCAAAATCTGGTACTTATTGATAATGTCCTTCAAAATCTTGTTCAGCGCATGGCCCATGTGCAGGTCGCCATTCGCATAGGGAGGCCCATCGTGCAGCGTAAACGGCTCCCCCGAATTATTCTCCGCCTGATTTTGGTAAATCGCTTTTTCAGCCCAATATTTTTGCAGCTCAGGCTCGCGCTTTACCGCATTCGCCCTCATGCTGAAATTAGTTTGGGGCAGCAGCACCGTCTCCTTATAGCTCTTCGCTGTTTCCAAGGAGGCTTCTGAAGCGGAGGCGTTTTTAGAATTACTCACAGTCGCAGGTTCTATATAAGAGGTGTACGCAAAAAATCAAAAGCGCAGATTAGGTCATTCTGCCTTGAAGCCTCGCCCTATTCAAGCTAGTCGGCCCAGTTGCTATCTTCCCAATCATCATCTTCGAGTTCATCATTGTATCGACTATCGTCCTCAGACGATCGGCTAACAACAGGCGCTTGAACCGGTGAACGGCTAACGCTAGCCTCTCGGCGCGGAATTTCAATCATGGGCTTAGAAGGCTTCGGCTTAGTCATCGAAACCACAACATCCTTAACCCATCCCACTAAAATGACAGGCATCGCCAGTAAGCTAGGCTTCTTATCAACCGGCGTAGATAAAGGTTTCGGCTTGCTCGCCGCTGCGGAAACCGGCTCTATCCACTGAGCATCAATAGCCGCATCATCAATAGCCGCATCATCAGGGTTTTCGGCCAGCGTTTCTTCTGCATCGATCCACTCAGCGGGCTGAGATTCGCGCCCTTCAGGTCGAACCGTCTCGGGTTCTATGGCTTCAGCGATCGCATCTTCTAAAACGGCATCTTCTAAAACAGCATCTTCAGGAATAATTTCCTCAGAGACAGCTTCTTCAGCCACGTCCGCCTCAGCGACTACCTCCTCAACCACGTTCTCCTCAGCTACTGCCTCCTCGACCACATTCTCCTCAGCTACTGCCTCCTCAATCACAGGCTCCTCAACAGCCACAACTTCAGCCTCAGCAGCAGGCGGCGCAGCATAAGCTATCTCAGCCACCGCCCCATCTAAATCCTCAGAAAGCGCTGCCGTCTCTCCTGCAAAAGCGGTAGAAAACAGCTCCCCTTGCTGAGCCTCAGCCAGCTCCACCCCATCTTCTACAAACTCATAGTCGTAAGCAGGTCGCCGACGCGGATCTAACCGAGCGCTCAGCACAGCCGGTCCCTCAATAGCTCTGCGCTCTAGCCGCACCGATCGCACGCTCTCATCCGGTGCAATCCGCAGCTCGTTTAGCTTGCTCTTAGCCCAGCCGCCCACCACCTCCGGCGTCAGTACAATCGGCGTCTGCTGATAAACCGGCGTTTTCTCTCGGCGCACCGTCAGCGTTTGCCAACCCAAACCCAGCAGCAAAGCCACGGCAACCACTTGGCCTAGCAGCACTAGCCCCGTCATCTGCCCAGCGCTAAACCACAGCACTGCCGCATACAGCAGACCTAGCCCGGCCCACAAAAAATCGGAGCGCCGATGCACTTCCGGATAAAGGAAGGCTGCCAGATAAAATCCCAAGCTGCCCGACCCCAGCAGCACAGCCAAAACATGCGCGAACATTCACCAACCGCTTACAATCCTCATCATTGTGTCGGATTAAGGGGCAATTGTGTTCGTAAATTCGAGAGCAGGCGCTACATCGCCCCAGAATTCTTGCTAAACAGCACCATCACCGTCTTAAAGAGCAGATGAATGTCATACATCAGGCTCCACTTTCGCTGATACTGCAAATCCAGCCGAATCACATCTTCAAACGAAGTCACCTTAGATCGTCCGTTTACCTGCCACTCACCCGTCATTCCCGGCTTCACGTTGAGTCGCTGCCATTGAGAAATCTCGTATTCCTCAATCTCATTTGGCGTTGGCGGACGCGTTCCAACCAAGCTCATGTCGCCCTTAAGCACGTTCCAAAACTGCGGAAACTCATCTAGACTCGTGCGCCGCAAAAACTTACCGATCTTAGTAATCCTATGATCGTTGTCATTCTTAAACAGCGGCCCCTCTAGCTTATTAACCACCTCGCTCTTGCGGGCCTCTGCGTCCACCACCATCGAGCGAAACTTCCAGATTTTAAAGCGTTTGCCCAAAAACGAACAGCGCGTTTGCGCAAAGAAAATAGGGCCACCGTCATCTAGCTTGATAATAGTGCCAACCACCACCCACAAAATAGCCGTCAACGCCAGGCCTACTAGCGCACCCACAATATCCAATGCTCGCTTCGCCTTAGATCGAACCGAAGGGTGCGTTCCTGGCAAATTGCCTAACGCCCGCTGGTAGCGACCGCGATTCGACCAGCCGCGCTTACTTCGCCCCCCCTCTGCAGGTAGCGCTGGCAGCCGCTCAATGTGAAAAACTTTGTCTAGCTCCGTTAGCGAGAGCGCCATCATCACCTGATCAGGCACGTTTACCAGCCTCAGCTTCGCCTGGTTAGATTCGCAGAGCTTGTGGCAAATTACCAGAGAGCCGATGCCGCTGCTATCTATAAACCGGGTCTGGGTAAAGTCGAGCACCACCTCTTCAAGATTTTCATGGTGCTTGAACGCTTGCTGACAGCTACGTCTGAAGGACTCAGCCTCCGTAACCGTAAAAGACTGCGTGAGGTGAATCGTGCCCATTGACTCCGAAACCGATGCTTTGAAGCTGGCTGGGCTGGGCGAACTAATTAAGCTATTGTGGCGGCTAGTCATATCAAAAAATCAGTAACGGTTCACAGGCCCAGCCGATTAAGCATTCTCAGACCGCTGTGTCTTCACAGAGCCTTCACAAAAAACGCTCTATAAGGCCACACCAGCATAAGTGAAGCCAAAGGCTTTTTACTCAGTCGGATCAGTTCGGATTAATTTAGTCATCGGAGATCGGGCAAGCAGCTTGCCTTCCTGGGTTCGTTAAGAAAGCGATCGCGCCTGCAAAGACTTCATCTCACGAATAACCTACCGCAAGAGTCCCAAACAAAGTGGTATAACCACACCACTTTTTAGAACTTTGCAATAAATACACCTATATAATTTTTCAGGGCCAAAATCATTGACAAAAAATATAAACACCCTTTGCCGACTGCGTATTTGTACAGACGTTGTTAATTTATTTTTGAGTCCGTAAAAATAGAACTTTATAACGCTCTAATCCATATACAGCTCAGACCAACGATAACCGGAGCTACAGAACAAAAAAAATTGATAGGCTGGCGCTCGCACCATCAGATTTACTGACTAGACTTGCTAACTAGACTTGCTAACTAGACTTGAGTAGCAGGCTCTGCATCAAGAAAAGTTGAGAAACGCTAACAGACAGCGGCTGAGCGCAAAAAATGTTGATAGATTACGCTACGTCCAGTCTTAATTACGTCCGGGCCCAATCCTGCAGTGGGACACGCACCTCCGCATCATTCAATTTGACCCTTAGAGCTAGTGCCACCATGCCTAAAGACAGTCAGTCCTTCCTCCTTTCAGACTCTGCCATGCAGGCAGCTAGCTACTCTACCTATCAAAACTTTCAGTCTCCCCTCACGCTCTGCGCGTCCGAACTTCAAAGCTGGAAGCAGCGCCTTGTCAACTTTCAAACGCAGCTTCAGGCCGCCCCGCAGCCCACCCAAGGTAGCCTATTCAGCACCGCTGACGTTGAGCCGCTCAACAGCATCAAGCCCTTCGAGCTACGTCGTCAAAACACCGAATTTTGGCGCTGGCAGTTCGACGATGTTGGCGTCCCGGCAATGTACTTTGTCATCGACTACGCGGCTACAGAGCAAAACGACCCGCTGCTTCTATATATAGGAGAAACCGTAAAATCCAACCAAAGGTGGAAAGGCGTCCACGACTGCAAGCGCTATCTCACCAACTACCAGCAGGCCCATTACGATGCTGCGCTAAGAAGTGAACTGGCGATCGCATTTTGGCCCCAAGCCCCCACCGACCGTCAGGCCAGACAAAAGCTAGAGTCGCAGCTCATTTACAAATGGCGATCGCCCTTCAACAAAGAAAACTGGCGCTACTGGAACACCCCATTCATCACCGGCAAAGAACCCTAGCGCTAAACGCAACAGCTCCAGTCATAAGGGGTATTTCAGAGCAAGAAGTACTCAGCTAAGCGATCGCACTCAATCGCATTCTATCTTCACAAAACGACAATCTATTAGCAGCAGCCAATCAGCGTCAAGCAGAAGGAGCCTCGTTTCAGGCGTCTTGTTCGCTCGTCGAAATAAAGCTTCTATTTGCTTTTGTGCACTCGCGATCCGAACCCCCACTCGGATCGCGCTATAGTTTCCTCAGCCTTTGTGTCCTGCACAACACAGATTCACAACATAGATTAAGCCAGGGAAATTTTAGATTAATGCGACTGCCCCCAAAAGCCCTCTCCTTCCTCACTACTGCCCTCCTCAGCACCACTCTTTTCGCTGCCTGCAATCCAGACACAGCAACGATGACAGAGAGCGCCGATTCATCAACTAGCAGCGAGCTAAAACTCCTTTACTGGCAGTCTCCAACGACGCTAAACCCCCACCTTTCTAACGGCATCAAAGACCAAGAAGCCGCCAGCATCGTCTACGAGCCCCTCGCAGCCTACGACGCCGAAGAAAACCTCATCCCCATTCTCGCCGCCGAAATTCCTTCCAAATCTAACGGCGGCATCAGCAAAGACAGCACTAGCGTTACCTGGAAGCTAAGAGACGGCATCGTCTGGTCAGACGGCGAACCCTTCACGGCCCAAGACGTGGTAGCCACCTACGACTTCATTACCGATCCCGCTACAGGCGCAACCTCCAGCGAGTTCTACGGCGAAATTGCCAGCGTCGAAGCCGTCGATGACCTCACCGTTAAAGTCAACTTCAAGCAACCC
>Ga0209194_1000651_pt1 | contig 25670 bp, 9 predicted proteins | sample COGITO_mtgs_1004_FD_184787 | JGI IMG/M metagenome (GOLD analysis project Ga0209194, IMG submission 184787) | Pelagic marine microbial communities from North Sea - COGITO_mtgs_100413 (SPAdes) (version 2) | ecosystem: Environmental > Aquatic > Marine > Epipelagic ...
TGGCCTGTCATACTTACTCGGCATTGACCTCAGACCGCGCATTCGTAACTGGGGCGATCTCAAACTGCTCAAGCCGACTGGCAGCAGCACCTATGAGTTTATTTCACCGTTGTTCAAAGGGGTGGCTGACTGGGCGTTGATCAAGACTCACTGGAAGGACTTAATGCAGGTAATGCTTTCCATCAAAGAGGGGAAACTGATGCCCTCTACGCTACTCAAAAAGCTCAATAGCTACAGCGGGAAGAGCCGTCTGTACAAAGCATTTCAGGCGTTAGGAAATGTGGTTCGTACGTTATTCCTTTTGCGTTACGTCTCTGAGCCGGAGCTGCGGCAGGAGACCACTGCTTGCACCAATAAAGTCGAGCAATATCATCAGTTCTCTGACTGGGTGTTTTTTGCCAAGGCGGGGCTAATCTCCGACAACGATCCGCTTGAGCAAGAAAAGCGAATGCACTACCTCGACCTGGTTGCTAATGCCATCATTTTGCAAAACACTATCGATCTCTCACAAGCGATCCAAGCTGTCCGCGATCAAGGCTTCCCGGTGACGACAGAGCTGCTCGCTGGTCTCAGTCCTTACCTCACCAGCAAAATCAAGCGCTATGGTGATTACATCCTCGATATGTTGACCAAACCCTTGCCCTTTGAGGAGATCATGGCTTGGCCTATGCATTTCTCGTCGCTGGAGGCTGTTGAGTAGTACACCCAAAAACCATTGATATACGGTCATCTCAAGCCGAGGTGAACGTTTTCGCACGTATCCCGCTCAGGGGTCTAAGACGGTTACGAACTGTGCTGGCACTGATGGCAATGTCAAAGACGTCCCGCAGCAACTCGACGACGCCTCGCAAGGAGCTGTGGCAAATCAACACCAGCCCGAGAATCAGTTGGAACAGCCAGGCTTTAGTGATCGGTCGGTGAAAAAGGATTTGCTCGTCAGGCGTCGTGGGCTCGAAGGATTCATTCAAGGCCACGACGCCTTGCCGCTCTGCTCATAGACGAATTTACGACTGACCTCATATGCAGTGGCGAGATGACTGATGGGTTTGGACTTGGCCAGCGCCTCAATCGCTATCTGCTGTCGAGTTTCGGGGCGCAAGGTAGCGGCAACTGAGGAAGCTGAACTCATGGATTGGACTCGCGTAAGCGGTGATGACCAGCCTTGAGTATCGTCGCACTAGGTCACCCCAGACAACCCAGCTGGGTGTCGTGTAGGGCTGAAGTTTTGATCTCAAAGTGTCACCCGCTTTTGTTCCAAGCCACTCTGCTTCACATCTCCGTCCTGTACCTAAACATCACGGCATGACACTTGCGATTCCATTTCTGATGGTTTAGCGTCTGATCATCCATTTCATTCTTCTTGCGGCGTATTGAGGTTCATTGCCTCTCGCAAGGAGAACTTCCTTCTATTGCGGCACACGGCCAAGCCTTGGAAAGTCTCCCCGGCAAAGCCGGGAGTTTACCATTTCTAATTAAGGAGGATACGGCTTCAAAGCTACAAGTTAACGCTCAGGCACGATTCCGAAGGCAGGCGGGTCTCCGTGAGGAGATTCCGCTTAGCTAACTGCAGCACCCCTACCACGAGCAGTGCTCTTGGCTGCCTAAATGGCGGTCTATTTTGTGCTGCGAGTGTTACCTAAAAATGGTTGAAATTAGACCATCTCAGTAATATCAGCCAGTGCGAGCTGTAGGTGATCTAGCTGTAGCAGGGGGAGATTGGGATTTGTTGTGGCTGTGCTGCCGAATGGGGCGTGGGAGAAAAGGTTAACACTGAAGATGTAGCGGCCTTGGGTGCGGTTTGGCCGCTTTCGGGCTTGCCAGTCGGTGATTTCGGTGATGATATTGGTGCGAAGCTGCTGGGTGATGGCAAGCATGTTGATCTGGGCATCGGATTGCTGGACGGTGAATCGGGGGGTGAGCAGTATAGGGAGTGCAGTGAGGAGATCGTCGGCGATGCCCGGGTAGCCCGCAGCTAAGGCAAAGGCATATTGACACGACACGCGAAGATCGTAAGCGCGATCGCTCTGCGGCGGTAACAGCGTTTCAAACAGTCTTTTCAGATGTTCTGCCAGCGGCTGTTTGTGTTTGCCTTGGCTAAGGTCGGCAATATCCCACCGTTTATCGTTAATAATCAGCGGTGTTATTCGGTTTTTGAAGCGCACTTCGGGGGTTTGGAAGATAAAGGCCGGATTGGTGGTGCGGCCATCGACCAGATTTTTATTGCGGGCCAGGCGAATCGCGCCCCAGGCATTTTGAATTTGCAAGACGTCGAGATCAATCACGATGATTTTGCGGTCGGGAATGTCCGATTCACCAAATGTTTCTATCCCCGTTGCGTCTTCTAGTTGGTTAAAGCTGTAAGCAATTGAGTCGTAAGGCGTACTCAGATCGGCCAAAGCGCGATTGCTGCCGTTTTCTTGGATGAGATCTGTTGGTTTTAGTTCGTATCCTGGTAGCTCAGCTACTAGGATTTGTTGGTCTGAAATCGGTAGGGTTTGCGTGGGACTAATGGTGACTATTTTGTCTGTGTCAGCGGAGAGTTCTTCGTCGATGTTGTAGTGGATATTGGTGCGTGATATGCGGGCTTGTTCTACGGGTTTCCAGCTGGCCCAAGCGTTAGCGACTTCGTCAACTAGGGTGGCGATTACACCTAGTGCCGTCACAATCTCTTCTCGATTATCCGCAGTGATGCCAGCAGTAGCGGCAGCCGGTGCGATTGCATTGGCCAACTCCGGATACAGCTGATCGAAACGCACAAGAGAATCTAATATGGGTGCGTCAATAATCGTGCCTGTACCTATAGCAGCCGTAATCGTTGCACCCTGCGCATTACTGAGGACAACGGTGAATGCCTCATTGTCTTCTAGGATATTGTCTCGGAGAATGGTGATATCAATGGTTTGGGTCGTGTCTCCAGTAGAGAAGATCAACGTACCACTTTTGGCTTCGTAGTCGGCAGGATTGTCGCTCTGTGGGAGGGAGGTTGCCGTACCGTCTTGGGTGGCATAGTCCACTGTGACCGTGGCTTCGGTGGGTGGGAAAAGCGTCACGACAAAGGTGGCAGTCCCTGCGCTTTCGCTGATGCTAACGTCGTTGATGCTAAGCTTTGGTTGTTCGGCAGAGACGCTATTGTAGTCGATGCGGCATTCAATGGTGTCTTGAGCGACGTCTGGATGTTCGTAGATAAATTCATAGTTCCAGTCGCGAATGTTTTCAGCACTGAGGATGTCGCCAGCAAAGCCGTCTGGGTCGGGAAGGGCCTGATGAGCGATGAGAGACGGCGGGACAGGATAGGCTCTGAGGGGAATGGGGATTTGAACTTTGCCGATGTGGTTTGCGTCACCAGCGAGCGGCAGAACAAAGCTGAGCCAGGACGAGGTGAGATTTTGAGGGTCAATACTATATTCCAGCTCATTCACCTGATAGGTGAGGTCGACCACGATATCTTCGTAGATTTGGGGTGTTTGGGTGTTGAAGAGAAAGGTGAGAGTAGATGGCGTGTCTGCGACAGCTGCATCCAGGGTGACTTTTGCGGGAGAAAGGGAGAAGTCAAGGGTTTGCAAGAGCTGATGCTTTTGCTCAGAAGTGCTCTCAGCGTGAGGCGATCGCTGGTCAGTACTGTAGTGGGCGCTGGTGATAGCAGGCTGCCCCGATAGACGAGGCGAAACGGCGGCATTGGTACGGTTGAGGAGCCAGCTGCGGTCAGTGGCGATTTCCACATCCACCACATATTGAACTATGGTTTCAATGTCGTATGCTTCAGCTAAGTTTCTGAGCAAAGACTGCTTCAGGATGGCTGCGGCCATTTTTTGGCGGTGCGCGTAACTGCTGTCAGTAACTGTACTGGCTTCTGGTTCGAGAATGTGGGTTACCGTTTGGCTGATAACGTCTGCTAGGCGTTTTTTTACATTGAGAATTCGATCGATGATGGCTTTTGCATTAGTGCCGCCAACGTCCGTGGTGTCATTGACGGCAGCGATCGCAGTTTCGGGTTTAAGAATCTCTTCTATGGTCTGTAAATAGTTGCGAGCCAGAGCGTTGAGATCGACTGAGTTTACTCGGATAGACTTGCCCGCTGTTTTGTCTAATCCAGTCGCTGCGTTGTAAGCGTAGCCGGAGACGGTGGCGGACATTAGTGTATTCGAGAGAGGTGCTGCTGAAAAGAAAAGCGGTGTGTTTTCCTGAATATTGTAGAGGATGCCGGTTTCACCCATGTGTATGGCGTAGAGCGTATCTGATCCTTCAGTATCTGAGCGAGCGTCTGCGCTTTGACCGACCGCTAGCTTGAGTCCAGGTAAGGACTGCTCAAAGTCTGTGGCAAAGGGTGTCAGTGAGGCTAAGAGATTGGATACTTGAGTACTCTCCTCTATGGGCTGGGGCTCGGTGGCGTTGGGCTCGGTGGGCCGGGGCTCGGCTGTGAGGGCAATTGTTTTGGGTGAGAAATAGGCCGTGATGGCTTCTGCTTCGGGAACGACTTCTTCGCCCTTGTACATCAGGCCTTCGAGACGGCGCATTTCTAACTGTACGTTGACAGGAAAGATGAGCTCGCTGGGATAAGCCCGACTGCTGGCGCTGCCGATATCTAAAGAGAGCGTAGCAGTGGCCGTTGCTGGCGGCACAATCCATCGCTGATTGGCCGTGATGAGACCGGACATCTGCGCGATCGCACTTCCCACCTCAGCCACCGTAATGGGCGATTTTGCACGCAGCTGCAACACATCCATCGCCAGTTTTAACGTACTGAGGTCATACAGTCGATTCAGCGTTTTCAGGGCTGCTTGTAGCGCTTGAGCGAGGGTTGCGTTCGGCGCAGTTTCTACTGAGTTCAAGTCGTCTGAAACAGTCAACGGTGCGACATCTTCATGAACGGTTGCAGCCACGAGTGATGGTTTTAACTGACCGTCTGCCAATAACAGCTCTTTGAGCCGATTCAATGCAGAAAGCAGTAGCTCTCGCAAAGTTACAAAACTGGCCTTCGCAAACGTCAGCTGTTCTTGAATGGCGTTTAGAGTGCCGATGGTCTGAACTACTGCTGTCGCCTCTGATTCAATCCGGAGGCTAAAGTCAGTAAGCGGACCGTCTACTATCTGGCCGGTGAGGGTGTAGAGCGTTTCGTCGGCACTGAGAATATAGGGTGGACTGCTCGTACTGTCAGTGAGCCGGTTGAGATCTTCAGCGGGCAGCGATAGTAGACTCTGTAGCACTGCCCCATTCTCTACTTCACCACCGGCCTTTAGCCGTCCGATTAGGGTTTGGTTTGCGATCGCAATGGCGGTCACGCTACGGTTTGTATGAGCCGCCACATCCTGGAGCGAACGATCGTCAGCCCTTTGATGAATGGCTAGATGAGTGGTGTCTAGAGTTGTATCCAAGTCAAAGCGGGCGGGAATGTGTAGCTGACGATCTCGCTGAAGTTTGATGTCGGAGTTTTGTAGTGCGATCGCCTCTGCACTTGTCTGAGCCTTCCTGTTAGCAGCGGCGGTAACTATCTGCTCCAAGCTGTCTCCAGGTTGAATAGTATAGTCCAACAACAGATCAGAGAGAATAACATCCTGCGTACCAAACAACACCTGTACCTGACTGAGCCTGTCGGCGACAGCGTTTAGCTGTGTCGTCAACGTCTCTTCGGTGAGCAAATCTCCAATATTGCCGACCGCGCGTACGGTTTCTAATACCGTACGATGCCGGTTAGTCTGGAGCTGAAGCTGACACGTGAGCGCCGCAAGAGAGGCAGCACGAGCATCAGCTGGCTCAATGACATAGTTCAGCGCACCGACTTCAGCAGCAATATTAGATTTCACACCTGGGTTAGTACGAGTATCATCAGCCACGAACTGATTGAGTGCTAGGTGTAACAAACTATCGTGCTTGGTTACGGTGTGACTGCCAATGATTGACTTTGCTTTCAGCCAGTCTTGTCGGGCAGCATTGGCTCGGATCACACTATCCACGGTTTCAGAGCTATCGGGGAAGGTATCGGAAATTGTCTGCCAGGAGCTTGTCGATGCAATAACTTTGAACGTTTGCACTGCGCCCTTCACCTCAAACACGATTGTCGTATCTGGTGTAATCGGCTCTTTAGGGTTATCTGTTGATAGCTGTTGATTCCGCAAACCAACCGCAATAATTCGCTGTGCTAACAAGGCATCAAATGACTCGCTAAAATCGGTTCCTTCTAGCTGCAATGTACTATAGGCAATCGCCTCTAGCGAAGCATTCACAGTGACATAAAAATTAGCATTGGCGGCCCCTCTGGTTAATACACCATTTGCCAGTACTTGAGCAGGGTCTATAGATTGTGCCAGTGCTTGCAATGTAGCTTCTATAAGTTTATCTTCAGCAATCGCTAGCTGGGCGATCGCAATCGACTCAAAAGTTTCTTCTGGCTGCATAATATAGCCATCAAGCAAATTAGCCACCACCGCGACTTCGTCGTCGACAATCTCTAGCAGACCAGTGGTATTTGCATGGGTTTGAACAATCTGATAGGTTTTCTCTATTGTCTTTTGATCGTTTGATTTAGGTGGATTGCCTTCGGGCGCAGAAGCCTCTACTAGCTTTTGGGCAATCGTCCATAGGCTACTATTTTCAACCTCTACTCTCACCTCTACGGGGATTAGGATTTGTCCGCTTTGCCAGAGCGATTGCACAGAAGCGTTCTCTGCTACTAGTGATTCAACCGTAACCCCATACCGAGTCGCCACGGACTGTAGCGTTTCATCCTCACGCCAAACGGTATATTCTAGTGGCTGCAGGTGCTCTAGCGCTACCAGATACTGATAGATGCTATCGACAAATTCGCCTAGCGCATTGCGTGGAAAACTAGCAGACCAAGCTGGAACAATCGACGTCTTCACCGTAAAGCGCATGTTATCGTCATGCACCTGATAGTAAATCTGTTGGTAGGTGGCTCGGTCGGTCTTGATATGGTCGAGGGCTTCTGTAAAGGCGTTGGTCGGTGACGGGATGTACTTCGCCTGGTCGAAAGCCAGCTCAAGGTGTAAATCGACTTGCTCAGTAGTGTTTGCCTGAGGCAGAATGCGATAGCTTTCACCGATAGATGGCCACTGGTTAATGCCGACAATCGGGTCGAAGTAGCCTAGCGTTTTCGAGAGACTGCCTTTTGTAGAATCGCCAAAGCGATTGCCGTACACATCTTGCCAGCAAAAGTCGAGCCTAAACTCATCACCGATGCCGTAGTAAGGATTCAGCGTGTCAGTCAAAATAGCGGGTAGCGCTGTGGTCGTCTCTTTAGCCCGAGAAAATGCCCCTGTCAAGGCATAGACTGGCAGCACTTTTTCATACAGCCATTCAGTGTCATTCTCGGTTTCTACAGGACCGATGGGTAAGGTCTCTTTTCGAGAGCTGAAGCTGGCAAGGCCTTCTGGAATAGCGTAGTGCAACAGCTGATAGAGATTTTCTAGCTCGTCAATGGCGACGGTGGCATCGTCGATTGGCTCAGTGCGCGTGAGGGTAAAGCCTAGATTACCAGCGGGAACTTGCAGTAGTCGAGTCTGTTCACTGCTTTCGGCCACGATATCGGCCTGATTTATCCCTGCGGCCATTTGTACACTGTTGTGATAATCCGCAGGATTAGCCGTGGCATCGAACAACAACAACAGCACAATTTTTGCCGTTTCTCCAGCGGTAAATAAAGCCTCAGGGAGACCTTTAGTCTCATCGCCTTCGGTGTAGCGATAGCTCAGGTAATAGCTGCCACCACTGACAACGCTGCTTTCTGTAAGTAGGGCTAGGAATGGGAAAAAGTCGCTGGTGCTGCTGTCAACGCTAGCGGCATAGGTTCGAGCCTGAGACGGTGAAATAGCCGGTGCCGTCGGAGCAGAGACAGACTCTACAGAGAGATTTGTCTTTAGGAGAAGGGTTGTTGCATTGCTATTCTGAATCAACCCATTGGATTCCGAGTCACTATTGGCAAACATCACCATCATGCGACTTGGCGCAGCAGGCTCGCCAGCGGCCACTAGCCGTCTTAACTGCTTTAGGCTATTGGGATCTATGCGATCGAGCGCATAGACCGCCGATACAACCTCCCCTGTCTGGGCATGGACGACCTGTCGAATATCAATCGTTAGTTTAGTTGCCCATTGATATGTAGTGGAGGCTATTTCAGTTTCTTCTAGTGGCTTACCAATGCCTGTAGAGACTTGCGTGAAAAGTATTATTGCTGGCATATTATCACTAGCACTTCCCTGAGCACTGAGATAATCAACCAAACCTAGCGGAAACTCGTACAGTGAACGAGCTGTCGTTGCGTTCTCTTGCCATTTTATTTGTTTGCGAATGGTATAGCGTTGAGGGGTAGACCGATAGAGGTCGAGCAGTGCTGGTGAGGCACTCGGCAAGCTATTTTCGCTGGTCTCAGAGAGTTGAAGGATAGAGCTAATGAGTGCGTCGTCAAAGGTATAGTCGAGGTTTGGAGTGAGGGTGTCGCCATCAACTGTTTCCACGGGATTATCGATAAGGCGAATCCAGCTCAAGTCGTTCGGTTTAGAAAGTTGAATGAGGGTCGGTGATACCTCAACCGCAGCAGACGCTGGGCGTTGAATCGTGATATCAAACTGCTGCCCTGTGGCGACATAAACTGGAGCAAAGCCTGTAATGGTAGGATTGTCGTCGGTAAAGGTGGGTAGGCGCAGTCCATGGAGTAAAAAGCGCGAGGTCATACCGGCTAGATTCTCAAAGGGATCGCCGTTATTCAGCTCATCGAGCAGTGCTTCTAGTGAAAGTGACGCTTGAGGGGTCCTTGACTTATTTCTTTTATCTTTGAGATGATCGATGCTGAGCTGCAAAGCGGAGCGAATAAGCAGGGTGAAATAGTCGATCAAGAGCAGCTCTGCGATCGCAAGATCATCCCCACCGTTATCAGAGCTAGTCAGCGACTTACCATCCGTTGCTTGGTCGTGCTTGCTAACTTTGAAGTAGTCCTGAGTCGTGTTGATTTGCCTGGAGGTATAGCGCCGAGCGTCAAAGTCTACAGTTGTAGGTGATGCATCGTCTTTGTTTTGCTTTAGCACCATGGTTAGCTGCGGCAGCATAGGAAATACGGTGCCGCTGATGCCTTTGGCTGGATCGAGTGGGCGATCGCTCACATCAAAGATAAAGTTTGTCGACAAAAAGCCAATGAGTGGATTCCAGAAGCTGTCTGAAGGCGCTGTTTGCAGCCTTTCTACAAACAGCTGATAGATCGCTTCTAGCATAGGAATAGAAACGGTCTGTGCACCTAATGAAGCAGTAGATAGATTCGACCTTTCTTCGTCAGAGAGATAGGCAAACACAGTCCACTTCAACAGCGCCTTGACTAGCTCATCGAAGTCTGTATCATTGTCTAGCTCTGCAGGATTCCCCAGCGGAATAGAATTCTCAATAAACAGCAGCCCAATTCCCTTCACTCCTGATGCTGAATTCGTAACGGCAGTTTGAAAATAGAGGTCGAGGCGTAGTTTGCCGTTCTTTAAAGTTTCTGGGCGAATCTTTTGCGGTGCTGCAAGCTTGAGTGGCTTACCATTCTGATGAGTCCAGCGGAGGGTACGGCTCTCTTTTGCTAATGCAGTCTCGTTTGCACCGGTAAAAAATCTGTTGGCATCCGATCTGGAGCGGACCGGATGAAGACGTGATGATAGATGCTCTTGCTGAGGAGAACGGAGCCGAGAAGAATGAAGAGACACCAAGGTTTGCCGTCGTGGCTGCGCTGAGAAAACTGGAATCGTCGCCGCCATCGAACCTGCTGAGCTTGGGGCTAATTTCCAGGGTGGCGTACTATCTGAGCCTAGCGTAAACTCTTGACGCACCTCTAGGCTGAACTCGAAACGCACTTTAATGAACAACACTTTCACAGATGCGCGCACCGACACCTCGGCCACCAGCGCCACCTGAATAGCCTTGTACACCTCCACCACGAACAAAACGCCTACACGGGCAATCACTTCGACTTCAACCTGAATCACCTTAAAGTCGACTTCGCCGTAGATGCGACCCACAATCGCCACGCCGCCCTGCACACGGAAATACACCTCTTTGTCGCGGCGGGTATCAGTGGGATTGAACCAAGCGAGAACCCCTTGTAGCAGACCGTGAAGCGTAATGCTAATTTCGGCATTGAGCGGGCCTTTGGTAAAGGTTCTACCCAGGCCTAGCTTTAGCCCAATGCCAAATTCCAACACAGGGTTAAAGTCACCATCGCTGACAACGGGGACACTTTTAGCCGTTTCTGCGCTGAGCTTATTGAAGTAAAAACCGCCGACACCAATGAATATCAGCGCTTCTACAGCGACAGAGCGAGAAAAGTCACCGCCCCAAGGGAAGCCCACATCTAGCCCAAAGTCACCATTGGTATAGATTTCGATCGCAACGGTTGGCAGCGTGACACTGACCACACCAAACTGAAGCTGTCGCATAGCGTCTGGCAGGGTAAGCTCTGTTCGATACACGCCCACAGTGTCGCTAATGCGGCGGTATAAAATCTCGAATTCAAAGCCATCAAAGACTTTGACAATTGGGCCAGAGAGACCGATTCGCAGGCCATAAATAAACGGATCGTTGAAGACAATGCTGAGATCGAACGCGCCCAAAATGACGAACTTCGCGCCAATGAGCCAGCCACTTTCAGCGCTGAAGCGAATGGGTGGGCCGGAAAAGTTAATCGGGGCAGTGGGGTCGGAGCTAACTGCTGTAGGCAGCGTATCCAACATGGCGGTGAGGGGATTTTCTCTCCGCTTAATAGGGGGGAGCGGGATCAGCGACTGGCGCATGACGTCGGTAAATTGCTTTACCGTGCGGGCGTTTTGAATAATTTCGGGGGCGAAGGCGACGCGCTGACCGAGAGCCAAAAACTGAAGATCGAAAATTGGGGCTTTGGTGCCCGGTACATCGGGAGGATTTTCGTTGACGGGGTCCCACTGAACATGCTGGGTGGGCTGGCCAGGAATGCTGAGGCTAAGTGCGATCGCAACCTTTTTATTTGAGGCATTGCGTGATCGCCCGGCAGCAGCCCCCGCCTTTGCGGGTTGTGCCGACCCTGCCCCAAACTGATAAGAGAGTCCAATATTCGAGATTTTTGCCAGCAGCACATCTAGGGTCGCCTGATAGGAGATAGTCAAGTGCTTTTCAGTGAGATCGACCTCTACGCTAAATTTAGCGAGAGAAATTTCTCGCTTCCCAACTTCATCCCAGGGTGGATCCAGCTCGAAATCAACAATACTGGGATCGTAAAGGCTTACAACATAGGCAATTAAATCACCCACAGTTGGATTTTTGCCATTTACCAAGCCCACACTAAATCGCAGCAGCTTACGATTTTTCGTGGGATCATTCGGGGCGCTAGGATCGGGGACGCTAGTATAAACAGCGCTAAGCAACAAAGTGCTAATTCGCAGCTGAAAGATTAGCTCGTTGGTTCTGGTGGCCAGTGCCTGAGATGAGCTACCCGCCTGCTGGCTTACCTTGCTAAAGACATAAATAACCGAGAGTTCAAGGGTATCGAAGAAGGGAATAGACGCGCTAACCGTCCCTTCAATTTTGCCAGTGAGTGCAGCGCTTTTCCCTTTTGGTTCATTGCTGCTGATATTGGCGATTTGCACGGTGGCATCGATTTTCAGCGTTTCACCTTCTGGTGTTAGCGTGATGTTCGTGTCCCACTCGACAGAGCCCTGAAAGATGTAGCTAGAGCGGGTATATTGCTTCGATGCTGAGCTATAGCGCGATCGCTCCAGCTCAAAGCCCAAATTAACCGTCAGGCGTTCTAACCCAAAGCGCTTGACTTGGTCCTGAGAAAATCCGAATGCTTTGATAACTTCAGTAATGCTGATATTGCGTGCGACCGCGCTAAACCTAAGCTGACTCGCAGCAGATTTTTGGCTCGTCCCCGGCGGCGTAATAGAGACAAAGCGATGCACGACTTCTACGGTTAGCTCACCGCCAAACAGTCGAGAAAGACCACTAAAGGTAATCTTTCTCTGTTGGGAAAGCGCTTCTGGATTAGAAGATTCTATTGGCGTTGCAGCGCCATTGCGCGCTCCCGGAGGCCGAATGGAAAGCACTGACAGCGACAGCTGATCGATCGCTAGGGTCGGCCCCGAATCGAGCGTGACAGACCAGATATTTGCGATCGCCGCATCAAAAGCCAGTGTGCCAGTATCAGGCCATATGTTTACAGCCAGTGCCGTGATCGCCAGATTTTGCAGTGAGTCTGGCGTTTCTAGCTCAGGGACTAGTGTTTGCAGCAGTGCCACTGCACGCAGTCGCTGGCCAGAGAGCATGCCGCCACGGTATACCGTCTGACCGTTATCCTGATCTTTCTCTAGAATCAGCGTGACGGTTTCATCATCAACCGTCAGCTCAGACACCATGCCAAAGGTGACGGTTGTGGTTCGTGGCCCTGTTGTTGTCATGCCCTACACTGCTACCTTTTATGTTGCGCTATCTGTCTTCGTTGCTAACCTTGAAATAAATTCCTCGCAGCTTCAGATCTAGGCCGTCAATCAGCTGTCCGGCATTCTCCTGCCATTCTGCTGACAGGCCAACGGTATAGCCTGTCTTGTCTTTACCAGCGACCTTCGAAACAATTGGCCCACCCACCGCTGGCGTTGCTGGTGTTGTAGGTGCCGTTGGCGTTGTTCCAGCGGCAGCACCCGGTATTTTGACGTGAAATTCATCGACAAATAAGCCTGCATCTACAACCAGCTTCGCAGCATTTTTTAATGCGCTAATGTCAGGAAGTTCTTCTTCTTTTAGGCTCCCGTCCACATTTAAGAATTTAGCCGTTGTATCTGCTTCCACGCCCAAAGTTCCAAAAATGCTGATTAAAGATTGGCCTACCGTGCCCAGGTATACTCGTTCACCTGGCGGCAGCTCTACTTCAATACCTTTCTCTTTAATTTCATCGATAGCGTTCTTAGGTTCTAAAGAGATTGTCTTTCCTGCTAGCTCCAGCGCTACCCCAAAATAGACCTTAGTTTCTGCCATGGTGTGAGTCCTCTATATAGTTTGAATACGTTATCTCTTCGGTCAATCGCGTTTTACGCTTACGCCTCGTTTGGCACCACCGACTCCTCCGGCACTCGAACACCACCCTGGTCAACAAAGGTCACCCCTCTTTTGACGATTACCCCGCTGGGGTTTGTCTCAGAAATAGGCACCTGAAAGACAGTAGCTTTCAGGCCTCTTGTATTGATCTCTGGGGGAGGGGCTTCAAATACTGTGATATTGAGGTTGGCAGCTAGCGCTAGCTGGGGGGATATCACCTTGATAAAGGAAAAGGGAAACTCATCTACAATCGATCCTGCTGCCGTGTAGTTTGGCTCTGGCAGAGAGCCTTCTGTCACGGTAATCGGTGTATCCCAGAGGGCCGAGAGCGGCGATGCGGTGGGAATGATGGGCACTTCGATACTGTAAGTCTCCTTGATGGCGTCCATCAGGCCTGGAATGGTTTTACTATCGGTAATGTCTCCTGCCATTGTGTTGTTCTCGTATGTGATTGGTGAGATGAAAAGGTGGCCGACCCACCCTTCGAGAAGCTCAAGGGACCGACCTATCCTGCGGGCCCCCCTCTTTACTTTCGCCTCCTCGGAGACGCCCGGCCACCCGGCTGCCCCTCTGGCAAGGCCTTTGGCTCCTTCGCATAGGCCGCATACCAGCCAATCGCGTCATTACTACCCGTCGCATCCGGATTGCCAAATACCACAATCTCCGTCTGCCCATTGGGCGGAAACTTCAGCACAAAGAACTTCAGCGCAACGTTCTTGATCTTGAGTAAATAGGCAGGTTTTTTTTGGCTGATATCGCGCAGCATTTCTACCTGCTTAAACGACAGCTTGAGCACACTCTGCAAAGGAAAGCCCAGCACATCACCCCCGAATCCTGGCATTTTCAACCCCACGAAAGTCACGGCATCCTTTGCTTGGCCATCCGTATTGGGCTGCCAAATAAAGGCCAAGTTCACAATCAGTTGCGCTGCCCCAGCCAACGCACCCAAGCTGCCCAAGTTCAGCTCAAAATTCAGCCCAAATCCATTGTCAGGCAGCGCATTTTTACCCTTGGCGCTGAGCGGGGTTTTCACCGGCAAGTAGCCCCTGGGCTTGCGATCTAGCTGGTCAGCACTGTAGTCAATAAAGCTGACTAGCTTGAGCGGAAACTTGCTGTACAGGCTGTCGGGCCGAGGCTGAGAGCGGGCAAGATCAAAGGCGATTTTGTCGGCGGTCATGGCAAAGGTGGTGACCGTCGGCTGACCGTCGGCATGCTGGCAGTTCATCGTTAGGGTGAGCTTAGAGAACTGCAAAGCGTACTCGTTTGCGTCTAAATCGCTCAGCGCTTTAGCGAGTTGGGCTTTGGCTTTGGCTAGGTTATCTATCCCCGTTTGAAAATCGGTCGATAGGGCGGTAGCACTGCTATTGAGCGTGGCGCTTGCTTTTAGCACTTCATCAGCGAGGGGCTTTCCTGCACCAAAAGAGAACCCATCAAACGCTTCTATATTCAGGAAATTTAGCCTGCCCCACAGCGTAAAGCGACCGACCACCAAGACAGGATCACTACCTGGTGGGTCGCTGGTAAAGGTGGCTTTGATAATGTCTACATTGTTGATAATGTGGCTATTGGGTAGGGCAAAGTAGTTTGCGCCGCTGAAGGTAAAGGCATAGGTCACGACGCCATCGTGCCGTTCGGTCGCGCCCTTGATGACGACAATATTGCGGCCTGTTTGGCTGTTGAGTAGCTGGGTGGCTTCGTCAAATAGACGGTCGAGGGTGAGATTTAGCTCACTGGAAAAGGCCGTAATTTGAGAGTTTTGAAACTGTACTCGCAAGCTGGAGACTTGGAAGTCGTAGCCGGATGGATTGGCTGCTGGGATGCTGTTGTCTCTGTAGTCCAATAGTCCAAAGAGAGAAGATTTTTCGGCGGCAAGCGTGCCATTGAGAGGCAGAATGGGCGTGCCGTTGCTGCCCACATACTGCGCATAAAAGTTATCCTCGTCTTTGATGCCACACTTGAGTGCTTTCAGTTCGTCGGGCAGTCCATTGGGCGCGATCGCAACATTCAGCCCCACCATCCCAGACCAAGATACGCTGGTGGCAATACGAGCCAAGGGCGCAGCGCTTTCACGATCTTTGGCGTTGGCATCTTTATTGTTGATGGTTGCGATCGCAGTTTCAAACCGCTGAATTAGGCGATCGCGCACCGCCCTCACTTTGGCAACATCCCCACTCACAAACGTCTCCGTTTGCTCCCAAAGCGCCAAGTCTCGCAGGGTCTCTAACAGTGACTTATCCAAATACTTAAAGATCAACACCGTATCGGTCTCGCCTTTATTCTCTCGCCAGCTAGCCGGGTCAAGATCAAACGTCCATCCTTGGATGGTCAGCTGATTTTCTAGAAAGGCATGAACCAAAGCCTGCGGGTCTGTCACCACTAAAAATAGCTGACTCGACTGAAAGGCCAGGCGTAGGGGTGACGTTCGCGCTAGCGACTGAAAGCTCAGCGGACGATCTTCAGTGTCTTTGGCTAACAGCAGCTGATTGACCTGTTCAAAGTCGGTGGGGTAGGTCGCTAACAGTCCTTGAGAAGTAGTCGCAACGATAGAAGGTTGCATAACTGCTAGCTCAGAGGTGAGCAACGCGGGCGCAGGAGAGCCTACATGCAACGGCGCTGGTGCAGTCACCGCGCTCAACCTAGGCCCAGCCGGAGCCGTTTCTACTAAAAGCGGTGTTGTATCTGTTTGCGCAATGCGCCTGATCTGTTTTCGTCGCTGCGGATTTAGCAGCTGCGTTTCCATTTGCGCATATTGCTGCAAGGCCCCGGTGACACCGCCATAGGGAAAAAGTGGCATTACCACTTCAGGAGAGAGCCCCGTCACCGGCACCTCCAAAAATCTCATGGGGTCGTTAGAAGCCTCCCCATCCCCATCGGGAAACTCAGATGCGCGATACAGCAAAGACTGACCTGGCTGAGAGAAATAGATCGGAAAATTTGCCGCACCAATATGCTCTATAGCCGCCCAGGCAGTTGTCGCTGTAGAATCTAACTGCTGCTCCGCTGCCTCCGTTTCAACAATCTTGTCCGGCACAAATTCTGGTGTAAAGGCGGCTTTACCGGGGGTCAGGTACAGCACATTTTTATGCGAACTCGACAGCCGGATATACTCAATACCGGCCAGCCCGCACAAAAAGTCGTCTTCGGCTCGGATGGGAAAGTCTGTGCCGCTGGGTATGGCGCTCGCGCTGTAGTCGGGCACAGAAAGCGTGAATTTCCCCTGCGGCACCAGATACAGTGGCGCACTAAACGCACCCACGTTTTGACCTGGCTGCTCGGCAAAAACCAGCCTTGCTTCGCCATAGCCATGGGGTGTCACATGAACGGCATAGCCTAAGTTAGTGCGATAGCAAGATGGCAAAGAGAGACTTGAACGCGCCGCCTGATCCGGTGGCACGAAAGCAAAATAGCTGCGGCCCGCATCAAGGGGTGAAACAGGGTCTAAGCTGGCGTATAGCGTCACATCTTGACTACCGTCTGCCTGCCGAGAGTAATGAACAGACGCCTCGCCGTCTTCGCCTAAAAAAGGATAGCGGTGGTTAGAAATTAGAAAACCAAGATCGCTGTTGAGATCAGCAAATCCAGAGAAAGGATCGTCCTCATCCAGCACAGGATTTGCAGACTTAAAGAACATTCGTAGGGCAATATCTAGCTGTGCTAACTCGGCAAAGGGCTTATTCCCCAGAGGGTTCGTTAGTTTGAGGGAAAAAGAGAAGCAGCCTGCTATCGCACCTGAGAGCGATAGCGTCAAAAACTCTGATTGTTCATTTGGTACAATGCCAGCGAGCTTCTGTGCCCCATGGCTGGTAGAGACATAGAACGGATCGCGCTTGCTTGGCGAACGTTCTCCGGGCAGATTGTGAATGTTCGCGTTAGGAGAAAACACAAACCCACTGCCGTCAGCCTTGATCTGGCAGGTGACATGACGGGCGATCGCCAGCCCATAATTTCGCAGGGCAAAAAAGCTCAGCTGCTCTACCACTTCTCGTCCAGAAGATGGGCCTGAGGAATCTAGAACAATCCCTAACCTGTAAAAATCCCACTGAAAAACAGACGCAGTGGGATTCTCTATCCATAAAAAGCGCGTCTGCCGCACAGCGGGCGTCAGCAAAAATTCTGAAACCCGTTGACCCAGCACGCTCTGCGACTCGGCATCCACTGAGAAGTCCTTCAAAAACAGATATACGCCCTGCGCTACCGCCCAGCTTTCTGCCAAAGAGAGATCTAAAGGCAGGCCCATAGCCGTCACCGTAGGGATAGAAAAGGCAATATGATAAGGGGCAGGCGGCGCATCGGCATCAAAGATTACGTAGAGGGATCTCGCTGACGCTGGATCTGAATTATCTGGAGAAAACGTTCGGGTAAAGGTGACCATTGTGATACCCCCTTACAAATCAATGCGATCGCCCTTCACCAAGGGCAGATCAAACACCGGAACATCTTCTTCTAGATTAATAAACTCGTAGGCAGGCTCATTCATCGCACCTTCGTGCACCACCCGGCTCAGCCGAGAACGTCCTACTGACTGTAAAACAGATTGGTTCGGTAAAGCTGAAGGCAGGCTCACCGTCTGCGACATCAGCTGCAGCAACGTTGTCCCCACCGGCACAAACAAAGGCCGCCCCTGCAACACCACCGCAATCTCAGGCACCACTGCCGCCCGCCCTCTGAAGAAGAAAGTCGTCACCTCTGTGCCGCCTTGTAGCTTGTCCCAGCTGGTTGCGCCTAGCAGCAGCGCCGCCTGCTCTACCACCAAAGACCCATGAGAAGACGCCACTTGAGCAGGATACATCAGCCGAACGTAGGGTTTTTGATAGCCTGGCTGAAAGGTATCGAGGCCGCCGCCTGCGCCGACTTTAGCAATCTCTGTTTTTACAGAGGGCTGAATCTGAGAGAAAAATGCATCGAAGCTAATAGCATCCGGGGCCTGAGCGCTCCCTTTGCCCGTGAGCATGTAGTAAGCAGTGCCACTCCCCACAAAGCCCGAATTGGCCGTAATATCTGACGGATGGACAAACTGATAATTTTGATAGTCGACCCGTAGCCGCATCCCTGCTTGCAGGTCGATTTGACGATTCGCCGCATCCATTCCGTAGTGATAGAAGAGACTCTCTTCCACCGACATCGGCAGTCGCTCAGCGATGCGAGACTTCACCAAAGCCACCGCACCCGGTACTGATGATGCAGCATCTACCTTTTGCAAAAAGGCCAGATAGCTAGCTTTTACACCGCTCAGCGACGAGGTTGGCGACAAACTGAGCTCACAGCTACTAGCCGTTTGCACCAGCGAGAAAATGCCTTCTGTCACAGTAGCATCGGCATTAAAGAGATTGGGCAGCGTGGTAGAAACAGGGGCAGAGAAAGACTGGGTGCGATCGCCCAAATACATCACCGCATCGCCACCGACCTCAGCAAAGAAATAGCCAGACGTCGGCTTAAAGGTCGGCCCAAACAGCTCATCGGCCCTAGCTTCTATCTGTTTTACAATGTGGCCGAGCAGCTCGTTACGCGTGGCGGGCGGGGAAAATAGCGCCAGATCCTCTAGCACAATCTCTTCTTCAATCAGGTTGGCATCTTGCCATGTAAATCGGCTGTTCACACGGGCTAAGAACCCTGCGGAACTCAGCTCAATTTCAGCCCTCACCTGCATGGGTCGTCGACAGTCAGTCTCCTGACAGATCTGCACGCTGTCAGCAAGCCGAATCCCTGACGCTGGATCAAAAATAGGCCCTAGAGTGAGGCTAAAGGGAATTTCTAGCTCGGTCGTGCCTTCCCATACGGTGCGCTCAGCCCGATGCAACGCAGTGAGTGTAAGCGGCGCGCCCAGCCAAAAGCCGCTCAGCGTCAGCCGTCCACCTTGCAGCGTCAGCACCGATGTTAGCAGCTCGAAGTCCGCCATCTCTACAGCGGCAGGCGCTTGGCACTGCATCTGTCCACTCCCCGTAGCGATATCTAGCTGGGCATCTACTTCTACTTGCAGCGCTGACCAGTCGGCAAACAAATTGAACCGACCCAGCGAGAAAAACTGTGGATCTGCACTGTTTAGGTCACCCGCAAACATTTGCTCGCCCAAACTCTTCAGCAGGCTTGTGCCCTGTACAGTTGACGGAACAGTAGGTTTTACATTCGTGGCAGACCCTACCACAATTTGCCCATCGACGGTTTCGAAGGTGAGCAGTCCGCCCTGAGGTGTATCCGAGGTTTGCGCGTCTGTTGGGGAGAGTCCAATGGGAATTTCGCCTGCGATCGCAACCTGCCACAGTACAAGCGCCTCTGTGGGCACTGTCTCCAGGCTCAGATTCAACAGATTGAGATGACCCAGCTGATCTTCTATCAGCCGTTGAGAAAACTGATTCGTCGTTTCTGTCCAAGACAGGCTCAATGCCTTGTCAGCCAATGCCTTGTCAGCTGCTGTGCCGACTAGCTCAGCTGCTAAGTCAAGCGTTTTACCAAAAAGCGATAGCTCAACACCTGACTTAGAGACGCGCTGGTCTGGCCGCACTTGCCAGCCGCTAGGCCCCACATCGCGCACAAACCGAAGAGCCGCATGTGATAATGTCAGCCCCGCCGACAGCGTCAGCGCCTCAGCCGGATCAATCGCTAACCATAGCTGATCTTGATCGACAAACAGTTCTGCTGAAAACGGCTGACTCAGCGGCTGCGGAAATGCTGCAAACGTCACCGCGCCATCAGTTTCTATCACCCAAGCGGAAGGCGCAGATCGCGCAGCGCTAATCACAAGCTTACTGAGATCAATCTTTCCCAAAGCGGTTTTTTGAGTCTTTCCGTTCGCCGACTCCGGTAGTGCATTTTCCTTAAGCGCCACCGAACGTTGGCGCTCATCTGGCAGCGATAAGGTCAGAGCCTCTGGCGTGAGCTGTCCCTCAAAGGTCAAGGGATTGTCCCACAGCGTTGCCTGTACATGCCCAGACAGTACCGCGACAGCGTCGCTCGCCCAAGTGAGATCAATCTCATTGAGTATCAGCGACGGCGTGATGCTCAGCTCCTTTTGAACAATTTTTAGCTGGCCCGTCTTAGAGAGCGTAACGGCTAATTCACCATTCAGCGGCGTGGGCAGTTGCGAGGGTATCAGTGTGGCATTGAGCTGAATTGCAGGATAGTAGGCCCGCTCCACTTCTGTTGCAGATAGTGCACGGCTGAAGATAGCCACCCGGTGCATTTCACCTTTCCAAGCGCGATCGCCTGTGACCTCATTCCCCAGCAGCAGCGAAAATCCGTCCGATGCCCACTGACTAAAGTCTCCGACTAGCTCAGCAGAGGCCTGTTCATCGGTGCGATCTACGCCATTGATATACAGTCGACCGCCATTACTCTTGCGTGTAAACACCACATGGGAAAGCTCATCAGTGGGCAAGCTGATGGGCTCAGACACTAGAGGTGGCGTCCCATTGCAGGGATTATCAAAGGGTAAAAAGCGCGCAATAAAGCTCAGCAAAAAGCCAATAAAGCTCCAGATGGCCTGCAAGAGCCAGCGAACGATGGGCAAGCCCAGCGGCCCCTCGGATATCCGTCGTAAGCGCGCAATATAGCGACTGTTACCTTGAGCATCTATGTCCTGCCCTAGGGTGAAGTTTCGCTCGCCTAAGTCTTTCGACAGGCTAACTATGCAGGCGGGCCGCTGGCTTGTGTTAGTCAGGGCTCCACCTGGCTTCACCCACGCTGACACCGTGAGCGCATTGCTCGTTTTACAGGCCGCCACCAAGCGCGCTATGCCTGCCTCCGACGCCGACTGCAAATAGCCACGCCCTAGCAAAACGCTCCTGCCTAGGCGATCTACCGTACCGATTTCTTTTAGTGTGATTGCAGACGGCTGGCCAGCACTATCAAGCGCCCCACCCCCAATAGCCTCACTCCCTTCACCCTCAAACGCATACAGCGCCTGCAAATCGCCCCATCGGTCGTAGTGCCTGCCTACGCTGAGCTGAGCAATCTTTATGCGGCCTAGCTGTGGCACCTCAAAAGACGGTGGCTGTGCCGGGCTAAATACCAGCCCCTGTTCTGCTGTCAGCTGGGGGCTAAGCACAATGTTTTGGCCCAACAAAGAGAGCGTAACCTGCCCTTTGACGCTGAGCGATCGCGCCTCTCTCACTTCAGTAAAAGCAACATTTAACGCTTCAAAAGCAATAGTTTCTCTTTTAGCAAAAGGTGATGTCTGCATAGCGGTTAAGGTGACCTCGCGCTCGTTCGCCTGCAGCCCCACCTCATAAAACGCCGCATGAGGGGAAGCCGGTAGCGCCACCAGACTGAGATGACCAGAAATAACCGAGAATTTTGGCTCGTTCGCTACTCCACTCGCCGCTTCGGCCGTTGCTCCATTGGCAAACATCGGCAGCAAATCGAACCAGCTTTTGGCCTGTGTACTCTCAGTCGGATAGTAAAAAAATATCCCGTCACGGGTGAGGCAATAGCGAACAACTGCTGTCGCAGACGCAACCGCTGGGCTAGCGTCACCAACTTGAAAAACTAGCGAGCCTCGTCCAACTACGACGTCTGCTGTCACCACAATGAGCACTCCAAATGGTGAACTGACGCCCTCCAGATACACGGATAGGCAGTCGGTTCAAAACGAATATGAACCTAAACGATAAACTCAGGTCTGTAATAAAAATAAGCAGTTTCTGTTATGAGCGAATCGTACTCCGATAGCTAATTTTCAAGCGTAAAATTAATGGTTCGTTATATTAGACGCTATGGCACGGTGCAAAAGCGGCATGGTGCAAAAGCGGCCGTTTTCGGGTAACACTGGCATGGCAGTGTTTCTGATTAGATATGTTGGAAGCGCTCAAATCCCGAGAGTTCTAACCGATGAGGATGGCTTTCTCCTGTCATCAGTTTTTTTGGACTCTTGCCTATCCGCTCTTCACATCCGCTGCGCACGAACTGACGGGAATTCAAAAAGAATTGTAAAAGATTGAAATCGCCAGTTCTGAGTTGCTTTCTGAGAAAGAAGAAGTTCCGTAAACGAGCATACGGAATCAGCACAAATTAGACCATCGTCGTTGATGGTTTAATTTGTGCTGCGCGTACTGCGAAAATCGTCGGGTTAAAACACACGCCCTCAAGCTGCCGTCATCCGATAGGTGCCGCGATTTCCCTTGTACCAGTCGCCTGCTCTTACGCCGCCCGAAAGGACGTTTGAGATGCGATTGCGAGCCTTGAGGTACTGCGACTTAGGCATGTCATCTTTGAAAAGAGCGGTCATGACATCCGCAATTTTGAACTCATTCTCTGGCTGTGTCTCTAGAATGAGCCTGACCGCATCGGGAATCGACTCGTTCTTAACGCCAGGGCGGGTGTACTTCTGCCAGGAAGCAGTGCGGCCATCCTTCTTTTTAGCCGTCGTTTTTTTACTGGCCGTTTCCTTTTCAGCCGTTTCCTTCTTAGGAGCCGCCTGCTTGACAGCCGCCTTTTTAGCGGTCGCTTTCTTCGCAGTTGTCTTGGTTGCCTTAGTCTTAGTCGCTTTAGGCGCTTCTGCTACAGCAGCTTCTTCTACAGCCGGTGCTTCCACAACAGCCGCCGCTTCATCAGGCTCATCTGAGGCAGGGGTCGCTTCTTCAAGCTCATCTGAGGCAGGTGCATCGGCTATGTCAGCCGTCCCATCAAACATGGGCATGACAGTGCGGATGCCGGTGAGCTTCTCTCGCACCGAGGCGAGCTGCGCGGCAAGCTGTTCTTCTTGTGAGGTGAGTTCAGCCTCAATGGTCTGGAGCTGAGGTAATACAGTCGTTGACATAAGCGTGTGTTAAAAAAAGTCCTTACGATCAACAATACTACCCTCTTATTCTCTAAAAATGTAAAAGAGAGGATTTTTTCACTTCGTGAATACCTAGTAAGAGCGCACTAGTGGCCGATCTTGGTGGATAAATAGCTCTAAATATTGCCAGCTTGGAGTATCTGCTCTGCGGTTAGTTTCAGTGCTGGAAACACAGTAGAGCAGACAGCTTGATTCCCGCGTAGCAGTTGAACTTCATACTCTCCATTTACTAGCGTACAAACAGAAAGCGTAGGCTGCTTAGGCTTGCCAATATACCGAACCCCGCCAAGTCCGGCCTGGTCTACAATCCAGTATTCAGAGATACCAAGAGTTGCATAGTCTTCAACCTTTCTTGCATAGTCATTTTGCCAGTTGCTGCTAACGACTTCTGCGACGAACTTGATTGACTGACCCAACGTCAGCACAGACTGCTCAGACCAAAGCGGTTCTTGAGCAAGTGCTAGCTTATCAACGACAGCAACATCCGGTCGAAATGCTGTCATGTCGGTATTGAAGGGACGCAACACCCCCCGCTGAAGAACGAGCCAAGTCTTCTTGTGACTGCTCAAGAGCTGACATAGGTTTTCCTTCTATTTAGTTTGGAAATACACGTACTGCATACATGCGTATTTTATGAAGAGAGTTGCTCCAGCCAATAGCTGAGATCGCTGAGGCTATTGAAATCTAGGAGCGCTTCGCCAAGTGCTTCCAAGTTTTCGACCGACAAAGCGGAGACATCATTTCTAACGCTGTCTGGGAGCGTTTCAAAACGCTTGGTCAATATTCTGAGAATGAGATCAGCGGCCTCTTCCTGACGCCCTTCCCGACGTCCTTCCCGACGTCCTTCCTGGCGGCCCCGCTCTAGCCCTTGCTCTAGCCCTTGAGCGAGTCCTTTTTGCTCAGCTTCGGCCTTGATCTCGCGGTAGACCCGCGTTTCTTCAAAGGTGATATCCAGCATTTCTTCAACCTCTCTTGTGGTCAGCTCTTTGAATTTATACGAAATGATGGTGGTGATCATCTCTATAATGGCACGAGTTTCATCTGCTGAAGCGACCTGCTCGGTTCGCCCAATCAAATGTCGGGCCTCCTCCGGTGCTTCCGCCTCATCTACCGTGGTGAGCACCATCAGCGCGACCCACAGCGGCAGCTCTCTGATATTGCCAAGCTCATTGAGAAATATGCGATGCACCTGTTCGCCATTGAGCAGGCTGCGGTGCGGATGTAGCCTGCTTTGCTCAGTGCTGCGAGCCGGATAAATGACAACTACCTGCCAATCGCTGAACTGTTCGCAGTTGCGATAGAAGTAAAGGGCGGTTTCAGCGAAGATACGCTCATATAGGGCTTCATCCTTTTGAAATTGAACTTCGATGAAAAAGACGGTGCCAATGCTGCCTTCAGGCGGCAGCAGTACGCCATCGATTTCAAACTTGGGTTCTTTGACAGCAACTGAATCAAAGCGATAGCGGCTGGCCTCATCAGGCACGCTAGGCACGAGCTCAAACAGCAGCATTGGCGACTGTCTAAACAGCTTGTAAAAAATAGAATCACGCTTCATGCCACCTCCTAATAGTACAGACGATCTTATCAACAAAGTGAAAACTTCAACAGTGGCCCCGCTAGGCAGCGAGTGGCAAAGCCTCTGATTGTTCACCCGCTAGCCCCAGCTCCGCCATCGACAGGCCAAACTGCTGTGCGAGTGCGAGCGCCTGCTGCGTGAGACCTTGCGACAGCTTGAAGCAAGCGAGGCCGAGGGCCGAGGCTCGCCGTTCTTGCGCTGAGCGCTCGAAAGGACTGCGGCTAGTGCTACCTGGCTTGGCCGCAGCGCGAGCGAGTGGCAATTCGGCGGCTCGCTCGCGCAAGGCAACTGCCTCGTCACAGCGCAGGGTGAGATTACCCCAGTCGCCATTGCGCAGCATGTTGTTGAGGTAGGTCTTGGCATCGCTAAGCGAATCAGACTGCTGAAACTTGCGCTTGCGGTTTTGGCAGGCTTTGATGAGCGCCGGGTCGAAGTCATTGAGTCCTGGTCCTACCCACCAGTGCCCGAGGCCGTGCGCGACCATCTCGGGGCGCTTGTGACCCGGTGCAATCTGCCTGAGCCGCGACTTGGCTAGCCCTGGATCTGTCTCCCACAGCTCAGCGTAGTCGATTCTTTCTGGGGGTTGGCTGTAGGTGACGGTGCCAACCAGTATCGGCTCACTGCCCTCAGCTGGGGACGTTTTAGCTGGTGACGGCAAGTCATGCTTTGCACTCAAAGCAGAAAAAGTCCGCTCTGCTCTTTCTTCTTTTTTTCTGTCTTTTCTGTCTTCTTTAAGTTCTTTTAGATCCTTCTTTAAAGCGCGGTCATTTGACCGAAGCTTGATGGGCTGTTTGACCACTGGCCTATCGGTCAAGCAACCGACCGCGCGCTGGTCAAATGACTGAAGCCCCTGACCTTCGCCAGTCAAATGACCAGCGCCATCTGGGCGACCCGCTGCCCCCTCATGGGTTAAGTGACCGACGAGTGCCTGCTGAATCTCTGGCAGCATCACCCGGTAGCCCTTCGCTGCCCCTCGCCGCGCAGGCCGCTGCGTTTGGATAAAGCCCCTTTCTTCTAGCTGTGCCAGCCGCTTGCGGATTTGTTTGTCGGTGGCAATGCCGAGCAGCCTTTGCTCGAACTCGCGAATGGGACGGGGGCCGACCCATGGCCGCTCGACCGTCGGGTCATGTGCTAGAGCAGCATTCGCCCAGTACTCAAAGATATTGAGCAGGGCCGCGGCGCAGGCATCGCGCCCGGTTAGCTCGTAGTAGTCCTGCCGAATAATCGCCAGCAGTTGCTTGGGCGGATGGGCAATGCAAGATTCGCGGCTCATGAGCGTTC
>Ga0209194_1000652_pt1 | contig 25665 bp, 28 predicted proteins | sample COGITO_mtgs_1004_FD_184787 | JGI IMG/M metagenome (GOLD analysis project Ga0209194, IMG submission 184787) | Pelagic marine microbial communities from North Sea - COGITO_mtgs_100413 (SPAdes) (version 2) | ecosystem: Environmental > Aquatic > Marine > Epipelagic ...
CCTGGGTGGCCCGAGTTGAATTGAGTTGCTCTAGGGCATAGTCAAGTGTCTCAATGGCATTTGTCGAGCCACCTTGGGTTGAAATGTCCATTGAGTAATCTTTAAGTATTTATACTTAAATAATTTTTCGGAGCATTAAAAAACCCGGCTCAGAGCCGGGTCTTTGCGATGTCGGCTGCTTGTGCCGACTTAACTGTTGTTGATAAGGTTACTTAGAAACTTTTTTGCAAGGGTATTTTTAACTGGGTGTTTTAGTCCTAATACTGAGCTGGGCTAATAAGTATCGTCAAATATAACGCCTTTAAGTGATTCTAGATTTTCCGCAAAATTCAAAATAGCATCACCTGGCAGGGACCTAAGAAGTTCGCCAGTATTTTTGTCAGTGACATTGACCACTAGGCGTTGGGATGCGTTATCCATGGAAAAATGCAGGCTAGTCGGCGCTTTTCTCATGGCGGCATTCAGTGTTTTAACAGCCGCCTGTACTTCTTCCAGGTTTTTGCTGAGCTGCTTGACGCTCTCACCTTTAAGCTCCTGTGCTTCGCGTCCTAGATCTCCTGACGATATAGTCGTAACTGGCACTGGAGCAGGCGCAGGAATACTCGGCGCTGCGGCGGCAGGGCTCGGCGCAGGCTTGTGCGGCACTGGTGCCGGCGCAAGCTGGGTAGTTAATTTGAGATTAGCGTCAATCCCAGACATATGGTTCACCACTCTTGGTTAGCGCTCGTTGTTTAGTCAGGCGAGCGATCTAAAATTATTCAGCACAGCCCTATTAGGCTTTTTGCTGAGGGGGCAGACCCCCTTATCACAGTTAAAGATCGGCAGTTAGAGTGAAAGCTTTAGAGTTATTTTTACTTTCTTGTGTGTTTTTATATTCATGCCCAAGCGGGCTGCTGTCAGGGGCTATGTCCTGAGGTTATACTAGCCGCTGTTTTGAATCTGACCAGCTGGAGCTGTTGTGAAATTTGTTTCGCTAACGATCGACGCTATTGATCGCATCACCGATTTGACCGGCAGAATAGTCTCTTGGCTCTGTCTAGTCATGGTTGTTATGACGGTGGTGGTTGTGGTGCTGCGTTACTATTTTCAGAGCGGCTCAATTGCCCTGCAGGAATCGATTACCTACCTGCATGGTCTGGTTTTCATGCTCGGCATTGCCTTTACCCTGCAGCGCGGTGGCCATGTGCGGGTGGATATTTTTTACCGTAGTTTTTCCCCTCGTCGCAAAGCCCTGGTGGATCTGATTGGCGGGGTGGTATTTTTACTGCCGGTCAGTCTGCTAATATTCGCCTTCTCCTGGGACTATGTTGCCGCTAGCTGGGCAATTGGTGAGACCTCGGAGGAGCGCAGTGGCATTCAGGGTATCTACTTATTAAAGACGCTGCTGCTGTTGATGCCGGCGACTCTGCTCTTGCAGGGCATAGCTGAAATTCTCAAAAGTGCTCTGGTGCTGATGGGTAAGCAGCCTATTACAGAGTCGCGCATTGAATCAAATCACATAGAGCCGCTAATCTAATGGTTGAGTTTATTCCTCTACTGATGTTTTTGGTTGTCTGTATCGTGTTGATGGCAGGCTATCCCGTGGCGCTGTCTCTGTCTGGCACGGCGCTGATATTTGCTCTGGTGGGTTTTGCTACCGGCACCTTTGATATGGCCTTTTTACACGCACTGCCCAATCGGCTGTTTGGCACCATCAAAAATACCACGCTGATTGCGGTACCGCTGTTTGTCTTTATGGGGGTCATGCTGGAGAAATCCCGGTTGGCGGAAGATCTGCTTGAGAGCATGGCGGATCTGCTTAAAGGCTTTCGCAGTGGGCTTGGGCTTTCCGTGGTCTTGGTGGGGGCACTTTTGGCGGCGAGCACGGGTATTGTTGGCGCCACAGTGGTGACCATGGGGCTGATGTCATTACCGACTATGCTGAAGCGCGGTTATTCATCGTCTCAGGCCACCGGCATTATCTGCGCCACAGGTACCCTGGGGCAGATTATTCCGCCGTCGATAGCTCTAGTATTACTGGGCGACATTCTCTCCAGTGCCTATCAGCAGGCGCAACTAAGTATGGGCATATTCACCCCCAAGGTGGTGTCAATCGGGGATCTGTTTGTCGGCGCGATAATCCCCGGCTTGATTCTGGTGGCGCTCTATTGCCTCTACGTGATTCTGTTTATTAAACCTGCAGCGCCGAAAGAGGGGGATGAACCTCTTCCTCAGCATGGCCTATCCCGCGCCATGCTCAATTTATTGCCGCCAATCCTATTGATTGTGGCAGTGCTGGGTTCGATTCTGTCCGGCGCGGCAACCCCCACTGAAGCGGCGGGTGTGGGTGCCTTTGGTGCCACTCTGTTAGCACTGTTTAAACGCCAGCTGTCTTTTGGACGGCTGCGAGAAGTGGCTCAGAGCACCACTGAAGTCACCTCCATGGTGTTTTTGATTTTGATTGGTGCCGCGGTTTTCTCTCTGGTGTTCCGCGGCTTTGGCGGCGAAGAGCTGGTTGAGCAGTTTTTGACTGGACTGCCTGGCGGGCTCGTGGGTGCGACGATTTTAGTGATGCTGGTGATCTTCTTGCTGGGCTTTGTGCTCGACTTTATCGAGATCACTTTTGTGGTGGTGCCCATTGTCGGACCTGTATTGTTGGCCATGGGTCTAGATCCGGTGTGGCTGGGTATTATGATTGCCATCAACTTGCAGACTTCTTTTTTAACCCCGCCCTTTGGCTTTGCTCTGTTTTATCTGCGCGGTGTTGCGCCTGCCTCGGTGGAAACCAAAGAGATGTACCGCGGCGTTATACCTTTTATCGGTATTCAGCTACTCTTAATGCTGATGTTATCCCTGTGGCCGGCCTTGGCCACTTGGTTGCCAGGATTGATTTATAACTAATTAGATAGTCACAGGAAAAAAACTTTATGGAGACTCAGGCGCCAGCACCATCGGGAAAGTTAATCTCTCAGACCATTGCCATGCCGAGGGAAACCAATGCTAACGGTGATATTTTTGGCGGTTGGCTACTCAGCCAAATGGATTTAGCCGGCGCCATACTGGCTGGTCGGATTGGCAAAGGGCGGGTTGCTACTGTGGCTATTAGTAGTATGTCGTTTCTCAATCCGGTGCCTGTGGGTGCGGTGGTGGGCTGTTATGCCCAGACACTCTCTGTGGGTACCAGCTCAATTCGTATTCTCATTGAAGCCTGGATCGATAATGACAATGACGGCGAACAGTGCAAAGTCACTGAAGGCGAGTTTGTCTTTGTTGCCATCGATGATAATGGCAATACTAGAGAAGTGCCCACAGCGGGATAAAGAGGTGCCCACAGCGGGATAAAGAGGTGCCCACAGCGGGATAAAGAAGTGCCCACAGCGGGACAAAGAGGTGCCCACAGCCTAAGGTGGAAGCTGCCCGTGACTTGAAAGAGTCCCGGCTAAAATTTTAGCGCGGCAAAGATTTTCTCACGCAGCGTTGGCGCTTCATTGACCATATGGTGCCCAGCGCCTGCAATCATTTGTAGACTGAGATTGGGGAACTTTCGCTGTAATAGTTTCATGTTGTGCCTCCAGTCTAGGGTGCTGTCCCTGTCCCCCTGAATAACATTGATCGCAAAGTCATTCTCTAAACAGTGATCAATCTCCACCACCCACTCGGCCATAGCGCCAACCCAAGCTGCAGGTAATCGATGGGATTGGAACGGATCCCGGTGGCGCACAAAGTTCAAGAACGCTTGATCCTGAGAGTTGTTTCGAAACACCCTGTTCATCGTCGGTCTAAAGGGGCGAGTCAATTTGAAAAGCCAGCGATCGAGCTTCCACAATCTAGGTTGTACCAAAGGTGCTAGTAAATTGAGGCTGGAAAAGGGATAGCTGTTGTTGCCTCCCTGATTCAAAAGCTGCTTGAGTAAAATACCGCCGCCAGTGCTCTGACCAATGCCGTGAAAGGGGGCAGGGCAAAGGCTGGCTGTGGCCTTCATGACCTGATCGAGTTGCTCAACATATTGATCGAAGCTATCTATAGAGGCTGGCTCGCCGCTGGAAAGGCCGTGGCCAATCAAATCAAAGCAGACAACGGTGAGCTGACGACTCAGTAGCTCGCGAATCAGGTGGCCATAGAGGCCTGTGTGATCTAGATAGCCATGGACTATCACCGCAGTGCCCTTTGGTTGTGCTGGTTTCCACAGCATAAGATGAGTTTGTTGATCGCCATACAGAAGCTTGCCTGCGAGTAACTGCACCTGGTCACTGGGCTCAGGCAATTGATAGAACGCGAGGTAATTTTTGAGTGCGGGGTTTGACTGGGGGTCGGCTAGCGCCTCTGGGCCGAACTCGGGCAGCACCTGGGCAAGACTTCTTATCTGCTGCTGGGCATGGCTTAGATCTGTCTGCTCCATGGGCTTGTTCTCAGGTTGTCGTGGACTGTTTTATCTGTGCTGCACAGGCATCTTGGCACACTAATAAGTAATTAGAAAATAGCCCTGTTTGCTGTTTAGTTGATCCGTATTTTATAAGCTGCAGGTACAAAAAAGCCCCACAGTTTCCTGTAGGGCTTTCGCTTGCTGCCATTGCTTTGCTATTCGTCGGTGGACAACGATACGTCGTAGACGCCAGCTTCGCGAGCCTGGTCAGAGATCAGTACAAACATCTCAGTCTTAGACTTCGGATGGGCACTTACAATCACCTTGGCTTCTGGTTTCTCTGCATGCATGCGCTCTACGTTTGCTCGAACTGCGCGCACATCGATGCGGCGTCCTTCAAAGGTGAGTTCATTGCTCTCTGAAACCCGGAACACAATATTAGTGTTCTCGGTCTCTGGTGGTGGCTCGTCAGAGGTCGGTGGGCGATTTACGTCAAGCCCAGACTCATTGACAAACGAGGCCGTCACGATAAAAAAGATAAGCATGATAAACACAACGTCGAGCATCGGCGTCATATCGATTGCTGACTCATCCTCTTCCTTACGTCTTCTTCCTAATGCCATTTAATGTGAACCTTCAAAGATTTCTGATATTAATGGAGACGCGCATTCTACTGATTTTTGACAGAATTGCTAGCGCCACTACCCCTGCGTGTCAAAGCGGTTTAACCTACCCCATACAAGCCCCTTTAGTTTGCCAGAAATGAGGCAATTAAGGAAAACATCATTACGCTCATTGATGAATAATTAGGATCATATGCCTGAATTACCGGAAGTAGAGACTACCCTTCGTGGGGTAGCTCCGCACATTGTAGACCAATTTATTGACCAAATAAGGATTCACAACGGTTCATTGCGCTGGCCCGTGACCCAAGGCATCTCTGAGCTTACTAAAGGTCAGCGAGTGGTGGCAATTACTCGCCGAGCCAAATATCTGTTAGTGGAGCTTGAGCGCGGCACCATGATGATCCATCTGGGCATGAGCGGCAGCTTGCGGCTGGTGGATAGAGCGGAGCCGCGACGCAAGCATGACCATATAGAAATGCTGATGACCAATGGCGTCTGCTTGCGCTACCACGATCCCCGTCGCTTTGGCGCCTGGCTCTGGTCAGACAGTGGTTATCCTCAACTGGACCACCTGGGTCCCGAGCCCCTCACCGATGAGTTCACCGGCAAACGTCTGTTTGAACTGTCCCGCAAGCGCAAAATGGCGATTAAGCCATTCATAATGGACAATCGCACAGTGGTCGGTGTGGGCAATATCTATGCTTCTGAGGCATTGTTTCGCAGTGGTATTCGGCCTGATCGAGCAGCGGGACGAGTTTCTTTGAAGCGCTATGAGGAGTTGGCCGCCCATATTAAAGAGGTCTTAGCCAGTGCTATCACTCAGGGCGGCACTACGCTGAGGGATTTTGTTAATGGTAATGGCGAGCCGGGATATTTTCAGCAGACATTGATGGTCTATGGTCGCGGTGGTCAGCCCTGCGTTAGCTGCGCCAAACCCTTAAAAGATATTCGTCTGGGTCAGCGCAGTTCAGTTTTCTGTGCAGCCTGTCAGCGCTGAGCCTCTAGGCCTAAGACTTCTTGAATTTTTGACTCAGGGCGTCCACCACATTGGCTGGAGCAAACTTCGACACATCGCCGTCAAGTGAGGAGATCTCGCGCACCAGTGATGAGGAGATATAGGACAGATGCTCTGCCGGTGTCAAAAAGACACTTTCAATATTCGGTGACAGGGCGCGGTTCATGTTGGCCAGCTGGAATTCATACTCGAAATCCGACACGGCGCGCAGTCCACGCATAATTGCATCGGCTTTACAGTCCTGGACAAAGTTCACCAGCAAATAATCAAATCCGAGAATTTCAATATTAGGCACGTGGGCCAGTGCGTCTGTGGCTAGCTGAATGCGTTCGTCGACGTTAAACAGTGGCCCTTTACGCTGGCTGGCGGCGATGCCGATAATAATTTTGTCGAACATTCGCGAGGCTCTTTCGACTAAATCGATGTGGCCATTGGTAATTGGATCAAAGGTGCCGGGGTAGACTATTGTCGTCATGCACTGGTTCCGCCATGTTGATGAGCGCGCATATTACTTAAATATAGCCGCCGGCTCAAATGCGTGAGTAAAGCAGATAGTTTACCCCGCCAGCAGCTTTGCTTTTTTCGATGCGCCAATTGGGTGGTGGCGCGAAACTATTGTGTCGCGCCGAGAACTCGCAGTAGATCAAACTGTCTGCTGTCAGCCACTGATTACTTTCCAGCAGGGCGCAGACTTCGGTGAGAACATTGAGGTCAAAAGGTGGGTCGACAAAGACAATATCGAAGGGCTTGTTTGGACTGTTGCTCAGGTAAGCCACTGTATCTGCTCGCCGCAGAGTCAGTTCCCCGACATCGAAGAGGGTTTTGTTTTCGTTGAGAGCGGCCAATGCTTTGGGGCTTTTTTCAAGGGCCAGGCATTCTGCGGCCCCCCGTGACAATGCTTCGAAACAGAGTGCGCCAGAGCCGCTAAACAGATCCAAGCAGTTGGCTCCAGCTATATTAGGAGCAAGCCAGTTAAATAATGTTTCGCGAATACGATCCCCAGTAGGGCGCAGGCCGTCTACACTGGGAAAGGTCAGCACACGGCTGCGCCATTTGCCGGCGATAATGCGAACCCGTTGTCTGGCAGTCAAAAGCCACTCCTTTTGGTGACATTTAATCACCTTGAATCAATTGAGATGGTAGGATACACCAGAATATAACCACAGTTAGAAATGAACCTACATGGACGCTAATTCAACCAATACCCCAGAGCCCGAAAAGAAGAAGCGCAGCTTTCTCGATCGCTTTAAGCGTGACAAGGGCGAGCTCTCAACTTCTTCTGATGCCCCTGGCTCGGCTCCTGCACATGAGCCAGAGGCCTCAAAGTCGAGCGGCCTACTTGGCAAAATGCAACGGGCACTGTCGCGAACCAGTCGCGGCCTCGGCGATCTGTTTCTCGGTGCTAAGGTTATAGATGACGATCTTTTTGAGGAGCTGGAAACATTGCTGCTCATGGCCGATGTGGGGGTCGAGGCGACCACGCAAATTATTGCCCAGCTCACTGAACGCTCTAATAGAGCCATGCTTAAAGACGGCGCCGCCCTTCAGGGGGCTCTCCGCGAGATCTTAATTGCTCGACTTGCCCCCTGTGAACAGCCCTTAAATACCGATAATGCTGATGGCCCATTTGTCATATTAGTGGTCGGGGTCAACGGTGTTGGCAAAACCACCACCATTGGCAAGATGGCGCGACAGCTTCAGCAGCAAGGTCAGTCAGTGATGTTAGCCGCAGGTGATACTTTTCGAGCCGCCGCCGTCGAGCAGCTGCAAGTTTGGGGTGAGCGCAATCAGATTCCGGTGGTTGCCCAGCATATGGGTGCCGACAGTGCCTCGGTGGTATTTGATGCCATTGAGTCTGCACGAGCAAAAAATATCGATGTGATTATCGCCGACACTGCCGGGCGTCTGCACAATAAAAGCAACTTGATGGAAGAGCTGAAAAAGGTTCGCCGAGTGGCTGCTAAGCTCGATGCTGCCGCGCCCCACGAAGTATTACTGGTCTTAGATGCCGGAACCGGTCAGAACGCGGTGGCACAGATGACTGAGTTTCATGCCACTGCTGGCGTCACGGGCATTGCCTTAACCAAGCTCGATGGCACCGCCAAAGGGGGTGTTATCTTGGCCCTGGCGGAGAAATTTTCCGTGCCGATTCGCTATATAGGTGTAGGTGAAGGGGTGGATGATCTGCAGCCCTTTGTTGCGGAAGAGTTTGTCTCCGCGCTGTTGGGGCAGGGCGAATAGTATGTCGATGATCCATTTTGATAATCTCTGCAAGCGCTACGAAAGTGGTTACGAAGCTTTGCGCGGGGTGAGTTTCGAAATGGATGCTGGCGAAATGGCCTTTCTTACTGGGCACTCCGGCGCAGGCAAAAGCACATTATTAAAACTATTGATGCTTATTGAGCGGCCTACCTCGGGAAATCTGCTGATTAATGGCAAAAACATAAACCGTCTGCCCCATTCTAAGGTTCCCTTTTACCGTCGCCAAGTGGGTGTGGTGTTCCAGAATCACCAATTGCTATTCGACCGCTCGGTGTTCGAAAATGTTGCCCTACCATTGCAAGTGGCGGGATATTCCCACGGTGATATCGGCCGTCGAGTGCGCGCGGCTTTAGATACAGTAGGGTTACTCGACAGAGAAAAGCATAATCCCATCGCCCTATCTGGGGGTGAGCAGCAGCGGGTCGGCATAGCTCGAGCCGTAGTTCATAAACCAAAAATTCTTCTTGCTGATGAGCCGACGGGTAATTTGGATCCACAGCTGTCGGCTGAAATTATGGCGTTGTTTAAGCGTTTTCAGGATGTCGGTGTCACCGTGTTAGTGGCCAGTCACGACATCAATCTGATCAATCGCATGGATATGCGCATTATGCGACTCAACCAGGGCCAGATGGAGCAGGATGGAGTCAGCTATGGCGGCTACTAACAGCAAGGCTCGGGACGGTGCGCAGCGCGGTGCTCGCGGTCAGGTGCTGAGCCGTCTCGACAGGTGGCGCAGCTATAGGCAGCACCACCAGACCACCCTTAAAAGCAGCACATTAAAAATACTTCGCGAACCACTGCAGTCCCTGCTGACTATTTTGGTGATTGCCATTGCCCTGACATTGCCTGCGGCACTCTATTTAAGTGTGGAAAATATCCGCCAGCTCAGTGGTGGTGTTGATGCCTCGGCACAAATTAGCGTGTTTGTTAAAAAAGGTGCGCGAGAATCTGCTCTCGAAAGACTGACTGAGAAGCTCGAAGGTCTCTCTGGTGTGGCCTCGGTGAGCTATATTTCGGCACAGGATGCCCAGGATGAATTCGAGGCGCTATCTGGCTTTGGATCAGCGCTGCAGTATCTGGATGAAAATCCGCTGCCGGATTCCTTTTTAGTTCAGCCGCTGCTGATCGGCGATGCCGCGCGTCTGGTGACTGAGATTAGTAAGTTGAAATTAGTTGATGATGTGCAGCTAGATTTGGAATGGTTGCAGCGTCTCGATGCGCTATTAGATATGGGCCGCAAACTAGTACTGTCACTGGGGGCTGCACTGGGTCTAGGTGTTATCTTGGTTGTGGGTAATACCATTCGCCTAGCGATTCAGAGTCGCCGGGATGAAATCACAGTGGTGAAGATGGTCGGTGGCACTGATGCCTATGTGCGCAGACCATTTTTATACAGCGGATTGTTGTTCGGAATGTTCGGCGCTCTGGTGGCCGCGATGCTTTTGACTGGATTGGGCTTTTGGTTGGCCGGGCCCGTAGATAAGCTAGCGCTGTTGTACCAAAGTCAGTTCAGTATTACCGGCCTTGGCTTTCGTGGATTTGTCGCCTTGATGCTGATTGGCGGCAGCGTTGGTCTAATTGGTGCCTGGCTTGCGGTAGGGCAACATCTGCGAAATATCCAACCGCGCTGAAAAACCTTCAGATAGGGTCTAGACTACTCAGTAATGGTTACTGTTTAAGGCTAGGAACGAGCAATTAAAAAGTGCTAGAATATTCGACCCACGATCAAAAAGAGTCTGTTATGAGTAAAGCCCTTCAAACCCTGGAGTGGATGGCCCCCGGCGGCAACCTGAATGCGTACATTCAGGGGACTTCGACTGTGCCCATTCTGACCATTGATGAAGAGCGAGCTCTGGGCGAGTCACTGTATTACCAGGAAGATCTCGACGCTGCTCGTCGTATGGTAATGGCCCATCTGCGCTTTGTTGTTCATATAGCGCGCTCTTACAACGGCTATGGCCTGCCATTGGCCGATCTGATTCAAGAGGGCAATGTCGGCCTGATGAAAGCGGTACGACGTTTTAACCCTGAAAAAGGTGTGCGTCTGGTGTCTTTTGCAGTGCACTGGATCAAAGCCGAGATTCACGAATTTATTTTGCGCAACTGGCGCATCGTTAAAATTGCCACCACCAAGGCTCAGCGCAAGTTGTTTTTCAATCTGCGCAGCGCCAAGAAGCAACTGCAGTGGTTATCTGCTGATGAAGCTAAGGCCGTCGCTGATGACTTGGGTGTTCAGGTTAAAGACGTGATGGAAATGGAAATGCGTCTCACCTCTAGGGATCCCGCCTTTGATGCTCCAACAGGTGAAGATGACGACAGCAGCAGTTTCCAAGCTCCGGTCTACTTTCTTGAAGACAAGAGCATGGATCCGGCACAGCTGGCTGAAAATGACGATTGGGAAGTGGATAACAACACCCGTCTCATCGCTGCGGTGAAAGATCTCGACGATCGCAGTCGTGACATTCTACAGCGCCGCTGGTTGAATGATGCCAAGGCAACCCTTCACGAACTGGCCGCTGAATATGGTGTCTCTGCTGAGCGCATTCGCCAGCTTGAGAAAAACGCGATGAAGAAAGTTCGCGGATTGATGGAAGCCTAACCTCACCTTATAAGAGACCAAAAGCCGCTTATAGCGGCTTTTTTATTGCTATGGATAAACTCCTCTGGATTAGACTAACTGCTCTCAGCGGCGCGCTGGCTGTGATGCTGGGTGCCTTCGCGGCACATGGCCTGAAGGGATCGTTATCCGCACAAATGTTGGACACCTATCAAACCGGGGTGCTCTATCATTTTATTCATACCCTGGCACTGCTCGCCATCCTAAGCCTTCCGCTCAATGAGCGTTCCCTGCTCTGGGCGGCACGCTGCTTTATGTTGGGCATTGTGCTGTTTTCTGGCTCCCTGTATCTGATCGCTATCTCGGGGATCAGTATCCTCGGAATGATCACCCCCGTGGGTGGTAGCGCCTTTATTGCCGGTTGGTTATTACTCTTTACTGCAAACAGCGCCGAGGATTAATGGACATTAATAGCGACGACATTCAAGACGATAAGAACATTGGCTCTCATAAGGGTTCTGAAGACGGCCTTCAAAAAGAAAGTAGTTCAGCAGAGCGCAGTTCCGACTTCAGGCCTGAGTATCGCAAGAAAGCAATTCGCAGCTATGTGCTTCGCGCTGGTCGCATGACTGAAGGGCAGCGTAATGCGTTCAGCAGCGGCTGGTCTTTTTATGGTTTAAAACTTGATGATGGTCCGATTGATGCCGAGAGTATTTTTGGCCGCAAGGCGCCATTAATTATTGAAATTGGTTTTGGCATGGGGGACTCTCTGTTGCAGATGGCCAGTGCCGCACCAGAGCAAGATTTTATTGGTATTGAAGTGCATCCTCCAGGCGTGGGCCGATTGATTGCCAGTGCCGAAGAGCAGCAGATCAAAAATCTGCGGGTTTATTTAGCCGACGCCACTGATGTACTCAACGAATGTATTCCCGCCGCCAGCCTCCATCGCTTGCAGCTCTACTTTCCCGACCCCTGGCACAAGAAAAAGCACAACAAGCGACGTATTGTGCAACCTCAATTTGTTCAGTTGATTCGCGACAAGCTTGAGATGGGTGGCGTACTGCATATGGCCACTGATTGGCAGCACTATGCCGAGCAGATGCTCGAGGTTCTAGATGTGGCGCCAGGCTTTAAAAACACCGTTGGCGAGCAGCAGTATTCACCACGCCCTGACTACAGACCGCTGACCAAATTTGAGAAGCGCGGAGAGCGTCTTGGTCATGGCGTATGGGATCTTTTGTATCAAAAAATAGACTAGTTTCGGAGGCCCTTTGGCGTTCCTGGTACTGGCCTTGATTAGTATCCATAAGTAGGTCGATGCGGGCTTGGAAATACACTAAACTTGAGCCACAAGAGTATTCCAGCTGTATCTTTTAGGCGTAATCCATTGTTAATAAAAGGAAGGCAAATCAACATGAAAAAACTTTTACCCGTCGCACTGCTGTTTGTTATTACAGCCTGTGATTCTCAGACTTCAGACACATCTAGCGAGGTAGCATCGGCTGCCAGCTTAGACAGCCACAGCCAGCGCATCAGTTATTTGATGGGCCTGGATAATGGCAAGAATATCCGCGGTATTGGCTTGGAAATTGATGCTGAAGCCTTTAATCAGGGCTTCACCGACGGCCTCGATGAGAAGCCGCCAGTGCTGACCGAAGAGCAGATCGCTGAGACGATTCAGCGCTTCGAAACTGAAATGACCGCCAAGCGCGATGAGATGCAAAAGGCAGAGCAGCAAGCGACAGCTATGCAGTCTGACGGAAACATTAAAGAAGGAACTGATTTCCTCGCCGCCAATGGCGCGAAAGAGGGCGTGACTACAACAGACAGCGGTCTGCAGTACAAAGTTCTCACTGCTGGTACTGGCGCTATTCCCACAGCCGACAGCACTGTTGAAGTTCACTATACTGGTCGCCTTTTAGACGGCACTGAATTCGATAGCTCAGTAAAGCGCGGCGTGCCGGCACAGTTTGGCGTCACTCAGGTTATTCCTGGCTGGACTGAAGCACTGCAGTTAATGGCCGAAGGTTCTAAGTGGGAGCTTTATATTCCTGCAGAGCTGGCTTACGGTCCCGGCGGCGCTGGCCCCATAGGTCCAAATTCGGTACTGATTTTTGAAGTGGAACTGTTGAACGCTAATATTGATGGCTAAGGTAAGTTCTAAGCTCATTAGAGTTTAGGCATTAGAGTTTAGGCATTAGCGATTAATAAGTAACCGCTACAGAAACAAAAAAGCCCCGATTTATCGGGGCTTTTTATTGTCATCTAAATCTACAGCAAACTTATGCCGGAGCTGAACTGGCCTTTTGCAACTGCTCAAGGTGCCCGTTGTGCAGTACTTCGATCATCTTGTCTTCAGATTCAAAGCGCTGTTCAAGTGCCTCTCCAATAACTGATAGATCTACCGCCAGAGTATCCAGATCATCTGTTTCAAGATACTTATCGTTAAAGTCTAAAACCGCTTCTGTAGAGGGCTGAATCTTTTCTACAAGATCGGCGCCAGTTTTGAGGCCTTCGCTGTCACTGAACGCCTTGGCCTCTTTCGCCAGCTGTTCGTAGACTTCAAAGTGACCCACTGACACATAGTCCACCATCACTTCGCAGAAGCTCTGCAACTTGTCACCATGAGCTCGGTTGGCACTATCGAAGTCATGGATCTCAATCAGGTCACAGTATTTGACCAGCAGCTCACGGCGCTCTTCTAACCAGCGATCGACGATGTCGCTGACACCGCCCCAGTGTTGTTTTAATCGTTGTAGATCTTGTAGCATGGCTGGTAAACCTCATCACTCCCTAATGGACCCACAGTTTACTTTGTTTTAGGCAAAAGAATAAATACTCAAATGATAAAAAGACCAATTGAGGCTGGCAGAACAATCGCCGTCAATATTCCATTAATACCCATGCCCAATGTGGCAAACGCGCCGCAGCGTGGACTGCTCTCAAAAGCCTTGGCGGTGCCAATTGCGTGAGCGGTAACGCCGAGAATTAACCCCTGCCAGCGTTCATCCTCTAGCTGGGTAAGGTGAAAAATGCTCTTTGCCATAACGATACCAGCCAGCCCAGTGACCATGGTGGCTACTGCTAACAGGCTGCGGAGCCCACCAATTTGCTCAACTATGCTCAGGGCAATTGGTGAGGTTACGGACTTGGCGGCTAAGGAGAGCAGTACCACATCGCTCAAGCCAAACAACTTAACGAGTAGCAGCGCACTCAGCGTGGCGAAGAGGCCGCCGAGCAACAGTGCAACGGTGAGCGGTTTAAACATCCCCGCCAGCTGCCGCAGTTGATGTGAAAGGGGTACTGCGAGGGCGACAGTGGCAGGCCCTAACAGCCAGTTTAAAATACCGTTGCCTGAGTAATAGGCTGCAAAATCCAGATCGATGGTTTGCATAGAGAAATAAATTAGCGGCGTCGCAACCATTAACGGGTGTAGTAATGAGGCTCTACCGGAGCGGTTATAGGTCCACCAGGCGATCCCAAAGGCCGCCAGGGTCAACAGCAGTGGCCAGGATGTGGTGCTTAAGAGCTGCCACTGATGCAGAAGGATCGTAGTCATGTCAGCCATCTCAGTCATCGCGCCCATTTGAACCGCGCAGCTTATTGATGACCAGCGCCATAAACCATTGAGCTAGCAGCGTCGAAATTATAAGCACGGCGAGAATCTGTGGCAGTTGCTCAAATATTTCAGGGCCGAGAAAAAAGGCCCCAGTGGTGATAGGCACAAATAGCAGAGCGATAAAACGAATCAGTTGGCTGCTGGTTGTTTCCAGCCAAGGCAGTAGAGATTTATTGACACTCAGAACGATCAGGAGAAGGATCATACCTAGCAGTTGGCCGGGAATATTTAGCTCTAGGGCTTTTACCCCCCATTCACCCAGCCACTGGAAAAGCACCAGAATCAGCAGGCCGACGGCGAGTTTTTTCACAACAGCTGCTTCATTTACGCAGCAGTTGGAACAGTCCCACGGTCGCGAGACCGACGAAGCTCACCAGTACCCAACCAGGCATGCTGATACCCAGTAGCTGCCACTGTACTTCGGCACAGTTGCCATCGCCGCGGAGCAGCATACTGATGGCCTCAGAGGCTGAGAAGGCATCAAATAGATAGTCTACAGGAGGACCGCAGGCAGGCACCTGATCTTCTGGAAGACCCTGGAGCCACAGCTGTTTAATCGAGAAAAAGCTACCGCCAAAAGCGGCCAATGTGGCCAGACCGGCATAGATCTTTTGTCCTTTGGCTGCAGGGTTGTGTAGTCCGGCAATCAGGAAAATCACTCCAACCGCGATAATAAACACTCGTTGAGTAATGCAGAGATAGCAGGGTTCAAGACCAAGATAATTTTGAAAATAGAAGATGGCAATAGCGATTAGCCCACCACAGGTCGCGGCGACACTGAGGTTGATTATTCGGTTGTTGGGTAGGCCCATGCCTTACTCCTGTTTTAGGCTACCCTCGCGGGCGCCTGTAAATAAGCTTCTTTGATTAGCCGTCTAATAGCCAATCCCTTACTGATAATAACCGGCGATAAATTCCTCGAAACTGAGGCTGTCGGAGGCTTCAATGTGTTCCTGCTTGACCTGTGATTCCTCGGCTAGGCGACGATATTTTTCTGTCGTCTCTGGGGTCAGCTTCCTGCTCTGGAAATATTCCCGATGTTCCTGGGCCTTACGCATCGCCATGCCATAGTAAGTCTCGTTATTGGTAGTCATTTCAGCGATCAGCTGCGCGGCGGGGGTCAGACTGCTGTCCTGCAAGCGCGCCTTCATTACTGCGGCAGTGGCACTGTATTGGTCAGTGCTGTTAGCCTGATCAAGCATTTCGGCCACCGGCTGTATCTCGGCCATTAAGGATAGGCCCCATTCCACCAGGTTGCGCTGTTTGTCGCCATCCAATAGTTCCAGCTCAGGATCGCGACCGCGGGCCACGGTACGGCGCTGATTTTCAGTAATCTGTCGATACTCATTGTTATTGGTGCGCGGACTGTCTTTGAGCAGGCAAAAGAGTAAAAAACTGTCCAAAAACTGACTGGTTGGCTTATCTATACCGTTTGGCAGCAGTGGATTTAAGTCAACACAGCGTACCTCAATATATTCCACGCCATGTTTTTCGATGGCTTCTAGGGGAGTTTCCCCAGGGGCGGCGGTGCGCTTCGGTCGAATTGGGCTATAAAATTCATTTTCAATCTGCAGCAGGTTAGTCGTCAGCTGCTGATAGTTGCCCTGGGCGTCTTTCAGTCCAATATCTTCGTAGGCTTGATAGGGTGTTTCCAGGGCACCTTTCAGGGTTCTGCTGTACTGACCAATATCGTTGTAGCAGATCACTAGAGAGCTCTGAGCATCACTCTGGTAGCCTAAATTGCCCATGCGCAGTGATGTGGCATAGGGTAGGTGAAGGCTGTGGCTGTCATTGCCCAGAGGCACAAGATCATGCTCGCGGCCGCGGACAAAGCTGGCACAGACTGCCGGTGCTGCACCCAACAGATAGAGCAGCAGCCAGAAGTAGCGTCTGAAATTGCGGATCAGAGAAAAATAGCCCGCGGATTTGAACTCTTGCAGTGACTGTTGGTTGTTCTCTAGAGCCTGCAGCTGCAGCCAGAGCTCGTCTGGCACCGAAAAGTTATAGTGGATCCCAGCAATGGTCTGCATCAGGCGACCGTAGCGATGACCGAGTCCGAGGCGATAGACAGTTTTCATTTGGCCGCTGTTAGAGCTGCCGTACTGGCCCACAGGAATACTGCTATCGTCACCCAACTGGCAGGGCATGCTGCTGACCCAGAGGAGTTCGTTATCTATATGCTGATAGGTGTAGCTATGAATTTCCTCAAGCTCATTGAGTACCTCATCTATAGAGGCCGACGGTGCAGTAATAAATTCCAGCAGTGCTTCCGAGTAGTCGGTGGTAATCGACGGATGGGTTAAAGCGCTGCCCAGAGCCTTGGGGTGTGGGCTTTGTGCCATAAGGCCAGAGGGCTCTACTCTAAGGCTCTCTTTTTCTATTCCTCGGGCAATATTTTTCAATACCGAGATAAAGTTTGGCTGCGCAAGCGCTGCGAGACGAGTTTCAATTGACACGCATAGACTCCTGTTTAGGCCGCACTGACTTGGTCGGCATTGGCTGGAGCCTCTGAAGGCATATCTGAAGGCATATCTGAAGACAAAGCTGGGGCATCCAAGACTAGTGCCGGGCGGCCTTTTTTATCGGCTTCGCATTCGGTAATCTCGGCGCGCAAATGGATGTCTTTGGCATTTAATTCGATCAGCTGATTAAGGGCAACATCCCGATGCTGAGCCGTAAAAATAAGGTTGGCATTGGCGCCATCAACCCAGGCAAGATCTTTACCTAATAGACGTCCATCATGACTTTTAATTATGAAAATTTTCATGCCAAATCCGTGACAGTTAGAATAATTTGCGCCACAGTGTAACGTATGTAGCCAAAGGATAAAAAGGACAAACTATGAATAAAACGGCACTTATTCCCATCGCCGAGGGAAGTGAAGAAATCGAGCTGGTAACCATTGTTGACGTGCTCCGCAGAGCCGGGGTTAAGGTCACTGTGGCTAGCGCTAACAGCGGCGACAAGCTGCAAATTTGCGCATCCAGAGGGACTAATATTGTCGCCGATACGATGTTAGATGACTGCGCCCAAAACCAGTACGATCTAATCGCTGTGCCCGGAGGACTACCCGGCTCAGAACACCTTGCCGAACACCCAATATTGGATGCGATGCTGCGGGATCAGGCGGCTCAGGGCAAACTGTTTGCCGGGATCTGTGCGGCGCCAGCGCTGGTGCTGGCGGTTAAAGGCTTATTGCTGGATAAAACGGCCACCTGCCACCCAAGTTTTCAGAAGTCACTGGAAGCCAAAGAGGTGGATGGTGCGGCTCGGGTAGTTGTGGATAGTAATTGCATCACTAGTCAGGGCCCGGGCACTGCTCTGGACTTCGCACTGGAACTGGTAGAACAGCTCTGTGGTGTGGTCAAGCGCGAAGAGGTCAGCTCACCGATGGTTCTGACCACCACGCCTACTGCTTACTATTAGATCCTGTATTGCTACAGCCAACAGACTCGATGTCTCAGGTGCCGCCTTCGGGATTTGAACCTGGGGTTGGCTGGAGCATTTTTTTGTCCCAGCGGGCATTTAAATTTGCCCCTGAGAGGTAGAGGCAGGGCACAAAGACCAGCGTAACAATGGTCGCAAACAGCACGCCAAATGCCAGAGAGGCAATCATTGGAATCAAAAAGCGCGCCTGCATACTAGTTTCTAGCAGTATCGGCGCCAGTCCAATAAAGGTTGTCAATGAGGTCAGGATAATCGGCCGGAAACGCTCTTGGCCAGCTCGGACTAGCGCCTCTTTGACTGCCAGACCCTCAGCGCGCAGTTGATTGATACGGTCCATCAGTACCAGATTGTCGTTAACCACCACGCCTGAGGCCGCCAGCACACCAAGATACGACAGCACACTAAAGTTGAGCCCCATAATAAAGTGTCCAAACACCGCGCCCATCATGCCGAAAGGCACCGCAGACAGAACCCCCAAGGGCTTCAAATAGGATTTGAATTCCACAGCCATAAGAATATAAATCATGCCAAGAGCGAGAATAAATAGCTTGGCTGCTGAGGCAAAAAATTCATCCTGCTCGGCGAGCTGTTCATCCTTGTTTAATGTCACTTCAGGGTAGAGCTGCTGCAACTCAGGGCCGATCTCGCCAAACAGAATCTGCGCCATTTCATCGACGGTCAATTTATTGGCTGTAGGCCTTGCCGACACCTTGACGCTGCGTTGACGATCTTGCCGATTAATGCGTGTGTAGCCAGGCACATAAGAGGTCTCCGCCACCGAGTAAAACGGCACTTCAGCACCACTGGGGGTGCGAATACGCATGCTATCTAGAGTGTCTACCTGAGAGCGATCCTGTTTTGGGTAGCGCACCATAACGCGAACATCGTCCCGGCCCCGGGGCACACGCTGAGCTTCAGCGCCATAAAAACCATGGCGTACCTGACGCGCAACATCGGCCAGCCCTATGCCAAAGTTATTGCCGTAGGGGAGCAGATTGATATCAATATCTGAGCGTCCAGAATGAATGTCGTCGCGGATATTGCGGGCGCCGGGAATATCGCGCATACGCTGCTTCAAAAACTGTGCCGCAGCGGTGAGCTGATCGAGATTGTTTGAGGTCAGCACCCCAGTGATACGTTCACCGTTGCCGCGACCTGCCGCAGAGGCATCCACATTAAAGGTCTTGGCCTGAGGAATCTCGCCAATCAGCTGCTGCCAGCGCTCGCCCACCAGTGTCGGGCTCACCTGGCCACTCATGTCCGGCTGCAGTTCGAGCAGCAAGCGGATGGTATCGCCGTACATAAATGACAGTTGATTGGCCACCAGATCGTCGGTGTCGATCTGCGATTTGATGGCTGGGTCACTGGCCAATAATTGGGCTGCGCGCTCGGCTCTGTGGGTAATTTCAATTTTACCTTCAACGGAGTAGCCGTCCGGCATTTCAATGCGCATGGAGATAAAGTCTGAGGGCACGTCGGGCATAAAACGTTGCTTGATATAGCCGGCGCTGATCAATGTGATGGAGAGGGTAAAGGCCAAACAAAACCCAATTAGAGTCAGGGCACGCCAATTCAGGGCCTTTTTCAAAAAGGGGGTGTACAGATTATTGGAAAAATTGACCAGCCCATCAGCAAAGCTTTTCCTAATCTTGCGAATAGCGATACCGGTTTTGGTGGTCGCGGGTTTTTCAGGCTGCATTTTAGCGAGGTGGGAAGGCAGTATCCAAAATGACTCGATCAGGGAGAAAGACAGGGCAACCAGAGTGACCGCTGGAATCGCCCAGAGAAATTTGGGCCACATGCCGGGTAAAAATAGCATCGGCAAAAATACAATCATGGTGCTGACCACCGCTAGCAATACCGGCTTAGACACCGCTTGAGCGCCCATTCGCGCCGCAGTGTCGCCGTCATAGCCGAGCTGTTGATGTCGGTAAATACTCTCGCCGACAATAATCGCATCGTCCACAATAATGCCGAGAATCAGCAAGAACGAAAACATCGACATCATATTAAGGGTCAGGCCAATACTGGGTAATATCCACAGCGCGCCCATATAGGCGATAGCGATGCCAACGGCCACCCAAAAGGCCAGCTGCGGACGCAAAAATAGCATCAGCACCACAAACACCAGAATCAACCCGCCGAAGGCATTTTTTGACAGCAACGCCAGACGTCCTGAAAACATATTCGAGAAGTCTTTCCAGGTTTGTAACTGCAGTCCCGGTGGCAGAAAGCTCGAGCCGGCATTTACATAGTCTTTTACCGCTGCAGTGGTGGCCACTACATCGGGATTTTTACCCACACGGACGCCGAGGAAAATAGCGTTTTCCCCATTGAATCTGGTGCGCAGATTACGTTCTTCGAAGCCATCTATAACAGTCGCCACATCTTCAATTTTAATTTCAGTTCCGTCAGCGCGACTGGACACTATGATCTGCTTAAAATCTTCTTCGTAATAGGCCTGACCGCGGGTTTGAATCTGGATATCACCGCTATCCGCACGAATGGTTCCGGCGGGCAAATTCAGTGAAGACTGACGCACGGCACTGACCACATCATTGAATGAGATGCCGTAACGACGCATGTTCATTTCAGATAGCTCTATATCAATCTGCGGCTCCCGCACCCCCCACAGCTCGACAAAATCCACATGGGGTAGGGCCGCTAAATCATTGCGGATACGCTGGCCGTATTCTCGCAGCACGGCTTCGCCCGCATCTCCAAACAGGGCCACGCGAATAACCTCGTCGCGCATCTTCTGCTCAGTAATCACCGCACGTTCGGCGTCTTTGGGAAAGGTAATAATCGAATCCACCCGAGCCTTGATATCGTTGATCATCTTGGTCATGTCGTAACCGTCGGCGACTTCGACTGTGACCTTGCCGCTGTTTTGGCGCGCCTGACTGCGAATATGTTTGATGCCCTCGAGGGTATAGATAGCCTCTTCAATGCGCACCACGATCTGCTCTTCCACTTCCCGCGGTCCAGCTCCGGGGTAGGGCATAGAGATATCGATTATATTAATGCTGGTTGAGGGGAAGACTTCTTTGCCCATGCCCAAGCTGCCAATAATGCCGGCGGCCAAGATCAGCAGCATCAACAGATTGGCTGCAATCGGGTTGCGCACAAACCAGGCTATGGAGCTGTTCATAGGAGCTCAGCGCTGTTTGATGTGGAGCTTTTGGGTGGAGTGCTCTTGATTGGAGAGCTCTCGGCAGTTGCAGTTGCCGAACTGGTATCCACGCGCATACCGGGCACAGGTAAAGCAATGCGGGTACCCACAATACGCGTACCTGATTTAATACTGGTAGTCACCACCGAGTCAGTATCCGACTGCACCAGTGACAGAGTGATAAAGCTAACTTCATCGTTGTCATTGAGCACCAACACTTCATTGCCGCGATAAAGGATGTTCTTAGGCAGCTCTATGGCATTGGGCATTTGCCGGCCCGCGATCTCTGCTTCGACAAAGAGCCCGATACTGAGGGGCGGCCGGTCACTGTTGGGATCTGTTTTGAAGGGGTTTTGCACTTCAGCTACGGCGTAGGTCATGCGGCTCTGAATGTCGATGGAGGCTTCAGTGCGGACAATTTTTCCCTGCCACCTGTAGGTCTTGCCACCGACTTTGCGCTGCAGCACCACCTCTGGATAGTATGCGCTCTGGGCATCTTCAAAGTTAACCGGCAAATCAATCAGTGCCGCCTGTCGATCACTCAAAGGTAGGCGAACTTCCACTACATCGGTGCTGTATATTTTGGCGATTCGAGTGCCCGGGGTAATGTATTGGCCAAGATCGACAAAGGTCTGTCTGATGCGTCCCTGAAATGGGGTCAGAATCGAAGTGCGGCTGAGATCTAGGTTGGCTTTGTTGAGATCGGCACGGGCTGATTCGAGAGCGGCTTTGGCGGATGCTAACTGTGGCTCACGCAGAAACAGGGCATTGGCGGTGTTGTCTCCAAGATCACGCCATTCTCGTTTGGCCTGACGTGAGCGCCCTTTTTCCAGAGCGACTTGCTCCTCGGCTTTGGCCACCTGCGCCTTGGCGCGGATAACGGCAAACTGGTAATCGCTGGATTCCAGCTGGATCAGCTTATCCCCCCGGCGAAAGAAGCTGCCGCTGGCATAACTCTGATCAACCGCAACTACCTTGCCCGATACCTGAGATACCAGGTCAATTTCACGTCTTGGCGCAACAGTGCCCTGAGACTTAATTCGTGGACGTAGAGTCTGCGGTGCGGCATCAATCACTTCGACTAGGAGCAGTGCGGGTGGCAGGCGCTTGACTTTTTCCGGCTTGGATTTGAGGGTTGCGATGGCGATAATAAATAGAATTCCGGCCATCAGTACGGCAACAGTTATTTTCCCCTGGCGGTTAAACAATGGCATTTACAAACCTATATATTATGGCGAGCGTTGCGCTTTGAACGCTCAAAAACGCTGTTGAAGCAGATTCGTTGACGATTGCGGCTCACAGGCCGCCACCGCACAATAATATTGTTATACGCACTGACCAATTAGCTGGATGCTAGCTAGTCTGCTGCGGGCTACTGTACTCATCGCGATCCGAGACTTCATTGAAAATGTCTTCATTGAGCAGCCCCTCACTTTTCGCTACCACTGTGGTGACCATGCCGTCACCGGTGACATTGACCACCGTGCGCATCATATCCAGCAGACGATCAACGCCGATAATCAGACCAATACCTTCGACGGGTAACCCTACCTGCTGCAGAACCATGGATAGCATAATCAAACCTACTCCCGGGACACCTGCAGTGCCCACTGAAGCTAAAGTTGCTGTGGCAATCACTGCAAGATATTCGGTGATACCCAGATCCAGACCATAGGCCTGTGCAATAAAGACTGTTGCCACGCCCTGCATAATCGCAGTGCCGTCCATATTAATGGTGGCGCCCAATGGCACAGTAAATGAGGCGATGGAATTGTCCACACCGACACGTTTCTCCACCACATTCAAAGTGATGGGCATGGTGGCATTGCTCGATGAGGTGCTAAAAGCAAAGAGCATGGCCGGACGCATATTCTTAATAAGTGTCAGGGGATTTAAGCGAGTAAAGAAGCTGAAAATACTGGTGTAGACGACTCCTGCATGGATCACCAATACCAGAGTAACCGTCATAAAGTAGAGCGCCAGATTAAAGATCGCGGTGAAGCCTTCTTGAGTAAATAACTTGGCCAGCAGACAAAACACACCGAAGGGTGCCAAGTGCATCAGGATAGTGACCATGCGCATAATCACTTCATTAAACGTCTGAAAGCCTACCAGAGTCGACTTGCCTGCAGTGCCCGCTTGCGTGATGGCGACGCCAACCAAAATAGCGAAGACAATAATTTGCAGCATATTGCCGTCAGACATGGCTTGGATTGGGTTGGTGGGGAAGATGCCAATTAATACCTCTTTAAAGGCCGGTGGAGTCGCCGCGACATAACTGGCGGTTACAGAAGTATCTATGCCCACACCTGGATTAATAATGTTGGCCAGAGTCAGGGCGATAGTGATAGCCACTGCGGTGGTAAACAGATAGAGGGCCAAGGTCTTAAAGGCGATACGCCCCATCTTGACGTTTTCACCCATTGCCGCAGAACCACAGACCAGTGAGACAAATACCAACGGCACTACCAACAGCTTCAGGGAGGCAATAAAGATACGCCCGACCACATCAAATATATATTCCACCACCCAGGCGGTTAATGGTCCGGGACCACTGCCATCACTGATCATATTGAGAATCAGACCAACGACAATGCCTAGTGCCATACCGAGAAGTATTTTTGATGAGAGTTGCATTGTTTAATCCCTACCTTGATGGTTTTTCTCTCGCAGTAATCGGCGATGAGTCTGTTTTCTACAGGCTAACTGTTACAGGCTATCTACTACAGGCCTTTTCTTGCAAGCTATCGATTATTCGTTATCCAAGCCAAAAAGCGAAGCTTGAATTCAGGCACTCGCCACATCAACAGCAACAAGAATAACAAATTAGCTGCTGACATCAGGGCAAAAAATTGTGGAATACTCATCTGCACAATACTCAGGCAGACAATACCGATTAATGCACCAGACACCATAAACAGGGCATTAAATACATTGTTTGCGGCTATTACTCGCGCCCGCTTATGACTCTCGGTGCGCGATTGCACCATGGCATAGAGGGGCACAATAAACATGCCGCCAAACATGCCAATGGCAGCTAGGTCGATAAATATTCTTCCGCCTCCACTGAGGCTCAAAAATTGTAGGGGCATCACTGCACTTATTGAGGCGTTCGCCAGCTGATAACTGGTGGAGGCAAAAAACAGGTCTGCACTAAACAGAGTAAGGCCAATGGCACCAAAGGGAATCAATCCCGGCTCAACCTGATGGCCAGAGATCTTGCCGCAGAGCAGGGAGCCAATTGCCACGCCAACAATAAAGGCACCTAAGAGCATGGAGATTAAAGTGGCATGACCCTGGAGCACGGTCACGGCAAAATTCGGTACTTGGGTCAAAAAGCTGCCGCCAAATAACCAAAACCAAGAGATGCCCATAGTGCAGTAGAAGACCGTCATATTTTCACGGGCGAGGCGAATATTGCGTGCAGCGTCGGCAATCGGGTTGAGGCTGATACGAATATCCCCGCCTTCTGATGGCGCATTGGGAATCGCGCAGCTGGCGCGCCAGCCAATTAAGGCCAGCATAATTGCCGCAGCGCCTACCAGATGTGTGCCGCCCTCATAGCTCACCAGCCAGGCACCCAATAAAGTACCAATCAAAATGGAGGTAAAGGTTCCCATGCCGACCTGGGCATTCCCGGCCATCAGTTCTTCAGCGGCCAGATGCTGAGGAATAATTGAATACTTAATGGGCCCAAAAAATGCCGATTGCACGCCGAGTAGAAATAATACCCCGAGCATCAAGTTAATATTGCTGCTGTAGAGGGCATAGCTGCCGGTGAGCATAATAAGAATTTCGGCAAACTTAATCCGCCTGATCAGCCAGGCCTTATCGTATTTGTCCGCCAGCTGGCCAGCAGTGGTGGAGAACAAAAAGAACGGCAGAATAAACAGGCCGGCGGCCAAATTAGTGAGGAAGTTGGTGTTGCTATCTGAGGCTGAAATACCGCTACTGACAATAATGACCAGCAGAGCATTTTTAAACAGATTGTCGTTCAGTGCGCCGAGAAACTGGGTGATAAAAAAGGGCAGAAAACGCCGCTGGCGAAACAGATAGAACTGGCCCTGTTGTTTATTCACAGTCGTACCCTATTTATTATTATTTTTGAGGGGGTGGAGTCTGCGCCAAGCATACTACATTAACCTTCTCGAGACAGGTGGGCCAAAGCCCCAGCATTCTGTTCCCAGTTCTGTCCGTCAAAACTATCCACCACTATAGATTCAACATGAGTGCGGTCGAGACAGCGCAGGTTAACACTAAAGCCATCCGGATTAGAGCGCGGGGTATAAAAGGCCTTGATGCCGCAGTGTTTACAAAAGGTGTGCTGAGCAGCACCTGTATTAAAGGTGTAGGTCGTAATGGCATCTTCGCCGCAGAGTAATCGAAATCTTGAAGTCGGCACAATCATCTGATCACCGCCACTTTGATAGCAGATCGAGCAGTTACAGGCATGTGCATGCAACTGGCTTGGCGCGTCGATTTCAAATTTGACCGCACCGCAGTGGCAGGCCCCTTGGTGGGTCTTGAGCTCTGACATTATATTTTCCTCCTCGGCTTGTTGCGGGACCCGAATTATAATCGTCATTAAGTCCTCGTGGTGAAAAATCCATTCCCCCCCCTATCCC
>Ga0209194_1000659_pt1 | contig 25511 bp, 23 predicted proteins | sample COGITO_mtgs_1004_FD_184787 | JGI IMG/M metagenome (GOLD analysis project Ga0209194, IMG submission 184787) | Pelagic marine microbial communities from North Sea - COGITO_mtgs_100413 (SPAdes) (version 2) | ecosystem: Environmental > Aquatic > Marine > Epipelagic ...
GGTTGGAGATGCTGCTTAGTTCAGCATCCGGAGCAGTCCCTGCTGACCGGCTAGCAGCTCGCGCAGTAGGCTGACGACGCCTGCCCATACTACCGGGGAGATGTCTACGCCGCCGATGGGTGGAATGACTTTGCGCACGGGAGCCAGCAGTGGCTCTGTAGGCCAGTAGACCAGCTTGAACGGCATTTTGTTTAGCTCGACTTGGGGATACCAGGTCAAGATAATCCGAAAAATGAATAGCAGCGTGTATAGGCTGAGTACTAGCCCGACAATTAGGGTGGCGATCGAAGCGTTAGACATAAGCGTGAAGTGCGAGCAGCGCTAAGGACATGACTCCATTTTAACCGCTTTCCAAGGGCGGCGATTGCCGATATCATAGGAGCTAATCGCTTTAGTTCTGCTGCGCCTTGCCAGACAAGGTTTAGACATATGACTCCTTCTTTAACTAACTTTTTGCTTAGCCTGCTAGCGGGCCTTTTGATTCTGGTGGTGCCTGCCACTATCGCTTTGATCTTTATTAGCCAGCGCGACCAGATTAAGCGCGGCAGCTAGGACGATAGATTTCAAAGAGCCGTTTTGAGCTAGAGAGTTTTGAATCTGTATGGGTTTAAACTCAATAAGCCGTAGAAATCTGGGAGGGTGAAACAAGCCTTTCCAGATTTTGTGCGTCTACAGCAGTGACGCTAGCTAGTAGCTTATAGCGTAAAGCAGTGGTGACCCCAGGGTAGATTGGTCTCTTTCTGTAGATTGGACTGTAGATTGGATCTTTGTCTAAACTGTCTATCTATTGATCAAGCGAGCTAAAATGAGCAGGCAAGGTGAGGTAAAGCGTCCTCACTCTGTTACCCTTGCATCCAGAGCGTCTTTGCAAAGGCAAGTTTGCGCGCTCAAGCTGTAAACGACAGCTATTTTTTTATCACCGGCATCTGTTGCCTTCCGCAACTGGCTGCTATTTGAAGAGGACTCTGTTGTGAGTTTTACTCCCGTTACGTTGTTACTTGGCATTGTCTTGATTATCGGTGCGCTGGCACTGTTTTTTCTAGATAAGATTCGGCCAGGCTATGCGCGTGAATCGGACAAGGTCTACGGCGTGCTGATGCTCGTAGCTGGCCTGCTGTCTTTGGGCCACCTGACGGCTGGCGTGACGGAATCGTTTCAGCTAATGCTAATGACTGGCATGTTGATGACGCTAACGGTTGAGAATGTTCGCAGGCGCGAAGCGATTATTGAGCCGCCGATGGGCAGACCAGATGCTTATCCGCCTAGACCTCGGTATAACGAGCGTCCACCAGCGCGTCGGGTTTATAGAGCTGAGTTAGACGATCGCAACGGGCCGCCGCGTGATTCTTTTGGCGATCGCAATGGTCAACGTCGTCCGCAGAGAATGGCTCCGGGGCAGGATGACTATTGGCCAGATGATCTTAACGAGCAGCGCAAAGCCCGTCAGCCTTACGAAGAGTACGGTGCGCCAGCGGGTCGATTGCAGCCTAGCGCTAGCCCTGATAGAAGACCTGCTAATACCCCTTATCCTGAAGAGCGATATGGCCAGCGTCCACCGGCTAGGCCGCCTGCTGGCCCGGCTGTTGGGGGTTACTCCCCGCCAAATGGTTTTGATAATGGGTCAATGAATAGACCTAGTGAAAGCGGACCTAGTGAAAGTAGATCTGGTGAAAGTAGACCTAACGCCCGAACTGATGAGAAGTTCGATAGAGGATCGAGCGATCGCGGTCAAAATAATCAAGGGTCAAGCGGCTATAGCGAGCGTCCGCCGGAAAACTATTCGAGACCTAATGAGTCGTTTGCTAACTCGCAAGGGCCTGTAGAGCGCCCAAATCGCGATAACCGAGAGCGGCCTTCAAATGGCGATCGCACGCTTAATGTAAAACCTTACAGTGAAGCGCCTAAGCTAGACGTGCCGGAAGCTCCCTACAGCTAGCCGCTTGTGTAGATTATTTATTGCGATTGGAAGAAGCCCAGAGAGCTTAGTTCTCTGGGCTTTTTGTTTTGATCTCTGGGCGCTACCGGTGATAGTCCAAAACGTTTTCAGGTATATCTATCTCTGCTGTCATTTTGGGATCTGTAATGACTGAACCGGTTGCCATTGTGAGCGGTAATACGCCTGCCCAGATAGGTAGCTTATAGTCTTCTTCGGCGTCAACGGGCGGGCCAGTGCGGATTTTTGCGGAGGCTTCGGTGATGGGTAGGGCCAGTACGCAGGTGGCTGCTAGCTCTTGAGGGTTGGGTGATCGCACATCTTCCCAGCGGCCCTTCATCACATGCTCTGTAAACGCTTTGAGCGCCGTCATTTTTTCAGCTTTGTCCGTTACATTCTCCGCTTTGCCAAACAGCACGACTGAGCGATAGTTCATTGAATGATGATAGGCAGAACGAGCGAGTACGAGGCCGTCTAGTAGGGTGAGCGTAAAACACACCTCAATGCCCGTAATTAAGGACTTTAGCATTCGGCTAGCGCTTGCTCCGTGAATGTAGATTTTGTCGCCGACGCGTCCATAGGCAGTTGGAATGACGACGGGGCGACCTTCTACTACGAAGCCAATTTGGCAAACTAAGCCTTCGTCTAAGATTTGGGCGATGGCTTCAAAGTCGTATTGGCCTCGTTTGGGCGCTCTTCTTACCTGCGTTTTTTTGGTCTTTAAAGGGAGAGTCATATTGCAAAACTGTAATTCGTTGCTGCTAAGGTAGTAAATAAATTGGCCTCTTCCAATAGCCAATTTTAATAAAGATGACCAGTCCAATTTATGGAACTTTCCTTGCTGCTGACGCTCAGTCCTTTAGCTGAGATGCCTTTGCACCGGCAGCTTTACCAGCAGATTCGAGATGCCATTTTGGCCGGTAAGCTAAAGCCGCAGATGCGTCTGCCTGCTAGCCGCCAGCTGGCAAAAACGCTCAGCATCTCGCGTACAACTGTTGTTCAAGGCTACGACCAGCTTATTAGTGAGGGTTACTTGCAGACCCAACCGGGTGCGGGCACTTTCGTTTGCAGTCAAATTCCAGACGGATTGATTTTTGCCAACCGGACTGCTGTTAATGCACCTGCTGCTGCTAGTCCTTTGGCTCAGTTTGCTGATGATGTCTCGACGACTAACGCCTCTCTAAATCCGCCCAGAATGCTTTCAGCCTACGGCGCTCGACTAGCAAAGACCGCCGACTACGCTCTTGGTGCGAACTTTCTGCTGAGCTTTCGCTACGGCTTGCCCGATCTATCGCTGTTTCCTATAAGGCAGTGGCGCAGATTGCTGAATCGTCAGGCCGTTGAAAGTTCTCAGTGGATGAGCTACGGCAACGAGCCGATGGGACATGCGGGGCTGCGGCAGGAAATTTCGCAATACATAAGCGAGATTCGGGCGGTGCGGTGTAGACCGGAACAGATTTTGATTACCGGCGGCACGCAGCAGGCGCTGAATCTGATTTTGCAAATTTTGATGGATGCTGGTGAGGCGATCGCAGTAGAAGATCCGGGTTATCTCAGTGCCAAACGCATTTTTAGCGCTAGGGGTGCCACCATTGTGCCGGTGCCGGTAGATAACGATGGCATCCGAGTAAATGAGCCGGGCGGACTGGCTGAAATTGCCGCCGAGGTTACTCAGCCAACGCCTCGTTTGATTTATGTAACGCCTTCTCACCAGTTTCCAACGGGCATATTGATGACGTTATCTAGGCGGTTGGCTTTGCTGAACTGGGCTAGGGAAAATGGGGCGCTGATTGTTGAGGACGACTATGACAGTGAGTTTCGCTACAGCGGTAGCCCGATTCCGGCGCTGCAAGGGTTAGATGAGCACGATTGTGTTTTGTATGTGGGGACGTTTTCTAAGGTGATGTTTCCAGGATTACGCCTTGGGTATGTGGTTGTTCCGCCTGCGCTAGTTGATGTTTTTCGTCGGGCTAAGTGGCTGTGCGATCGCCAGTGTTCGCTGATAGATCAATCAGCGCTAGCTGAGTTTATTCGAGAGGGCTATTTAGCGCAGCATATTCGGCGGATGCGCAATGTTTATGACCGCAGACGGCGATTGCTGGTGGAATCGCTGCGGCAATCCGTTCCTGGCGTAAGCATTCCTGGAGATGCTTCTGGGCTGCATATCTTGGCTAGGTTCGGTGATGAAGCTTATCTGAGTGAGTCGCTCATTCATCAGGCGCAGGGTTTGGGTGTGGGTTTGTTTAGCGCCTGGCCGCACTACTGGCCGCACTACTGGCCGCATTACTGGTCGTCAGATCGAACAGGGTTAGAGCGGAGTGACGCTGAGCGGGGCTCAGAGGGTTTGGGCTGTGATCTAATTTTTGGATTCGGTAACATTTCAGAAGCAGATATTGAAGCTGCGATCGCTAAACTCGAACCCGTTTTCAGGCGTGTTTTAAGGGATTGAGCGCCGTCTAGCGGTGGTTTATTGAGTTACATGCAAAAAATATTTGCCGGTTGCTTTAAATACTTTTAATGCAGATTATAGAAACATCGCTTATAATTTCTTCATAACCCTGCTCATAAACTCATAAATGCCATCATGACTACTGCTACAGATCCTAATCCAAACGAGTCTGCTGAGAGCAAAACGCTCGGGGTCAACGCTACACGCTATTATCGCCCTGAACCTCGCCTTGGTTTTACGCCTTATGCCGAACTCTGGAACGGTCGCTTGGCAATGGTTGGCCTAGTGATGGCTGCCCTTTTTGAAGTCGCTATTCACTTGTTCTAAGCAGGTACTTTTAAGGGCTGCTTTGTCTCAAATATTTTGAGCGGACAAACTCGAATTGCGATCGCTTCATAAATAAATCGAAACCCTCGTTGATTCTTTTGCTTCAACGAGGGTTTTGTTTGCCTGGTTAGTGAAGCGCATAACCGCTAGGCAATATTAGGCGGCACCTGTGGCTTCACGCTTTGCTGTAGGTGCGCTTGGAACATCTTTTTTAGATCGACCCGGCGAACTTCAATAGCCTGATCGCGGCTTTCTGTTTCTAGGAAGATGAGGCTGTCTACCGGTTCGATAGACGGGAGCTGAAAGAGTAATCGGGCGATGGGTATAGGTAGGGCCATGAGTCCCGGATTGCTTTTAGCTAAGCGATCGCTAGCGGCGGCGGCGAGCGATGGATAGGCGTAGATAACCCGCTTAGGCTGATCGGGGTTGTCTTTGTGGGCTACGGTGGCCTGTAGCCACTGATTGCTAACCGACTGAAGAATATAGTATTCCGGATGCTGTAGCTGCTGGGCTACGGTGCGAATGACCGGAGAGACGACTTCAATTGCCTGCTTGATGTTGGCTTCGGCCGGTGCGCCTTCAATTAGCGCTTGAATTTGCTGATTGATCACCAGCGGGTTGATACTCATAAATCACGTCACTTAAGGTAACAGCAGCGATAAAAAGGGCTGCGATAAAGTCTGTAATTTTGCCTGCGCAACCGTCAACTGTAAATACAAAGTATAGAAATGACAAGGATTACCCTTGCCAACTTTAATACTTCTGTGAATATCGCATCAGAATGTTTAGAACGCTATCCCTTTTGTCTATTCTCGTAGCTAGTGCCTACCAAACTGAAAATCACAAAAGTCTCAAACCATCTACATTTTTAACCTGCTGACTGACGCTTTTTGCTAAGCGCAAGCTGCTTCGGCGGCTGTGCTTTCATGCTGCCTACTCATGCAACTCAACGATGCTGGCTAACCTTTGCCTGGAGCGTTTGCAACTCATCTTCTTCGGGTTGCGGTCTGTCTACTGAGCAAATATCTGCCTGGCAATTGGGCGGCTTCCATACAAGGAATTGAGCATAAGAAATTGAGCTTAGCGCTTCTAGCTAGCTCGGCTACTCGCGGCTGATCGTCACATTTGGCCGCAGGCTTGCTTTGTTGCTATGCGTAGAGCGAGTCATCTTCAGGTTCCTGGCCGTTATCTCGGCAGTTAGATCCATCCTTCAGGGAATTACTTCATCAGTTGTGGAAAAGCTTTTCGAGCGTCTGTTTCAAGAACTTTGCCAAGCGACTCCGGCCTCAAAGCGAAATTGTCGCGAGGTGGCTAGGCGCATTACCGACGAAGTGCAGCGCATCTGCACTGAAAGTCAGCGTATTCAAGACACTGGCGATGTGGAGGGCTGGGCGGATAACCTGGCTAATCATCGGCTTAAGCAAATTTTGCGCTATCTAAAGTTTGGCTCTACCAAGGGCCGGCTAGAGCTGCACAGTAGCTTGAGCGCGATTGTTTACCGCTATATGACGCCGCCAAACGTGCAGTCGAGCTATCAGGCACGGGTGGCGTTGATTGAGGATTTTTTGCAGAATTTTTATGGCGAGAGCATCAATGCCTTTCGTCGTGAAAACGAGGTGGCCGCAGACTATCAGCCGCGCTCTTCGCTGGAGCTAGCGGAGTATATGGCGTTTACTGAGCGGTATGCTAAGCGGCGAATTCCACTGTCTAGGGGGCGATCGCAGCAGCTGATTATTTTGCGTACCCAAACGTTTTCTAAGCAGCAGCCACCAGAAACTGCGATTGACATTCAGCAGGCAATCGAGGGCGGCGATTCTGAACATCCGCGTACAGCGCCTTTGCAGCGGCTAAGAGAAGAACTGACGACAGAGACGAACCAGGGCGAAAGTGAAAGCACCGTTCGCGAGCGGGTGGTGGAGCAGTTGATGACCTATCTAGAGGAAAAGGACCAGAAGGACTGCGCCGATTACTTTAGTTTGCGGCTGATGGATTTGCCGACCAATGAGATTGAGTCTGTCTTGCAAATTACGCCTAGAGAGCGTGATTATTTGCAGCAGCGGTTCAAATATCACCTGCTGAAGTTTTCGTTTGCGCATAACTGGGAGCTAGTTCACGAATGGCTAGGGGCAGAATTGGTAAAGAATCTGGGGTTGACTCCACAGCAGTGGGAGCATTTTCAGGGCGAAATTAGCCAGACGCAGGTTAAGGTTTTGAACCTGAAGCAGCAGGGCCTAAGCGACCTGGAAGTAGCTAAAACGTTGGATCTTACGGCTACCCAGTTAAGAAAGCAATGGTCTAAACTGCTAGAGCAGGCGTGGGATATTCGGAATATATAAACCCGTGATGTTAGGCTACAACCGGCTGATTTTGTCCGGACTTGAGCAATTGCACATGAAGAATGACTCAGATAATATTCGGAACTTGCTTTTGTGGCTTCTACACAAATTCCACCCGACGTTTTCTTCCCCATCAGGAAACGGTCTACATACTTCAGAAGCCAGTGCAACAAAAGTAAACCAGTCCGAAGTCGGGTCTGATGCAACGTCCATGAAGCCTGCTCCACCTCAAGGGTCTACCGGTATCTCGCTAGAGATGCCACACCCATCTACAGTCTCTGGCGCTGCGCCTGTGGCAACGCCTAAATTTTCAAAGGCTTCGAGTGATTCAAATTTGGAAGTTATCTTCTCGAATGCGATCGCTCAGACGACTCAGTCGTTTAACTTCGGAGAAATCCACGCTGTGCAAGAACGTTTTCACAACTTATTAAAACAACGATTCCTTTCGGAATATGAAGATAACCCACCGCTTTTTCCCTGGGAGTCGGAGGTAGCAGAATATCCGGCTGATGTAGCCGACTTTGGAGCTGCTGCGTCCTCTTTGTGGGATCCGCATGTGAGCGGACTGTCGGTGCCTGGGCTGCTGCCTGAGCCGCTGCTAAAGGTGCTATTTGAGCGCTGTCAGGCAATTGCTCATATGCCGGTTAAGCAGGGGATTCAACTGGTGCGAGCCGTTGAAGCGCTATTCCCCGATCAGCTAGATATTCTGGAGCCCATTGCCGATATGGTGTTGGTGCCTGCCTATCGGTCGGCGGATGCGGCGACGCGCGATGCGTTAACGCAAGAGCTGACGGCGGTGGCCGATGACTACGATGCGGCTCAGCCAGAGCAGCAGGTCGCGCTTTCTATGCTGGCTGCTCAAGAGATTTTGGGTGCGCTAACGCTTTCGCTGACGGCCGAAAAGCCTAGCGAGACTCGTCTTTGGATGACGGGTAAGGGGGCTTTGACCCTAACGGCGACTTATGCTGAGGGCGCTTTGGCCGTCTCGGTAGCGCTACCAGAGGGCGGACAGGTGAACTTGAAGGGGGAGGACGTAGAGCAACAGGCAAAGCGATCGCGCCCTGGTTCTCTAGACGTTGCGCTGGCTAGGCCAACGGTCGGCAAGACTTACCTTTTGGAGATTTTGCTAGCTGATGAAACTGCGCCTTTAAGCTTTGCGATTCACCTGGCGCACGACCTGATATAGGTGTGTCAGCATGAGTTTGGCTCATTTCTGCTTCAGCTAATTGGGTTTACCATCTTTCCCATCTACAGTTACCCGGTCTTTGCCATGCGACCGACAACCTCCTGAGGCTAGCTCTGCTTTTGAGCTAGCCTTATTCGTTTTGGATCTAATTCGTTTCGGGGCTTAGTGGGAGGAGCGTTTGGTCGCTTTATGGGCTTCGTTTTATATACGGCTACTTGACAGGACCTGCTGACAAACGCTCTTGACAGGCACGATATAATTAGCGCCTAGCTTGAACTGGCTGTTTATCTTTGCCACCTTTTTCTATGACTTCACAAACTTTAATCCCGGATGCTTCGCCTGCTAATTTGAATGCCCCTTCGGATGCTGCTTCAGCTACTTTTGAGCCAGCACAGTTTGACCAGCATGTAATGGCAACGTATGGCCGCTTCCCGATTGCGCTAGAGCGAGGAGAAGGCTGCCGCGTATGGGATTCTGAAGGCCGTGAATATTTAGACTTTGTGGCTGGAATTGCGACCTGTACGCTAGGTCATGCTCATCCGGCGATGGTCGCGGCAGCGGGCGAGCAGATGAAGAAGCTGCATCACGTTTCCAATATGTATTACATCCCTGAGCAGGGGGCGTTGGCGGAGTGGCTAACGGATAATTCCTGTGCTGATCGGGTGTTCTTTTGCAATTCGGGCGCGGAGGCTAATGAGGGCGCAATTAAGCTGGCGCGTAAGTATGGCCATACTGAGCTGGGTATAGAAGCGCCGATTGTGATTACGGCAACGGCGAGCTTTCATGGCAGGACGCTGGCGACGGTGACGGCGACGGGCCAACCGAAGTATCAGAAGAATTTTAATCCGCTGGTGCCTGGGTTTCATTACGTTCCCTATAACGATATTGACGCGCTGAAGGCGGCAATCGCTGAGCTAGACGCTGAGCAGCGCCAGGTGGCGGCTATTTTGATGGAGCCGATGCAGGGTGAGGGCGGCGTTTGTCCGGGTAACCCGATCTACTTTAAGCAGGTGCGTCAGCTTTGCGATGAGACGGGCATTTTGCTGATTCTGGATGAAGTGCAGGTGGGAATGGGCCGCACAGGAAATCTGTGGGGCTACGAGACGATCGGCGCAGAGCCAGATATTTTTACGTCGGCTAAGGGGCTAGGCGGCGGCGTGCCGATTGGGGCGATTTTGACGAAGGCGCATTGCGATGTGCTAAAGCCGGGCGAGCATGGCAGTACTTTTGGCGGCAATCCGTTTGTTTGTGGGATTGCGCTGGAGGTGTGCAAGACGCTGGAGGAGATGGATCTGCTGGCGAATGTGCGATCGCGCGGTAAGCAGTTGAGAAACGGGTTAAGGGCGATCGCGCAGAAGTACCCAGACCTTTCCACGGGCGTACGCGGTTGGGGTTTGATAAATGGGCTAGTGCTGAATGCCGATAGCGGCACTGTGGCGCTGGATATTGTCAAGGCAGCGCTGGCTGAAGGCTTGCTGGTGATTCCAGCAGGCGCACAGGTGGTGCGTATGGTGCCGCCGCTGATTGTCACCGAAGCTGAAGTTGATGAGGCGCTAACGCTGTTGGATCGCACTTTGAACAAGCTTTCGAAGGCGTAGGATTGACGTCTTGCGGGGTCTAGATCTATGCAAAGCTCTGTGCAGTTCTTTTAGGGCTGACTAACTAAGGCTCCGTTCTCTACCGTTAGAATCTGCGATTCTTTAATCCAACTGGCGTCGAAAGATCCTAAGTGCGTGGTGGTGATAATGGTTTGAAAGCGGTCTTGAATAGTCTCTAAGAGCTGGTTTTGTCGCTTGAGATCTAGCTCTGCGAGTACGTCGTCTAATAGCAGTAGGGGCGGCTCGCCGATGACTGACTCGATGAGTTCTAATTCTGCGAGCTTTAGTGCGAGTACTAAGGTGCGCTGCTGACCTTGCGAGCCGTATTGACGGGCGGGCGTTTGATTGATGACAAATTCTACGTCGTCTCGGTGAGGGCCGACGAGAGAAGTGCGCTGGTGGTATTCGGCGATGGCGCGATCGCTTATTTTCTCTAAAAACCGCTGCTGAATAGACTGAGGATTGTCTTTGTCTGCGGGGTCTTCGCTAGGCAAAACGTTGGGTAAGTAAGTGATGGCGAGCTGTTCCGAATGGCCGCTGATGGATTGATGCCAGGCGGCGGCGAGCGGGGTGAGCCTTTCTACGACGCGCGATCGCCGCCGAATAACGCGCGTACCCGCGGTGGCGAGCTGTGCATCCCAAAGGGCCATTTGGGTGGGATCAATCTGGGCTGGGCTAGCGTCGTCCTGCGCAGTTTGCTGCTTGATGAAAGCGTTTCGCTGCTTGAGTACCTGGTTGTATTGTTGAAAGATATAGGCATAGAGCGGTTCTAGCTGAATCAGCAGCGTGTCTAGCCAGAGCCGCCGTTCGCCAGGGCCTCCGCGTACCAGCTCTAGATCTAGGCTAGAGAACTGAACGGCGTTGAGGTGGCCGAGGAAGTCTTGCTGCCGTCTTAGGGTTTCTCCATTTAAGATGGCCGTTCGCCGACTGCCATTTCTCAGCACTAGGCTGAGTTCTGTCGGCCCCATTTCTCTGCGTAGCTGGGCTTTGATGCTGCCAGCTTTTTCGCCTTCTTGGACCAGATCGCGATCGCGACTGGTGCGATGGGACTTGAGCGTGGCCAGTAACTCTACGGCTTCTAGCAGGTTGGACTTTCCCTGGGCGTTGTCGCCTAGCACAATCGTTTTGGATGCGTCGAAGGCTACAGACTGGCTGCGGTAGTTACGAAAGTGCTGAAGGTGAAGATGTTTGAGGAACATGCCCTTCAGTTTAAACTAGGCTGGACGGGTGAAGGAAAAAGTGGATTGTCTAGAACTTGACTATGCTGACGATGCTGGCAAAGCTGCCGATTGATAGTTTGAGCGAGCTGTGGCACGAGCCTTGGGCGATGGGCACGGCGATCGCACTGGTTAGTTTGGTCGCTAACGCAGAATTCTACCGCCAGTTTCAGGTTTCTACTCGCAGTGCGCCTCGTTTGGATCCAATAGAAGACGATAGCGCCGCCTTACCGACGATTACCGTGGTGGTTCCGGCCTATAACGAAGCAGCTAATATTACGGACTGTTTGACGGCTATTTTGGAGAATGAATGGCCTGGTTCTGCGGCTATGCAGGTGATTGTGGCCGACGATGAATCGACGGATGAAACGCTGGCATTAGCGGCGATAGTGGCCGAATCAGATGATCGGGTGACCGTTTTTACGGTGCCACCTAGACCCGTAGATAAAGCCTGGCGGGGAAAGAACTGGGCCTGTATGCAGGCGGCTAAACGCGCTACGGGCGAGTATTTGCTGTTTGTAGATACGGATGTGAGATTGGAGCCTTGGGCGATCGCGCGATCGCTGGCCAACGCGCAAACCTACCATACCGATCTGCTGAGCTGCGCGCCTAGAATTATCTGCGGCTGCTTTGCGGAATGGCTGATTCAACCGATTATGGCGATGCTAATTGCTGTGGGGTTTAGTTTTGAAGGGGTAAACGATCCTGAGCAGTTGGACAAGACGGCGGCGGCTGGGCCGTTTATGCTGTTTCGCCGGGCTGCCTACGAGAAGATTGGAACGCACGCAGCGGTGGCGACCGATACAGTAGAAGACTTTGCGTTAGCTAGGCTGATTAAGACTAACGGGCTAACCCTGCGCTACGTAATCGGCTTAGACGTGGCCAAGGTGCAGATGTACCGTTCCTTCGGCGATTTGTGGGAGGGCTGGACAAAGAACTTTCATATTGCAGCTGGGCGCAACGCTTTTTTAACCTTGGCTGCGGCAGGGGCAGTGTCTCTGATATTTGTGGTGCCTTGGTTGGGCTTGTTCGCAGGTGCTGCTGGCGTGCTGACGCATCGGCCTTTAGCGATTTGGCTCATGCTGACTGCTGGGCTAGCCGTGGCTGTACAGGTTTACGGACGCGTGGAATCAGCTCGCATTGTGGCGCTACCGCCAAAGTACATTTGGTTAGGCTGGCTAGCTGGCGGTATTATCAGCGCTATTTGTTTGGCTTCTTGGATAAAGACAGAAACGGGCTGGGGCTGGACTTGGCGGGGGCGTTCTTTGGCTAAATAGCTCTGCTAAAAGAGTAATGCTGGCGCGTTTTAGAAATATCTGACTGGCTCGGGCGTAAACTGCGTCTGCTGATGATAGAATACTCAAGCGAAAGCGTTGGGGTGTCGCCAAGTGGTAAGGCAGCGGGTTTTGGTCTCGCCATTCCTAGGTTCGAATCCTAGCACCCCAGTTTAAGAAAGCAATACGAGAGATGCCTTTGAGGAGGCGTTGATCGGTTGTTTTGATTGAAAATAAGTTGAGAGGCCGACATAGCATTTGCTATGTCGGCTTTTTGCTATGTCTGTGGTTGACCGAACTGTTGAGGTTTTGGGTCAGGTTTCCGCTTATTTTCAGCAGGGGTGCTAAGTGGATTAGTCGAACTCAGTCCGCATCGCCTCTCTGCTTCATCTTTACTTCATAGATAGGAAAGTCTTATCAATATCTTTTGAAGTTATGGAACGCTTACCTGCAAATCGCTTTGAGCCGCTCTCTGTATTCAATCGCACAACTGGACAGCCGGAACTTCTATGAAAAGTACCCCGTCTAGAACATCTATGTAGAGCGGTTGCTAAGGCATGCATCCGGTTGGAAAATCGCTTGCCTAGCAACCGTTTGCCTCGGTGGCAACTTAACCTTCACTGCTTCTCGGGCTGCTAATTAAAACGCTTTGAGGCTTAATCCTCAATGTCCGTAACTGCCTGCATGTCAGCATCGTTCATTGTCTGTATCTGATGACTACTTTTACCCCTTGAAGCTGCTTCACTCGACCATGACCCATCCCCAGTTTGATCAATCTTCGCCGGTGGAAAATACGTTGGCAATCTCTACAAGTAGCGCATCTGCGACCAACCCAATTCCTGAAAATGCTTCTGAGGCTTCGAGGCAATCGTATGACGCTTTGCAGGAGAAGTTTTACCGGCGTACAGCGGCGGATGAAGCGGTGAGCACAACGGCGAGTTTGAGAGCAGCTTATGTGAATCGGCTAATAAATCGCCCAAAGCGTACGCACTCACCGCTTAGCTCTTATAGCTCTGCGCGTAGGGGTGTCGCGACCGCTGCACGTTCGCAAAAAATCGGTCGACATGCTTTTCCCAAAATTAATTTGCTGGGCATAGATTTTGACAATGTTTCGAAGCTGGAGCTGCTTTCTAAGCTGAAGCGGGGGGTGGTATTTACCCCCAACGTCAATCATTTAATGAGGCTGCGGCGCGATCGCGATTTCGTCTCGATCTATCAAACCGCTGACTACAGAGTTTGTGATAGCCAAGTTTTAATCTATGCCGCTAGATTTTTGGGTAAACCGCTTAAGGCGAAACTATCCGGGTCTGATTTGTTTCCCTGGTTTTGCGACTATCATCGGCACAACGATGAGATGAAGATATTTTTGCTAGGTGGCGCTAAAGGGGTTGCTAGCGAAGCGCAAAGGCGAATCAATGCTCGTATTGGTCGGCAGATTGTAGTCGGTGAATATTCACCGCCTTACGATTTTGAGCAGGATATAGAAGAGTGCAAAAAGATTTTGTCGCTGCTGGAAAACTCGCCTGCGAACGTAGTGGCGGTTTGCCTGGGTGCGCCCAAGCAGGAGCGATGGATTGCCACCTATCGAGACCGTTTGCCGAGTGTTGACATTTTTATGGCGATTGGGGCGACGGTGGATTTTGAAGCGGGTGCAAAACCTAGAGCGCCTAAATTTGTTAGCGAGCTGGGCTTGGAGTGGCTTTACCGTTTGCTTTGCGAGCCTAGGCGACTGTGGAGACGGTATTTGCTAGACGGGCTTCCTTTTGTGGGTTTGGTGCTATCGGAGAAGCTGCGACAGCTATATCTGCTGAGATGATTACGGCGCTATGATGAGATGGTGGTACTGGCTCAATTTTTAATGGCAATGTCTTCTAATCGCGATGCTATAGATACTACTTCTTTGGGCGATCGCGCAGAGCCGTCCGAGCAGGGCCTGCCTCAAGCTGATACGTCGTCGGTAAGCGAGCCTCGGGCGATGCAATATTCCGAGCGCGTTGTGCGTAGAGCGCAGCGCGCCGTTGAAAGCTCTCCTTTTTACCTGAAGCTCTTGGCCGAGATGCGTTCGGATAGCGTTAGCGTGCCGACTATTGCCGAGGATAGTGGGATGCTTAAGGGCTACACTCGCAGGCCGCTGTCTGAAGTGAGCGCAGAGAGAGAGCTGGTATGGTTAGCTGATGTTGGGCTATTGCGCCGCGAGGTTGATGGCCAAGGACTGACCGATAGCTTCAGGCTGACGCCGCTAGGACGACAGATTGTGGAGCGATGGCGAGTTCAGGGCTGTCCGGACAATCGCACTGGACTCATGGACTATATAAAAAACGGATTGATCCGGCGGTTACGTATTCCTGACTGGCTGGGATAGTAAGCTAAGACTTAGCGAACTGTGGACGCCTCATGTCTGCCAAGTTTGGGTAATGTGAGGGATGTATGAAGTCTATTGTTAAATTGTTATTTAAAAAATTAGGACAATAGGTTGAAGGCAGACAGATGTAAGCGCTGATGTTGGGTGCTGCGTCTGGGTATTACGCCTGGATCCTATGATTGAGCATTAAGTTCAATCATTCAGATCAATCGTTTAGTTTAAGCCTTTAGAGGAAGAGCAATTGGTGAAGTCAATAATGGTGGTGGGAACCACATCTCATGCGGGCAAATCGATGCTGGTAACCGCGCTTTGCCGAATTTTGAGCCGTCGGGGATGGCGAGTGGCTCCTTTTAAAGGACAGAATATGGCGCTGAACTCGTATGTAAGTACGACCGGGGCTGAAATTGGCTATGCGCAGGCAGTACAGGCATGGGCGGCGGGCGTGCCACCGCAGGCTGAGATGAATCCAATTTTGCTGAAGCCGCAGGGGGATCAGACCTCTCAGGTGATTTTAAAAGGTCGAGCGATTGGATACACTACAGCGCAAAAATACTACGAAGAATTCTTTTCTACGGGTTGGCAAGCAATTCAAGAAAGCCTGGCGCGCTTAGGACAGGAGTTTGATCTGCTCGTTTGCGAAGGGGCCGGGAGTCCGGCTGAGATCAACTTGAAGCACCGCGATTTAGCGAATATGCGAATTGCTTTGCACCTTCAGGCACCGACTATTTTGATTGCTGATATTGAGCGCGGCGGCGTGTTTGCTCATATCGTTGGGACGCTGGAATTGCTAGAGCCGGAAGAGCGGGCTTTGATAAAAGGAATTGTGATCAATAAGTTTCGCGGGCAGCGGACGATTCTTCAGCCAGGGATTGAGTGGCTAGAGAAGCGCACGGGCATCCCGGTTATTGGCGTAATTCCTTGGATCAATGAAGCGTTTCCGGCTGAAGATTCGCTCTCGCTGCTAGAGCGTCCGGCTGTAAAGTCTCAAGCTGAGATTACGGTGGCGGTGATTCGCTTGCCGCATATCTCTAACTTTACTGACTTTGATGCGCTAGAAGCAGAGCCTTCGGTAAACGTGAAGTATCTGACGCCGAAGGACGATTTGGGCTATCCGGATGCGGTGATTTTACCAGGCACTAAAACGACGATTGCTGACCTGCTAGTGCTTCAGCGTTCTGGAATGGCTGAGGCGATTAGCAGCTATGCGGCAGCGGGTGGCACGGTAATGGGCATCTGTGGAGGCTTTCAAATTATGGGCCAAATGCTAGCCGATCCAGAAGGGTTGGAGGGGCAAGAAGGTCGCTTTGATGGGCTAGGGCTACTGCCGCTTAGAACGGTGATTACTCAGCAAAAGGTGGCGCGACAGCGTACCGTTAGCTCGAAGTATCCACAGGAGGGACTGCCGGTGGTTGGCTATGAGATTCACCAAGGGCGGACTCAACTGGTGATGCCGAGTGAGGGCGAGGCTGAGAATACTTTTATGCCTATTTTTGACGATCGCTCTTTGGGAATTGTCGACGAGGCCCAGTCGGTATGGGGAACTTATTTACACGGTATTTTTGATAATGGGCCTTGGCGACGGGCTTGGCTAAACCGGTTGCGGCAGCAGAGAGGGCTAAAGTCAATGCCGACTGGCATTGCCAACTATCGTGAGCAGCGCGACAGTATGTTGAACAGCTTGGCGACTACTATTGAGGAGTACATAGATCTCGACCCAATTTTGTCTTAGTTGGGCGGATAGCTTTTAATCGACATTTTGCTAATCGACGTTTTGCAGGTGAAAGGTGCCATTCGACGCAGTTAGTCTCTTATTTTTATTATCAACGGGGCTGGTTTCTGGCATTTTGGCCGGTTTCTTAGGCATTGGGGGTGGAACGCTGCTAGTGCCGGTGCTGGTGCAGTTTGGGTTTGCTCCGGTTGAGGCGACGGCGACTAGTTCGCTGGCGATATTAGTGACCTCTAGCGCGGGTAGCTTGCAGAACTGGCGCATGGGGTTTTTGAAGATACGGCAGGTGCTGCTGCTAGCGGGCCCGGCGGTGGTGACTGCTTTTTTGGGGGCTACGATTGGAGGTTATTTGCCGCCTTACCTATTGCTAGTTGGGTTTGGCCTGCTGCTGCTGTGTAATCTCTACTTGGTCTCACTGAAGAAAAGGGTGATTCGGACGGCGCAGTTTAGAGAGCCTAGGATGGCTTCGGGCCCGGCGATTAGTCCGCTAGTAGCGCGGCTGGTTACGGGATCTATTGCGGGTTTGATGGCCGGTTTGTTTGGCGTGGGCGGCGGCGTTATTCTAGTGCCGCTGCAAATTCTGCTGTTAGGTGAAGATATTAAAACGGCGGTGCGTACTAGCCTGGGCGTGATTGTGATTACGTCTATTTCGGCCTGCACCGGGCACGCGCTGAGCGGTAACATTAGCTTCTCGGCTGGGCTGCTGCTGGGTCTTGGGGGGCTAATTGGCGTACAGGTGAGTACTCGTTATCTGCCGAAGCTGAGCGACCGCACGGTGACTCAGCTCTTTAGAATAATGCTGGTTGTGCTGGCGCTGTACATGTTCTGGCAGGCGTTTGGTATCTACCGGGCGGGCAGTGCCAGATAGGTGGCTGGGCGATTTCTACGCTTCGCAGATAGCTCTCGCTAAATTGATGTCAAAGTACTTAGCCTGATGGGCATCGCCTGCTAGCACTTGGAAGGGTGCGTTGGGTTCGCCAAAGTCGCTAATGACAAGCGTGGCTTGTGAGAAGTCTTGCGCTCGGGTGTAGTCGTTAACGGTGACGATGGTCTTGAGGCCGGTTTGCGCAGCCGATAGCAGGCCGTTGTTAGTATCTTCGAATCCTAGGCAGTTTTCTGCGGGAAGATCTAGATGCTTGAGGGCGTATTCGAAGATGTCGGGGGCGGGCTTTTTGTGGGGCACCATGTCGCCGGCGGCGATGACTTCGAACCAGTTAAGGCTTTTTGGGCCGAGGGTGTTTTCTAGCAGGGCTTGGACGTTGGCGGGGGTAGTGGTGGTGGCGATCGCCAGTCTCACTCCTTTTTCTCTAGCCTCATTGAGCAGCCGCTCTACTCCTGGGCGCAGGGGAATTTTTCCTTCTGCTGCATACTGCTTGTAGTACTTAGTTTTGGTGGCGTGGAGGTGCTTGATGAATGCCGTTAGATCTGCAAACTGATCTGGCAGCTTGAAGTGGGGCTGAGACTGCTGTACGAAGGCGCGAATTCGCTCTTTGCCACCTGAGATTTCGAGCAGTTCTCCATAGCGTTCTTCTGACCAGTGCCAGTCTAGTTTGGCATCTGAAAATGCCTGGTTGAAGGCAGGGCGATGGCCGTCGCGTTCGGTTTCGGCTAGGGTGCCGTCTACGTCGAAGATGAGGGCTTTTAGCTGGTTTTGGGTGGGCACGCGATCGCTCCTAGAATTCCGTCATCATTTCATCTGCTGGGCTAAATCTTACCGCAAAGGCACAGCGCGATTGAGTTGTTTAGTCCATTTGGTTCTCCATTAACCAGTGGGAATTATGAACCTTGATGTAACAGGTCATAAATCTTGGTAACAGAAAGAGCTTACTGGCTGGCGTGGTCGAAGGTTAAACAGGTGGGGCCGGTAGCGATTAAGCGGCTGTGGGAGCATTTTGGATCGCTCGCGGTGGCCTGGCGGGCATCTGCTGGTGACCTGTTAGCGGTAGATGGAATTGGGCTGCTGATTGCGGAGCGGATTGCGGCGCAGCGGCCTCAGCTGAATCCGGAGGCGCTGCTAGCTCAGCATGAGAAGGAGAATAAGGCGTTTTGGACGCCTGCTGATGCGGACTATCCGGCGCTGCTGTTTGCGATTAATGACCCGCCGCCGGTGCTTTATTACCACGGGGATTTGAGGCTAAATAATCTGGGCCGTTTGAGCGTGGGAATTGTGGGGACGCGATCGCCCTCTGCTTATGGCAAACGCTGGACACACAGCCTAGCCGCGCGACTGGCGCAAGAAGGTGCGGTCATTGTCTCGGGTTTGGCGCAGGGCATTGACACCTATTCGCACGAGAGCTGTTTGCAAGCAGGCGGCTTGACGGTTGCGGTAGTGGGGACAGGGGTCGATAGAGTTTATCCGGCGCAGAATGTCGGATTGCACCGGCAGATTGTTGAGCAGGGTTTGGTGCTCAGCGAGTACCCGGATGGAACCGGGCCAGATCGGAAGCATTTTCCGCAGCGCAATCGCATTATTGCGGGGCTCAGCCGGGCGACTTTGGTGATGGAAGCGCCGGTGAAGTCTGGCGCTTTGATTACCGCGAGGCTAGCCAATGACTATTGCCGGGAGGTGTATGCGTTGCCCTGCAGCTTGGATAATGAGAAAGGATTGGGCTGTCTGCAAGTGATTAGTCAGGGTGCGCAAATGATTTTGGGCAAGCAAGCGCTAGTAGACGCTTTGGCGGCTTTGCCACCCGTAAATGTGGTAAGACCGGCGCTAGCGGACGGAAATCGTGGGTGGGATGGGGAAGATGATGCGATTTTGCCTGAAAGAGCACTGGCTGACGCGCTTTCCCTTCCTGAGAAATTAACTCCACTACAACCAGTTCCAGTTCCTGAGCTGTCTCCGCTTTTAAAGAAGGTGCTCGATGCTGTTTCGATAGAGCCGGTGCCGTTAGATCAGATTGTGCCTTTGGCGCAAACGAATGTGGGCGAAGTGCTAGGTGCATTGACCCAGCTAGAAATATTAGGCTTGGTGGCACAGGTTGCGGGCGGAACGCAGTATCAACGGGCTTAGTGTTCTTCGGGTGCTTGATGGCGGCTCTGACGATGATTTCTAGGATGGTCTTTGCGGCCAGGATCTGTGCCAAATGAGCAGACAAACTATGCAAGGCACGATGTAGCAGGGCAAGCTGATATAAAGGTCGCATTCATTCTTTTTATCACTGATAACGTCTGCTGCATGACTTCTGCTATGACTCACGCTCAACCTGCTCTCGATTTTATTCCGCCTAGATACAGCCCTTGGTTTCGACGTATGATGCGGCCGCTGATGCCCGCTTGGACGGCGTGGCAGACGGATATTGTCGAAGTAGAAGCTCGCAATGTGGAAACGCTGGCGCAGCTTTACGAAGCGTTCAATTTAGGTAAGACTCGGCTGCTGCTGGCTTTTCGCCATCCGAATTCGGTCGATCCTTACGTCTTGAGTCATCTGCTTTGGCGGGATTTGCCTCAAGCTGCTAGGGAGCAGCAGCTAAATATTGGTACGGCGCATTCGCACTTTCTGTACGACCGGGGAATCCCACTATGGGCCGGTAGCTATTTGGGCGGCGTGTTCTCTCGGCTAGGCGGTATTCCCATTCAGCGCGGTAAGTTAGATTTGCTGGCGCTGAAGACGGCGCGAAGGCTGTTTTGCGATGGCGAACTGCCGCTGGCTGCTGCGCCAGAGGGCGGCAATAACGGGCATAACGAGATTGTGAGTCCGCTAGAGCCAGGGATTGCGCAGCTTGCCTTCTGGTGTGCGGAAGATATGGCGGATCAAGGGCGAGATGAGTCTGTTGTTGTTTTGCCGATTGGCATTCAGTATCGCTATGTGACGCCGCCCTGGAAGCAGTTGGCTAAGCTGATGAGTCAGCTGGAGACAGATTGCGGTATTGGCTATCCGAGTGCGGAAGCGCTGCAGGTGCTGCGTCGGCAGTTTGAGAAAAGTCAGTCGGTTCAATCGGGTGTTGGCGCGGAGCATATTGATCTGTATAGCCGGCTGTATCGGCTGGCGGAGCATTTGCTGACGCTGATGGAAGGGTATTATGCGAATTTTTATCGCGTGAGTTTTGAGGAGCCGGATGGGGCGCTAGGGCTCAATTCTCAGCTTGCGGAGCGATTGAGTGCGCTGATGGATAAGTCTTTGCGGGTGGCTGAGAGCTATTTTGGGCTGCGGGCGAAGGGCAGTGTAATCGACCGCTGTCGCAAGCTAGAGCAGGCGGGTTGGGATCGAATTTATAGAGAAGATACGCCAATTTTGTCGGCGGTGGAGCTAGGTTTAGCGAATCGGGTGGCCGAAGAGGCTGATTTGCGGATGTGGCACATGCGGCTGATGGAGAGTTTTGTGGCGGTAACAGGCCGCTATGTGAAGGAGTGTCCGAGTGTGGATCGGTTTGCGGAGACCCTGCTGCTGCTGCGCGATATGGTGGCGAAGCTGAAAGGCGACTCGCCGAGTCGTCCGCAGCTAGGATTGCAAAAGGCAATTGTGACAGTGGGGCGGCCGATCGATGCGGGGGTACGGTTGGGTGATTATAAGCAGAAGCGGAGAGGGGCGATCGCACAACTCACTGCCGATCTCCAGGCCGAGATGGTGTCTTTGATTTTGACGGATTGAACTGAAGCTCAGAACAAAATTATCCTTGCTATGCCTCAATCCTTGCTATGCCTTAAGTTAACGGCTGCATTCGCTCGGCGATGACTGCGTAAAACGGATCGTTTCCGCCCATGCCCATCATCTGTAAGAAGGCGGGCGTCTCTGACTTTTGCACTATGGTTTCGATGTTGCCAAAGCCGGGAACGGATTCGAAGTAGCTTTTTACGAGCTGAACTCGGCTGGCTTCGCTGGTGTCTCGCCAGGCGGCGATCGCCTTTTGATGAAACATGCGATTAGAGAAGCTAAAAATCGCAATGCCGCCTGGCTTTAGCACCCGGTATACCTCGGCAAAAATCTGTTCTGGATATTGTAAATATTGAACAGAAACTGTATTGACCACGGCGTCAAAAGAACAATCTTTTAGTGGAAATGTTTGGTTTTCGTTCAGGTTTTGAACAAAATAATGGTTTAGCTGCTTGTTTCTCGCTAGTTCTTCGTCGTTGAGTCCGTGACCTTCTATATGCGCGTATTTAACGTCTGAGGGCAGGTGCGAAACCCAACTGCTCATCATGTCGAAAACGCGGCTGTTGGGGGGGATGCGATCGCGATATAGCCGTGTCAAAAGGGCGATAAAGCCTTCGTCTACATGCGTGACAAAGCGGGGTGAATTGTAAAATAGCTGGTCATCGGAGGGATCGAGCTTGTCTCTTTGGTCGGCTTTGAGCAGCATGGAAATCGAAAAGAGTAGGTTGGGCTGCTTCTAGTGTAGAGATATTTGCGGGTAGAAGCAGGAGAATCTTATTGTTAGATTTTGGTTAGATCTTGTTGTGTCGAAAGATTTAGTTTCACCAGGGATGGTTTTTTAGTATTGTCGTTGTGGCACAAATTTAATTCTTCTCTTAATTTCTCTCTTTAAGAACGGTGTCTTACCTTATTTGCCATAGATTGTGGCCGCTGTGTAATGCCTGAGCAACCCACTTTTCAAAGTCCGGATCAGAATCCCTCTCGAACTGAAGCCGACTACGCGCTAGAGAAAGAAGCTAGGCTGCCGATGACTGGCTGGCAGCAGGAAGTTGATAGAGGTCTGGAGTTTGGCCTGGAGGCCGCTGAGAGTATTCGCGATCGCACTATTCCCACGTTTTCTCGGGGCGAGCTGCCACACTATGCGGGCATTACTACTTTTATGAAAGCGCCCTACCTAGAGGACGTGCGCAAAGTCGGTAATTACGATGTGGCGATTATGGGCGTTCCGCACGACTCGGGGACAACCTATCGTCCGGGTACGCGCTTTGGCCCGCAGGGAATTCGCCGTATTTCTGCGCTGTATACGCCCTACAACTTCGAGCTAGGCGTGGATCTGCGCGAGCAAATCACGATGTGTGATGTGGGCGATGTGTTTACCATCCCAGCTAACAATGAGAAATCTTTTGACCAGATCTCTAAGGGGGTGGCGCATGTATTTGCCTCGGGTGCGTTTCCGATTATCTTGGGCGGCGACCACTCGATTGGGTTCCCGACGCTGCGCGGGGTTTGTCGCCACTTAGGCGATAAAAAAGTGGGGATCATCCATTTCGATCGCCATGTAGATACGCAAGAGACAGATTTGGATGAACGGATGCACACCTGTCCGTGGTTCCATGCTACGAACATGGAAAATGCACCGGCAAAAAATTTAGTGCAGCTAGGCATTGGTGGCTGGCAGGTGCCTCGCCCTGGCGTCAAGGTTTGCCGCGAGCGGGCGACGAATATTCTGACGGTTACAGATATTACAGAGATGGGTTTAGACGCTGCGGTAGACTTCGCTGTAGAAAGGGCAATGGATGGCACCGACTGCGTTTATATCAGCTTTGATATTGACTGTATAGATGCTGGGTTTGTGCCAGGGACAGGCTGGCCAGAACCAGGTGGATTACTGCCTCGCGAAGCGCTGTATCTGCTGGGAAAAATCGTTGAGAAAGTGCCGGTTTGCGGCTTAGAGGTGGTGGAAGTTTCGCCTCCTTACGACGTAAGCGATATGACTTCTTTGATGGCGGCTCGAGTAATTTGTGACACGATGGCGCATTTGGTGCTCTCTGGGCAGCTGCCTCGCAGTCGGCCAGATTACATTCAAGAAGCGGCCAATATGTCGCTAGGCAGCGATTGGAGGTAGGCGGCTGATGCATGAAACCGATATGACGAAGGCGCTGATTTTTACTGTGAAAGATTGGCTGGCTGAACAGCCGGGGCATCCGGCGGTAGAGAAGGTGCACCTGACGGTAGGCGCGTTTACCTGCGTGGAGCCAGCAGGGCTGCAGTTTGCGTTTACCGCGCAGACGCAAGGTACTTTTTTGAGTGAGGCTGAATTGGTAATTAAGGAGACGCCGCTAATTGCGTTTTGCCACAGCTGCCAGGAGGAGTATCGGCCAGAGATGGGGGCGCAGTATGCCTGCTCGGTTTGCCAGTCGCCGATGGACGATATTCGCTCTGGGCGCGAGCTAAAAATTGAGCGGGTTGAGTTTTCGCAGCTAGATCCTCAGTCTGAGCGGGCGGTAGGAGCAGCGATCGCGCCGTAGGCGTAATTTTCGAGTAATGTTCAAGTGAGAGAGCTTATGCACCAAACTTTTGACGCTGCTTTAGAGATGAATCTGCTGCACGCTAACCAGCATGGGGCAGATGAGAACCGCGATCGCCTAGACGGATGGGGCATAACCTGTATAAATTTAATGAGTAGTCCGGGGGCTGGCAAAACTCAGCTCCTAGAAAAAACGCTAGCGCTACTGAACTCTGAACTCCAGATGGCGGTGATTGAAGGCGATATGACGACTCAGCTAGACGCCGACCGGTTGCGTCAGTACGGCGTGCCGGTTGTAGCAATTAATACCGGACGATCTTGCCACTTGGATTCGAAGATGGTGGCTGGCGGACTGCATCAGTTTGAGCAGGCGCAAGTTGAGCAGGGGCGATCGCCCAATTCGTTCGACTTGATGTTTGTAGAGAACGTTGGCAATTTAGTGTGTCCTGCCGAATTTGAGGTGGGCGAACATGCCAAAGTGGCGCTGCTGAGCATTACCGAGGGAGAAGACAAGCCGCTGAAGTACCCGATTATGTTTCGTGAGGCAGACTGTCTGCTGATTACGAAAACCGATTTGGCGCCTTATTTGGATGTTGATATCGATCGGATAATTGCCAACGCTAGGCAGCTAAACTCTGAGGTCACGATTATTACTATGTCGGCTAAAACCGGTGAAGGGTTAGAGGACTGGTTGGACTGGCTGAAGGCGCAGTGTGCTTTAGCTACGTCTTCTCACAATAAGCCATTTCAACAGTCTTCTGATGAAAAAGCGGTGGCCTCGGTATAGTCTGTTTGGCTTCTCCTAATTGCGCTGCGTTGTCTACAAGCTAAGGGATCGCATCTGTTTGAAATCGCGCTGCTACGACTGCTCGATTTAACCTCTTGATTTAGCCCTACCAAGACCTTTACTCAACCGCTTCACGGCGGTTTTAATAGCATGCTTTTTTTGAGACCTATTAGACTTCGAAAGCGAACTTCGCGGGCGTGGCGGACATACGCGTCGCTGTTTAGTGGCTGCGCTTGCTTCATGGACTAAGTCTGACGTGAGCTTGTGGTTTATCGGTCGAGATTCTCGTCATTAGAATCTTGACGGTTGGAGCCCGTTGACTTAGTTTTACTCACTAAGATCGCTCTGCGTTAAGGGTATATTTTTTAATTTGTTTTCTCCTGACCTGCTGGTATCTAACTGGTCTGTACAGGGCACTCACTTCTTCCAAACTTTCATGAAAAGACGACAACTTGCTTCGCTTTGCCTTGCGTTTATCTGCTCGCTGTTTTTTACAGTTGGCTGTGGTTCTACGGGGGGCGACTCTGCTAGTGACGGGGCTGCGAATAGCGATGCTGCGCTCAGCGGCGAACCGATTGTGATAGGTTACAGCAACTGGCCGGGCTGGTGGCCTTGGGCGATCGCCGAAGAAGAAGGTTTGTTTGCGGCTAACAATGTCAACGTAGAAATGAAGTGGTTTGACGGCTACAGCGAATCGATGGAAGCGTTAGCCGCAGGGCAGCTAGACGGCAACTGTCAAACCCTAAACGATACTATTTCTTTTGCGGGAGAGGCGGTTAACGGTGAAGTGGCTGTGCTGGTAAACGATAACTCTGCGGGCAATGACAAGATTATTGTTACCGAAGATATCAACACTGTTGAAGACCTTAAGGGAAAGAAGGTTGCTGTAGAAGAAGGTGTTGTGGACGACTATTTGCTTTCTTTGGCCCTGCAAGATAAAGGTCTTTCTAGAGAAGACGTTGAGATTGTTCCCCTAGAGACGGGCGCGGCAGCGGCGGCTTTTGCCGCTGGGCAAGTCGATGCTGTAGGCGCGTTTCCGCCTTTTTGGCTAACGGCGCTAACGAGAGAAGGCAGTAAGGAACTGGTGACTTCTGCTGATTTTCCGGGCGCGATTCCCGATCTGTTGGTGATGAGCCAAACTATGGTCGATGAACGGCCAGAAGACGTGCAGGCTATTGTTAAAACCTGGTTTGAT
>Ga0209194_1000660_pt1 | contig 25440 bp, 25 predicted proteins | sample COGITO_mtgs_1004_FD_184787 | JGI IMG/M metagenome (GOLD analysis project Ga0209194, IMG submission 184787) | Pelagic marine microbial communities from North Sea - COGITO_mtgs_100413 (SPAdes) (version 2) | ecosystem: Environmental > Aquatic > Marine > Epipelagic ...
TTATAAATTGTATCTTTCAATTTGATTTATTACTAATAAATTAATTAATAGTGATTAAGGTTATGACTATGCATAATGATCAAATATGTTTTGTTTTCAGAAAGCTTGCTATTGAAGCAGGCTCAGTAATTATGGATATCTATAACCAAAATAATTTTGAAATAAAAATTAAAAATGACGATAGCCCTGTAACTATTGCAGACGAAGCAGCTGATAAAATTATATATAAAGGCTTACAAAAAGCTTTTCCAGATATACCAATCGTTACAGAGGAACAGGCAAATACACACACTGAAAAAGGAAATACATTTTTTATAGTTGATCCACTAGACGGAACTAAAGAGTTTATTCATAGGAGGGGAGATTTTACAGTTAATATAGCGTACGTTGTGGATGGAATTCCAGTTATGGGTGTTGTGTATGCACCTGCAAAAAAACGTTTATTTTATACAGATAAAGATTTTAAATCGGTAGAAGAGTTCGGGCCACATAAACCACAAGAGCTTGGAGAATTAAAGCATATTAATGTATCTCAACCCGATCCAAATCAGCTTATTGTTGTGGCTTCAAAATCTCACCGAGATGAAGCTCTAGAAGAATATATTTCTAAATATAATGTTGCAGATAGTCGCGCAGCAGGTTCATCATTAAAATTTTGTTTAATAGCTGTTGGCGAGGCGGATTTATATCCGCGAGTAGGGCGAACCATGGAATGGGATACTGCTGCTGGACATGCAATATTAAATGGTGCTGGTGGCTATGTGGTTCGATATGACAATCATAAGCCATTAGTTTACGGCAAACCATCATACGAAAATCCATTTTTTATTGCCTGTACTCCAGGATTAAATTTACAAAAGGCTTAATCATGAAAGTTTTAATAGTTGTTCCAGCTCGATATGAATCATCGAGGTTCCCTGGAAAGCCACTGATAGAATTAACTGGTGCTGATGGAAAAACTAAATCTTTAGTACAGCGAAGTTGGGAAGCTGCTAAATCCGTTAGGAATGTTGATGTTATAGTTGCAACAGATGATTCAAGAATAGAAAAAGTTGCAAAAGAATTTGGCGCATCAGTTGTGATGACCTCATCAGATTGTGCAAATGGAACGGAACGATGTGCTGAAGCTATTTCAAATATAGATTATGACTATGATTTGATTGTTAATCTTCAAGGGGACGCACCACTTAGTCCAGCTTGGTTTGTTGAAGATTTAATAAATAGTTTTAAGGGTAACAAAGAGGCTGATATGGCAACGCCTGTATTAAGATGTGACGAAGAAACAATAATGGCTCTAAAAGAAGATCGATCAGAAGGGCGCGTGGGTGGAACAACCGCTGTTTTTGATAAAAATAACAAAGCACTATATTTTTCAAAAGAAGTACTCCCGTATTCTAATGATAAAAAGACAACAATTTTTCACCATGTCGGTATATACGCCTATAAACCTAAAGCTTTAAAAGAATATATTGGGTGGACATCAGGACCACTTGAAGAGGCAGAGGGTTTGGAGCAATTGCGTTTTTTAGAAAATGGTGGCTATATTAATTGTGTTGAGGTTAATGGCAAAGGGCGTGCTTTTTGGGAGGTTAATAACCCCTCTGATGTTCCAAAGGTAAACGCAATGCTTAAAAAGCTTGGCATTTCATAATTTAAATAATCAGGCAGCTTGAATTGTATCCAATTGTGTAAGCAGTGCATAAAGTGTTGATGAGTCTGCATTAGAACGTAATTTTGCACATGTGCTTTCTGACCTAAATGTTCTAGACACTAAGGCTAATGCTTTGAGATGCTCTGCGCCTTCTTTTTCTGGTGCGAGTATTGTGAATATTAAATCCACAGGCTCACGATCCATTGAGTCAAAGTCTACAGGCTTTTCTAAGCGGGTGAAAAAACCATAAACACGATCTAATCCATTAAATCGAGCGTGAGGGATAGCTACACCTCTACCAACACCAGTAGACCCAAGTCTTTCGCGCTCTGTGAGTGCAGTTAAAACTTCTTGAGAATTTAAGCCATAAACAGATGAAGCCTGTTCAGAAATTTCTTGTAATAAGCGCTTTTTACAGCTCGTATGAGATGAAAACCGAACTGCATCAGAATTCATTATATCCCTAAGATCCATTCCACTATCCCTAGTATTTGTGCCCCCTATTTCATATTTAGAGGATCAATCCAACCAATATTTCCGTCTTTGCGTTTATAGACGACATTTAGCCTATTATGGCTTTCATTTTTAAAAATAAGTACCGACTCGTCAGCCAATTCCATTTGCATAACCGCTTCACCCACGGAGAGTTCTTTAATCCCTGTTTCCATTTCTGCGATAATGATAGGCGTTAACGTTTCGTTTTCTGTACTAACATCATCATTGTGATCTGCGGCGATGATATACGACGAAGCTTCAAAGGATTCAATGGGTGTTGTGCGAAGATTTGCATGATCTTTTAAACGACGTTTATAGCGCCTTAATTGTGTTTCTATGCGTTTGGCAGATTTATCAAAACTTGCATAAATATCATGTTCTTTTGCTTTTGAATTTACTGTTATTCCAGTTGAAAGATGTATTGCAGTTTCACAAACAAATTCATGAGATTCTTTTGAAAATGTAATAAGTGCGTCAGTGGGCCTTTCGGCATATTTTTCAAGGATATCAGAAACTTCCATTTCAACATGTGTTTGTAAACTCTCACCGATATCAATTTGTTTTCCACTAATTTTATAACGCATATTATCTCCTTTTTGTTCTTTATAAAAATAAATATTATTTACCTAAGAAAGATTTCTTAGGTATTATAAAATTTATTATTTATATGCATACAATAAGAATAGTATGATAAATTAATTCAAACAATCTTGTTTATTAAAATAATTTAAGCATAATAGCGCAACCAAACGATGACATAAGAATCAAATGATTCGAAAAAAATCACACTCTAAAATCATCTCCTAAATATACTCTTCTAACATCATTATTTTCTATCACCTGTTCAGGAGTTCCGCTCATTAGAACTTTTCCATCATGAAGAATATATGCGCGATCTATTATTTCCAATGTTTCTCGAACATTATGATCAGTAATGAGAACGCCAATTTCTTTTTCTTTCAATTGAGCAACTAGAAACCTAATATCTCCAACTGCGATGGGGTCAACGCCTGCAAACGGCTCATCCAATAAAATATACTTAGGATTTGCCGCTAAACAGCGTGCTATTTCAACCCGTCTACGTTCTCCACCAGATAAAGAAATGGCGGGAGATTTTCGAATATGTGAAATTGAAAACTCATTTAATAATTCTTCGACACGCTCTTTAGATTCTGCTTTACTATTTGCCCATAGTTCAGAGACAGCTGAAATGTTTTGCTCAACATTTAAGCCCCGAAAAATACTTGCTTCCTGCGGTAAGTATCCGAGACCTAATTGTGCTCTTCGATACATAGGTAGGTTTGTTGCATCAAAACCATCAACCGTGACACTACCTTTATCGGGACTAATTAGACCAGCAATTGAATAAAAGCATGTAGTTTTTCCTGCCCCATTGGGGCCTAATAATGCAACAACCTCACCTTTTTGCAGCTTAAGATCAACGTTGTGCAAAACTTTCTTATTTTTATATGCTTTACCAATACCTTGAACAATCAGACCATCTGTAGGAATTTTTACGTCATCCATATCGCTAATTAGGGGCTAGTGTAGTTTTTACATTTCCAGATAAATTCGCAATATTTTTTAATATATCCATATCTAAATAATTTCCAGAAATTGTACTTTTGCCTTGAACTAAAAGAACGTTACCAGACATACTTAATAATCCACTATCAATTTTATAAATTGCACTTTCTGCTTCAGCAATATCTTCACCATTTGTAAATACTACTTTGCCTGTGGCTTCTACAGAAGTGACTTTCCCTGTATCTTGATTATATCTAACAACAATTTTATCAGCGCTTAAGCGTAATGAACCTTGGCCAACATAAGCAGTTCCTTCGAATATTGCAGAGTTTGAAGATTGATTAATTGATAAATTATTTGCAGTAATCTCAACAGGTAAATTAATATCATGGTTTGCACCACTTAAAGATAATGATGCATTTTGAGCAAAAACTTTTGGACTCAAAAGTAAAAGTCCTAGTGTAAATAATTTTAAATAAATTTTCATATCGCTACTTTGCTTATTTAACTGTTGAAGGCAAGTATATCAGCGTAACACCATCAGAAAAATTTAAATTTCCACTTACTTGTGATGTTTTATTATCAAAATCTTTGAACAATTCCATAGATCCAGCTATAATTTTCCCGTATGGCCCACTTGCTTCTACTGAATTTGGTGCAATTAAATTTCCAAGTTTAAGATTAAGTTGAATTTTTTCGCTTATTGCTTTGTAACCATTTGTCATATCAATATAAACATTTCCATTTAATTCAGCAGACTGTTTGATAAAATTCACCGATCCATTTTTTGAGCTAATTTTAAATCCAACGCCTTGCAAGGCATCAAACTCTAGACTTGGACCTATCAAATCAATTTTCTCAGGTGAGGGAGAGTCGGGCATTGCCTCGATTGCTTTAAGATCAGGTGAGGGAGAGTCGGGCATTGCCTCGATTGCTTTAAGAATAAATGAATCACCAAGATTTGTTAAACCTGAAAACTGTGGATTAGTAATTTTCTGATCTGTGGTTAGATTTATTGTATCGGCATCGATTGATATAGTTCCTGACCTTAATGCGTCTTCTTTTCCAAAAATAAAAACACTAGCAAGTAACAAAACTGCAATTACTGGCATTATTAATTTAGCCCACTTTATAGCTCTAGAATATGATTTAATAAAATTTTGCATTAACTATGAGAAAAAATATCATCTTCTGACCAACCTGCAAGGTCAAGTGTTGCGCGCATTGGTAGAAAATTAAAACAAGCTTCGGCTATTTCGTATCTATTTTCTCTTTTTAAATTCAAGTTTAATTTATCCATTAATTTATGTAGATACAAAACATCACTTGCAGCGTATTCTATTTGTGCTTTTGTAAGTTCAGAAGCGCCCCAATCGGAGGATTGCTGTTGTTTTGATATTTCAATCGATAGCATCTCACGGAGCAAATTTTTTAGCCCATGCTTATTCGTGTATGTTCGAACTAATTTGGATGCAATTTTTGTGCAATAAACTGGTGAAATATTGATCTTAAAGTGATGTTTTAATATAGCAATATCAAATCGAGCGAAGTGAAAAAGCTTAACTTTATTTTGGTCGAGTAGAATTTTACATATATTTGGTGCTTGCGGTGCATCTGGTTCTATTTGAACAATGTGTGCGTGACCATCTCCTGATGAAAATTGAATCACACACAATCTATCGCGCATTGGATTTAGCCCCATGGTCTCAGTATCAATAGCAACGATAGGCCCAAGTTCCAAATTATCAGGTAAATCATTTTTATAAGTAAAATTTGTCATACTAATTACTATAGTATTTGTAGGTTCGTGGGGAAAGTGGTTTTAAAGCATGTAAAATAAAATTTTAATACTGAAAAAAGCTTCATTATTGGTATAGTCACATACACCATAAGTAGTGATAAAATGTCGAAAATCACTACTTTTAGTGTCATAAATACAATAAAAATATATATATCATATATCAACATTTTTTTAAGCCATTGATAAATATACACTTTTTTTATTTTTTATAAACTTTTTACATTTTTTTCTTGAAACATTTACCAAATTCTTGAAACAATTGAACTACGAGTAACAAAATTGAGTATAAATATAAAAAAAATTTAGTTTGTTGAGGCAGTGTAATTAAATACTATCTCAACATGATATACTAAAACTACGAGTAACAAAATTGAGTATAAATATAAAAAAAATTTAGTTTGTTGAAGCAGTGTAATTAAATACTATCTCAACATGATATACTAAATAGTGGAGGATTATATGACGATTTTATCAAAAAAAGGCTTTAAAGTGGCCTTAGCAACAGTGGCGGCAGGTATTTTACCAGCTTCGGCACATGCTGCAACACTTGCGCCTAATGATTATGTTGGAATTTCATTCTGGTTGATATCAATGGCACTTATTGCTGCAACAGCATTTTTCTTTATTGAAACTACTAGAGTTGAAGGAAAATGGAAAACATCACTAACAGTATCCGGTTTGGTTACGTTAGTAGCTGCAGTGCACTACTTTTACATGCGTGATGTGTGGGTATCAACAGGTGAATCACCGACAGTATACCGATATATTGATTGGCTAATTACTGTTCCATTATTAATGGTTGAGTTTTATCTGATCCTTCGTGCAATCACTAAGGTATCAATTGGCATCTTCTGGCGCCTAATGATTGGTACTGTAGTCATGCTCGTTGGTGGGTATGCTGGTGAAATCGGTTATATTAGTGCTACTTTAGGATTTATCATTGGTATGCTTGGTTGGGCATATATATTATATGAAATCTTTGCAGGTGAAGCTAGTAAAGTTGCTGCAGATGAAGCTCCTGCTTCAGTACAATCTGCATTCTCAACAATGCGTTGGATTGTGACGATTGGTTGGGCAATTTATCCTTTAGGATATTTTATGGGTTACATGAACGGCGCTGTTAGCGACGAAGCATTAAACATAATCTATAACTTTGCTGATGTATGGAACAAAATAGCGTTTGGTGTAATTATCTGGAACGTTGCTGTAACTGAATCAGAATCTAAATAAATTGAAAATGGGGGAGTAACTTATTTTGTTACTCCCCCATAATACTTACTACTTTTTTTATTAAATTTTTATTATCTAGGAGGCAGCCAATGGACAAACTTTCTACGTTTTCCGCCGATGCTGTCAATTTAAATGGACTGCTAACACATAATAAATTACCATCTGTCAATCATGTCCATGAATTAATTCTTAATAGGTTGGAAAATGTTGATGCGTCTCTCTCAGAAGCTGCATTTTTTCATTTTAAAACCCCAGGTAAAATGCTCCGAGCCAAAATGGCGATACAAAGCGCATCACTGGCAGAGATTGATATTTCAACATCCTTACTTTGGGCTGGTGCTGTAGAAGTTTTACATAATGCTTCATTAATACATGATGATATTTGTGATGGTGACAAACAACGCCGTGGTCGAGAATCTATATGGGTCAAATTTGGGCGTGATACTGCTTTGACACTTGGTGATTGGTTAATTGCCTTATCATTTGAATTGGCTTCAGAAGCTGCTGAAATGTCAAATACACCTAGATTGGTTGGAGTTCTAGCAAGACACATGGCGACAACAACTGCTGGCCAGGCAATGGAGTTTGGATGGAATAGTACACAAAGTTGGGACGTGTATCTTAAAATAGCAGCAGATAAAACGGCACCATTACTAACTGCTCCTATTCATGGAGTTACTCTGATGAGTGGAACTAGTGGTCTAGGTTTTGCTATATCAGGATATTTCTGTGATCTGGGTAAGGCTTATCAGATTGCAAATGACATTCAAAATTTTAAAGGTACAGATGGAGCTAAATTAATAGCGGGCGACCTTGCGCGGCGAGCACCAAATGCAGTAACGGTTTCTTTTGTTGAATCTTTAAATGAGCAAGATCACAATGAATTTACAATTTGGTATAATAATTCAGATAACAAAGATTTGAAACTTTGGAGAGATAAAATACTTGCGTCAAAAGCAATTGAAATATCTTCTGTAAGAATGTTAAAAATACTCAATGCAGCAGAGCGTAATATAAATACATTACCAAGCATAGCATTGGAAGCTGTTGTTCCTGTACACACAATAATAAAACGTGTTTGTGCGCTTTCAATATAATAAAAAACTTTCTATAAATTATATGAGTTTTTCATATAGTTAAATATATTTGGAATTTATGAGTTGATAAAAAATAATAAAAAAATTCTTGTTATTGGGGCAGGATTTGGTGGTATTGCTTCTGCGCTTCGTATGCGTGCTCTTGGGTATGATGTAACACTTATAGATAGATTAAGTGCTATTGGGGGGCGTGCTCAAGTTTTTAATCGTGGTGGCTTTAAGCATGATGCTGGGCCTACTGTTATAACAGCACCATTTTTATTTGATGAACTATTTGAGCTTTTTGATGAAAACCGAGAAGACTACGTAGAGTTTAGAGCTCTTGATCCTTGGTATAGGTTTTACTTTCATACTGGTGAACAATTTGATTACAGACCTTCAGTTGAAGACACAAATAAAGAAATAGCTCGATTTTCACCTAAAGATGTTAAAGGTTACAGCCGACTATTAAAAGCATCGCAAGCAATCTATGAGATTGGGTTTGAAAAGTTATCAGATAAGCCTTTTACAAAATTTTGGGATATGATGGCGCAGATACCAAGTTTAATAAAATTGCAAAGTTATTTTTCTGTATCTGGAATAGTAAACAAGTATATCAAACACCCACTCTTAAGGCAGGCCTTTTCAATCCATCCCCTTTTAGTAGGGGGCAATCCATTTAGCACCACGTCTATATATGCACTTATACATTATTTAGAGCGCAGATGGGGCGTATTTTTTGCCATGGGTGGGACTGGAAAATTAGTTCAATCGTTATATGATTTAATGAATAAGAATGGTGTCAAAATAATTTTAGATACCGACATAGCTCAGATTGAAGTTAAGAATAATAAGGCATTAGGTGCAACCAGCACTGATGGCAGATTTTTTTCTGCAGATCGAATTATATGCAATGGTGATCCGCCAACTGTGTATTCTCAAATGTTACCAGGTGAAAAAAATCGCAGCAAACGTCTATTCCCTGAAAAATTAACTCAATACTCTATGGGATTATATGTGCTGTTTTTTGGTACAGAAAAAACCTACGAAGATATAGCCCACCATACAATATGGATGGGACCAAGATATAAAGAACTACTTTCAGATATTTTTGATCGAAAAATATTAGCAGACGATTTTTCTTTATATGTACATCGCCCAACAGCCACTGATAGTAGTTTTGCGCCAGATGGTTGTGATAGTTTTTATGTTCTTTGCCCCGTACCGAATTTGCGAGCAGATATTGACTGGGATGAAACTGGCCCAATTCTGCAAGAGCGTATAATCAATGAATTATCCAATACCATAATGCCTGATCTGAAGTCAGTTATAACTGATGATTTTTATATGACGCCTGTTGATTTCAAAGATGACTACAGATCAATGCATGGAGCAGGTTTTTCAATTGCACCAATTTTTTTACAATCTGCATGGTTCAGGTTTCACAATAGAGACCCACATATTGATAATCTATATTTTGCAGCAGCAGGTGCACATCCTGGTGCAGGTATACCTGGAGTATTATCATCTGCTAAAGTTGTTGAAAGCTTGGTAATAGAAGATGAAAAAAAACAGCAGAGTTAATAAAAGTTCTTAAGATGTATAATGTTTGGTGAAATATTTTGGATAATATAGAAAGTGAGACGTTAACACCTTCAGCCGCACTTGCTTCATATGGTAAAAGTTTTAATTGGGCTAAAAGATTCCTTGGTAAAACAATGGGAACTGATGCTGCTATATTATATAGGTTTTGTAGGGTCCTGGATGATATGGCTGATGGTGATATTATTGATGGACCAGAAAGATTATTTAAAATACGTGATGGTTTATTAAAAAACTATCAAACAGATGATCCTTTATTAATTGAATTTGAACTTTTTATTACTTCAAAGAAATTACCAAAATTAGTAATAATCTCACTAATTGACGGGTTACTTGGTGATCAGGAAATTGTTTTAATAAAAAATGAGTTTGAACTACTCCGATATTGTTACCGTGTTGCTGGAACAGTCGGAATACTTATGTGTAATGTTTTGGATTGTGATGAAACTGATGCCATAGATTATGCTATAGATTTAGGTATAGCTATGCAGCTAACAAATATTGCTCGTGATATACTTGAGGATGCTCAAATGGGTAGACGTTATTTACCTGAAAGCTGGGTTGGAGATGTTACACCGGAAGAAATAGTTCAAATTAGTCAACATCCAAAATCAAAGAGAGCACAGGATATATGCATTGGATCAAAAAAACTTCTTAATCTTGCTGAACAATACTATACTAGCGGTTTAACAGGTTGTGCATATTTACCTTTAAGGGCCCACGCAGCGATTTCTGTAGCTGCGTTGGTTTATCGTCAAATAGGTATTAAAACTAAAAATAAAGGGTATCCTTGGTTTAATGGGAGAGAATTTACATCAACAAGCGAGAAAATTATATGCAGTTTTTTTGGTTTACTAATATTATACAAACGTCTTTTTAAAAAAGGTCAGCATAAATCTATTTTGCATGATGGCTTAAGAGGATTACCATATGTCAAATAATGTATTAGATAAAACTGATGTTACATTATTGGGTGCAGGCTGTGCGAGCCTTTCTCTTGCGTCACGCGCAAATGAACTTGAGGATTATGATTTTACGGTTATTGATCCTGAGACTCATTTGGCACAGGATCATATTTGGGGATTTTGGCAAATGCCGTGGCTTTCTGCTGCAGTATTAATTTCACGTAAAAAATGGTATAACTGGAAAATTATTACTACAGATAAAGCCGTGCTTCATACAACTGAGGCGTTTCCATATTCAGCCATTAATAGAAATGATTGGATTAGTGATTGTTTTGAAAAGGCTATTGATAATAATGTAAAATTTAAGCGTGAATTAACAAAAGAGTGTAGTTCCCAAGTTTTAGATAGTAGACCTCCAAAAATACCTAAGGACAACATGCTTCAACATTTTGTTGGCTACGAGATTCAAGCAGAAAAAGATGTGTTTGATGACACAACTGCAATTTTGATGGATTTTAGATGTGATCAAAGTTTAGGTATGCACTTTATATATTTTTTACCGTTTTCAAAACGGCAAGCCCTTGTTGAGTCTACATTGTTTAGCCCAAAAAAAGCAGCACCTGAATTTTATGACAATGCAATTAAAACATATCTTGATAAAATTATGTTTACTAAAAGTTATAAGATATTGCGTAAAGAAAAAGGTGTTATACCTTTGGGTATTTTTGAAAAACGAAATCCATTATACGATGGGATTGGTGGAAACGGTGGAGCTATAAGGCCGTCAAGTGGTTATGCATTCAGCTTTATTCAAAAACAAATAGATAAAATTATTAAGTCTTCAAAAAAAACTAAAAAACTGATGGTTAGTTCACCACACAGTAAATTTGAATTATGTATGGATCGGATATTTATAAAGGTACTTAGAAAATATCCATTAATTGCACCTGATATATTTATTAAAATGGCAGAAAAGTTAACTGGGGACGAATTTGCTAAATTTTTAAGTGGTGAAGCGAACTATAAGACATGGCTTAAAGTTATATATTCTATGCCAAAAACTCCATTTATTAAAGCATCGCATGAAATCTTAAAAGGAACGGATCCAAAGTGGTAGATATAGCAATACTCGATCACTTAAGTGTCATTGCTTTGTTGATGGTTGTATTAATTGGCCTTCCACATGGTGCTTTAGACGGTGCAATTGCCATGCATCTTGGTGCTGGAAGGAATATTTCATTTGTATTTCAATTTTTATTTTTATATCTACTCTGCGGTTTCATTGTTGTTGTGCTTTGGTATAACTTTCCACCCATATCACTTGTGGTTTTTTTAATTATTTCGATGATTCATTTTGGATGGGGAGATGCAAATTCAAAAATTAAATTAGTATCTCTTTTACAAATAATTTGTCATGGTGGCGTAGTAGTATTTGGTATTGTTTACTTTCATATTGATGAGGTAATTCCACTATTTGATATGCTTACACAAAGAAACTCAAATTTTCCAATCCAACTCTCAATATATATTTTTTATGCTGTTTCGATTCTTACAATATTATATGTTTACTTAATTTATAGTATGCGGGATCTGCGACTAAGACTTTTAGAGTTAGCTGTTGTATGGGCAATAGTAATTTTCCTACCACCTCTTTTTGGATTTGCTGTTTATTTTTGTTTTATACATACCATCAGGCATATTCGTAATATATGGATGGAAATAGCTGTTTATTTTTGTTTTATACATACCACCAGGCATATTCGTAATATATGGATGGAAATAAAAACGGAAATGAGTCTTAAAGCACTAATTACTCAGGCATCAATTTTGACAATTGCAAGTTGGGGAATGGGTATTACAGCATTTTATATTTTTGATTCTGGAGATTTAGATACAAATATAATCCGAATAATTTTTATAGGTTTAGCTGCTTTAACAGTACCTCATATGATTTTGGTCGATGGGTTTTTTCGGAATAAGTGATTACCCAAATATTGGTAAAAACATCTCTGGGCTTTTAAACCATTTAAAAAGCAGCATTGCTAAAAATAGAAACACAAAGATAATCGAAATTATTAAAATTGTCTTTCCAAGCTTGTCTTGTTTGAAAGTTCTTGGTTTCATATTATTTCCATTAAATATTGTTTCGCTTAAAAATAATGATAGATAACTTCAAAAGTAAAGTATTTATATTTAATATTATTAATAATTCAGTCTTGAAGAGACGTTCTACGCTCTGTAGATCTATAAAAAATTTTTAATGGAGACTAAGTATGTCTATTGCCCCTAAATTAGTTACTATTTTTGGCGGATCAGGCTTTGTTGGCCGATATGTAGCTCAGAGAATGGCAAAAGAAGGATGGCGAGTAAGGGTAGCTGTCCGACGCCCAAACGAAGCTCTCTTTGTTAAGACATATGGTGATGTTGGGCAAGTGGAGCCTATATTAGCAAATATACGTGATGAAAAATCAACCCGTGCAGCTATAATTGGTGCTGATGCTGTAGTAAATTGTGTTGGAATTTTGAATGAAACAAGTAAGCAAAAGTTTACTGATTTACAGTCCAAAGGAGCATCGCAAATCGCAAAGCTTGCAACTGAGTGTGGTGTAAAAACTTTTGTACATTTTTCTGCAATTGGAGCTGACATTAATAGCCACAGTAAATATTTAAAATCAAAAGCAGAAGGTGAAGAAATGGTTAAAGCTTCATTTAAAAATGCTGTAATTTTGAGACCTTCAATTGTTTTTGGAGCTGAAGATCAGTTTTTTAATAGGTTTGCGACAATGGCAAAACTATCTCCTTTAATACCATTGGTTGGTGGTGAAACAAAGTTTCAACCGGTATACGTTGATGATATAGCTAAAGCAGCAGTTAAGGGTGTACTGGGGGAAGCTAAGCGTGGTATTTATGAGTTAGGTGGTCCGCAAGCAGCTAGTTTTAAAGAGCTAATCATAATGCTTATGGGGATTATTCGCCGCAAACGTGCCATTGTAAATATTCCATTCTTTGCTGCTTCAATACAGGGTGGTATATTTGATGCTTTGCAAAAGTTTTCATTGGGATTGTTTACAAATACTATCTTAACGCGTGATCAAGTAATCGCTTTAAAAAAAGATAATGTAACATCAAAAAATAAGATGGGTTTCAAAAATTTAGGAATTGTGCCAACTGCAATGGAAACAATCTTAGGTGAGTATTTGTACAGACACAGGCCTTATGGGCAATATACTGAGTTGACTGAAGCGGCTCGAGATCTTGACTCTTAAGTATATGAAATTGTTAAAATTATTATTCCTAAAATAATTCTGTAAAATACATATGGTGAATAGCTTATAGTTTTAAGCATTTTCATCATTATGCTTAAAGCCGCAAAGCCAGAAAAAAATGAAAAAACGGCCGCAATAAGCCCAATTTTTGCAGATTGCCAATCTGCATTAAAGATTACTTCTGACCCTAATAATGTACCAGATGCAATTATTGTTGGTATCGACATCAGCATAGATATGTTTGCGCTATCTAAGCGATTGAAACCGAGCTGCCTTGCTCCAATTATTGTCATTCCAGAGCGTGATGATCCTGGTATTAAAGCGATTGCTTGCCAGATACCAATTTTACAAGCATCTATAAAGTCCCAATCTTTTTTTACTCTGCCTTGTGGTGATTTTTGGTCTACAAAGTATAATAAAATACCAAATAAAAGCATTGCCCAACCTATTATACGAATAGATCTTATTGCTTCATTATATCCTGATAATTTCAGTATTAATCCACAAATAATAACTGGAAGTGTGGCAACAATAAGCAATCGCGCTAATTTTGAGCCTTTACTTGAGAAGTCTCCAACAAATAAACGAAAAAATCCAAAAAATGCTAGTTTCACATCTTGCCAAAAATATAAAATAACAGCGCCTAGTGTTCCGATATGAACAGCTACATCAATGAATTGTCCTTGATCATTAGATTCAGTTATGTGTGGAATTAAAGCAAGATGACCAGACGAAGAAACTGGTAAAAACTCAGTAAGACCCTGAATGATTGCAAGAAGTAAGATGTAATATAGTGACATAGTGTTTCTTTGATTCGTTTAAAGAACCTTAAAAGTGTTTGATTAAAAATGGAATTAACTAAATAGGGATCCTATTATGACCTAATCTTTATATATTTTTTATAAAAAGGCAGCATTTTTAGAAGAATTTTAATAATAGGTCAGTACAGGTTACTTTTCTTTGTATTTTTATTGGATTATATGTTTTTTTCTTGATGACACTGGAGATTTATAAATGGCCGTTAATAAAATGCTTAAGTTTGTGCACGTAAGTCGTGATATGCCTACAAAGCGTATGCCAAAACTCAGAAACAAAGATTATAATGAGGTTTATCAAGAATTTGCAGCTGAAAAGGCAGAAGAGCAATCTAGTAGATGTAGCCAATGTGGCGTACCGTTTTGCCAAACACATTGCCCATTACATAATAATATTCCTGACTGGCTCCGACTGACGGCTGAAGGCAGATTGAAAGAAGCTTATGAATTAAGCCAAGACACAAATACATTTCCTGAAATCTGTGGTCGGATTTGCCCACAAGATCGTTTGTGCGAAGGTAATTGTGTAATTGAGCAATCAGGCCATGAAACAGTAACAATAGGCTCTGTCGAAAAATATATTACTGATACAGCATGGGAAAAAGGCTGGGTGAAGGCCATAACTCCTAAAGTAGAGCGTAGTGAGAGTGTGGGGATTATTGGTGCAGGTCCAGCTGGGCTGGCAGCTGCTGACCGCTTACGTAAAATGGGCATTCAAGTTACTATATATGATCGTTATGATCGTGCTGGTGGATTACTAACTTATGGAATACCAGGATTTAAATTAGAAAAAGATGTTGTAATGCGCCGGAATGATCTTCTTTCTGAAGGCGGTGTAAATTTTGAATTAAATACAAATATTGGTATCGATATTTCGTTTCATGATATTCGCTCCAAGCACGATGCGATCTTAATTGGTACTGGAGTTTATAAAGCCCGAGAGCTGTCAGGAATAGGTTCATCAAACAAAGGAATTGTAAAAGCATTAGATTACTTAACAGCATCAAATAGATCAAATATGGGCGATCATGTTCCAGAAATTGAAAATGGAGAACTTAACGCAAAAGGAAAGCGTATTGTAGTTATTGGCGGTGGTGACACTGCAATGGATTGCGTGCGAACAGCAATTCGTCAAGGTGCAAAATCTGTTAAATGTCTCTATCGTCGCGATAAGAAGAATATGCCTGGTTCACAACGTGAAACTCAAAATGCAGAAGAAGAAGGTGTAGAATTTGTATGGCTGTCTGCGCCAAAGGGTTTTGTTGGTGAGGGAGAAGTGTCTGGAGTTGTTGTTTCTAAAATGCGATTAGGTGCGCCAGATTCATCTGGTAGACAAAGTCCAGAAGAAATAGTTGGTGCTGATTATACTGAAGATGCCGATCTTGTTATAAAAGCACTTGGATTTAATCCAGAAAACTTACCAACATTGTGGGATACACCTGAATTAGAGGTAACACGTTGGGGAACAATCAAAACAGATTTCAAAACACACTCAACTTCACTTCCTGGTGTATATGCTGCAGGAGATATAGTGCGAGGGGCTTCTTTAGTTGTTTGGGCAATTCGAGATGGAAGAGAAGCAGCGGATAGCATTCTTGCTTTCTTAGATACACAGACGTCAATTGCTGCCGAATAATATTAAAAATAATTTGATAAAGCCTAAAAATTCAATTGAAAGTAAATAAAAATGACAAAATTTGACAAAAATTGGAAAGCTCAGGAAGAAGCAAAAAGAGAATTTCTAAACAACCACGGTATGTATTCTGAAGAAGATGAACATAGCTCATGTGGTGTTGGACTTGTCGTTTCAATTGAAGGAAAAAAATCTCGCAAAGTTGTTGATAGTGGAATATCTGCTTTAAAAGCAATTTGGCACAGGGGTGCTGTGGATGCAGATGGTAAAACTGGAGACGGTGCCGGAATTCATTTGCAAATACCAATAGATTTTTTCTACGACCAAGTAGAGAGAACAGGTCATAATCCACGAAAAGATCAATTATTGGCTGTAGGACAGATTTTTTTGCCACGAACAGATTTTGGTGCGCAAGAAACTTGTAGAACAATAGTTGAATCAGAAGTGCTTAAAATGGGGTACTACATTTATGGTTGGCGTCATGTTCCAGTTGATATTTCTTGCCTAGGCGAAAAGGCAAACTCTACTAGACCAGAAATTGAACAAATACTTATCTCTAATTCCCAAGGATCAGATGAGGAGAAGTTTGAACGAGATTTATACATAATCAGGCGCAGAATTGAGAAAGCGGTAACTGCTGCGCAGATAAAAGATTTTTATGTTTGTTCATTATCGTGCAGATCAATTATTTACAAAGGAATGATGCTTGCAGAGCAAGTAGCAGTATTTTACCCAGATTTGATGGATGAACGTTTTGTTTCGGCATTTGCAATTTATCATCAAAGATATTCAACAAACACATTCCCACAATGGTGGTTAGCTCAACCATTTAGAATGCTTGCTCATAATGGTGAAATTAATACTTTAAAAGGAAATGTAAATTGGATGAAATCTCATGAAATCCGAATGATTTCTAGAAATTTTGGTGAATGTGGTGAGGATATAAAACCAATAGTTCCATCAGGATCGTCTGACTCAGCTGCTTTAGATGCAGTGTTTGAAACTATAGTTCGCGCAGGTAGATCTGCTCCAATGGCAAAAACAATGCTTGTTCCAGAAGCTGTAAATTCCATTAATGTCAAAGATGAATGGAAGGCAATGTATGAGTACTGTAATTCAGTAATGGAGCCTTGGGATGGTCCAGCAGCTTTAGCTATGACGGATGGTAAATGGGTTTGTGCGGGATTAGACCGGAGTGGGCTACGCCCAATGAGATATGTGATTACTGGTGATAATATATTAATTGCTGGATCTGAAGCTGGGATGGTGCCTATTGATGAATTAAATGTCAGGGAAAAAGGAGCTTTAGGCCCAGGCCAATTAATTGCAGTTAATATGGTAGAAGGCCGATTGCTGCATGATGAAGAAATGAAGGATGAATTATCTCAGAGCCGTGACTTTAAAACGTTCATTAAGTCAGTCATAGATTTAGACGATATCACTTCCAGCAAAAAAGAAATAATAAATTTTTCAGGTGATGCACTTCGCTCACGACAAGTTGCAGCTGGTTATTCTGTTGAAGAATTAGAAATGATACTTCATCCAATGGCTGAAGATGGAAAAGAAACTTTAGCTTCAATGGGTGACGATACTCCGTCTGCTGTATTGTCAGAAATGTACCGTCCTTTGAGCCATTTTTTCCGTCAAAATTTTAGTCAAGTTACAAATCCACCAATCGATAGTCTTCGTGAATTTGGAGTTATGAGTTTAAAAACTAGATTTGGTAATTTAGGAAACGTTTTAGATGACAATAATTCACTAACAGAAGTATTATCTCTCAAATCACCTTTTGTTACTAATAGTCAATTTTCAGCAATGGTTGAAAGATTTGGATCAAGTGTTACTTCGATTGATTGTACATTCCTAAGTGGTGATGAAAATGGGTTACAAAATGGATTGCAGCGTATCAGAGAAGAAGCCGAGGATGCTGTTAGGTCTGGAGCCGGTCAAATTGTTTTGACAGATAAAGACCAATCTGAAACGCGAATACCAATGCCAATGATTTTAGCTACTAGCGCGGTTCATTCTGGGCTAACAAAGGTTGGTTTAAGAACTTTTTGCTCGTTAAATGTACAATCTGCTGAGTGTATAGACCCTCATTATTTTGCTGTACTAATTGGTTCTGGTGCAACAACTGTAAATGCTTATTTGGCACAAGATAGTTTGGCTGATAGGGTTGATAGAGGTCTTTTAGACTGTACACTCGAAGTTGCTATGGCGAGGTATAAAGAGGCTATAAATCAAGGCCTTTTAAAAATAATGGCAAAAATGGGAATTTCGGTAATTTCATCATATAGAGGTGGATTAAACTTTGAAGCTGTTGGCCTTTCTCGAGCGCTAGTAGCAGAATTTTTTCCTGGAATGACTAGTCGTATTTCTGGGATTGGTTTAATAGGGATACAACGAAAAATAGTTGATGTTCATGCAAAAGGATGGCTGCTGGGAACGGATATTCTTCCAATTGGTGGGTTTTACAAAGCACGTAGATCTGGCGAAAAGCATGCATGGGAAGCCCAAACAATGCACATGTTGCAAACAGCATGTGATAGAGCTTCATATGATATCTGGAAGCAATACAGTGCAAAATTACAATCGGCACCACCAATTGCTTTGCGGGATTTAATGGATTTTAAACCTGTAACAAAAGCAATACCTGTTGAAGAGGTCGAAAGTATAACCTCAATTCGTAAAAGATTTGTGACACCTGGAATGTCTTTAGGTGCGTTAAGCCCAGAAGCTCATAAGACACTTAATGTGGCAATGAATAGAATTGGTGCAAAGTCAGATAGTGGTGAAGGTGGAGAAGATCCAGCACATTTTCACCCAGAGGCAAATGGAGATAATCCTTCAGCTAAAATCAAACAAGTTGCCTCTGGTCGTTTTGGTGTAACTGCAGAGTATTTAAATCAATGTGAAGAATTAGAAATAAAAGTTGCGCAAGGTGCTAAACCTGGTGAAGGGGGTCAGTTACCAGGCATAAAGGTAACTGAATTAATTGCTCGCTTGAGGCATTCAACAAAGGGAGTGACATTAATCTCACCTCCACCCCACCATGATATTTACTCAATTGAAGATTTAGCTCAACTTATTTATGACCTAAAACAAATTAACCCTAAAGCAAAAGTAACTGTAAAGTTAGTAGCATCTTCTGGAGTTGGTACAATTGCAGCAGGTGTTGCAAAAGCAATGGCAGATGTAATATTAATCTCTGGTCACAATGGCGGTACCGGTGCTTCTCCTGCAACTTCTATTAAATACGCAGGATTACCATGGGAGATGGGCTTATCTGAAGCACACCAAGTATTAGCAATGAATAATTTGCGAGATCGTGTGACACTACGTACGGATGGTGGGTTACGTACAGGGCGTGATATTGTAATGGCAGCAATGTTAGGCGCTGAAGAATATGGTATTGGCACTGCTGCCCTAATAGCAATGGGCTGTATAATGGTCCGTCAATGTCAGTCTAATACATGTCCTGTTGGTGTATGTGTTCAAGATGAGGAATTGCGAAAGAAATTTACAGGAACTGCAGATAAAGTAGTAAACCTAATTACATTTTATGCACAGGAAGTCAGAGAAGTACTTGCAAGCCTTGGTTTGAGATCCTTGGATGAAGCTATAGGTCGAGCAGATATGTTGGCCCAAGTAAGCCGTGGTAATGATTATTTGGATGATTTAGATTTGAATCCAATGCTTGTAACCGTCGATGGAGCTTCAGATATTAAACTTGATCGTGATAGGCCAAGGCAATCTGTACCCGATACATTAGATGCGGCTATTTTAAAGGATGCAGAACCATTTTTTAAACATGGTGAAAAAATGCAATTATCATATGCAGTTCAAAATACTGCTCGAACAATTGGAACACGCGTTTCATCAAAAATTGTAAAGAAATTTGGTATGAGGAATGATTTATTAGAAGATCATCTGACTATAAGATTAACCGGATCAGCTGGGCAGTCTTTGGGTGCTTTTGCAGCGCCTGGATTGAAACTAGAGGTATCTGGTGATGCAAATGATTATGTAGGAAAAGGGCTTTCAGGTGGTAAAATTGTTGTTCGACCACCATTAGCAAGTCCACTTATTCCATCAGATAATACTATTATTGGGAATACTGTTTTATATGGAGCTACTGCAGGCAAATTATTTGCTAATGGTCGTGCTGGTGAGAGGTTTTGTGTACGTAACTCAGGCGCTTCAGTTGTAGTTGAGGGTTGTGGTTCAAATGGTTGTGAATATATGACAGGTGGCATTACTGTAATACTTGGTGAAACTGGTGCAAACTTTGGTGCAGGTATGACAGGAGGAATGGCTTATGTGTATGATCCTAAGGGACAGTTTAAAGCTCGAGCAAATATGGAAAGTATTGTAACGCTTCCTGTAAGTGTGTCACATTGGGAAGAGCAGCTAAAATCATTAATAGAAGAGCACTTAATGGAGACTAAAAGCCCAAAAGCAGCGCGAATACTAAATAGATGGGACGAAGAGTTAGATAATTTTGTGCAAATTTGCCCAAAAGAAATGTTAAATCATATTCCATTTCCATTAACTCATGAAAACGATAAAAAATTAGCATAGAATTTTAGATACACATCAATTTTTTTGGAATTAGCTTTCATTTACTTAATGTTGTAATCATTAAGTAAATGAAAGTAAGAATTTTGATTAAAGTAACTATCTTTCAAATATATCAGTTTTCATTGAAGCATATATGGAGCCTTTTTGGTGTTATATTACTGTTGCCTATATGCTTTGTAATTATTTTTAATTTTTATAACCCAAGTAAAAGTTTTTATATAAATAGTGAAATTAAGCGTCTTGGCAAAATTGAACAAGAATGGGTTGATATTGAGAAACTTCCAAAAGTGGTTTCTCGCTCAGCTGTTGCAGCAGAAGACGCAAATTTTTGCACTCATCATGGGTTCGATATTGATGCAATTTTTGCAGTTATTAGATCTGGTGCAAATAGGGGTGCTTCTACTATTAGCCAGCAGGTAGCAAAAAATGTTTTTCTTTGGCATGGACGTAATTATTTAAGAAAAGGTTTAGAGGTTGGGTTTACAGTTTTAATTGAATTGATATGGAGTAAAAAACGTATTTTAGAAGTTTATCTCAATGTAGCAGAATTTGACGAAGGTGTTTTTGGTGTAAGTGCGGCCGCACAAAATTATTTTAAGATTGATATAAAGAATATTACTTCATTACAGGCTGCAAGACTCATGGCGATTTTGCCTAACCCTAAGAATAGATCAGCAAGCAAGCCAAGTAATTTTGTTCGTAAAAAAACTAAGGGAATTATGTCTGGTGCAGAAACTATTTTGAAGGATGGAAGAGCATCTTGCTTTTAAGGCGGTTGCAGTTTTAATTTATTCTTGGCACTAAGTATTTAATTATTTAAAAGTGAATATAATGATGCATCGTTTATACCATTACCCTTTATCACCGTTCTCACGAAAAGTTCGTTTAGTTCTTGCAGAAAAAAAAATTGAAGTAGAATTAATAGAAGAGCGGTACTGGGAGCCAAGCCCAGAGTTTTTAAGATTAAATCCTGCTGGGCGTGTACCTATCTTAAGAATAAACAATTATACATTTTGTGAAAGTAATTCTATTTGTGAATATCTTGAGGAAAAATATCCAGACTATCCATTAATGCCAAATAATGTTGAAGAAAGAGCCGAAGTAAGAAGGATTGTTAATTGGTTTGATGATTCATTCTATAAGGAGGTAACCTTGAATTTATTGGGTGAACGTATAATGAAAAAAATTAAAGGAACTGGTTACCCAGACAGTAAAAATGTCAAAGAAGGTGCAAAACGAATTAAATTTCACTTAGATTATATTGCTGATTTATTAGATAATAGACGTTGGCTTGCTGGGAATACAATGAGTATGGCAGATTTTTCAGCAGCAGCACAAATTTCATGTATAGATTATATTTCTGATGTTGATTGGAATAGATCTTCAGCTGTTAAAGATTGGTATGCAAAAATAAAATGCAGACCTGCATTTAGAAGTTTATTGGCGGACCAAATTTCTGGCTTCCCTCAACCGCAACATTATTCGGATCTTGATTTTTGAATGAAAACTTAAAAAATTTATTATTGGAGCAATCTCACGAGATTGGGTTCTCTATGGTGCGCATATGTGCACCTTCAGATATCCCAAGTGCAGCCTCTAAATTAGATAGTTTTTTAAAAAAAAACCACCATGGCAGTATGAACTGGATGGCGGAGCGAATTGAATGGAGAGGTAATCCTGCTTCCCTTTGGCCCGATGCTAAATCTATTATAATGTTAGCAGATAACTATTCACCAAATCACGACCCATTGCATATTTTAGCTCATAGAAATCGCGGTGCAATATCAGTATATGCTCAAAATAAAGATTATCATGAAGTAGTTAAAAAAAAGCTTAAAAAACTTGGTCGGTGGTTGATTCAGCAAGAGAATAGTACCCAAATTAAAGTTTTTGTTGATACAGCTCCAGTTATGGAAAAACCACTAGGTGCTGCTGCGGGCTTGGGATGGCAAGGTAAACATACTAATTTAGTTTCACGTGATCTAGGCAGTTGGTTTTTTTTGGGTGCAATTTTTACAACTTTGGAATTACCAAAAGATACTGGTGAAGAAGATCATTGTGGCTCTTGTAGTGCATGTTTAGATATATGCCCAACGTCTGCATTTCCAGCGCCATATGAATTAGATGCTAGAAAGTGCATATCATATTTAACAATTGAACATGCAGGTCCTGTAGAATTAAGTTTAAGAGACCAGCTGGGAAATCGGATTTATGGTTGTGATGATTGTCTAGCAGTGTGCCCGTGGAATAAATTTGCCAAAGAAGCCAATGAAATTGGATATCATGCGAGAACAGAATTAAAAGCGCCCAAATTATCAGAATTAGTTACTTTAGATGATAATTCATTTCGAAAATTATTTTCAAAAAGCCCAATTAAAAGAATTGGTAGGAACCGTTTTGTTAGAAATGTACTATATGCAATTGGCAATTCTGGTAATGTGGAATTAATAGATAGCGCCAAAAAATTACAACTTGATTTAGATCCTGTTGTCAAAGATGCAGCTGATTGGGCAATTGCAAAACTCAAAGGATCTACAAATGGGTAAAGTTTTGTTAAGTATAGGCCATGGATTTTCAGCTTCTGTATTGGGTGCGCATTTAATTAAAGATGGTTGGACTGTTTACGGAACTACTCGTAGTGTAGAAAAAGCTAAAAAATTGAATAATGATGGTGTAAATTCAATAATTTGGCCTGGTACTAATCTTACGCCATATATTCAAAAAGCCACACATATACTCACATCTGTCTCACCTAATAGTCAAGGCGACCCTGTGCTCGATCAATATAATGAGGTATTTTCAAAAAATACTTTTGATTGGGTTGGGTATCTTTCAACAACGGGTGTTTATGGAAATCATAATGGGGGTTGGGTTGATGAAAATTCACCACTAAAGCCAACCACAACAAGAGGACAATTAAGGGAAGAGGCTGAATTTGCTTGGTCTAAATTAAACGTAAATTTACATATATTTAGATTGGCTGGTATATACGGACCCGGTCGCGGGCCCTTTTCCAAAGTTCGAAATGGTACTGCTCGACGTATTATTAAAGAAGGGCAATTATTTAGTAGAATTCACGTTGATGATATTGCTCAAGTGCTATTGGCTTCTATAAGATATCCAAGGCAAGGAGCTATTTATAATGTATGTGATGACACTCCAGCTCCACCAGAAGATGTAATTGCTTATGCTGCTGAATTACTAGGTATGCCAATCCCTCTTGCTGTAGATTACAATGAAGCAGATATGACATAGGTATGCCAATCCCTCTTGCTGTAGATTACAATGAAGCAGATATGACACCTATGGCACGTAGTTTTTATGCTGAAAATAAAAGAGTAAGAAATGATCTCATTAAAGAAGAACTAGGTATAGAATTAAAGTTCCCAGATTATAAGACAGGGCTTCAATCTCTTTTATAAAATTTTAAATAAATAAAACTTGAGTGCCTACTTTTGTTAGGTCAAATAGTTCTGCAATTTGCGCATTATACAATCCAATACATCCGTTTGAAGATCTGCGACCAATTTTACGATTATCATGTGTTCCGTGAATTCTATAATATGTCCATGACAAATACAAAGCATGAGATCCCAATGGATTACCTGGTCCAGGGCCAATGTAAGATGGCCAATCTGGATTGCTTTTTAACATTGAAGGTGTAGGTCTCCAATCTGGTCCTACACGCTTCCCTGTAATTGACGTTCTTCCAAGCCGAGTTAGATCATCAGAAGATGGTACAGCAACAGGATAAAGTTTATAAATATCTTGTTTTTCAGACCAAAAATGTAAAGCTCTACTTTGTGTATCAACTAAAATTACACCATTCTTTGTATTTGAAAAGTAGTTTTTCCAGTTGCTGCGTCCCCTGAACGCTGAAGCATTTCGTCTCACAGAATTTGCCTCACCAGAAAGCCGAGAACTTTGATCTTGGCGTGTATCAAAACCTAACGCTGGATTGTTTAAATCTGGATTCCAGCCTTCTTGCGCAATGGATCTTGAACCAACAGCTAAAGAGCTCATAGCAGTTGCAGTAAACGCTCTGCGTGTAAAATATTTCGACATTACATTATTTCCAGTATACTATTATCATAATATTTATTTACTAATAGATGAAAAATTTGATGTTATCAAATTTAAATTTAGGTAAAAATGCTGATGATAAATAAAGATAAGATTTGAATTAATAGCAAATAATTTTATTAAATATGACTGGAGAAAATATATGTGGAAAGTATTAGCCACTACTGCATTGCTTATAACTTTAACTGCGTGTGAAACACCTTCAGTAAAGAATAGGCCTGGTGATGGAACTGTTATTATTCAAATGGGACGTATTGGTGCAGATAAAGTTCAATATAGGCATTTAGATTCAGTTAATGCAGTGCGACAAGCGCGTGGTTTGTCAAATTTGAGCCTAGATGCTTCTTTAATCCGCGCAGCTAAATCACACGCATCTGACATGTCAGCACAAAATAGACCATGGCATTTTGGGTCAGATGGTTCATCCCCTTTGGATAGATTAGAAAATTATGGATATAGTGGACAATTTATTGGTGAAAATGTTTCAGAAACATTTGAAGATGATTTTAATACATTAGATGTATGGATGAATATACCTTTATCTGCATCTATCATATTAGATCCAAAAGCTACTAAAATGGGCATTGCATGGCACCAAGATTCAAATGGTAAGATTTGGTGGGTCCAATTAATAGGAAGTTGAACTTTATGGATTAATTAAGATTGGCGTGCCTGCTTTAACCATTGAGTAAATTACTTTCATGTTTTTATCAGAAACTGAAATACACCCAGCAGTCCAATCTCTTTTTCCAAATTCACCCTTATACCTTGGTCC
>Ga0209194_1000661_pt1 | contig 25309 bp, 20 predicted proteins | sample COGITO_mtgs_1004_FD_184787 | JGI IMG/M metagenome (GOLD analysis project Ga0209194, IMG submission 184787) | Pelagic marine microbial communities from North Sea - COGITO_mtgs_100413 (SPAdes) (version 2) | ecosystem: Environmental > Aquatic > Marine > Epipelagic ...
GACGCTTTGGGGGCATAGCTTTCACTTCGACGGGGATGCCTGAAGTCTATGGCCTGACCACGCTTTTGTCACTAGGCACCAATTTTAGATCTATCTGCTTGAGTGGAGCTAACTTAAGTGATGCCTATCCGCGTGGGGCTGAGCTAGGCGGTGCTAATCTAAGCAATACTAATTTGAATAATACGGATCTGTCAGGTGCTGACTTGTCAGGAGCTAATCTGAGCGATACTGACCTGACCAAAGCCACCAATGTGTATGAATTCCAAGTTCAATCAAGCGGTTTCTGCAGAACTAACCTTCCTGCAGACTACAGGATAGATCCAGATCGTAATTGCTCATTATATCAAACACCATAAACTGATACCGATAGGGATTACGAACTCTGATTTTTAGATGAGTTTCTTCGCTTGATAACCTAGTTTCTGAGTTGAATTCATACCGTAAAGAAACCCGTCGTTAACTTTACGGTACTTATGTACTTCCTAGCTTGCTGACAGCGCCGTTTTGGCTTCCTCATATCTAGCGAGCGCAGAGTAGAGCACATACTCTGCCACGGCAGGCCGTCGATTGCTCTGAACCCCAAAAAGTGTTAATTGTTTGAAGTAGAACCTTTCACGCTGCTATCGCGTGATCGCATCGCATCAGCTACCTCTGTAGGCGGTCATCTTGAGTTCCGAACTCAGGCTGGTACAGTGCAACACCTCCATTTAGAGAAGTGAGCTTAGTGCGATCACATGAATAAATAAAGAGCAAAGACTGTGGCAGTCCTTTGAACCCGTGCGTTATTCCGAACTTAGACGCAGGCTCGAAGCCAAAGCGGATGTAGTAGTCTGGATAGCCAACAACAGTGACAAACGGAATACCTCTAGCCCTTAGTCTTTCGAGGCCAGAGACGATCAGTTGGCTGCCGATACCCTGTCTTTGGTAGTCGGGTAGAACGGATAGCGGCCCTAGCCCCATCCCCTGAAGTTGACCGTGGTCGCTATAAATTGAGACGGGTGTAAACAGGATATGCCCCACCGGTTCACCGCGAAGTGCGACTAGCGACAACATCTGCCTACATCGACTACGGAGCAGCCCGAGCAGCTCGGCTTCACCGTTATGACCCAGTTCGCTGCTAGAGAATGCTTCAACGGTGATGCGCCGGATGTCGTCTTGATATTCAACTGCATCAGGTTTGACAATCAACCGGTCGGCTGTTCGCTTTTGTGTAGGCGGCGGTTTCGTATTCTCAGTGCGATGTTTTATGCGTTGCTTAGTCTTGTAGAGAGAGGCGCACAGTTTGGAGCAATACTTTGAACCACTTAACTGCGAGGGGTATCGAGTGTAGGGTTTGCCACAATTACAGCAAACCAGTTGGATTCTTCTGTTAGTCCTTCCCATCTTCTCTTTCTAGACTTAGCCTTCCTAGACTATGTCATCCAAAGAATAGTCGTCGTTTTCTTTGCCTGTATAGTTTAGAGCCATCTGAAGCAGAACAGCGCGACCCTAAAGAAGCCCCATCCCAAAGTGGAGAAAGGATTGATAGCTTAACGTGACTTTAACGTGATTCAAAACCACGGCAGCGAATGTACTTGACCACATCGTCACAGTCAAGATAACGGTCGTTTTTCCTATGGTTAGCATGCACCAAATGAGTGCGTCAAGAATGTTACGGCTTCAATTGCTCCTAGAATAGCCAAAGGCCCAAGGGCTAAGCTCAAAACAATATAAAAGTATTTAAGATGACACGATTTGGCATTTTCTGTCCGCCTGCTATCGGGCATCTCAACCCGATGTGTGCGATAGCCCTTGAACTTCAGCGACGAGGTCACACCGTGATACTCTTTGCAGTGCCTGATGCGATCACCAAAATCGCTAGCATTAACCTGACAACCGTAGAAATTGGTGCGTCTGATTATCCTCAAGGCAGCATTGATACGCTTTATAAAACGCTCGGAAAACTGACCGGAAAAGCAGGCTTAGAATTCACCATTGAGTCTATTGAGCGCGAAACCCAAATGCTATATCGGGAGGCACCCCAAGCTATCCGTGCTGCCAATATCGAAGTCCTCATTATTGATCAAGTGACTGCGTCCATGGGTACCGTGGCCGATCACTTGGCCTTGCCCTTCATCACGGTATGCAACGCCATGCTGATTCAACGCGAGCCCGCCGTGCCTCCCTACTCTACTGCTTGGGCCTATTCCACCACACCCTGGAGTCGCCTGCGCAATCGAATTGGTAACGCCCTCATTAATTACTTGACCCGCGATCTTTGGCAGTCGATGGTTGAGCAGCGTAGTCAGTGGAATTTGCCGACCTATCAAGATCGTGATGACGCCTATTCACCGCTGGCCCAGATATGCCAGCTTCCCCAAGCGTTTGACTTTCCCCGTGAACGCCTGCCCACTCATTTTCATTACATTGGCCGTTTTCAAGATCCATCCGGAACAGAGCCCATTACCTTCAAAAACGTAGACTTTCCTTTCGAGCGCTTGACTGACAAACCGCTTATTTATGCGTCCTTGGGAACGCTCCAAAACCAACGACCAGAAATCTTTGAATGTATTGCAAAAGCCTGTTCGCCCCTAGATGTTCAGCTAGTTATCTCGCTTGGAAACCCACAAGCGCAGCCGGTTGCGCTGCCCGGCAATCCTATTGTTGTCCCCTTTGCCCCGCACCAAAAAATAATTGAGCGTTCAGCAGTCGTGGTCACCCATGCAGGCATGAATACAGTATTGACAGCCCTCGGTTGTGGCGTGCCGCTCGTGGCGATTCCTATTACCAACGAACAACCCGGCATCGCCGCCCGTTTGTCCCGTACCCAGGCAGGAAAAACGCTACAGCTCGATAGGTTGGACGAAACAACCCTTCGTGCAGCGATTTCAGATGTGCTTACAGAATCCAGCTATCGTGACAATGCTCAACGACTGCAACAGGCAATACACTCATCCGGTGGCGTCCAGCAGGCTGCTGACATCATCGAAAAAGCAGCTCAAACTCAACAGCCCGTATTGGCCTAGCGGAGACATCCGCGCCAAAAGCATATGCTATCCGGGCAACCTGAGGATACGTATAGTCAATTAACTGTGCTAAGAATTCTCGTTTCCAGCAAGGAAAGCTAACAATTTGGAATAATGGTAGAGGTTTTGGCTTTATCCAACCGGAAGGAGGAAATCGAGCTGTTTTCTTGCATATCAGTGCGCTGAAGCGCGTGAGCTAGGCTATAGATGCTCTGTGTCGAGGTCTCCACTGCTATCGCACACCTCATAGACCCACCACAGCATCAAGCTTTCTTGATTAACGATTCGTTTTAGTATGACTTTTGGTGTAACCCAAATAACTGTACTTATTTGGGGTTTGAGCGGTAAACGAGAGTGCGATCGCATCCAATGTACCTTTACAGTCAGGCGATCGCTCAGAAATCAGGAGCGTTTAAGGGCTCTTTTCGCCTCTACGCCTGACTGTCGTAGGATAAAGGGCAACTCATACGACAGACTGTCTGATGGGTGAAGCACTCGCTGCGGTGCTTGCCGCCCTTGATTTGATTGAACACCGGATTCAGCAGGTCGGAGATATTGCCGCCCCGAAAGCGGCCATCGAAAAAGATCTAGTCCTTGCCTGTGTTGCGAATAACCTTCGCCAGGATAGTTTGGCAGTATTTGCTGAAACGCCTCTTCAAGCGTTTGCTCAGAACCTAGATAGTTGTTACGAACAGTATTGGAGAACGAGTCTAAATGAATGACAGTACATCGAGTCTTCTGAAAGACGAGGTTGGCTAACCTAGACTTACCCGCTCGGCAAGCGCCTCCAATGATTACTGTTTTTATCTGTTCATCCTCATGAACCATCAGAAGTGTAGCTGTCTTTCCTGTCTATTCAGATCCTCATTCTCCTTGCCCTTTTAACCACCTATATGTCTAGACATGTTTAAGTCTAGACATATAGGACTATTGATATCTGTCACACATGATGTCTAAACTATGTTTGTCGTTGGAGGTTTATCGCTGTGAAGATATGCTCAGCAATTTCTTTATCTGGTGGACAGGGCAAGACAACCACAATATTTTTCACAGCGTTACTGCTAGCACAGCAAGGTAAAAAGGTTTTAGCTGTAGATGCCGACCCTCAAGCTAACCTGACGTTCTATCTGAATTACGAGGTTCAAGCTGATGAACCCAGTCTATTTGAAGTACTAACCCGAGAGGTGAAGGTTGAAGACGGTATCTACGAAACACAGTATGAAAACTTATTTGTTATTCCAGCAGATACCGGTCTGTTTAAGGTTGCTGATCGATTGAGTAGTAGTGGCGCAGGTGCCTTTGCGTTGAAACGATGTCTCAAAGAGGTCTCTGATCTATTCGACTATGTTTTAATCGACGTACAGCCATCCAGATCGCAGGTGAGTCTAACGGCAGCTGGGGCCTCGAACTACGTAATCATTCCAGTAGAAGCCAATGTTAAAGGTGTCAATTCCCTGGTTGAAACACTCGCCTTCCTAGATGAGCAGGCTGATATAGAAGCCTTTTCGGGTTCAGTTCTGGGGATAGTGCCTTTCCGAGACAGATGGGTTGGTAATACACAGACTCTAGAGAGCCGAGAGAACATTGCCGCTATGAAAGAATTCGCAGGTGATATTCCTGTACTTGCCTCTATCCGCGAGTCAGAAAAATATAAAAAAGCTATCCGTACTGGTCAACTTCTTTCTGATATCGGCCAATCGGAATTGCAGTACCCGTTCGAGCAAATTACAGAGGCACTGAAGTCATGAGCGATGCGCTAGAAAGACTCAAGCGAAGGAACCGGCCAAAGGTGAAACCTCGCAATACTCAGGTCGAACAACAAGATGTAGACATACAGACTTATAGACATATAGATGTTAAGACACAGGAAGACGATGCACACAATGTTGAATCACCTCATGGTGAAGGCATACAGACTTCTAGACATACAAGTGCTGAAACGCATATAGAGACTGACTTGTCTGATCTTGGCAAGGTAAAGACATCTCAACCTGCAGGTATACATGTGTCTAGACATATAGACTTGCAGGTGTCAGCTAGTACAGCTTCCCTTGGTTCATCTGAAGATGTTGAAGAGCTAGAAGTAAAGAGAAGTACCTTCCGTCTGGAAGCCGGTTTGATTGGTCGTTTGCATCGTCTATGTCAAGACAACGGAATTAGCAGAGAAGTGATGATTGAGTCCATGTTTGAGTATATGGAGCAAGATCCAGAGGCTCTAAACCAGGTCGTTGGAGTGGCTAAGTCTAAGAACGTCTACCGACAGCAAATAGCCAACCGAAAACGCGCAAAGGCGATGATCGAAAAGTTTGGCTAGGACGGCACTTAGGCTCGTAAGCTTTGTCGAAATACTTAGAGGAGGCTAGACAGGAAAAATGACTCAGAAGGATATTAATGCTACGTCTGAGGTACCCGAGAACGTCCCAGCTATAAAAGCTGGTTCGCTAATTACGGTTACTTTTGAGGAACGCGAATTTCAGGCGATAGTTATTGATCCTAATGGTTTGGGACAGGGCGAACCTAGTGTTGGCTTTGGCTTTCGTATGGCTCAGAAGCATATAGGAATTCCTCGCCAAACCTTGGCTGATAGGGTGGCCGGTTCAGGAGATGAGAGGTACCTCAAAGCCCCATCTGGTAATAGATACAGGGTGGCCGGAATTAGAGGTGAGGACAACAATGAATACATGGTCATCGAGGTATCAGACTGGTTCGATATGAGTCTAGATATGCTAATTAATCCTGGTCGCACCACGAAAGCTACACAGGAGAAGATTGGCGCGTTCCTTCGTTGGTTTGCAATTAAGGGCTTCTATGCAGAAGCTATCACTGCGCTGAAGGGTGTCTATACCGGTAAGAGCAGTCGAGCAACCACTAAATGGCTCATCACTAGACAAAGTGGCAAACCTGTCCGCAAGACTTATACAGATCTCATCAGTGAGCTAGGAGCACATCCTAGTACCTACGGAAAGCTAACGAATAAAATCTATGAAGGTCTGTTCGGACTCAATGCTGTAGAAATGCGTCGTGAATGGGACTTGATGGCTGGTAGCGATCGCGTTGCTCGCAACCACATTACGGAAGAAGAAGGGCTAGAAGCTGTGAAATTTTGCGAAGACTTGGTAGTGCGAATCTTTGCAGGTGACATTGAACAAGCACATAAGGACGCCATAGCGCTCACCGTACGCAAGTTCAAATTGCACCCAGAATTTCCAGGTCGTCGATGAGCCTCATTATTTTTAGACAAACTCACAGGGCTAGAACTGCCTCTCGCCGTACGTCTTTTCGTCAGAGATCACAGTTACACCCGTCAACCGGCTCTATTGAGTTCTCTAAGATTACCCAGTTCACTTATCGCTAAAGAACTGCTCAGGCAGCACCTCGCTCAACTTGGCATACAGCTCGCTGCCGTCAGCTGCCCCAGCGAACTTGATGGCAACCTCGGCAGCGCTGTTCAAACACTCCAATGGTGAGAACTCATCCTTCTTCGTATTGAGCAACGTACAAAGACAGCGCTCGTAGTCACCGCCTTGAATCGACTCAGCCCGCGCTTCTGTGAGGTCTCTAGCACGGTACTTCTCTAGGGTTTCGCGCTGGTGTTCAGTTACCGGCGGCGGCAAAAACTCGAAGATAATCTCTCGGCAGCTCTCGATATCTTCAGGGCTTATCGTTTGGTCTTCCATCAGCACGTCCTTTATTTCCGTTAGAGAGCCAATCATAGCCGTTTGCTACGTGGCTAGTGTCGAGAAAAAAGAGCTGAGCTAGTCTCCGCTTCGTCGCTGCTGTCCAGCGTAGACTTTGGCTATGAAGTCCAGCGCCCCGAAGCTACCGTAAGTGTTGCGCTTCCCCTTCATGCGCCATCGGCCCGACTTCGGCCAGTAGTAGAACTGCTCATCGTTAACTTCGCAGAGCCAGCTAGGGGCTTTTTGCATAACCCCCCGAAAAGGCGCAATCCAGATCGAGACGAGTGAGACTTACTGGATCGGTCTGTGCATCAATTGCTGAAGGATCGCTTCCATGTCAATGAACTCAGGCGCTGTATAGAACTCATAGCGACCGTGAAAGATGAGGTGCTGCCAAGCCACAGGCGAAACTAGGCTAAGCATAGCCATCCTATCGATATCCCCTTGACGCTCACTGTGAGTAAATAGGTTGGAGAGGATCACCATGTTGTAATAGATGATGCAGTTGGTGAGCAAGCGAGCGCACTCACCCCAGATCTGCTGCTCATATTCGGTCTTGAAGCGCAGCTTGCCAAAATTAGCGTAGGAAATCACTCTTCGGAGCTGGTGATAACTTTCCCCTCGGTTGAGTACCTGCTGGACGTTCTGCCTGAGCGCTAGGCGATCAACGTAGTCGAGCAGGTACAGGCTTTTGACGATGTTGTCGTATTCCCATAAAGCCTGCCGGGTTTTGTTCTTGCGGGCATAAGCACTGAGCTTGCTGACAATGATGCTCTGAGTCGTGGTCTTCAAGGCCAGCGACACCATAATTCTCTGGATATTATCCCACTCAGCCAGGATGAGTTTCGTGTTGATCTTCCGAATCGGATTGAGGATCGCCTCTTCATATTTACTGGGATGCTGAAAGCCATAGAGCGAGTGGCTAACCGTGCCGTAGATGTCTTTGTAGCGCGGCGCAAACTCATAGCCAAATAGGTGCAAAAGTGCGAAGTTTACCTGATTCGTGCCGTGTGTATCGGTAGAGTGAACCGTTGGCTGGATGTCAGTGGTGTTGTTAAACAATAGATCGAAAACATAGTGGCTCTCATGCTCATTAGCTCCAATAATTCTGGCACTAACGGGAATATGGTTAGCGACCAAGGTGTAAGACACGATCCCTTTTTTAAGTCCAAAGTATTTGGGCGAGTGCCGTGAGTTAATAGTCTGGATCTGGCTCTCAAACTTTTGCCCATCACTACTGGAATGGAGCGCCTCACCGACATCATATTGGCTGAAAATAGGCAGCTCGTAGGTGGCATTGCAAACTAAGTCATTCGCCGCTTCAAGCGTTTCTGGCCGCAGGAAATTATCGGATGCATCGGCCAAGGTGTGATAGTCGATATCGGAAGTTTCGGCCATTTGGCCAATGCCCATATTGGTGCCCCAGGCCATCAGCGCGGCGATCAATACCCGCTCATCTGCCGTGTGCTTGGTGTAGCGTCCGAGAATATGCGCCAAAGCATCGGTAAAGTGACAGCGCTGATTGACAAAATGCAGGACGCTGCTGAGGTTGACTTTCTTCAGGGCGCTGAACATCGGATGATTTGTCGAGTCTCGGATGCCAGGAGAGGAAAGCGACCAATGTGTTGTGGTGCCTCGTTGCTTCAACTCAAAGTGTTCATTCTCGCCAGCACTCAGCCGCTGATTAACCCGAGTAAGCCGGTCTTCTAGCTGCTTTTCAAGGTCAGCTAGATGTGCTTGAATCGGTTGAGTGAGTGTCGCTAACCCGGTAGCTGCGATTAGTTCAGCCTTTGCTTTCCATTGCTGCTCGCTAAGCAAATCATCCTCGAAGCTGCGAAAGCGAACGCTATCTCGGCAGAAGATGTCACCGGAGTCCAATCCGTTGCGTAGCAGGCGGTAGATCAAAAACTCGTAGCGATCTGGCAATAGCTGCCCCCCATCGTCATTGGACGCATAGAGATAGCGCTTAGTCGCCGCTGGAATACACTGCATGGGAAAGGCGTCCGAGCGATACTGGCTCAATGGCCGACCTTTTTGAGCCGCTGCCTTCAGGAACTGAAGTGCTTCGATGACGGGCGCGTGGCCAGGAGAACTGGCAAACTCAACCGTTTGCACGATAGGCCGGAGGTTGCATTTGAACTGCTGTGCCAAGGTATCCACATGCGCCCATTGAAAAGCAGTTTCATCGAACGTCGCTTCCGTGATGATGTGATCTGCGACAAACGCTAGCTTCTGACGGTCTAGAATTTCAAAGGCTTGAGCTTGGACTTCGCGAAAAGGGGTGGTTTCGTCGATATCATCAGTGGTAAAAAACTTCAGAATTTGACCCGCTTTTTGCAGGTTTTGATTTCCCTCTATGCGGTACTCATAGACCCGTTCTTTGGCCGCAACTTTGCTGTCTTCAACGTACTGTTTTACCTTGTGTATCAGGCTATTAAGTAGATTGTCGTGAGCGCGCTGGTAGCGATGGTGAATAAAACACAGCAGATACACATGCACCACGTCCTGAGACAGCTGCTTGAGCCGAAAGACAGAGTAGAAGGAGACTAGCGACGCATAGTACTTGATACTTTCTCTAGAAATCTCCAACTCCGGCAGCAGTGTTTTCGTCAGTTGATAAAGCCCCTGAATCTGCTCGCACCGGCTGATTTCAAGCTTGATCTCATTCAGACTAAAGCCTCTTGGCTCCCGCTTTAGTTGAGTAATTTCATACAGCCCTGGCGCGTTTTCAATCAGCTGATTTAGCGCCTTCGTATCCGTTTTAGATAGCTGTCGTTTCACCCTAAGCACCAGACGATCTTGCTCAGTGTCGATGGCTTGACCGACGACATCTTGTAGAAGGCTGTATCCAGGGGCAACCAGCCGCTCAGATTCTAGGTAACGAAGCAGCTCTCTAAAGATATAAATCGGTTTGCTACAGACTTTGGCCGCTTGCTGCGCTTTGACCAACAGGGTTTGACGCGCTGTGTCGTGGCAGTACTGGTAATTGCACAGCTCTAGAATGATTTGCTGATGGTTTATCCGGGTGTTTTTGGCTGGCTCATAGTCGGTGAGTTCAAAGGTCGGGAAGTATTGCGCTTGAACGTATTGAACATCGGCGCTCACCGCAGAAAACGGAAAGATAAAAAAGCGATGGCGGGCTCTGAAGTAGCCCAACTGTAAGATGGCGTAAATCTGAGACTTGAGGCCGTGTAGCGGTTTGATGGCGGCGATGTCTTGAGGCGAGAGTGCAAAGTACTCGGCCTGCTCTTCAGGGGTGAAGTGGGGCAGGCCATAGAGGTCTTCAATCTCATCATCACCTAGAATCTGAAGCCGTTTTGAGGTGGTACTCGCGCTTTGCTCTGACATCATTATTCGCGCTCTGCTTTTTCGAGTGCGGTGTAAGCGGTGCCGCAGTAGGGGCAGAAGCGGTGTTTTAGAGAGGTAATCGGTGAGTCGCATTGAACGCAGCGATGGCGCAGGCCGCTGCCGCAGCGAAAGCAGTAGTGGGCGTGAACATGCAGCCACATGGGGTCAGGTGCGTTGCCCGGTTTCCAGCACTGCGGACAGAACTTCAGCGCGCTGGTCTCCTCGACGGCGATCCCTTTTGCTGCTGCCTCCAAGTGGACCCCTGAGCGGGATACGTGCGAAAACGTTCACTTCGGCCTGAAAGCACTGGTATGTAAGGGTTTTAGATCTGGGAACCTGAGTAGTACACCCTAGCGGATGCCTGAAGCCACGGTTTGCTGTTACAGAGTATTCACAAGACTCTGTAGCTGATCAAAAAAGTCGGTCTTGTTCAGAAAAATATTACTTACATAGGAGCGTCTTGAATGCATCCCCCAGTGACGGCTTTATTCATCCGCACGTTACTTCTTGGTAGGGGATGTGGATAGCCTGTGCACTACTGCTCAGCTAGCTATTACATACTAAAACGCCGCTATGAAGGTGTTTCTAAACCTTACGTGTATCTCTATCAGTTTTATGCGTTACTGAATTGGAGCAAATATGCTCACTTCAAAAGAAGGTCTAACTAAAGTTGTCTGAAGATGCTAGAAGTCGCCTTCATAGACCTAACAGCAGCGTTACAAGCCTCTTCTGAAAGTAGTTTTTAGTATCTACTTTTATGGCTCATCAATTGGAGAATAGCCTAAGAATCAGTGGCTGATCGCACGAGATGCTTGCGCAAAGCACTCGATTTAGCCTGTCATGCGATCGCACCGCAAGCCTAAATCCGGTTACAACGTCCTGTCACGATTGAATCTAAGTCAAGCCCTGCAAGGGTTACACGCTGAATATGCTCCTTGCGCCTTCGCTATTTTTCTTTGTAGTACACTCTAAAAGCATTGCTACGCAAGCATCACAGCTTGATGTGAGCGTTTTCGCACGTATCCCGCTCAGGGGTCCACATACCGCCAACAACACATACGTGACGCCACGTTTCATCTAAGTCATCAGGTAATTCATCAAATATGGGCGTCAACGATGCTATTAGGTCATTGTACTGTTTCGATTCGTACTCGCCGCGATTCAGCCCGATTCTGATGCACTCGAAATCCGGATTGTCTTCCCAATAAAAATAAACGTAGGTAAGAACGCGAAAATCTTGAGGAGTGAACTGACGCGGTGTTCCTTTCTTCGGATTAGCATCTGGACTCAGGTAGTCTTTGAAGTGATAGGCCCATGTTTTGACCAGATTCCGATCAACGTCAAGCTCGCGTGCAATCTTGGAAACACCAAATTTCATGAATTGAAGCCTCACGAGCAGCAGAAGATAGAGCTGCTACAAAATGGTAACAGACGAGGACATTGGATGATTCACTTCTGCCTAGATATAACTGGTTACAGGCTGAAATCCTTGAGCCGTTAGCTGTGTTTGCCTCTTGTAATACCGTTGAGTGCTCTCAGCCAAGTGCTCAAAAACGGCGGCTTTTTTTGCTCTGAGATTTGTGACAAATTAGAGCCCGGATAAGGACAAGGAGACTCATCTAGGAATCGAAATAAAGCTCAGTGGACATTTGTAAGTTTCTTTACAGTCCGAACCAAAATTTGCTGCGCGAATACTTACGTCAATCCTCTCGACTGGAAGAATTCGACGCTGCCTACGTATTGATACTTAAGGGTTCTTGAAGCTAGCGACAAGAACAATAGCAGTATCTACCCCTATTCAATGAAGCGGCCTTTGTCTCTACCCAATAGGGGACTTTATATAAAAGAATAGAAGCTAGGCAGGAGCTTTCTTTAGTGGGAAAAAGCCTGTGAATATCTAAAACGTTATAGCCGAAAATATGAATCTTAGAACGACTGCGGTTACAGCAACTGCTATATTTCTGTCTGCTGGACTCCCACCTGTTTTCGCCCAGGCATCAACGGCTACTGTCTCAGGTCAAATCTTAGTGGTGGATCCATATTATGGCTACCCTGGAGAGCCCTGCAATTCGTATCGACGGGGTTATCAGGACATTATGCAAGGTATGTCCATCACAGTGAAAGATGGGCGCGGTAATGTTATAGCTGTAGTCAATGTGCCGCCTGGAGTCAACGAAGATACAGGCGTAGAGACGAATAGTGTTGAGAGCTTTGTCATTTGTAAGGTGTCTATTCCTCAGTTTCAGGTGCCAGACTCCGACTTTTATGTTTTCGATCTCGGCAGACGTGGTGAGATTACCAAGTCTCGCCAACAGATGCAGGAAGACGATTGGCAGCTAATACTTCGTATTGGATAGAGTTCGTCAGCGTGAATATCTGTTTCAAACTGCGTGATCGCGCTCTGTACTATAGTGTCAAAAACCACCGTTTTTGACACTATTGAGCAAAACCTTAAATAAGCGGCATTATTGGCCGTATTTACGTTTCAAAAGCCGTGTCACAATCAAAGTGTCAAAAATAGATGCTGTTGATGAGTTTTGAGAAAGTGAAAATAGGATGCGCCAGAGTTTTGACGATTGACCAAAGTTTAGGCCTTCAAACGGACGCTTTGAAGGCGGCGGGCTGAAAGAAAATTTTGACTGACCACGGAGTGTGGGGTGCGAACTCAATCCAGAAAGGGTTATCTTTCAGAAACCCTTTCTTATTAGCTTTCAGCCTTTCGTACAGGAACGAATCGCACCCCACACTTTTTTCGCTCTCCTCTTGCGACTTAAAATGTTTGTAAGTTAGTGCTTTTTCTGAGAGGCTCCAACCATTAAGGCTATACCTTAATGGTTTCAATGGTTTCAGGTTCATGGCCTATGTTGTCACATATCGGTTCCGCAGGCCATCAGCAGTCGCTGGCCGCTAGGTCCTCGGCTTAGCATTATTTCTGTTGCTTGCTCCGGCTTTACGCTGAGGAAACCTCGGCGCAGGCGGTGCGCTTATCTACGCTCTCTCTTCCCGTTGGACTAAAAGTCTTCTGGTGTCTTCTGGAAGGCTAGTGTAAATCGTTTCTAGATTCATTACTCTTTCTTCCAGCCTTTTCACTTCTTGTGCTAAGGCAGATTCTTTCGGTTGACGTCGATTAGAACTAATCCATATAGCAATTGTTCCGCTCCCCGCGCTAAAAATAACCAAGAACGGCAAAATTAGGCCACTATTTGTAATAGAGACTAAGGGAATGCATACACCTAGCAGAGCCACAGCATAGGTCCAGATAGTAGCCGTTGCTCTAACTCTTGGGTCTCTGTCAGAAGACTTGGGTCTCATTCGACTTTCTCCTTTCGCGTTTTATGCAGATGAATTTCACGGCCTCAATAGGCTACACAAGCAAAACTAACTCTAAAGGCTATTTACTCATGATTCGCTCATTTATTTTAGTGGTTCCAAGAAATGCGAAAACGCTACATGTAGCGTAAAGCTGGTTTGTTTCCCGAAGTGACTGATTAGTCGGGGACGCAAAGGCACAGACCTCATAGCCTTGCTTAATTGTCAATGGTCTGAAAACCCATTGCCTTCGTCATATTTTTGAAACTCAAATTATTTTGAGCAAACCGTGAGTATTTACTTTCACAGGTTATCTATAATTGTAGCGTCCGGGAGAAAGTGCAAAGATGACGATCAAGCAGCGGAATGACAGACATAGGTTTCTCTAAAAGGCATAGATGGCCTGCACCCGAAATGTACTTGCGATGAGCGTTTGGAATAGCACGCCTAATAATTTCAGCATTGCGCTTGAATGAGGGCATATCTTCTTCACCTACAAGCAGGAGTGTTGTTGCCTTAATTCTACTCATCGATGATTCCGACTGAGGATAGTTGGTAAGCGCGTTCATTCGATGGTCTGTAAGCTCCTGCCAGGCGTGACGGCTGACTATCTGTTCGAGCGCTTGCCAGAGCCGAGGATATCGGGAGGCTCCTTTGAAAATATCTGGTGGAGATTGCATCCATTTTTCAGTGAGCCATGCTCCTCTTCCGCGATTTCTATACAGCGCTATCATCTCTAGATTTCGGCTCTGAGCAGCCGGATCAGAGGCACCTCCTCCCAATCCTGGGGCAGCCAACGTTAGCGTCGAAAATGCGTCTGGGAATTGAGTTGCAACTTGTAGTGCTATCATGCCGCCGAAAGATAGGCCGATCAGATGAGATATATGATGTGCGATCGCCAACTTGCCAATACGGTTTGATAGGGTAGAAAGGGTTTCGCCTTTCTCTAAGCAGGCTGAGGCACCATGCTCAGGCAAGTCTATACCTACGTGCTGCCAGTTGGATAGGTTTTCCCAGAGCGTAGACCAAATACTTGAGTCCAAAGTATATCCATGAATCCAAAGAACCTTCTCTTCTTGGCTTGAGTTCGGATTTAAGGAGTGCCTCGCGAAAATACCTTCACCCAAAAGTTGAGCGGGTGGCAGAGTCTGTGGTTCGTTTATTCGCTGCATGTTGACTAGAAGTCTCGCGAAAGGATTGGCAGTAGGCTTGAAAAGCCTTGACTATATCATCTTGATCATCGAACTGGCAGGGAGTATCAATCTTCATATTTTCCCAAATTACTCGATCTTTCTCTATTCCAGCTTTACATTGTTGTAATAGGTATCGACACAAGTCTGGCTCGGGAGACGCTTGCTGATGTGCTGAAACAACGATAGATAGTCGCACAATGGAGCTAGTTGTAGAGGTCGGTGTAGCGCTGGTAATGACTTGATAAGGATGCTTTCCTGCCATTGAAGAAACTACGACCCCTGGGCTAAAGGCCTGTGCTACATAAGGCACTTGCATTTGAGTGGATGCAGGGTGAGCTTTTTGCCAGGGCGAAGGTGGAAGTTCAAACAGGCTACTTGCTCTAAATTCTCCCCACTGACTATTTAGTCTTGTCAATTTCGGACAATTGTAAGTTCCATGAACTGGTTGAAAGTGCAGACCGTCGAAGGCGTTTTCAATAATAAGTTCTGCAGGCGCATCGATCGAAGTTGTAAACCCTGGAATAAAATATGCCGATTGGTCTAGATCGCTTAGCAGCTGCGTTAAGCCATTTTCAAACTGAGATGAAAGCCGAACAAACACGAGTCCTCCCACCATCAGGGTAGGAAATTCTTGTAGACAAAATTGCCCTGTTGAAGAAGACACTAGGGAAATTTTGAAGTGATGAAATGGGCAGAGAATAGCATTTTCTAAAAGCTGTCCGCCGATGGCAAGATTCGCCCCGCGATGCGGACAGATGCCATCGAAGGCACGTACTGTTTCAGCGTTACGTACCAATAGTACTGGCGTCTCGCCAACGAGAACAGGCACTAGAGATGAGTTTAAGTCGCGTTCAAAGGCGACTTGATACCAGCCATGAAGCAGCATAGAAACTCTCTGAAATGGGATAGTTAACAAGTGAACAGCGGACAAGATTTTCGTTCTCAAGCGATCGCACTTGAGAACGACAAATGGATAAGGGGACTTGCAGTCTATCGGCTAACGCTAAGAGCGATTTAGATCGGGCTAAACTGTCTAGGATTCTGGCTTCTTGTTGGGAGAGCATTCTGGCGGGAAGATATCGCTTAAACAGAACGACTTTTTGCGTCAATCCCTGCGAATTATGGGTCAAGATCTGGGAGATTGCCTCATTCCTCGTAACTAAACAATACTTTTCAAGCTCATCTTGTTCAGAAAGATCAACCAGCCGATTATCAAACACAACTTCTGAGACGCCATACCGCAGGCTAATACTCAAGGCTGCTTGTAGGGTGGTTGTTTGGTAACCTACCTGTCCGTCAACAGCAACAGTGGACGTCTTCTGCCAAGGACATATTGGACAAACTGTCTGAAAAATTTGGTACAGTAGCGCGCCTAATCGTTGATAAGCCCTACCGTTAAAGGGTGGAAGCACAACTTTTGAAGAGCCTAGAACGTTCCATCCTGTACCGCCAGCAGAAAACAATAAGTCAGTGCTAGAAGATTGACGGATGAGTCGCTCAGCACGAACGAAGACAGGAGACTGCGTCTTTAAATCTAGTGTCTCATCTAGATCTAGTGCGTTTGGAAGGCTAAAAATATCTGCCAATTGAATGGCTTCTAAAAGATGTTCAAATAGCTGAGATGAGAATGCTTCTATTCGGTTCGAGATAGGTTTCTCTGCAGCTAGAGGTAAAAGTGAACGGATAACTCTTGGCCCTATCGCTTCTGGCAGGCTGCTAGAGAGCCAGTAAAGACTGGCTCGAATCCAGCTAAATAATTCCTCGGTGTGGCGTCCGCGCTGGTGGTTTAGTTTGGCAAAACAAATATTGGCATAAACCAAATCGCTCTCAGTAAAAATGCTATCTGTTGTCATGAAAGCTCGCTCGTAATAGTGCTGCGCGAGATCTAAAGCCCCTGATCGCGTATAGAGACGAGCAAGATTCAACGAATTTACATAAACTAGGTGATAGTCTATTACCTCTAGTTTTTCAGTGCATTTTTCGATTTCTTGCTCGATTCGTAGGGCCTCTTCTAATCTTCCTAGTTTTAGCTGGTTCAAAGCCGAAATGTTTAGTAGGTAAAGAGATTCGCGATCGCCGGTGGCTGTTTTTTGTAAGCCTGTTGCCTGTTGCAAGCATTTTTCGGCAGCCTCAGTAGCTTGAGTCATCACCAAACCCCATGCCTTTGCCTGCCACAGAAATCCCTGCAACTTAGTAGGCATTGAAGGCGATGGTTCGCAGCTATTCGCTGCCGCTTGGAAGCGTTGCGAGGCAATTCTCATACCCTGTAGCTGCGCCTGAACTCTGCCTCTTTCTTCTGGCTGAACGCTGATTGAAAGCGCTTTCTCTAACAGCCGAAGCGCCAAGTGATAGCTGCCTTGGGAAAAGAAGTCCCAGCCTTGATGACACAGAAAAAGTGGGTCGCTGTAGAAGGTATTTCCCATCACCTGACTATAAGCATCTATCCAACGCCATTGACTCACAGCTGTACCTAGCTTGTCATAGTCAATTCGCGAGATTTTTTGGGGAGGTTGTCGATGTTCAGGCGCGATTAAAGAATGGCCGTTTTGGAGATGTATCTGAGCTGATATCTGAGCTGATATCTGAGGTGCGACCGCTTCAACGGCGATTAAGACCGCAGCTTCAACAATACCTGGAATAAGTCTTAGCAACGTTGTGGAAGTTTCAGCTGTTTTAGCCTCGGGTGAAGAAGTGAGTTGAGGCTGGTTAAGCCATTTTATAGACCATTGTGCAGGGCTTTCAGGCGCGATCACGTCTGCACAAATCACTACCAGCCGACTTTGCGTTCCGACCAAGGCATGCGCTAAAAATTCCAAAAAGCGTAAGTTTTCGCTTCCCCAATCTGAAGAAAATCTAGGCGCGATGACTAGAAATATCTGAGGAGGAAGGCTCATTAGGGCCGTAGCGATTTGAGCAGTTGCGGCTAGAGCGATAGAAAGGCTGCGATCACCAGTTGCCTCAGCATCAATTCCTGTGCCAATAGTATCAGCGTAGGAGGGAAAATTCTGAACATCTGGAGGGCTGGGCATGTCAGGCATGCTGAGCGCTAACCCTAGCTGAGCGCTAAATTCAGCCGCGACCTGATGACTCTGCCAAGCCCCTAAGCTGAGGTCAGAAAACACTTGATGCCAATGGGGAAAGAATCTATGAATAGACTGGTTTAATGCGGTTGCCGTGGTCGCATAGAGACCGCTAAAAACAGGCAGTTGCGAACTGCGACAGATATTGACTCGATCGCACTCTCTATACATCGCTAGTAACCGTAGCGGTGTCTTCACCCGTTTGCCCAATCGCAATCATATAAATAGTGGATTGGATAAGCCCGTCTAAGCCCAAAAGCGAGTCAATTTGGCGATCGTAATAACCCCCAATATTCACGCATCCTAACCCCATCGCAGTGCAAACCAAGTTGATGTTCTGGGCCACATGACCAGCTTCGATGCAGGTGAATCGGTAGCCGCGATCTCCATACTTGAATGTGGATCGCTCAAACATAGCGGTGATGAATATCATCATAGAAGCGTCTAAGGCAAGATTACCTTGAACCATAGCTTGAGACAGATGGCGAGAGTCGTCCCCATATCGTAGAAACGAGAGGGCGTGTTTAAGCGGATTGTAATGATAAAGTCCAGCTGAAAGCTCTCCACCTTGAGCATTGTGAAAGAAGAGTTCTAGCGGATAAAGCGCACCGCCAGAGGGCACCATGCGAAAGGGACGCGGAAAGACGGTTTCCTGATTGGATCGGTTAATTCCATAGGCGTAGTGAAAAAGGGTCGCAATGTTTTCTAGGGTGAGCAGGCAAGGCTGCATAGAACGCGCCGTCGTTCGGTTGGTAATAGCCTCTGTCAACGAGAGCTGCATCGGGGTAAAGGAGGTGGGCAAAGGAATGCTGGGGTATTGATCGAAAGACAATGTCTCTAACAGCTCGTTCATTCGAGCGCGGACAACTTCAGGTGGTGTGATGGGGTTGTATCGACTGGCTTTAGAATTCTCGTGCAGAACTTCCCAAGCTAAGTCTTCTGTATCTGTAGGTATCCGTATATCTTGCCAAAGTTGTTGATTCATTAAAATTACCTCTTTGGATGCTGTTTTCTCTAGAGATTTTCCGTTTATGGATAAGGATGAGGAACTGGATTGTCGCCGGTTGCTTCCACAATGCCTGAATAGCCCAAACGTTGGGGAACTGACCATAGGCGATCACCGCCTAATGCTCGGATCTGATGTCCCATAAACAGGGGATGAAATCCTGGAATTAGCGCACGCACAACCGCCAAACCTAAGCTATGAATGTCCGGCGTAGTCAGCTCTGCAACCAGCACTTTATGCCCAATAACTCTTACCTGTTCAACCACGATCTCTAAGTTTCGCGAAGGCACTTCAGTCGACCTATCAACTAGCTCATCAAAGCCGACTCGCTTCTCAGAGGCGAAGACAAATTTTGCAAGCTGCGCATTTGCGTGATCGCACCAAAAGTTTAGATGAGAAATTTGGTCGGTGACATTAGCATGGTCTGTTTCAACAACTAGACGGGGCAACCGCGAGTGAATCTGTTGGCTGTATCTGCGCGTATGGGCAAGTTCTTCCAAACTTTTTCTAACAGCTTCTTCAGGGTTCAAATTAGCCGAGGCAGCAAACACAAAAGCAGGTGCTGAGGACATTTCATTAGTCAACACAGATAGAACAGTAGGTACTCCTGAGTCTAACGTCAGGTTGAGCAAAGTCACGTGATGCCCGGCTTTCTCGAAACGCTGGACGAGATCGTAGTTTGCGTCGCTAAGCGTTTCAACTCGAATTTGCGGCATCGAAAGCTGAGCTTGCCACATAATCGTGAACGCATCTCGTTCAATGACTTCATAAATACCGGCTAATTCGGCTTCGGCTAGGCTACAGTGGCAGGCTAATCCGGTTGAGATGGGCTGCGTGATCGGTGCATCGCCACTGCCTCGATAGAAGTAATAAGGAACAAATACTAGGGCAGCTGGCACGAAAACAGATTCTTTGGTAACCAGATCGACCGCAGGTGTCCACCGTACAGGCGTTAGCGCGTTGAACGGAACCCAAGGAAAGGCTAGCTGATCGTATTGCTCGCGGCTATACAGGGCAAATTCGTGAGGCGGAACATGAGGAAAGGGAGCAGACTGGCTGGAAAATAAAGACAGTGACTCAACGTCATACAGAGCAGAGCAGTATCGCTCTACAGCTTCCCCAATCGCCTTAGCAATCGCCTGATCGCGACTGCTAGAAGCGCCTCCTGTACTACCAAAGTTATCTTGTTGGCTAAAGGCTCTAGTATTACAAGCCTGCGCTGAAAAATGAAAAAAGTCTGGCGATCCTGCGTCAGTCGGAACCTCCTTCACCTCTCGTACAATGCCAACGTGATCGTCAACTAGGTAGTCTGCTGCGGCTATTAATCGTTGCAGAGATGGACGTAGCGGATCGTAGCGTTTTTTCAATGTTTTTTGATCGTTATCTGTTGATCGCATGACCCGGCATGAATGAATGTTTGTTGAGGCTGACTGAAGAATGCTGATTGAGAGTGCTACAAACAGGGCAACGCGGAAGCTTTAGCACCTTTCTCGGTTGAATCTGAGGGCGCAATAGGTTCACTTCAATTAATGTTCCAACCACCCGTGGTGACATCCATTCACCATAGAAGCGAGTAAGTTCTAGCGCCGCGATATCGCCAAGGATAGAAGCCATGACGGGATGAAATCCATTGACAAGTTGCCCTTCAAAGGCTTTAGATTCTGCCGTTCGTTGGAGTACTGGGTTGTCTAGATTTGAGTTTTGGCGGGCGCGCAAGCATTCAAAACAGGCTGTTTCGCTAGGAACAACGAGCGGGCCAACATAGCCAATAAAATCTTGTAAGACAACGGGTAAGAAATGGCAGCCTTGTTTAACGCAGAACTGATTCCACAGCCGCATGAGCTGTAGTCCACCAAAATCGGTAGTGACTACTAGACAGTCAGGCAAATTAGAGGCTATTTGAGAAAGCCAAGTGTCGTACTGAGTAGGCTGCACTAATTGATCGTGCCAGTGTGCTGTTAGGCGATCTTGCGAGTCAAAGAAGTCCAGATTTCCTAGTAGCTGATAATCAACAACTTCAATGTTTTGCCAGCCGGAAGCCTTGAGCGCAGCTACTAACTGCCGAGAGATATAGTTAACGCCAACTATGGTGATCTTTTTGCGATTGAGCCGCTCAACCACAGCATCTGTCTGCTGACCAAAATGCCAGTACAAAAGATCGGTCGCGGTTTCAATCTCTACCGGCGCTGACTCAGCAGGAACCAGAATTTTTTTTGCTTCCAGCTCGTTTATTAGCTTTTGAATATCAGGGCGATCACTGCCTGAAAAGCTAGCCAAAATTTCTTCCGCAGTCGTCCCCGTCAATGCCATCGACAAGATCGTATGAACAATCTCTGATGCATGCGCTCCATTAATGGTTACCTGTAAGCGCCCCCTCCTTAAAAGAACGCCATCAGAGGTTTCAATTAGCTGAACCCTGAGCGCTTTTAGCTTTTTCTCTGATAGCTCTAGATCGAGTTTCATAGTTTGCGTTTCCTGGATGCTCAATGTAATCAGGACTTTTATCAGCAGTGATTGAGCTTAAGATCTGACAGTTGTAGCAGCACTGCGATCATGAAAGTCTGAATCAATTAGCTGATTATGTTCGCGGTACTGAGTGTAGCTACCCTTAAATACTCGGTAGAGATTTCGATACTCTTGCCGAAACTCTTCTTTGGGTAGGAATGTCTTAACCACTGCATTTTGGCAGTCAAAAAGATCCCAGTTAGGTCGACCATTAGATTGCTTTTCAATGACATTATCAAAAGTTTCTAGCAGCTTCGTTCCGGGTAGCGGGGTTAAAACCGTGAAAGAAGGGTAGCGAATTTGATGGTGCTCAATAAATCGAGCCAGTTGCTGAAAATCCTTCTTTGTAAAGTTAGGATGGACAACAAACTGAGCGAAAATCTCAATGCCTAAATCTTTTGCAGCCTTTAGACCTTCTTCAATCTGGGCGATTTGGTAGCGCTTGTTGTATTCGTTAAGCGTATCTTTAGAGATAGCATCAATACCTACAAACAAGCGCTTAAGCCCAATATCTTGCCAAGCTTGCAAAACCTCCTGCTGCCTAAGCAGCGTATCGATTCGACAATAGGCAAAATAGTGCTTTTGCAAATTTTCTGCTTGTAGCGCCCTAGCTAGCGATATCATCCGAGGCCCGTTGATAAACGCTTCATCATCGATTAAAAACACAAACGGTTCTTTGATAGTTGAAATTTCTGCGACTACACTATCGATGTCGCGCAGGTGATATTTCCCCTCCATCAGTTTCCATAGAGAACAAAATGAGCAGCGATAAGGACAGCCGACTGACGAGCGCACAAGCGCTACCGGACGCATCCAATCAATAAAGTAAGCGTGGCGATCAGATGCTGTCAGCTCTCTAGCAGGTAGGGGCAAGGCGTTAACGTCAAAAGGCAGCGGCTCGCCGCCGCTGACGAACTGACCTGATCTACGACCCCAAACACCGGGAATATCTATATACTCCTGAGAGTCATGCAACCGCATTAATTGTTGAAAAGGTCGAACGCCCTCTCCTGAGATGACAAAATCGACTTGTGGCTCAAAAAAATCATCAGGCAAGAATGTCGCATGGTGCCCGCCTACCACCGTCAAGCAACTGGGGCGAATGGCTTTAACTTGCTGGCACACTAAAAGGGCGCGCAGCACATGCATTGAATAAGCTGTAATCCCCACGACATCGGGTGCAAACGTCTCTAAGGTAGCCATTAAGGCAGTAGGATGAAGTCGTAAATCTAGGATTTTGACCTGGTGACCGTCTTGCTGTAGCCCAGCAGCGAGATACTCCAATGCCAAAGGCTCTGCAATCGCGCCTAAATCTCCCCACCCTAACACCTCATTAAAAGAGTTACACCAAACTAATAACACGTTCATTGGCTTCTTCTTTCCCTCGATTACGGCGTTAAAGCATATCGACTGAACGCTAGGCAACTTTCTGCTTTGGCCTAGTTTGCGCAGCCGCACAACAGCAGGGAGTACAGCAACAGCAGGAGACATCAATTGCTAATGTCGAATCAACAGCACCTGGCCGCATACCTTGGCCAAAAACCTCTCGAATTGTTTGAATATCCTTAACGGCTAAACCCAGCTCAGTCGCTGTTTTACGCGTACCGTCCCAACCGCCTAGTTCTATTAGGTTCTCTTTCGTTAGCCGCCGTGCTGCCGGAGAAAGTCGTTGAACCCTTTGAGGATCGAGCATATCTGTTATTTTAGTTTCACTAGGTAAGCGTCCGCCTACTCGAGTTTTATCTATTTCATTAACTGGCTGGCTAATGGCTCCTTTGATAATCTCTGTCAAAATATCAGGATTGGTCATTAGCGTAGATCGCAGTGTCTCGCGAGATAGTGTGACCGGCGTTGGCAGCCCAGTATCAGCATCTACTGCGACAAAGCTAAACTCGTTTGTTTCTGGCATAATTAGAACCCTATTATTTTAAACAGATTTAAAGCTACTGTCTGTTCAATCAACGTATAGGCAACAAGCAGATATGTTGAATACTAGAAGCTGAAGTCAGACAAAGAGACTTATACCCCTTAAACATGGACTACGAAGGAAGCTGAACATTTTCTTCTGAAAAATAGATAGCTCAGTGGAAGCGCTACCAACACTTAGACACCAGCACTAACTACCACTAAGCCAACACTTAACATATTTACCTTGCATTCTAAAACTTTCACAACAAAGCAAGATAGATATATGGTTCTTAACCTAGCTATATTGGCAATAGTAACGGTATCCTTTCTAGCCCAATCGAAAAGTTGACAAATGTATACTTCCAATTCACAATAGTCCGGACAGAATTAGGAGACAAGAACACCGTGTTCACAGAGGCTATGGTAGTTGGGATGCGACTTAATCAAAGTCTCGTCTAAGTCTAACTTGCAAATAAACTGTTCGAGCAAGTACTGATTGAGTTTGCGGCGTTTGTAGGAAGCCATCGAAAAGACAAAAGGTTGCTGTGGGTCACGCTGCTGATACTGCTGATACTTGGCTAAGTTGAGGGCACTTAGGGACGCATTGAAGTGGAAGTCAAGCTTCTGCTCATCTCTGGCTTGACGGTCAGTCAGACCGGTAAACTGCTTTGCATCTCTGAAAATGAATTCGACTTGGAACCTAGCTTTGTAAGCGCGGTAGATCTCAATTGGGTCGAGTGACAGGTCCGTGGAAAACAGCAAGGCAAAGCAGGGTCTTTCGGGATGCTTGCAGTTAATCAGATAAACGACACGAATTTTGCGTTTGAATGCCACCGACCAGACAATAGTGCTGTAGAGATAGACGTCTAAGTCAGGGTCAACTTTGCCAAGCGCTTGCCAGCGAAGACGATTCCTTAAATTGACTTTGCCGTCGTACTTGCGACGAGCCCCTTTGGATTTTTGAGGACCGTCATAGAGATACTTCAAGTTGGCATCGTGACGCAGTTTGCCGATGGCATCAAGACCCATCTCTATCACCCCATCGACCCACTTACGCTTACTGTAGAATCCATCGCCGACGAGGTGTCGGACGGTGGCAGGTAGGGCTGCTCGGGTGGCACGTAGATGGTCCAGGTAATCATCGACTCGGGTGCGCTCATTCGTGGATTCACTCGCAGGCGTCTGCTGGGCACTGAGCGTATAGCCGACGGACGTGTCCACATCCACGACCGCAATCATCGAAATCTCTAAGCCTCGCTCGCTACGGCCAGCTTTACCGTTATGAAAGTAGTCCACGCCATGGGTCGCTTTGCCGCTTTTCGGCACAAACGAAGCATCGATTGCACTCACCTGAAAGTGACTCGGCTCAATGGCTAGCTCTATCGTCTCTCGATTCAATCCCATGAACACATAGGGTTGCTCGAAGTGACGGCGGTAGGTGCGCTCTGATAGGTCACTGTATCGGCTCAAGTTAGTGAAGTTCACCTTCCCACACACGACGTAGATAGTTGCAAACAGCGTTACTAGAAACTGCCGACGGGGTTTGCTAAAAGGCTTACTTTGCGCAGTAGGCCCGGTATGATAGATGTCATAGCTATTCGGTTGGTGTTTGTTTTGCTAACAAAACCCTAGTCCTGAATAGCTTTTCTGTCTATTTCTCTCGTTCTTCTGTCCGGACTATTGATTGAAAAAGCTAATGACTTGAGTGTTGTGCTCTGACGGTAGAAAAATAGTTGAGGCGCTGAAGGGGTGACACAACGCTCAGAGTCTTTGTGTCATGAGGGGTCTGCCCCATGAAGACAAAAAAAGATAGGCTAGTTTTGCGAACCAAACCTATCGAGCCCTATGATACCGTCAATTTACCAAGCCTATATTGAGAAACGGTTAAGTGCCCGTCAAAGCCTGTTACTGTCATTGTTGGTTACGGTGCTTCACACCGTCCGCGATGTGCGACTAGAAACGATTGCGGCAGCGCTACCGCTACCGATTCTATTTGACAGTCGGCGAAAAAAGTTCAACGGTTCCTTACGCTGGGGGCAATGGATGTAAACCGGCTATGGCTGGGGATGTTCGCCCTGTTTTTGAGCCAACAAAAAGTGGCGACCGATAGCACGGTGTACGTGGCGATAGACCGCACGACCTGGGGCGATATCAATCTGCTGATGGTCAGTTTCATTTGGAGAAAACGAGCAATTCCGCTTTACTGGCAGCGGTTAAAGACCTTGGGTAATAGCAATCTGCCCACTCAGAAAACAGCGCTGAAGGTAGCCCTCTCAGC
>Ga0209194_1000664_pt1 | contig 25269 bp, 16 predicted proteins | sample COGITO_mtgs_1004_FD_184787 | JGI IMG/M metagenome (GOLD analysis project Ga0209194, IMG submission 184787) | Pelagic marine microbial communities from North Sea - COGITO_mtgs_100413 (SPAdes) (version 2) | ecosystem: Environmental > Aquatic > Marine > Epipelagic ...
AACTACTGCTACGTTTCAATAACAAAAAAATATTTAAGTATGTCAGACCCTAGAAAAGAATTTGCTTTAGTCTTTGTTCTAAATGTAATAATGTGGTATTTATTTTACCTTGTTATTTTTTAGTTTTCTTTTTCATTATCTGCTTCATATTGTATCTAGCAACTGTACCTACTTCAGAAGGAGCAAGACCAGCGCTATATAAAGTATAAGAAATCCAGTTAGCCAACATTTCATCTCTACCAGAAGGCTTCAATTTTTTGGTAACAGTTTTTCCAAAAGGTAATTTTTGCTCATACTCTCCTGTAAACACCATCTTTCTCATCTGATTCCATTCAGCAAATCTTTCACCAGGTATACTAAACAATCCTAATCTTTCCCAAGCATCTTCAGGCTGAAGTTCAAAGAATTGATATGGGTCGTCTGATTCTGATGCCGCTGCAATCAGAGCGTTGATACCACTTATCAATGGCCCATCAAACTCTGGGAATGGGAGCGGAGATAAAACATCTTTTATTGCTTGACCAGCCCTTCCTTTTATTCTATTGCTAAGTCTTTTTTCTTTAGCTTTCTTATCGTCTTCTGACTCTGCCGACATAGCCGAAAGAGCTTGCGTTAAAATAAGTCCTAAAGAATTAAACACAATCGTTTCCGCAACAAGACCGGTCAAAGACCTTCCAGCAGCATTTTTATCTTGAGTGTCTGAAGTTTTGCTAAACAAGGTTGTAACGTCAGAATACATCCTGGTTTTTTGATTTAACAAGAAGTTAGAGAACGGAAGCAAAACCTTTCTAGCAAATTGCATCGCTGGGTTTTTACTTGTAAATATTTTTCCTTGCAGGTCGGTATCTGTAATATTTTGTTGTCTATCTACTTGCTGTTGAGCATAATCTCCAGCCTTAGTGTTAACCTCATGATTTTCCCAATCAATGTTAGAAGTGTCTACGCCCTGTTCGTTTAAACTTTTCATGTAGTACATCATCCAAGATGCCTGAGCAATATAACGGTCTGGATTAACTAAGAATTGTTGAAGCCAAAAACCCTGAACGTCCCTGATTCTCCTTGCAAGCTTATTTAAACCACCTTTAGCTGAATTTTCAATTTTTGTATTGTTAGACTCAAGAGTTGTACTAGATTGCAATCCTCTGTTTACAATAGGATAACCAGAGTTTTCTAAAAACTTAGCCAAAGAAGTATTAGAAACCAGCTCGCCTATAATCCCAATGTTTTCAACTCCAGCGTTTATCATTGTGTTTACTAGAACAGGAATGGTTTGCTTGAATATTTGAGTAACACCACCCAAGGTTCTTGATACAGCATATCCAGAATATAAATTAATTGCTTTTAAAAATTTCCGAGCGTCTTTGCTTATATATTCTCTACCTCGCTTTGCTTCCACATAATCACGAACTCTATCAGAAAGCAATTTTCTATCGTCTGTGTTTGGAACTATATCTTTAAAATTACTTGACTCAAAAAAGCCTTTTACTTTTTGTATAGCTGCCGCAGTGTTTATATCTATTCTTGCTCTTTCTAAGCTAGAAATGTTTTGCCCATCAAAACCTAAATTTATTACCCTTCCTTTAGGAAGGTTGGTGGGTCTCTGAACATCCATTAAAACACCAGATTTTTTGTCAGATATTTTCTTAGAACCAAAGTCAAATATTGGCTCTCCTATCTCTCCTATCATATCTAAGTCTTCCAATCTAATGAATGAATCTGGAGTATAGTTTGTGTCCTTATCTAGTATTTTATTATATATATTAAGATTTACCTCACCAAGAGCCTTATAATTTTCAGCCCACACATCAGTCATCCACTCAACAGCTTCTACATTAACCTTATCTACATTAGCTTCTACCTCAGAAGGATTGTTAGCGTCTTTTAATATTTTTTCATAAACCTCGTTGTATAACTCTGCTTTTTTAGCATCTACACCCCCTTGATTTAAAAGGCTTTCAATAGACTGTTCTATCAAAGACTTTCTTCTATCAAACTCTACCTGCTCTTGTCCTGGAACACTTCTTCTCATAAAGGCAAACATCCCTCTCTCTATATCATTAAATGCTGAATTAAAAACCTCTCCATTAGGATTGGTTTTAGTTTTCCCAAACACCGCCTCAGAAAAAGGAAGTTTTATAAACTTATTGTAATACTGGTCTGTAATTTTTTTAGCATATGATTCAGATTCTGCAATCCCATTTACTAATTCCTTTAATCCAGATAGCTTTTCAAAAAGAAGAGCCTTACTTTGCCCCTTAAACATATTCTCTAACATTAAAGGCAAGGAGGCTATGTATTTATTCCAAGCTCTTGATATACCAGGGTCTTTCTTTGATAAAGCTGCCAAAGGTTTAGCTATAAGCTTCATGCTTTTTGCGATGCCTGAATTAAGATTACCTTCATTTCTTTTCACTATAGTACCCATGCCCCCAGTAGTTTTGTTGGTAGCAAAGTTTATTAATGAATCTAAAGCTATCACCGCATCAGCATCAGACATTTTATTAATGTCTATATTAAGAAAATCTTTTACTAATTTTTTCTGTTCTTTTGTTAGCTCAATTATTTCTCCTGTAAATGGGTCTGTTTCAGATTCTATTAATTGATTTACTATTGTGGACACCGTATTAAAAGCTTTGTTAAGTCCTTTTTTAATTACATCAGCCTTAGCTTTAGCTTTAGACTCTAACTCCTTCTCCCTAACATCAGAGGGCTGGTCTTGTTCTACACCATAGACTATCTCTCTCATGTCCTGCAAGGATAATTCATCTGGAGATAATCCAGTTAGCTCTTGAAAAACTTCTTTTTCAGACTCTAGCTTTATTTCTTTTTGCTTATTCACTTCAGACGCAGTATACTCATCTGTTTTTTTAATGTCTAAGGCAGGCATGGTTTTAGTTTTTGTGCTGGGAGTCACGCCATCTTTTACTTTTTTAGCTTCCTCTATGTAAGATTCAATATCCTCCACTAAAACAGGGTCTATCTCTGAAAATCTTTTTGCCGCTTCTACAGGATACACATCTAACTTTTCTGTTTTAGATAAACTTTTAATTGACTTCCTTAAAGATTCAGCTTCACTTAACTTAGCATCATAATCAGCCTTGGTAAAAACTTTTTCAACATACGCCAACACTCTCTCAACTTGTATAGCTTTGTTTAAATCAACAGTAGATATTTTATTTATTAGGCTTTTCGCTTTGGCAATATTGATTTTGCCTACAGCCTGCAGAGCACTTATAGCATTTGATATAGCTTTTCTACGGGCAGTTTGGTCTCCCTTAGCCTCTCTTGCCGCTCTGGCTTCCAATCTAATTTGGTCTTTTAAAGCTTTAATCTCCTCAACCGTAACTTCTTTAGGCTTGCCTCCAACCACTTGTTCTGCGCTTACCTTCTTGCCCTTTATAACTCTCTCGCCTTCCGATTCAGCAATAGCCTGCTCTCTTTCAATCAAACTAAGCTTCTGCTCTTCAGTTAAGGGAGGTCTGTTTGGGTCAATGTCAAGTACAGTATTAATATTTGTATCAGTTGCCTTGAGTCCGGTTAGCTTTTCAAATTTATTTTCTAAATCAATTAAAGCATCGGTTTTCCCAACTTTAGCTACAGCCCTAGAAAATTCCTCTGGTCTGTTAATATTTCTTGTGGGATAATCTATAATTATTTCCTTCAACGCTTCTACTGAAATACCTAACTCTTCAGCTGTAGTGTCAATTTTAGATATACCTAAATTAGGGCTTCCAAACTTATCTAGCGCAGGTCTAGTCCAATATCTTCTGATATTTCTTCCCGACTTACTATTTTCATTAATTAATCTTTCATCCCAAACTTCAGCTATATCTTCTATGGTAAAGTATCCATCTATATCATATAGCACATCAGCCTCATCAAATTCTAACCTTTGATTTACTATAGAATTTTTTTCACTTTCAATAGCCTCAGCAATCTCTCTTACATTTTGACTATTTTCAGCAACAAATTGATTCGCTCTTTCTTCAGTAACACCTTCTTGATATTCAGTAAACTTTCCATCATTAACATCAATTAAAGATTCTAAGTATAACTTTTCAGCAACTTTACGAGTCTCAGTAGACACAGGTTTCCCTGTTTTTTTATTTACTACTGAATCGATTTTACCGTCTTCAGTAAAATTTATCTGAGTACTACTAGGCTTTTTATTTTTGGTAGGAACTATAAAGGGTTTCTCAATAGAGGGCTTGGTAATAAAACCAGTTGGCCTAGCTTCTTCTACCTCAGTTACATCAGCTTCTTCCGTAATCTCCTGGTCCGTAGGAGCGACTGTTTCTTCTTGGGGTGCAACCTCTCCGGTAATTTCCCCGGCGGTGTCTCTTTTTCCCACCTCTTCGCCAACTCCGGGTTGGTCAGATACAGGTGGCGTCTCTGTGCTTGACTCTTGAACGGCATCTTTTTCTTCTTTAGTTAATACTTCTTGTTCGATAGGCAGATATTTTTTACTAATATCATCTATCTGTTTGTCTATAATTTCTAAATTATTTTTAGCTGACTTTATGTTTGAGTTTGCTAAAGTCTGTCTAGCTTTCTCTAAAACTAAAAGCTTAGACTTATCTTCTTCGATTATACCTGGGTTAGCAGCTTCTATTTCAGCCAATAATATAATATCGCTTTTTTTTGTTTGAGCTTCTTTATATAAGTCGCTGTCATTTTTTACAGATATTTTTACCGCTGCAATTTGTTCCGGAGTACCTGTTGACAGAAGTGTTTGTATGTCTTTACGACTAGCTTTACCTCCGTTCATGCTATATGAAGGTGGCTTCATTAATCCAGCCCCTACAGTAAGAGGAGCAGTAGCTGTTCCAGCTACTCCCTCAAAACCAATCTCTGCAATATCCATCTCTTGACCTGTGACTAATCTAGCGGCAGCCTCACCAGTCGCTCCCCCTAAAGCCTCTACAGTTCCTCCAGCAGTAGCTCCAGCTAATTTACTCCCTAGTTTAGTTGCTGTTTTTCTGGTAACACTAGTAGCTAGACCACCAGAAAATGCATCTATAGCAGCAATAGTAAGTCCTCTTGCAAGAGCTTTATTCTTTATAGAGTTCATTGCCTCTTCATTAAGCAATATCTTCTTTACATTATCTTCGTCAAAAAACAATCCTTCTTTATCTAATTCTTCTTTTAAAAATTCAGTATAAGATAAGCCTGTTTCTAAAGCTCCAGACACGCCACCTATACCACCTATAAGAGCCCCTGGGATAGCGGCTAACCCACCTGTAGCTAGTCCAGCTCCAACACCTCCAGTAGCTGCACCAGCGGCCCCTGCCGCAATAGAGCCTTTGTTCAGCATAGCAGAAACGGATGAGGTAAATAATTGTGGAATAACGGTTGGGTTTTGAGCTACACCACTAATAAATCCCCATACCCCCTTACCATTTTTTTCATAAATCTTAGTGAAGTCTTGCATTTCTTCGGAAGGACCGAAACTTTCCATCTTGCGAACAGACTCTATGTACTCTTTTAAATCTTCATCTGAAATGTCCTGACCCTTAGCAAATAAATTAAGAGCATCGTCCACTGTAGCACCTTGAGCGTACCCCTGAACACCTGAGCGATACAAATCTCCAAAGAAATCCGTTACCTCATTCTTACCAAACATTCTTTCAATAGCAGTATCTTTTTCTACCGCTGGAGCTACACCTAACTGTTGGTTACGAGACAAGGGGGTAAGCTCCGAAGAACCATCTTCCAATCCGAATGCCGTATCGTCTTTTTTTTTTAAACCATAGAAAGCTTCAAAGTCAGTAATGTCTTCTACAGCATAAATAGGTTTTATTATTTGCTCAAAAAAATCTACCCTAGATTCAGGGTCTTGTAGGTAAGCTTTAAACTGGTCTATATCTCCCACCTCATAATCGGTAGACAACTCATTGTATAGTTCTAAAATAGCCTCTTCGTTCATGCTTATTGTTTTTTACCTGGCAATTGTTTTTTAACTTTATCTCCTGTAGCAGGAGTTTGTTCAGTAGTATTCTCTTGATTATACTCAAAGAATTTTTCTTCACTAGGAAATATTGTTTTAAAATCTGCAGAAGTTAACTGTTTGTTATTGCTATAAGCTTCGTCAATTAAAGCTATAGCTTTATCAAGAATCTCTTTCATCCCATCCCCTTCAGGTATATATATTGGGGCTGTAACTCCAGGCACTGATATTTTTAAAGAAGGCTTTGTTATTACAGCCGGAGTATATCCAGGGACTGAAGCGCCAGGTATTACTCTTGTAGATGAAGGGGATATCTCCTTACCTCCCGGCTCTACTTCTATATTTGGAGTAGGTAAATCTTGAACTTCAAACACATCCTTTATTACATCAACAGCTTCTTTATCTGCAACATCTTCAGTTATATATTTCTCAATTATATTGTCAGCGTTTACTGAAGTGCCTCTATAATTAACCTGATTATCTACAGCGGTGTAAGATTTTCTCGAACCTTCTCTTCTTGACCTGCCACCTCTTTCCGTAGTGTATGTAGCATCTTTTCTTCCACTTAAATCAAGAGCTTTACCATAGTCGTCTATACCATGAATCTCATTACCTAACGCTATGTAGTCAGCATATGAAATTGGAGTTCCTTCTTCATTGACTACATCAATCTCTCTATTTTTAGTTTTGTCTTTATATTTTAGTATAAAAGTACCAGGTTTAGTTATTGTATCTATTTCAACAAGACCTTGTCTTCTTGAATTAGGAGAGCCTAAAAGTCTATCAGCAAAACCTTTTTGCTCTTCAGGAGTTCCATAATACATTCCCGCCCAAGCCTCTACACCTTGTCTGTCTATTTTGGTTTGCTCTTCACTTTTTTGGTCGTAAGTAGTCTTTCTTTGAATAGGCATAGCTGTTTCAACAACGTCTATCATGGTATTAAATTTAGACTTCAAAGCTTCACGAGCCATTTCTTTTTGCTTCTTGCCATTAGAAGTAGTAAAGTCACCTTCTACCCTGCCTGTTTGGGGGTTCTCTCTCAATAGAATATATTTCTCATCAGAAGCCGCCTGCTCTTTATCAAAAGTAAACTCAAACTCTTGCCCTGTTCCTTTACCATCTTTTACAACCTGAGTAATATAATCTGTTAGTATAGAAGTTACGTTATCTGGATTTGTATTTACAAATGAATCTATATATGTATCTCTAGCCTCTTTAAAACCAGGTGTTTGTTTTGCATCCTCCCTAGTTCTAACACCACCTTGCATTATCACCTCAAGACGTTTTCCTAAATCGTCTACTCCTGATTGAAGATTTTCAGAAACATTAAACTTATTGTATTCAGATTTTATTCTGTTTTTTAAATTGGCAATTGAGCTGAAATCATTAGGATTAGCACTCATTTCATATATTATAGTGCCATCAGGGGATGTCTTTTTTTCTTTTTTAGCAGCAACAACCTTTCCTGTGTTAGGGTCAATATATAAAGAAGACTCATTAAAGTTTCCAAAACCCTCTACAGTTCCCATCAAAAAACTTTCTAAAGATTGAGACTTTTGATTTTGAAATCGCTCCATTTTTTTTGCGTACTCAGCGTTATATTCGTTCGCTAAGTTAAAAGCTTCTTTTGTTCCTGTAGTTAAATTCTGTCTAGCTACATTGTAATCCCTAAGTTTCATCCTACCATCACGAAGCATTCTATCTTGCATCAATCTAAACTCCTGAGCATTGTCAGCAAAGTCTAAGGTAAATTGATTAAAATCCTTTGACTCTCCTATTGGAGCATTGGCTAATGTTTCAGCGTACTTATTTGATGCATCGGCAATTTCTTTTTTAGCATTCTCTCTTCTATCTCTTTCATCTAAAAGAGTCTTGCTAATTGATGTGCCTATAGCTGACCAATCTACTTGGTCGGCTGCATTACGTTCAGCATAATTTACATAAGTTGCCATATTATCGTATAGGGTTTAATAAAATTTCTCCACCCATTTGCATTTGTGGCATAGAATAACCTACCGCACTAAGTCTGTTAGCTGTTGGAATGTTTACCCCTGGACTTATCATGCCATTGTCAATAGTGGTTTGCATAGAATCCAAAGTTGGATTAAATGTCATTTGAGTTTCTTGAAAAGAAGCTTGGCTGGGGTCAAAAGCTCCTCCGCCTCCGCTTCCAAATAATGGAGCTAAACTAGCGCCTTGTGAAACTAAACTCCCCACACCTTCCATCGCTTGTTTAGTAGCTAATTGTTTTCTTTGTTCAGCATCTCTGGCCGCAAGTTGTGCGCCCTTCTGCTGGAGCATATCTAAATTAAATTTTTCTCCTGCTAATCTTGAGTCTTCTGTAGCTACTAATTTTTCTAAATTCATCATCTGCTGACCCATAGCTCCAGCTATGTCTCGTTGTTCTTGCTGTTGAGCCATTTGAACTCTACCTGCGGTAGCGGCAGCTCCTCTCTCACTTCCTTCAACACCAGCTTGTATTGCTTGAGCTCCAGACGACAATAAAGCTTCACGAGCTAATTCATAAGGCTCTTTTTGAATTGAAAGACCTTCGTAGAAATTAACATCTAATTTTTTTCTAGCATCAGCTAAAGCTTTATCAGCTTCTCTTTCTGCTTTTTGTTGTAATTTCTTTTGCTTGCTTGCCTGCACAAAGGACGCTCCAGTTTTAGCTGCCGTTGCTGCTAAGCTAGCTATAGTTAATGCTGTTGCTGCTGCCATATTATAATACTTTAATCATTTCTTTATTATAACTATCCCCCTTAATATAGCCTAGCTCCTCGTAAGTTTTTATGAGGCCATCATGCTTTATAAGGGCGTAAGTGAATTTGTTGCCTGAGGCTTGTGCTACGTTAGTTAACGCTTCAATCAATAAAATCAAGGAAGCTTTTCTTCCAGACTTATTTGTATATTTTTTATTAGATATAATCCAATCAACCCAGGCTACTTTTGAATTTGTCATATATATAAATCCTGCACACACAGGCGTTTTATCATCATAAACTATTAAACCACCTTTGCCATTGTCTGGTAAGAAATCTTTTAATGGGGCTTCCCATTTCCAGTCCTTCCACCAATCTACTAAAATCTGCTCATAGTCAGACTCTTCAAGTGATTTAATATTTAATTTCATTCACCTACAAAGATACTAATTTTACGGATAGCTTTTCATTACCTCAGACTCTACTGCAAATAACTCAGTGGCTGTAGTGTCGTTATTAATAATAGTGAAATTACAGTAATGACCTAATATACCATGTGACTCAGCGACAGCATTCTTAACAAACATAATGTAAGGATTCTGTATTGGTATTGGAGTTACTGCTCCAGCTACCGTTGCATCTAATACAATGTTGTTTGTATTAGCCTGAAGGTCTATATTAATAGCTGTTACTGTACCTGCTAGTTGCGGTGTACTATATGGGGGTAATGCAAAATACACGGCATCCCCTACGCTTATTATACTTCCTATAGAAACTAAAGGTGAAGTAGAAAAGTTTATTTGTGGCGCTGTGTTTGTACCTGTTATTGTTTGAGACTGACCTATACCATTTACTGAACGCAAAACAAACTCATCATCACCAGCCGGTATCTCTCCGCTGTTTCTAACGTAAGCAAACCAAGAGCCTTCTTTTTTAACAAAGAATGTTTTTTCAATAAACCCACTGTTTTGGATATCAGACTCCAATGTCGCAGACCAAGCTGAATCAGATTCTAAATTTATAGTTTTGAATAATTTATTTTGAAGCGGGTTCTCATTAAATACGCTGCTTATAGATGAAGTGTATTGAACACCATAGTAGTTATTGCGAGTTTCATTTACATTGTGTCTATATATATTCCCTCCTTTAAAAGAATAAAAATAATTATTCATTCCTACCATCCACTCTGGATAAAAAGAATAGAAAGAAGGAAAGCCTTTAGAAGACTCGCTGTATGTTAAAGTATAATCATTTGGCATAGCACTTTGTTTAACTGCAAATTTACAAATTTAATTGCTTTGTCTTTTTACACTCATCGCAATCCTTTTGAATCAAATCAACCCAGGCTTTTATTGTTCTGTTAGTTTCTTTTGTTTTTAATGAGCTAAGAAAATCTGTATTATATTTTATTTGTTTGGGATTAAATAAATCCCTGTAAGAGTCTTCTACAATATATTTATGCCATACTACGTTTTGAGGTATAGCGTATATGTCTAAACCATGTAGGTATATAAGAAGCGAATATATTTCTTGGTCTTTATTGTGAACAAAGCTATAGTCGTCTAAAGTAATTGCTTTTGCTAGTCTTGAGTCTCCAAAAATATTACCCCCAGATATAGACATTACTTTTTCGTATTTTTCCGTAGTTGCTTTTTGGCAATGCGGATGATGAAAATCATTAGTCCAAGGCAAGGCATTGGGAGTATATATGGTCGTCAAGGTTCTTTCAGAATATTGCTCATACGTTTCACTAAAATCAAAAGATTGTGGGAAAGCACTTATTACTGCATTCGCAGGAGCTAGCTGATAAGAATCTATGTAAACGCTATCCCATTTTTTTAAAAACCGAGAATGAGAGTCCACACACATAAAATAATCTTCATCATCATACAGTTCTTTTAGTATAACATTTCTAGCCCAGCCACATCCTTTAGAATCTTCAAAAGGTATGGTTTTAATTTTAAGATTGTTTTTAAATAAAAAGCCAGAAAAAAAACCGCGTATTCTTGATATTTCTTCTGGAGTATCTTGAAGAAATAATCCAACATATACTCTTTCAGAATGCTCCGACTTATTGTATAAATCTACAATAGTATTGGTTACATCTGCGTCTTTATATGACGCAATGCTTACAAATATTTTATTAGTCATTTTCAAATATTTTATTAGTCATTTTCAAATATTGCTGAAGAACAGGAAGTGCATATGCTTTTAAAAGCAGTTTGTAAAACTCGTTTACGTTTAGCGCTTATCCATATTTTTTTTAAAGATGAAGTTTTTAAATCTCCAAAAGTATAATCCATATGATAGTCATTGCAACATAAAAACACCTCCCCCTTTGGACTAACATGAAGCCACTCAGTATCTCTTTTTGTAGAACAACCAACTACATTTCCGCCAGGTAATTTGTTTTCCATTACATCGTCCATCAGCCCTGCTCTATCTATAAGATTCCATTGCTCATTTATTTTTATGTTTGGAAAAATTAATTTAGCTATATTAACCTGGTGTTTAAATTCATCTGGCTCTAGTTTTGGAAAGTTTTCTTTTTTAATTATGTTTGAACTTTCATTGATGCCATTTATTTGAAGTACCAATACATTTGGATTTAGTAAATTTTGTTCTGCGTATTTAATATTAGATATTAAAGTATCAAACAAAGATTCCTTCATACCTGTTCGTTCTGAAAATAATCTTTTTTCATAAACAGGTGCATTTATGGCAATTTGTGAAACTACACCAGGGTATTTATTTATAAGGTCTATTTTATTTGGCGTAAGAGGAACGCCATTAGTTAGCACACACAAAGTAAGATTGTATTTTTGTAAAGATTGTAGCATCTGCTCAAAATATCTATAAAGCAATACCTCATTATAGTGAGAGGCATATACAAAATATAAACCCGGGTTTACTAAGTCTCCCTTCAGTTCGTTTATCTGTCTTATTATATCTTCATAAAGCTCAGGCGACATTTGACTTGTATGTTCTTTGGGATTACCAATCAAAGACACAGGACAAAACCAACATCCGGCATTACATAGCCCATTAGGGTCTATTTGTACAAAATTTATCATTATATAATTTTGTAGTGAACAAAAAAGTTTCTAAAATAAGTTCCCTGGAAAGGCTCTTTTCTTCCGTGCTCACAAACTGCTGATTCATATAAAATCATATCTCCAGGTTCTGCATAAACCTTATGCCATTTACCATCGTGGTCTTGTATGTCTAAAGACCAATCATCCCCAAACTCTTTGTTTTGACATCCACATCTTAAATCTTTATCCACTATAATAATAGAGGATATGTGGTGCGTTTCAACCCTATCCACATGAGACGCTAACGTAGCGCCTTTTGTGTAAGAACGTATACCATATATAAAGCTAGGTTTTATTTTTACTCCACAAAACTTTTCGTGAATTGGCTGTAGCTGAGTGTGTATTAAAGACCTAATAGAAGGGAGGTTATCAAACGATAAAAGATAGCTATCTCCTGTAGGTATAAAGTTTTCCTTTCCATCAAAATGCTCTTGTTCAACCTTATCTTTAAGCAACTCGTAAGATTCTTGTATTAACCTCCATGTATCTTCAGGGCACTTTACAACCTCAAAACCTTTTGTGGTTAGCTTAGGTATTTGAGATTTATCAGTATAAACTTTTGGTTTATTTATATAACTAGCAGAATCTCCAGCTCCATCCCAAACATTTTCTCTCCACCAAGAAGTGATAATATATTTCTTCCCTTTTATTATAGGCATACCCTCATGCATAGCGGACTCTAAGCATTCCCCATCAGACATATTTTCCCAAGCAACAGCCTTACCTTGTTCTGGTTTTACTATGGTATTTAAGTTTAAAAAATTTGTACCACCCCCCTCAAAATCATCATTAATATAAATCATTAAAGTATGGGTTCTATTTCCTGAAGCTAGACAATGCTTGTCATAAGCAGGTCCTGAGAAAAAATCTTGATGAGCTTTAAAGTATTGACCCTCTTCATAAAGTTGCCCTTGGAGGTGCTCTCCTTTTAAAATGTCTATACCTAAAAAATTAGCAATTTTACTATGAATACGCTTAACAGTAGGATTGTTATGGTCTAAATTACAAGTGCTAGAGGTCCTTGTTTTTGATATAGTACTTACATCATCCCCGCCTTCAACTACTGAAGATGGCTGATGATTTAAGTCTATCATACCCATAACCTCCAAGCAATCCTCTTTGCTTAGAAAGTTTTTTATTTCATTCATTTTAATTTAATTTACTCAAATTTACTAAAAATTACGGACATCCGGTTTGTCCTGTTGAAGTAACACTCAAACCTGACGTTGACAATCTAGTTCCTGTTACAATATAAAAAACACCAACAGAACCCTCTACTCTTTGTCCAGAACTAAATGTCCCCGTTGGATATGCCTGGCTTATAAAACTAACAAAATCAGAGCATCTACTTAAATTATAACTTTGCGTAGGCGCAGGAGTAGGCGTTGGTGTAGGACTAGGAGTCGGTGTCGGTGTAGGACTAGGAGTCGGCGCTACACACGCTGAAAATGTAAATATAAACCCACTTGGTCCTACCTGAAATGAATTACCTCCTGAATTAGAATCTGTAAAATAGGTATTACCTCCATTATACAAAGTTGTTAATCCTGAATCCACATATAAAGCATTTCCAGCGTTATAAGCTTGTTGAACCGTTGTGTGTCCCGCTGAATTATATACAGTCACCGGAACTCCAGTACCATTACAAGCAGCCGTAGACGTTGACCACCCTTGCAATGGATTAGTTCCTGAAGATGAGTTAGCCCATATAGTAAATGAACTAGGCGGCGTAGGGGTAGGCGGTGTAGGAGCTACAGGCACAGGTGTAGGCGGTGTAGGAGCTACAGGCACAGGTGTAGGCGGTGTCGGAGTCGGAGTTGGCGTAGGACTAGGAGTAGGTGTAGGACTAGGAGTAGGTGTTGGACTAGGCGCTGTAGGCGTAGGTGTTGGACTAGGCGCTGTAGGAGTAGGTGTTGGGCTAGGACTAGGCGTAGGTGTAGGAACTACACAAGTTATTTTACTACTTAAAATCCCAGCGCTGCTTATTACAACAGCAAAAGAAGGCGTTGTTGTAGACACGTCTAAACCATACCATCCATCTCCACCCGCAAAAGGTGTTGTTAAACCAACGTCAGCATATCCAATATCACCGTTACCAGGAGTAGCTACATTAAAGTATATATTACTTGACGTTGACGTACTGCAAGCTAAATTAGATGTAGTTTGAAACGTGGTTTTATTATAAGAAAAAGAAACACAACTAGGACAAGTTTGGGCCGGTAATAAAACACAATTTACCTGCTCTCTAACTATAGCGTTATCAGAGTATCTTCCGTCAGGTGCACAAATTGATAATGCTTCATCGGTAAATATAGCGGTTGCGCTAGAAAAGCTTGCTGTGTCAAAATAATATGTGCCTTGTGTTGCCATTATTATATTTTATTTTTAATTAGATACATCCTGTTCCAATTGGTCCAGACAAATTAGTTACAATAGTCCCTGGTAAAGTTGTTGACTCTCCATCATAGGTATACAAGTAAGTACCATCTGTATATCTTCCGTTAAATACCGGTTCACTTGCAAATGTTTGGAACACTAAAAGCCCACCTAAATCACATCTTTCAAACCTATAATAAACTGTAGGACTAGGGACGGGTGTCGGAGTCGGGCCAGGCGTCGGAGTCGGGCTAGGCGTCGGAGTCGGGCTAGGTGTTGGAGTCGGAGTCGGAGTCGGAGTCGGTGTCGGAGTCGGAGTCGGAGTCGGTGTTGGAGCGCAGTTACAACAAGCATCTTGATTATCTACTGTTGAATAACAAAGCACTTGAGCGGTTGGCTCTCTATAGTCCCATATCATATAGAGATTACTTCCTTGACTTGGCATCGTAAAGTTTGCCGAATAAACACTAGGAGCTCCTGATGTCACTATAGGAGTAATCGTTGTTGATGCTGCTAATAATGAATTTATATCTGCACTATTGTTTTGATACAAAGTATTTGTTCTTAAATATCTAAACTTATTATAAGTTGGATTAAATACAAAATTATCAGTAGACTGTTTGTTACTTAATAAGGTAACATCAGCACCGTTTGCAGGTATTACTCCCGCTCCTTGAGGCCCAAATACTGTAAGGTATTGAGACACTAGAGGCTGAGAAGTTCCTGATGCAAATGTAACTAAGTTAGAGTGAAGAGGAGAATTAAACGTTCCATCAGACCAGCTATATTCATTATGAATAAACTCTCCAGCTTCATTGTTACTTGTTACTGCAATATTATAAATTGTTAAATAAGGAGCGACTGGACACCCTACGGTAACTTCAACGGTATCTGCAGACACATTTGACGTAGAAACAACTACTACTGCTTCAGTAACATTTACCACATCTTTAGGAAAAGTAAATGAACCGCTAACAAGTACATTTCCAGAGGTGTATGTGTTTCCGTTATAGGTAACTGTTACGATGTATGCAGTACCTGAAACAGGTTCTTCACTAACTATATCAATACCGCCTTCCGTTACAATATCTTCTAAAGTAAGTTCTGTTATTGTATTATCATTACCTTCAAACGGTATCTCATAGGTAACTGTTGCAGTTCCTACAAGCTCAGACATATCAACCGTGTAGGTAGCAGGAGCAGAAGAAGATACTGTTAAGTTTCTACTTATACCACAAGATAAAGGAATAATAACAGCAGGTAAATCAACTTGATTAGATGATAAAACATATTCATTCATGTAAGGGTCAAACCCTCCCAGCTTTTGAGTTTGTGAAGAATCTATAAATAAATCCCTAAACCAAGAACGCATCCCTGATTCTGAAATAACAGCAAGTTGTTCATTTTGATAATCAGCTCCTTTTAGCTGTATTACAGCACCTCTTTTTGAGTCTGTAAAAAACTTATTATATCCCCATGCCGAAAAACTCTCTGGGTTAAAGCTGATACCATAATCTTCTATTCGAGCTATCTGCAATCCTAATACTTCAGGAACTGAGGTTAAAACGCTTGTTCCTCCTGCGTCAGAAAGTAAGTTCTTTCCTCTTAATACATAAGATATTTTATCTTCTTGAAGTGTAAGTATGTCTGTTTCTCTAGCAAATAATTTTTGTATAGACCCAAAAGTATCTTCAAGTGGCTTAAAGTTTAATAGACCTAAGTTAAATTCATTTAGTTTGTTTACATTACTCTCGTCATTAAACACACCACTATAAGTAAGGTCTGCAAATCTATGAGCTCTTTTATAATCTACCGCAGACGTTGATGTAACTCTATTCCCAAGCGTTAATGTTTTTCCACTTATAGAGTCTCTAATTTTATAACTTTCAACACCATTTCCAAAAGCATAACAATTAAAAAACCCAGTGTCTATTATTGCTGGTTGAGCTGTTGTAAGATTTTGACTTTGTAAGTTTCCAGTATGAGCTCCATCAGCGCCTATGGATAAAGAAAGATTGTTTTCATACCATAAATCAGGTAGCGCATCTGAGGGAATTGTTTCAAAAGCAATAGTACTTGAAAATCTTATTACCTCTATATTTACATTTACAGTTGCTCTTCTCTCCTTATATATTGAAGCACTAGCGCAAGCGTCAGGACCGGTTACCATTAAAAACTTTTGTCCTGTAGAGGTGTTTTCGTAAAATTGATAGTAATTGGTTAAATCAGATGTTTGAATATCAGATATTGTAGGGTCAGAAGTTCCTGTAACTAATGTTGAAAGGTACACATTTGTATATCCTTCAGGACTAGTAATGCTATCATCTACAAGAAAAGTCGCAATATTATCTCCATCCCACCAAGATTTAAAATCTGTATAAGTTTCAGTAGAAACAAAATCAGCGTTAAATATATTTGAACGAGATGGACAACTACCTCTACCAGTTCTTGTTTGAGATATTTCAATTTTAATTCTACTACCCGCAGGTATGGTATAGTCTATATAAGAAGTAGCTCCTGTTCCTGATGGATTTGTAATATTTATAGGATAGTTTACTAATGGATTTTCCCATTTTACATCTGCAGTATCTTCACGAGGCCCTGGAATTACAAACGGACCTCCAATGCTAGTGTCTGTTACTATAGAAAAGTTATTGGGATTTAGTTTCATGTATGGTCCGGAAGGAACAAATACATTTATTGGATTATTATCAGAGTCAGTTTCGCCTGTAGGTATAATTAAAAACCCTTCCTCTTGTACTTCTTTCTCTAAAACAGTGGTATATATACAGCTTTGAGTAGGGCCATTAATGTCTGACTTTACTATAAGCCTATCCCCATCTTCAACCTTTGCTGCATTTTCTCCTTCTAATAAAAAATAAGCAGCGTTACTTCCCGGGTCTTCAAAATATATATTGCTATATATACTCTCGTAATTTTCCTCATCCGGCTTAATAACAAACTTATATCTAGTAGCCCAAGATGGAGCTCTCTGTGTAGTTGGTATAGTGACTTGTATTGAGTTTTTTGTTGCCGAGTTAGCACAAGGTATCTGAACGGTATTATTCGGGCTTACAAGGGCTGTAGATGAACGATTAAATTCATCCATATATACAATACCAATTTCATATCCTCGATTACTATGAAGGCTTGATGGGTTTGATATTTTCTGATAAAACCCTTCCGCAAAATTTATAGAGTAATATTCATAAACATTGGTAATAAAAAATGGATTGTTTATATCTGGGACATAAGCCATAGCCAAAACCTGGATTCCTATTTGAGTGCTTCCGGGTGTAGATATAATTGATAAAGCTTGATTAGCAGAAATGATACCACTTTGATACTTAGTTAAAGAATCTAAATTTTGAGGCAGAGCACAATTAAGTTGGTCTGTAAATGTTGTTCCGCTACATGAGTTTGCAACAGTTTGAATATTAGAAGCGCTACCTATTCGTTGTATAAAATCATCACTCGTGGCCAATTCATAAACAGAGCCGTATGAGGTAGGGAGCACATAAGTAAAAGCTAAATCCACATCTGTTGTAGTCTCTGTAGGGAAAGGAGTTGTACCTCCATAAGGACGAGCAAACTGATTATGTTCTATTTTTAAATCTAAAGTAATTGCCGCTCCAGCAACTAACTCAACACCATTTAAATCAATGTATACTACAGAATTAGGAACTGTAACAGAAGTTGTTTGCGTATCTGGTATTGTATAATTACCGGTTACTGTAGAATTTTCTAAAGCTGTATTGCCTATTTCCTCAGTAACTAGATTGGCAGAATATTCAAACTTTACAGGAGCGTTATTTGAATCAACCAAATCATATCCTTCTATATAATTTCCATATATAAGTCTATTACCCATTACCGTTTGAGCTTTAGCTAGTAAAGGAACATTATCATAAAGCCTTAGTATTTCAGACTCAGGAAGAACGGTAAATATTTTACTATTACTAAAAGTATAAGTGTAATTCTGATTATCAGAGTATCCTAAATTATTCTTGTTTAATTTTTCAATAACTTTTATTGTAGAGGTGTTGGACTCTTTAAACAATAAATCTATTCCAACCACAAGAGGACCTCCAGAATTAAATGTAATAACAGAGGCATTCGTGGAGTTGGTCATCCCCTCGTTTAAATAGCTATTAAAACTAAAATCAAAAGGTTTAGGAATAAACGAAGGCTCACTAAATTGCGATGTAGCTGAGTATTCGCCATCAGCATATTTATACCTGTATGCAAAGCTTATGAACCGTTCCTCTAAAAACTTATCTTCTCCAGCCGTAGTTATTGACTGTATAATAGGAGCGCTTACCGGTGGTTTTTTTATAACCAGTATAGATTCTGCAGAAAATTGGTCTAAATATGAAGCCATCCTTATGTATTAATTGTGTATGTTACATTATTAGTTAATGTTAATCCCGTAAGAGTAACCTCTCCTACAGATTCTGGTTGCTGACTATCGCCATTTCCATCAGTATAAGGTAATAACTGAGGAGAGTAGCTTACACTCCACGTTCCGCTAGTGCCATTACTTCCGGTTATTGTTCCGCTTAAACTCCCTGTCCCAGGATTACCAACACCTGAAACATTTATAAGACCAATTGATACTTTACTAACACTTGCATCGAAGCTAAATTGTGCTAACGCTAATGTACTAACATTTCCAGCTCCTTGAATACCAAATCCTTTTGTGGTAGCAAAGAAAGTAGATTGATAACAATCTACTCCTGGAAGTGGTATTTGAGTTGTTGTAGGACTAACTCCACCTCCATACGCAGGAATACTTGTAGGGCATCCGGCCAATGTAGCTGTATGGTATCCAGTAAAAACAGTTCCCCCTATATTACTTTGCCCAGCCAAAAACTTCCAACCATTAGAAAAAACAGGACCTGGGCTAGGACTAGGACTAGGACTAGGCGGAGTGGGAGTAGGGTTAATATTTATAGGGTTTGAGTAATTTTTCTTTATATTAATAAATCTAGGAGGATTATAATTATCTGTAAAAAATAATAAATCACCTATTCTATCTACACCAGTAATTAAATATTCTGGGTTAAAGTTTAATGTTGTATTCACTTTTAAACCATTGTCAATACTAATTATGTGATATATGGTATCGCTTGTTTTTACGTTATAAGAAACAATTAAATCTAGTTTGCCAGTATCTCCTTCAACAAAAGAAGGGTCGTGAACAAACCAGTAAATAACATCATTAGAACCGTCTTCATACGCTCCAATACATCTAGCGTTAACGCTTAAAGGAATGCCATTTAAAAACTGTAATGAAGTAAGCTTAGAGTTACCTTTAGAATTTTCAACAGAACCAATCTCAGAAGCCTCTGTAGAACCTAGCCTTACGTTTAAAGCATCTACATATTCTCCATTAGGAATAAGCCTTTCATCAAGGCTTTTATTCATACGTCCTGCAATAAAATTTCTTTGAATGTTTGCCATTTTATTTTATCCACTTATTCTGACCTCGTAGATTCATTAGTAATCTACCTGGATGAATATTACTTAATCTTATTTTTGCGTTTCTTAAAAGAGAAGACTTGTCTTTTCTAGCTCTGTTTACTACATATTCCTGAACATTAAACTTGCTGTTTAATATTTCGTACTTGATAGCTGCATAAATGTATTCTTCAAAAAGTTTATTTACAGTAACTAAGGAATCATTTCCGCCTTCCATACCATCAGAAATATATTCTAAAACACAATTTTCATTAAGCATTGTGGAATCAAAATTAATAACTCCAGCTTTTTTGTCTATTCTGTAAGTAGGGTTTGCATTTGCTGTCTCAGTATTTAAACCATAACGTGCGCCGATACTATAATCAGAATACCAATTAGCTTCAGAGTTTTCAGAAGCATCGTCTTGTGCATTATTTTGATTTAAATATATGCTATTTTGCTGACCGCTTTTTCTTTCAGTGTCTAAAGTAGATGCGTCTGTAACTACCGTGCCGTCACCATTAAAACTCAATGTTCCTGTATTACTTTGCAGATATGATACTGCTGAATTAACTTGTATATTTTCATTAAGAGGTCTAAGCCACCCATCTTTATAGAGAGACAATCTAACCCAATTAACATAATCAGATGGTAACACAAAAGTTAAGTTGTCATATACAGTTAGCTCTAGCGCTTTTATTTCTTTAAATGCATCATAATTTAGCTCCTGTATTGCTCGCTTAGCGTGAAACAATATCTTATACCTTTCTTCATTATTAACTAAAGAATGATTTCCGGTGTACATTAACTGAAAGTTATTTACTACATCCTCTAAGCTAACGTACTGATAAGAACCCCAATTTGCATCGGTAGGAGCAGCTCCGCCATTTTCATAATACTGATATTGTGATAAGTATGCCATTATTGTTCTTGAGTTTCTTGTTGTTCTAGTGTTGCGCCAAATTTGTAAACGTCACCCTCTCTAATTGATACACCTGTATATTGTAATATTCTAGCGACTAAATTATTTCCATCATCTATAGGTAATTCAAAGTCCTGATAGTCTGATTGAGACTGGTCAAATATTGGTTCTCCACCTGTAAGGGATATGTAGGTCCACTTAGGGTCTTTTGGGTATCTAATGTATTGAGAAACCACCCTCCCCACATCGGTTATTGTAGATGGATGTAAGGTTAAAGATAAACCCTCTTGATTGTATGCTGGATAAGTAGTTGTTGGCGCAGTAAGCATTGACTTATTAAGCATTGTTATTTTGTTGTTGTGCACAAATTCAGCCTCGTTTTTTAAATTACTTGGCTTATATACTGAATAAGATAATCCAAAGCTTGTCAAAGAAGCTATGTTTACCTGTAAAGATGTTTGACTAGTGACGGCAACAACTTTAAAATTAGTTACAACTGAGTTTGATATAACTACAGAAACAACATCACCAACAGACACGCCATCCGTTTGGAAGGTAGCTGTTGAATCAACTAAAAAATTACCTCCGTTAATTCCTGTGGTTACACCAGATGAAGTAACATTACTATATATCAATATCTTGTTTAGTAAATAGTATTCATGACCAGTAGTTGCACTAGTTGGTACACTGTAAGTATTGTCATATAATTTAGATAAACTGCTAGTAACAGAAAAAGTATCTATAACCTCTTCATATCCTTTAGTTATATCAGCATATCCTGTTCCAGAAACCCTTGAGTTTTCCTTGTTTATCTGACTGTTGTATCCCAAAAAATACTCATCAAAAATATCTAATTGAGCTTGTTTTGCAAATAGGTTAAAATCTGATGGTGATATATAACCGTAGTTATTCTTGTTGAGGATAGCTAAAACTGTATTTCTAACAGAATTTATCATCGGTTTCTTTTTTACAAAGATAAGCAAAAAAAAAGAGGCCAATTATTTTGACCTCTCTTTACATAAAAGCTTTATTTTTAATTTTCTAGCATTTTTTCTAGCATTTTCAACGCCTCTATGCCATCGTCACTTTGTAGATATGAAGCAACAATATACATTGGGTCTTCTCCAAAAGGAACAGTTAGCATTTTAGTTTTATTAGAAGAAGTATTATACCATACTTCTTTTTGTTTATTTCTAAAACTTAACAATCCTTTGTCAAAAAATAATTGAACATTAGATTGTAATTTAAGCATAGGGTCATTAACCATTTTCATGAATGAGTAAGGGTCGTTTTTAGCGTACACTAAAACATCTCTCCTCAATTCTGAAGTACTAACCTTAGAAGTGTCTCTTCCTAAAAGAACTCGTGCAACATTTTCTAATTGGTCTACACTTAAAGACTTAGCTTCAATCAAAGCATCAACCTCTAAATTCAACTGTTCAACAACTTGCTGAGCGTCTTTTTCTTCATTTACCTCAACATATTTTTTTCCGTTAAGAGGGTGATAATACAAAAACTCTTGAAGAACAGGATTTGTTTTAGGAACTCTTAAAAATCCATCAACAAAATCAACAGGCTCTCTAACTACGTTTCCGTCTTGTTCGTCTTCAAAAGGTGATTTCTGATTAGAAGAATATCGAAGAACTCGGTTAACACCTTTTTCTTCATCAAAATATAAAAGTGGTTGTCTTCTTGAGCCACTCGCTGGAAGTAAATATGATAGCGGAGCGGAATCTCTTGTTAGCTTGTAGACCTTGTCTACTAATACTTTAGTTTTTTTCATTATATAAGATTTAATTAAATTTAAAAAAAAGGGAGGCGGTTAAACCTCCCTTAGTAAATACTACTCTTGGAATAAGAAGAAGTTGTTTGCACCTAAAGTACATACAGCTCTCTCAGACAAGAAGTGAACTTCCATAGCGTCTAAGCTTGAAGTTGCAGCACCGCCAGCAGAACCTGTAATCCAAGTTTTGTAACGTCTGTCTTCAGTCTCAGAAGCACGGTAACGAACGTGTAAGAATGGTCTCTTAGCGTTTTTACCTAAAATCTGGTCGTATACTGTAGTAGAACCAGCTGGTACTAATAGTCCGTTTACACGTCCTGAGTTAGCTCCAGTAGGAAGACCACCACGCATAGTTGGGTCATTTAAGTATTTCCAGTCAGACTTGTAGAAGTCATATCCTCTACGGAATCCTGTGAAACCTAAGTTTAATGCCATGTCTTTATCATTGTCAAATAAACCATAAGATGTTCCACCAGCTCCATAAGAGTTTTGAGCAGCTAACATATCATCGATGTCAAAACCAAAGTCTCTATCTACAAAAATAACATTCTCTTCGATTGAACCTTGCTTGTCTAAGCGAGAAATGATTGCGTCAAAATCTGCAAGTGCAGCAGGATTTCCTCCACCCCACACATTACCACGATTTTCTACAACGTAGAAGATACCTTCAGAACCTTTGTTTCCTACATCTCCTGCAGCAGCAACAGCTCCTGAACCAGCCTCAGCAGGTACAGCTTCAATCATTGCAGTCTCTAGGTAGTCGTCAAAACGTAAACGAGTTTCGTGCTCAGACTTTAAATACCATAGGTATCCAGAAGCTCCGTTTTCAGTAGTTACTTCTACCCATCCAATTTGCGCCATGTCAGACCCGCTTACAGCGTACTTGTCTTTGATGATAATTGGAGAGTTATCGAAGATAACGTCATCAGCTTCTAAAGAACCAACCATTCCGTTAGTTCCTTTTTTGAACTCAGAACCATAAATGAATACAGTATAAGTAAGTCCAGCTCCACCAATTTGTCCAGCTGCTTCGTAGTAAGCTACGTCAAAAGTACCAGCCCCAGTGTTTACCGAAGTAACAATACCTTTGTTTAAGCCAGCTCCTGCATTATCAGAAAGAACAATAGTTTGTCCTACTCTAATAGCAATACTTCCACCACCTGGTACTAAAACATCATTCACAGTAATAGTAGCAGTATCTGCTGCTGCTGCTGCATTTGAAGCACAGTTAATGTATTTAGTGTGTAGTCTTCCTTGTTCTGCCCATTTGATAAGGTCAGAGTTAGAAGGCATTTCAGCTCCTACTAAACGTAGAAACGATGCAACGGTACGATTACCGTATCTTTCAAATTCCTTCTCATAAGTATCAGGTAGATACTGATTTAAGAAATCGAAGTTAGTTATGTAATTTGTAGCCAAGGGCACTTGTTCTGCGCTTGGCTGTAAAGCGAACCCGGGGGTTGCCTGAACAGCTCCTGCCATAATTTTGAATTTTTATTTTTTATTAATACTTCTAATTTTTAAGCCTCGTCCCGAATCAGGGTTAACTGACTTGACTTGAAATCCTCCCTTATTGGTTACTTCTGGAGCTCTACGTTCACTCATATTTATATTTTTAGTTTTACGTAAAACATCTTCGGTTGCCTCAGACTTGCCTTGCTCATAAAAGAAGTTGGCAAATTTGTCGGGGTTCATTGCAATTGCTAAAGCTCGGTGGTATCCTCCCGCATCTTTCATTAAACCATCCTCGTCCAAATACTTATTAATAAAGTTCATTGGAGTCTCTTGGTTTTTTTTGATAGACTGAGTATCACCTGGAGAGTAAGTTACTGTATTGTCGCCTAGCGAAAATTCAAAACCTTTGAAATCTTCAGTAAAAACTTCGTCAGTTTTTTTAATAAACCAACTACGTTTTGCATCACTCTCTTCCTGTTGAGTTTTAACAGATTCAATATATTGCTTATAAGCTTGAAACTCTTCATTTTCGCTTTCAGAAGTAGCTACCGGGCTCGACTCAAGTGGCTGCTTATACATTTCCTTCTGCTCATTAAAGTATTTCTTCGCTTTAGCAATAGTTTTTTTCTTTGCTAATTTAGTCTTCTTGATTACCGCTTCATCATCTAGCTCTTCGTCATAAGAATAATCCTCCATAAGAGAATCAATATCTTCTGCATCTAAACCTTCGCCTTCAGTAGCAACTAAGTACTCTCTTAGCAAAGAGTCAGGATTCATAGAATCAAAGTCTCTTTGTAATTTTACATAGTCTTCAATTCCTCTTCCTGTTTCTTTTTTATACTTAAAGTAAGAAGCCACATCTTCAGGAAGCTCTTCAGCTTCCTTTCGCTCTGTCATTAATTCATCAAATGAATTAATCTCCTTACCGTATCTTTTTCCAATATATGAAAGAACATCATCCTCAGATAATTCTTGAGGAGTTTCTTCTACTTCAGGAGTGTCTTCAACAACACTTTCTTCAGTAGTGTTTATTTCTACTTTGGGAGTTTCTTCTGACGATTCAGAAGGCTCACTAAATTTCTCTTCATGTTTTTGAAGAAGTTCATTTTCAACTTCTTGAACTGACTTTTCTTCAACGGCATCAACCGCTCTTACTTTTAATTCCATTAGATTATAATTTAAGTTACAAATTTAATTAAAAAACAAAGACGTTTTTGTGGCATTACCTAGGCTCAAACTCAGATAAATCAAAGCCATCAAGGCTGTCTTCATTAGACTCAAAATTTTGAGGAGGTAAATTATTTTTACGTTGTGTAATTAATTTAGACTGCTCAGTGTTTTGTTGACTAATCCTTTTGCTTTTCGCTTCTTCTCGTTGGTTTTCCCTTTGAGACAAAGCATTTTCATCGATACCTCTTAGCTGCAAGTTGTAGCTAAACTCTTGCTGCATAAGCTGTGATTTAAGCTGCGCTTCTGCTTTTTGCTTTTCGATTTCAAAAGCTATCTCTGCTTGCTTCACTTTCATTTTA